>Ga0182024_10003383_pt1 | contig 38137 bp, 35 predicted proteins | sample P32metaG_FD_120480 | JGI IMG/M metagenome (GOLD analysis project Ga0182024, IMG submission 120480) | Permafrost microbial communities from Stordalen Mire, Sweden - P3-2 metaG (Illumina Assembly) | ecosystem: Environmental > Terrestrial > Soil > Wetlands > Permafrost | place: Sweden: Stordalen...
CGCTCCTCTCTCCCCGGAGGACCAGACCGTCCAGTCGATGGCCGACGTGAGCCCGACCAAGTGGCACCGCGGTCACACATCGTGGTTCTTCGAGACCTTCCTCCTCCAGAGCGAACTGGCCGGCTACACCCTGCACCACCCGGCTTTCACCTACATCTTCAACTCGTATTACGAGACGGTGGGGGCCCGGCACCCGCGGGCCGAGCGGGGGGTGATCTCCCGGCCGGGGGTGGCCGAGGTCGCCGCCTACCGGCACCATGTGGACGACGCCATGGCCCGACTCCTCGAGTTCGAGCAGCCCCCCGCCACCCTGGCGCTGGTCGAGCTCGGCCTCAACCACGAGCAGCAGCACCAGGAGCTGCTCTTGATGGACATCAAGCACGTCCTCTCCCGCAACCCCCTCCAGCCGAGCTACCGCCCCGACGCCGCGCCGCCGCCCTCGCTCGCCGGCAAGACCCGGTGGACCGAGCACCGGGGCGGGACCTTCGAGGTCGGCCACGACGGCGAGGGCTTCGGCTTCGACAATGAGTTCCCGCGCCACCCGGTCCACCTCACACCCTTTGCCCTGGCCGACCAGCCGGTTACCTGCGGCGAATGGTTGGCCTTCATGGAGGACGACGGTTACGGTCGCCCCGAGCTCTGGCTGGCCGACGGTTGGGCCCTGGTGCAACAGGAGGGCTGGGAGGCGCCCCTTTACTGGTCCCGTCCGGGGCCGGTCGAGCGGGGCGGCTCGAGGGGCCACGCGTCGGGGTGGCGCATCTTCACCCTGGGCGGCGACCGGGCGGTGGACCCGGCCGAACCGGTGTGTCACGTCAGCTACCACGAAGCCGACGCCTTCGCCCACTGGACCGGTGACCGGCTCCCGACCGAGTCCGAGTGGGAGGTGGCGGCGACCGACCAGCCGCCCGGGACCACCCTGCTCGACCTGTCCTCGCTGCACCCGGCCCTGCCCCGCGACGGGGGGCCGCAGTTCTTCGGCGACGTGTGGGAATGGACGTCGAGCGCCTACTGCCCCTACCCCGGCTTCCGGGCCGCGCCGGGGGCCGTCGGCGAGTACAACGGGAAGTTCATGGTCAACCAGTACGTGCTGCGCGGGGGCTCGTGCGCGACCCCGGCCGACCACATCCGGCCCACCTACCGCAACTTCTTCCCGGCCTCGGCCCGCTGGGCCTTCAGCGGCGTCCGCCTGGCCCGGGACCTCTAGGCGTGCCGACCCCGGGGGGCGCCCCGGCCGGCCCGGCACTGACGGTCGACGTCCACCTCACCGCGGCCGACCTGCGGGCGGCGCTCGAGCGCGACGTGCGCACCGGGCTCACCGCACCGGCCAAGTCAATCCCCCCGGTCTGGTTCTACGACGAGGAGGGCAGCCGGCTCTTCGAGGAGATCACCGAGTTGCCCGAGTACTACCCGACCCGGGCCGAGCGGGCGCTGCTGGAGCGGCACGCCCCGGCCGTGGTCCGCCGGGCCGGAGCCGACACCCTGGTCGAGCTGGGGGCCGGGTCCTGCTCGAAGACCCGGCTGCTCCTCGACGCCATGGCCGCCGACGGCCCGCTGGTCCGCTATCTGCCCTTCGATGTGAGCGACGAGTTCCTGCGCCAGGCGGCGGGCGACCTCCTGGCCGACTACGAGGGTCTCGAGGTGCAGGCCGTCGTGGGGGACTTCCACCGCCACCTGGCCGAGATCCCCGCCCGGGGGCGTCGACTGGTGGCCTTCCTCGGCGGTACCATCGGCAACCTCACCTCGGATCAGCGGCGACGCTTCTTCTTCGACCTCAACTGCACGATGGGGTCCACCGACCACCTGCTGCTGGGCACCGACCTGGTGAAGGACCCGCGACGGATCATCGCCGCCTACGACGACGCGGCCGGGGTCACCGCCGAGTTCAACCGCAACGTCCTCCGGGTCCTCAATGACCAGCTCGGGGCCGACTTCGACCCCGGGCGCTTCGAGCACGTCGCCCGCTGGAACCAGGCCGAGGAGTGGATCGAGATGCGGCTGCGCTCGTTGGGCGACCAGGAGGTCCGCATCCCCGACCTGGGGCTGGAGGTCTCCTTCGCCGACGGGGAGGAGCTGCTCACCGAGATCAGCGCCAAGTTCACCCCTCAGCGGGTGGAGGGCGAGCTGGTGGCGGCCGACTTCGTGGTCGACGGTATGTGGGGGGCCGACGACGGTGAGTTCCTCCTCACCCTGGCCCACCCCTACTGCTAGGGCTCGGAGATGACTCGGTGACCCGGACCCTCGGGTCGCCGGTCGGCCGCCTCGAGGAGCACCGGGGCGCCGGGGGCGGGGCGCTCGCGTCCAACTCCTGACGCCCCGGAGGAAGTCTCCACGAAAATCGGTCCGCTGAGCTGACCGGGCGGCACCGCCCGACGTTGATCTCCGGGCCGCCGGGCCGGCCGGCCGGGGACCTCACTCGGCGGTGAGCGTGGGGTCGGCCCCCAACGGGCCCGCTCCACGCAGTGCGGCCAGGGCGCCGGCGCCGAGGGCCACCGCGGCCAGGAAGTACGCGGTCACCGTGAAGGCGTGGTGGGCGGCGGCCGCCACGCCGTGGTCACCGCCGGCGAGGCCGAAGACCAGACTGGTGAAAGCCAGCCCCGTGGCCGTGCCCATCCCCCGGGTCATGTTGAGGACCCCCGAGGCCACCCCTGCCTGCTGGCGGGGCACGCTGCCCATGATCGCCGCGTTGTTGGGCGGAGTGAACATTCCCAGCCCGACCCCGGTGCCGGCCAGCGCGGCCACGAAGGCGACCGTCCCGGTGGCACCGGCGCCGAGGGAGGCCAGGGAGAGCGCGGTGAGGGCCATGCCACCCACGGTAAGCACCCTGGCACCGACCCGGTCGGCCCACTTGCCGGCGAACGGCGCCATCAGCCCGAGGGCGACCGGCATGACCATCAGCTGGAGTCCGGCGTCGGCCGGGGACTGGCCCCGTCCTCTTTCCAAGAAGAACGGAACGGCGAACAGCACCCCGAACATGACGAGGTAGCTCAGCAACCCGCTGGTGATCCCGGCGGCGAAGGCCGGCCGGCCGAAAAGCGAGAGGTCGAGCATGGGCGAGTCGGTCCGCCGCTCACGGAACACGAAGGCCCCGGACAGGATGATCGTGGCCGCACCGAGGCCGAGGATCAGCGGGGAGAGCCACCCGAGCGAGTTGCCGAACGACACCGCGGACAGGAGGGCCACCACGGCCGGGAAGAACAGGGCCAGGCCGGGCCAGTCGAACCGGACCTGGGCCGCCAGACCCCGGCTCCTCGGGATGAAGATCCACCCGGCGAGCGCCCCGAGCAGCCCGAAAGGGATGTTCACCAAGAAGATGAGGCGCCAGCCGCCGGCCCCGAGGAGCAGGCCCCCGACCGACGGGCCGAGGGCGAGGCCGATGGCCTGGGCCGCGCCCTGGACGCCGATGGCCCGGCCCAGCCGGGCGGGCGGCACGGCCAGGACGATGATGGCCACGCTGTTGGCCTGGAGCATCGCCGCCCCGACCGCCTGGAGGACACGGAAGCCGATCAGCGCCCCGAGGCTGGGCGCCAGTCCGCACAGGGCCGAGCCCACGATGAAGACGATGAAGCCGTAGAGGTAGATGAGCTTGCGGCCGAACATATCGGCGAAGCGGCCGACGGCGGTGACCGTGGCCGCCAGGACGATGAGGTAGCTCAGTCCCACCCAGGCCACCCCGCCGAGGCTGGCGTCGAAGGAGCGCTGCAAGGTGGGAAGGGCAACGGTCACGATGCTGGCGTCGAGCTGGCCCATGAAGGCGCCGACGCAGACCGCGGCCAGGGCCAGCCAGTAGGCGTTGGGCCGTGCACGGATCCGGTCGGGCCGTCGCGGCTCGTTGAGCCATCGGCGCTGGTTCGGCGACGGGAGATCGTCGGCGACCGAGGCCATCGGCCCATGCTGGCCGCCGGGCGGGGGCCGCGTCGAATGGCTCCGGCCGCAGGATTGGGTGGGTGGGTCGGACGGCGGCCGGCTGGTAGACGGGGCACGCCAGGGCGCCGTCGTGGTCAGGGCGGCCGGCCGGCTCTTGCGATATGGCCACGAAAGACCGTGGCCGCCCGGTCCGGACTCCTCCGACGCGGCCCGTGGACCGCCTGGCCACCCCGTCCTCCCCGGCCGACCGGCTGGCCAGCCGATCCGTCGATCCACCAGCACCCCGTCGGGGCCGTCCCGGGTCCCCGCCGCCGCTGTGGCCGCTGGTGGCACCCCTAATAAGGTCCTAAAAAGTGGCCAGAAAGTGACCTTCGGCCGTGGGACGGGCACCGGACTCGCGGCACAATAGGGACGCACCGCCGCTGGGCGGCCGCACCTAGCCGCGGCAGAGACCGGCCCTGGAGGTCCGATGATCGAGGCACGAGGCCTCACTAAGCGTTATGGCGACACGCTGGCGGTCGACCGACTCAGCTTCGACGTCTGCCCGGGACAGGTGACCGGGTTCCTGGGGCCCAACGGTTCGGGCAAGTCGACCACCATGCGCATGATCATGGGGCTCGACCGCCCCGACGGTGGCTCGGTCTCGGTCAACGGGCGTCGCTACCACGATCTGCCGTGGCCGCTGCGGGAGGTGGGGGCGCTCCTCGAGGCCCGGTCGATCCATCCCGGACGCACGGCCTTCAACCACCTGCTGGCCCTGGCCCAGACCAACGCCATCCCCCAGGGCCGGGTGGACGAGGTGCTCGGCATCGTCGGGCTGGGCGCGGTGGCCCACAAGCGGGCCGGCAAGTTCTCCCTCGGCATGGGCCAGCGCCTGGGCATCGCCGCCGCGCTGCTAGGCGACCCGGGTGTCCTGCTGTTCGACGAGCCGGTCAATGGCCTCGACCCCGAGGGGATCCGCTGGGTCCGCACGCTCCTACAGTCGCTGGCGGCCGAGGGCCGCACCGTGCTCGTATCGAGCCACCTGATGAGCGAGATGGCGCTCACGGCCGAGCACCTGGTGGTGATCGGGCGTGGCCGCCTCATCGCCGACACCTCGGTGTCCGGGTTCATCGCCGACAGCTCGCAGCAGTACGTCCGCATCCGCACCCCCCAGGCCGACGCCTTCACCGGCGTCCTCCTGGCCGCCGGGGGCGTCGTGGTCCCCGACGAGGACGGCGGCCTGTCGGTCACCGGCCTGGGTGCCTGCGACATCGGTGAGTTGGCGTCGGCCAACGCGGTGACTCTGCACGAGCTGGCCCCCCAGCTCGGATCGTTGGAGGAGGCGTTCATGGAGCTCACGGCGGACAGCGTCGAGTACCACGGCGAGTCCGACATCCACCATGTCGAGCACGCGGTCACCGGGGCGGCCGGGCAGGGCCGGACCACGTCGGCCCAAGCGGCCCGATGACCGCCCTCACCGCGAGCAGCCCGGCCCCGGTCCTCGGGACCACCGACGTCGCGCCGGCCCTCCCCGGCGGCCACTACTCGATGGCCGGGGTGCTCCGGTCCGAGTGGACCAAGCTCCGTTCGGTCCGGTCGACCACCTGGAGCCTGGCGGCCACCATCGTGCTCACCATCGGCATCGGGGTCCTGGCCACCCTGATGCCGGCCCTCCGCTGGCACAACCTCGACCCCGGTTTCCGCCTGACCTTCGATCCGGTCCGCCAGAGCCTGACCGGGCTGCTCTTCGGCCAGCTGGCCCTTGGCGTCCTCGGGGTCCTGGTGGTAAGCGCCGAGTACGGAACCGGCACCATCCGGGCCACCCTCACCGCGGTGCCCCGGCGCCCGGTGGTGCTGGCGGGCAAGGTACTCGTGTTCGGGGCGGTCGCCCTGGTGGCGAGCGAGCTGTTGATGTTCGCCACCTTCTTCATCGGCCAGGCCATCCTGGCCAACTCCCCCGCCCCCCACGCCACGCTGGGCCAGCCCGGGGTGCTGCGGGCGGTGGTCGGTGGCGGGTTCTACCTGACGATCCTGGCCATGCTGGCCATGGGCCTGGCGGCGATCATCCGCCACACGGCGGGCGCCATCAGCGCCTTCGTGACCATCCTGCTGATCGTCCCGTTGATCCTCCAGGCCCTCCCGTCGTCGGTCGTCAACACCGTGGGCCGCTACGTGCCGGCCAACATCGGGGCCACGGTGACCTCGACCAGCGGGGTGGCCGGCTTCGAGGGCCACCACTCCTTCTCCCCCTGGGCCGGGCTGGCCGTCCTGGCCGTCTACGCCGTCGTGGCCCTCGCCGTCGGCGGATGGCTCATGGTCCGCCGGGACGCCTGACCCTGGGCCGGCGGCCCCGCCACACCCTCTGGACGCCCCCGGGGCACCCTCAACCGCCCGGGCGGTCGTCCCCCGACGGCCCGCCGGCCCACGAGGAGGGCGGGTCGCTCGCCGGGAACGACTCCTCGTCGGCCTCGGCGACCTGATCGGGGGCCGGGGGCGCCTCCCCGGTGGATCGGTCCCGGCCCGCCGGGGACGCCGGGCTCACGGGTCCAGCACCACGGCGGCGTCCGGCGAAGCCACTCGGAAGGTGAAGCTCTCCTCCAAGTAGAGGTGCACGTTCGCCTCGTCGTGGTGCGAGTAGCCGATCGACAGGTCCTCGCCGCACTCGAACAGGTGGTCCCCGCCCCGCTGGCTCACCACCACGGCGCCCCGCACGCCGGGCGCCCACACGATCGGGCCCCCTAGGATCTGCCGGAGGTGGTCGAAGACGAGGAGGCCACCGTGCTCGGTCGCCTCCACCACGCCGGTGTAGCCGTCGGGACCGAGGGCGAGCCCGTAGGGGCCGGCGACCCCGGCCCCCCGCAGGATCTCGACCGCCCGGGCCACCTTGCCGGGGTAATTGGCGTAGTCGGTGCCGAGGGAGATGCTCGGAAAGGCCGAGGCCTCGGTGATGCCGACGATCCCGGCCTCGCCCCACCCGTGGAAGACGGCGCCGTTCTCGGCCCGGGCCAGCCGCTGCGCCGCCTCGTCCAGGCCGGCCAGGTCCGGGTCCAGGGCGCCCCGCTCGACGTCGAGGAGCTCGTGGCGCGAGACCACGAAGTCGGCCCGGAGCTCGACCAGGGGCTGCACCAGGCGCTGGCGGGCGGTCAGCTGCCCGTCAGGGGCCCCGATAGCCGCCGTGCGCCCGGTGCCGACCGACGAGTGTTCCCAACCGTGCGGCCCCGAGAAGTCGACCAGCTTCCGGGCGGCCAGGCCCGGCACCAGCCGGGCCCGACCTTCTTGGTCGAGTGCGGACCACCCAGCCTCGCTGATGGGTGCATGAAATCGCAGGAGGTGGTTCACAGGGTCCGTCCTCTCAGGCTGCCGATGCTGAGCGACCCGTCGCCCGGGCCCTCACCGGAGGCCCCGTCGCCCGGTTCGGCCTGGTGCTCGATCTCGGTGACCGGATCGGCGGTGAACAGGTAGGTGCGCAAGTGCTGGTCGAGCACGGGGTCGTGGCGACGGAGCCACTCGAGGGTCATGACCGCGTGTTCCTTCTCCTCGTCGCGGTTGTGCCCGAGAATGGCTCCGAGTTCGGGGTCATCGGTGGCATCGACCCTCTGGGCGTACCAGTCCACCGCCTCCAGCTCCTCTTGGATCGAGGCCAGGGCCCGATGGCGGTCGATGGTCTCGGGGGTGAGCCGGCCCTCCGGCTCGTGCAGACCGGCGCTCTGCGCCATGGGCGGACCTCCTGGACGGTGGGGGAACTTGGCGTGGACAATTGCAGGGCGCTGCAAAACTCACGGTACCAGGGGACCCGCGACCCTGGTCCGGTCCGGTCCGGTCCGGTCCGGCACCGGGCGCCCGGGCAGGGCCCCGCCCCGGCATCAACCCGGGAGGTCGGCCCGCATCCCGTGGTAGGGGCGACCGGCGGCCTGCCACTCGTCGTAGAGGTCCATGAACCTCTGGCCGAAGGGGTCCTCGCCGACGAGCGGCATCGCCGCCCGACGGATGGTCCAGTCGTACGGGGCGAGCTCGGCCGCCTGGCCGAGGTGCCGGCGGCCCACCGCCCCGTCCCCCCGCCGGAGGGCCTCGGCCCCGACCCGGAAGTGCAGACGGGCCAGGATCTCGTCCTCGCTCAGGTCGGTCACCGTCCCCCGGGCCTCGTCGGCGGCCAGAGGGACCTCGCCGTCGCGGACCCAGCGGCGCACGGCATCAAGATGGGGGCCGGCCGCCACCCCGGTGAAGTCCCGGAAGGTGTCGGTCCCGAAGGCGATGCCGTTGGGACGCACGATGCGGTCCTCCTCGTCGATCCAGATCACGGTCGGCACATTGGAGATCGCGTACAGCTCGGTCAGCAGGTGCTGGGCGTCGATGAGCACCGGGAAGGTGACGTCGTCGACGAAGGGCCGGACGTCATCCGGCGAGTCGTCGATGGCCACCGCCAGCGCGGTGAACCCGTCCGGCTCGAGCTCGTCGTGTAGGGCCTGCCAGCCCGGGAGGTCATAACGGCACCCACACCAGGACGAGAAGGTCACGAGCAGCTTCTTGCGTCCCCGCCACTCGGCCAGTCGGTGGTCCCCGCCCGCCAGATCGGGCAGGTCGAAGTCAGGTGCCTCCAGGTCGTCCAGGGCCCGCCGGCGCTCCTCGCCGCCGAGGGCGACCGCGGCGATACGGGCCCCAGGATCCACCACCACCAGTCGACCGAGGGCCCCGGCGACCGCGGCGACGTCGAGGCGGCCCGCGACCAAGAGGGACGACGGGTCGGCGACCGGCACGCAGGTGTCCCCCTGGCACAGGCCCCGGGGCTTGAGCTCCCAGCCCAGAGCGGCCGAGAGGTCGTCGGGCGAGAGGAGCAGACGCTCGCCGGCGGCGACGCCCGGCACCGTCCGGGCCACGTCGGAGATGATGCACGCGTCGGCCACGGCACCCTCCGGTCGCTCGGGCGGCCCGGCGATGACCGCCGGCCGGCCGATGCTAGCGGGGGGATCCCGGAACCCCACGAGCCCCGGGGGGACCGGTCCGCCCCGGGGATAGGATCCCGACCCGTGACGTCGCGCCCCGCCGGTCCGGCCGGCCACCCGGGCGGGACGCAAGGGAGGGATCGGCGATCCTCGACGCCCTGATGGAGCTCCTGACCACCCGGGGTTCGATCGCCTACGGCGGTGAGCCGGTCAGCCTGGCCGAGCACGCCGTCCAGGCGGCCCACCTGGCCGAGCTCGATGGGGCCCCGCCCGCCCTGGTCACCGCCACCCTGCTGCACGACCTCGGGTGGTTGCTCGGGGGGGGCGGGGGCCACGAGGCCCGGGGTGCCCGGGAGCTCACGAGCCTCTTCGGACCGGTCGTCGCCGAGCCGGTCCGCCTCCACGTGGCGGCCAAGCGCTACCGCTGTGCCGTCGAGCCGGCCTACCGCCGGACCCTGTCGGCGGCGTCGACACGGACCCTCCGGTCCCAGGGCGGCCCGATGGACCGGTGGGAGTGCGCCGCCTTCGCGGCCGAGCCCTGGGCCGACGACGCCTTGGCCCTCCGGGGCTATGACGACCGGGCCAAGGTGCCCGGCACGCCCACACCGGAGCTGGCCCACTTCGCCGACCTGGCCCGCGCCTGCGTGCGCGGCTGACCGAGATGGGGACCTGAACGGGGGCGGCGGGCGCGGCCTCCGGCCCGCCGGTTCGGACCCCCCCGGCCGGGCCCGGTCCGGCCGATTAGTCGGCCAGATCGACGGCCGCCGAGAAACGCTCCGGCCGGAGGCGCACGACCAGCTCGGGGGGCACCCCGTTGCGGGCCCCGAACTCGGCGGCCCGGTGGGCCCCCATGTAGCGACCGCCGATCCGGGTGGCCCAGCGCCGGAGCGCCTCGGGCTCGTCGCTCAACTCGACCGGGCCCTCGGCCACCACGAAGGCGAAGGGGGGGCGCTCATCGTCGACGCAGAGGGCCGCCCAGCCGGTGCGGGTCAGGTTCCGACCCTTCACGGTCTCGAGACTGGTGTTGAAGACGATGGAGCGGTCCTCGACGTCGTACCAGACCGGGGCCACGTGGGGCCGACCGTCGGACCGCACCGTCGCCACCTTTGCGGTGTGCGGGGGCGAGGCCGAGAGGAACGCCCATATCTCGTCCTCCGCCATGGGGTGGTAGGCCACGGGACCGAGACTATGGCCCGTCGGGCCACGGCGCGCTCAGCGCCGCAAAGGTCCCCGGGTCCTGGACCCGCACCACACAGAACAGCAACCCGGCCGGGTCCCTCATGACCCACCAGCTCTCGATCTGAGCCACCCGTTCGGCACCCAGTGCCTCCAAGCGGCGGACCTCGGCCTCCACGTCGTCGGTCTCGATGTCGAGGTGCACCCGGGGCACGTCGTCGACCCGCTGGACCATGACCGTGACCCCCGGGATCACCTCACCGAAGTCGGCGTAGTCCGGGTCGTCGGGTTCGTAGTGGGGGTCGCGGTCCAGTGCACCGGCCCAGAACGCCACCTCACGGCCGTGGGACTCTGCGGGGACGTCGATCAGGGCACTCACGAGCTTGCTCCGGTGCATGCGTCCCATCATCGGCTCGACGCCGCAGCGCGGCAAATTGTGCCCGTCATCGGACCCCGGGGCCCACTGACGGTCAGTCGAAGCTCGGTTTGCGGTCCCTGGTCCGTTTGAGCTCGAAGAACCCGTCGGTCCCGGTGACTGCCCGCACCCCGTCCCAGAGTCGACCGGCGGCCTCACCTCGCGGGATCGGCGTCACCACCGGACCGAAGAAGGAGTCGCCCTCGACGCTGATCACCGGAGTGCCGACATCGAGACCCACGAGGTCGATGCCGCGTTGATGGGACGACTTGATGGCGTCGTCGTGGTCGGTGCGGGTGGCGGCCTCGAGCACCGCCGGATCGAGACCCACCTCGACCACCGCCTCGGCCAGCGCCTCGGCGTCTCGGCGGCGCTCGTTGTGGAAGCGGGTGCCAATCGCCGTGTAGAGCGGGAGCAGGATCTCGTCGCCCCGCTCGGCGGCCGCCGCAGCACAGATCCGGACCGGGCCCCAGGCCTGTTCCATGCGCTCGAGGTACTCGGGGCTCAGCCCCTCGCCGCCGTGCTGATCCAGGTTCAGGTGAGCCAGCGACATGAGGTGCCAGCGGGTCTTGACCGGCCTCACCTGCTCGACCTCGAGCATCCAACGCGAGGTGATCCACGCCCATGGGCACAGCGGGTCGAACCAGAAGTCGGCTTGGATGGCGGAGTCGCTCATGCCAGGGCCAACCCCGCTCCGCTGGCCCGTGTTCCCGTGCCGTTCTGGGTTCCCGCCCCGTTCTGGGTTCCCGCCCCGTTCTGGGTTCCCGCCCCGTTCTGGGTTCCCGCCCCGTTCTGGCCAGTCGCGGCGCCCGACGGACGGGACCGGGGGCCTCAGGCCCCGTTCAGGTGCCGTGGGCCTGCTTGGCCGCCATCCAGTCCGAGATCATGGGGGCGAACTCGGACGGGTTGTAGACGTCCTCTTCGTAGGAGAAGCGCATGTCCCCGGCATAGTGGAGGACGGTCAGGTTGGACGCCTGGTAGAGCCGGCCGTCACCGGGGTCGGCCATCCGGTTCTCGATCTGGCACACCCACCAGCCCCGCTGGACGTCGCAGACGCACCAGTTGTGGGGGAAGGCCGTCATCTCACTGTTCGGCCACTCGGCCATCGTCGTCGAGATCCACCGGTGGATCTCCTCGCGACCGTGAAACGTCCCGAACATGTGCTCGATGTACTCGACGTCCTCGGTGAACAGGTCCACCCACGGCCGCCACTCGCCAGCCTGGGCGCACTCGTTGGCCACCGTGACGAAGCGGTCATGGGCCGCCTGCAGCTCCTGGCGGTCCCACGGGGCGTCCTGGTTCATGATCGCAGGATCCATTCGCTCATGGTGATGCTGCGCATCGTAGCGAGGTCGAGGACGGCGGCGACCTTCTCGAACAGCCGGGTCACGTTGGCATTCATCTGCTCGGGGTCCCCCTCGGCGCAGTAGAAGAGCATGGGATCGGTGATGTGCCCGGCCGACGGCCAGGCCTCCTCCACGATCCCCCGGTAGGGCGGGGCGCCGGGGGTGACGGTCCGGAACACCGTGTTGCGCACGTAGCGGCACCTTGGTTGTACCTGCTCGGACACCCTCGAGACGCCGGTGTGCCAGGCCGCCAGCCAGTCCTCGAAGTCCATATCCGGTCGCTGCTCGAACATGGCCACCGTGAGCAGGCCGGGAGAGCGCTCGCCGTCGGGCCATGAACGGGGGGGCGCCCAGGGGCTCTCGCCGTAGTCGCAGTACATGGACTCGAGCACCTGGTACCCGGCCAGGCGGTCCGACACCGTGTTGAGGGCGGCCTCCAGCGGCCCGCGGCGGTCGTAGGCGTCAACCCAGAGGGAGACGACGGCCTGGGGGGTGTGCTCGCCGGGCGGGGCCGGGACCGGGGACGGGACGTCGGCCTCCTCGTCGTCGAGGTCCATGGTCAGGCCACGGACGTCGAGTTCGAGCAGCCGGGGCGCCACCTGGCCGAGCATGACGTCACGGACCTTCGGGCGCGGGGTCCCCTCGGGGAGCCATACCAGGTACACGAGCTTCTCCACGACGCCTCAGATCACCGACCAGATCGCCCGGACCCGGCGACCGGGGCCGACCGTACCGCCTCGGGACCTACTGGAGGTAGCGCTCCACCGTCTCGGGGCCCCTCGGGGCCGCCGTCTCGGGACTCTTCCCGGCCTCCCGGAGCGCCCGGCGCTGGCGGAGCAGGTCCCAGAGCTGGTCGAGGGTCACCTCGAGGCTGCGCAGCCGCTCCTGGTCGCTCTCCCCCAGTCCGTCCCCTACGTGGGCCTCCTCCAGCGCCCGCTCCTCGTCGGCCAGCGCCGAGATGCGGTTGATGATCTCGCGGTCGTCCATGGCTGGGGCTCCCTCTGTTCTCGACGGACTGGGGCGGGTAGCTCAGGCGGCGGTGGGGACCGGGGTACCTTCGGCGTCCCCGCTCCCCCCATCCTGACCGCTGGCGCCGTCCTCGGCGACCAGCGCCCGGGCCAGCACTTCGCCGATCTCGGCGGCCAGGTGGAAGGTCATCTGCTGACGGACCTCCTCGGGCACGTCCTCGAGGTCCGGACCGTTGCGGGTCGGCAGCACCACCTCGGTTAGCCCGGCCCGGTGGGCGGCCAGCACCTTCTGCTTGACCCCGCCGATCGGGAGCACCCGGCCCTGGAGCGTGACCTCGCCGGTCATGCCCACCGCCGGGCGGACCGGGACGTTCCGCAACAGGCTGACCAGGGCCGTGGTGATGGTGACCCCGGCCGAGGGCCCGTCCTTGGGGACGGCCCCGGCCGGCACGTGGACGTGGAACCGCCGGCCCCGGAGGTCGGCCGGGTCGATGGCCAGGTCGGCGGCGTGGGACCGGACGTAGGAGAGGGCGATCTCGGCCGACTCCTTCATGACGTCCCCCAGCTGACCGGTCAGGGTCAGCCCCTCGGTTCCCTCCGACGACGTGGCCTCGACGAAGAGGACGTCTCCGCCGGCCCCGGTCACCGCCAGGCCGGTGACCACACCGGGCACGCTGGTCCGGTCGGCCGCCTCGAAGAAGAAGCGCGGCCGGCCCAGCCACCCCCGGATGTCGTCGACCCCGACCGCCACCGGCGTCGCACGCTCGCCGGCGGCGACCTTGGTCGCCACCTTGCGGAGGAGGCGTCCGAGCTCGCGCTCGAGGGAGCGGACCCCGGCCTCCCGGGTGTAGTCAGCCACGATCGCCCGCAGGGCGTCGTCACTGACCTCCACCTCCTCGGGGCGCAGGGCGGCCCGCTCGAGCTGGCGGCGGACCAGGTGGTGCCGGGCGATGGCCACCTTCTCGGCCTCGGTGTAGCCGTCGAGCCGGATGACCTCCATCCGGTCCAGGAGCGCCCCGGGGATGGTGTCGACCATGTTGGCCGTGGCGATGAACAGCACCCGGCTCAGGTCCAGGTCGACCTCGAGGTAGTGGTCCCGGAAGGTGTGGTTCTGGGCCGGGTCGAGGACCTCGAGAAGGGCGGAGGACGGGTCGCCCCGGTAGTCCGCCCCCAGCTTGTCCACCTCGTCCAGCACGATCACCGGGTTCATGGTCTCGGCCTCGCGCAGGGCCCGGACCAGGCGACCGGGTTGGGCGCCGACATAGGTCCGACGGTGGCCACGGATCTCGGCCTCGTCCCGCACGCCGCCGAGCGACACCCGGACGAAGCGCCGGCCCAGGGCGCGGGCCACCGACTCACCGAGCGAGGTCTTGCCGACCCCGGGCGGCCCGACCAGCGCCAGAATGGCCCCGGCCCCACGGCCGTCGACCGGGATCAGACCGCGCTCGGCCTGGAGCTTGCGCACCGCCAGGTGCTCGAGGATCCGCTCCTTCACGTCGGTCAGGCCGTCGTGGTCCTCGTCGAGGATGCGGGCGGCCTCGCCCACATCCAGCTGGTCTTCGGACTCGACCCCCCAGGGGAGCTCGAGCACGGTGTCGAGCCAGGTGCGGATCCATCCGGTCTCGGGACTCTGGTCGCTCGTCCGCTCCAGCTTGTCGACCTCGCGCATGACCGCGGCACGGACGTGCTCGGGCAGGTCGCGCTCACCCACCCTCGTCCGGTAGTCGTCGGGGTCACTGTCGTCGCTGCCGCTGAGCTCACCGAGCTCCTTGCGGATGGACTCGAGCTGGCGGCGGAGCAAGAACTCGCGCTGGGTCTTCTCCATGCCCTCTTCGACGTCGGTCTTGATCCGCTCCCGGAGGGCGAGGTCGGCCAATGTGTCGCGGGCCCAGCCGAGGACCAGGCGCAGACGCTCCTCGACATCGATGGTCTCGAGCACCTCCACCTTCTGGGCCAGATTGAGGTCGGGCGAGTAGCCGGCGACGTCGGCCAGGCGTCCGGGTTCGGTCACCTCACGCAGCTGCGCGGCGATCCGCCCGGCGCCCCGGCTCAACAGGATGTTCTCCAGTACGGCCCGGTACTCGCGGGCCAGCTCGACGACGGCGGGTTCGGGTTCGGGCTCGTCGATGACCTCGGCCTCCACCCAAAGCGCGTCCCCGGTCCCGGGGACCCCGGTCCCGATGGTGGCCCGCTGGTCGCCCCGCACGGCCAGGGCCCGCTGGCCCCCCGGGAGCTCGCCCTGCTCCACGACCTCGGCGACCACGCCCACACTGGCGTAGCGGCCGTCGATGTGGGGAACGAGCAGCAGGCGGCCGCCGGCGCTCCCGGCCGCGTCGGCCGCGGCCAGGGCCTCGTCGGACTCGAGCGCCATGGTGAAGACCATGCCCGGCAGCAGCACCCCGGACTTGAGGGGGAGCAGGGGCAGGGTCAGGTTCTGGCTGGTCACGGTTCCTCCGATCCACCGGGGCACATCAATTTCCCTGATTGCTCAACCATTGTTGGCATCCCCCCATTCCCGGTCCCCGCCCCGGCGGGCCCGGCACCCCCCCGCCCGGCGGCTCCGGAGCTGGCGGATCCCGCCCGGGCCCGGGTTTGGCCCCGGGCCCGGGTCGCGGCGCCGTGGCCCGGGCCCTGGCAAATTGAGCGCGGCATGAACCCCTTCGAGCGGGCAGTCCGAAAGATCGACCAGACCCAGCAGCACTTCGGGCCGGCGGCCTTCGTGTTCGGGGTGATCAAGAAGTTCGGGGACGACCGGGCCGGCTCATTGGCCGCGCTGATCGCCTACTACGGCTTCCTTTCCCTCTTCCCCCTGCTCCTCCTCCTGTTCACGATCCTCAGCATCGTGGCCGTCCACAACAAGGGCTTCGCCCACAGCGTGGAGCACTCCGCCCTCCAGCAGTTCCCGGTGGTCGGGACCAAGATCGGCGAGAACATCCATATGCTCCACCGCGACAGTGTCGTCGGCCTGGTCATCGGTATCCTCTGGCTGATCTGGGGCGCCCAGGGGGCGATCCAGGCCGGCCAGTACGCCATGGCGGAGGTGTGGAACGTGCCGGGCGTCGTCCGCCCGAACTTCTGGGCTCGACTGATCCGGACCTTGACCATGATGGGCTTCCTCGGGGTCTTCCTCCTGGCCAGCACGGCGGCGACCGCGTTCACCAGCCTCACCGGGACCCACCAGATGCTCCTGGCCAAGGCGGGGGCGGTCATCCTCTCGCTGGTGCTCGACGTCGCCCTCTACCTGGTGGCCTTCCGGGTGCTCACCCCCAAGTCGATCGACTCGAAGCTCCTCAGGCCCGGCGCCCTGCTCGGCGGTGTCGGCTGGACCATCCTCCAGTTCCTCGGCGCCGTGGTCGTCGACCACACCTGGCGGAACACCAGCCAGGTCTACGGCTTCTTCGCCGTGGTTCTCAGTCTCATCGCTTTCATCTACCTGGGTGCCCAGATGACCCTCTACATGGCGGAAGTCAACGTGGTCAAGGCCCGGCGGCTCTGGCCCCGGGCCATCGTCCAGCCCCCGTTGACCGAGGCCGACGAACGGGTCCTGCACGACATCGCCCGCCAGGGCGTGCGCCGACCCGAGCAGCAGCTCCGGGTCCGCTTCGAGCACGAACAGGGCCCACGGGTGGCGGGAGCGCCCGACCCGTCCGTGGGCGCCGGGACGGCGCCGGACGGCTCGCCGGCCCCGCTGGAGAGCGATGAGTCGGCCCCGACCCCGGGGAGCTGAGCCTGCCGGCAGGTCCCGGGGTCACTCAGCGCCAGGCGTCGCGGGACTCGACTGGCCCCGACTCGGTCAGCAGCCGCCCGCTCAGCGTGCGCTCCTCGTTGCGCATCCGCCACTGGACGAGGCGTTGCGCCGCCTCCCAGCCGAGGTCGGTGCCCCCGGGCCGGCCGAGCCGGTCCTCGAGCTGGCGGGGATCGGCCTCCAGGTCGAACAGGAGCGGTGGGAACACCGACCGGTCGGCGGAAAACTGCACGTATTTGGTCCGCCGGCCCCGGGCGACGGCCAGCGAGCAGTGGCTCATCGGGAGCCCGAGGAACCGCTCGGCCGATCGGCTACGGGGATCGGAGAAGTGCCACTCGAAGTGGGCCTCGTCCCGCCAGTGCTCGGGCACCGCCTCACCCCGCAGATAGGGCCTGAGGGACCACCCGTCCGCCTGCAGCGGGACGTCGATCCCCAGCCAGTCACAGATCGTCGGGAGTACATCGACCGACTCGGTGAATTCGGTGACCACCCGACCGCGACCCGCCCCGCCCTCCGGACCGGGATCCCGGACAACCAGGGGCACGTGGTAGCTCTCGTCCCAGTAACCGAGCTTCTCGACCAGCCAGTGGTCACACCCCATCTCGCCATGGTCGCTCGTGAGCACCACCAGCGTGGAGTCGGCCAGGCCGCTGCGGTCGAGGTCGTCGAACAGGACGGCCAAGGCATCGTCCACCTCACGCTGGGCCCCGTAGTAGGTCGCCCGAAGCTGGCGTCGCTCCCGCTCGCCGTCGGGCGCTGCGACCCCCGGTACCCCCATCACCAACCGGTTGAGCGGGTGCAGGGCCGCCTCCGCATCACGGTTCGGCGCCGCGGTGAACGGACCAACGTCATCGGCCGAGTACAGGTCGTGGTAGCCGGGGGGGTTGCGGCGGGGCGGGTGGGGACGGATCAACGAGGCGTGGACGAAGAACGGGCGGTCCCCGTGGCGTTCCAACCACTGCCGGACCTGCCCGACCACGAACACGGTCTGGGACTGCTCGGGGCTGAAGCGGGCCGGGGCCCAGGTCGACCCGTGCTGGTCAGCACCCGGGTAGCCGGGGACCGGTAGGTAGAGGTCGTGGGGATTGGCCGGCACATCGACCCCTTGAGCGGACAACCACCGCCCCCATTGGGGGCTCCCGGCCTCCCAGGTGTCGACGAGGATAGGGCGGAACCCGGGGAGCACCCCCTCGTAGCTGAACAGGCGCGGGTCGTCGGGCGCCACCGTCCGCGGGTCGACGCTCGTGTCGGTGTAGCCGAAGAGCACAGGGTCGTAACCGGCCTGCCGGGCCAGCAGGGCCAGATTGGTGAACCGGGCATCGAGGGGGGTGCCGTTGTGCACCGAGCGGTTCCGGTGCAGGTAGGTGCCGGTGTAGAGACAGGCCCGCGAGGGGCCACACGGGGCGGCGTTGGCCCAGTGGTTGGCGAAGAGGACGCCCGAGGCGGCCAGGCGGTCGATGGTGGGAGTCCGGAGCAGCGGATGGCCGGCCGCCGACAGGCCGTCGCCCCGCCACTGGTCGACGGTGATGAAGAGCACGTTGCGACTCACCGTGGTCCCCCTCCGTCCATCGCCCGGGAGGCTACCGGGTGGCCCCCGTCCGGACCGGTACCCCGGCGGCCGCCGCTGCTCCCCGTCTCGGGCGACGACCCGGTAGCGTCGCCGCGATCGGACTGGGGGTGAACCGGATGGGCCGATCGGACCGGCGCGCGTTCCTGACCAACACGGTGCGGGCCGGGGCGGCCGTGGCCACGGTCGGGGCGGTGGCCCGGGCGGGCGGGGCGGCCGGGGCGGCCACGGGCTCACCGGGCGGGCCCGGGCGCCCGGTCGCACTGACCGTGAACGGCCAGGACGAGGCCATCGGGATCGACCCGGACGAGCTGTTCTTCGCATTCGGCCTGGCCGACCCCCGGCGCGGGGCACGCCAGCGGGCCTACCGCATCGTCGTCTCGACCGGCGGACCCGGGCCCCGCCGCCAGGTCTGGGACTCCGGGGCGGTCGGGTCGGCGCGTCAGGCCTTCATCGCCTACGCCGGCCCGAGCCTGCCGGCTGACACCGCCCACGTCTGGACCGTGTCCAGCTCGGACCCCGAGGGGAGATGGAGCGAGGAGTCGACCCCGGCCACCTTCGTGACCGGGCTGCGCCCGGGGGACTGGATCGCCCGGTGGCTCCGGCCCGGGCCCACAGCGACCGTGCCCGAGGAGTACACCTACGTCCGCACCGAGTTGCTGGCGTCGCGCTCACCCATCGTGCGGGCGACCGCCTACGTGGCCGCGGCCCACCGGTACCAGCTGTGGGTGAACGGGGCCCGGGTCGCCACCGGACCCTCCTTCTCGTTCCCCGACGAGTCCTACTACCAGGCCACCGACGTCACGGCGGCCCTAAGGGCCGGCCGACCCAACGCCGTGGGCATACTCCACCACTGGTACTCGTCGGGCAGCGGGCGGCCGCTCTCGGCACCCGGCCTGGTGGTGCAGCTCTCGGTCCACCACGCCGACGGCACCCGTGAGTCCTACGGGACCGACGGTTCGTGGCGGTCGCGGCCGGCCGAGTGGCAGCCCGCCCCCCCGCGCAACAACGAGAGTGGCGAGTTCGTCGAGATCATCGACGGGCGGGCCACCCCCAACGGGTGGTCAGAGCCCGGCTTCGCCGCGACCGGTTGGACGGCGCCGGCCGTGCTCGGACCGGTGGGCACGCCCCCGTTCACGGGGCTGTACGCCCAGCGGACCCGGGTCAGCGAGCACCCGGTCGCCCCGAGTTCGATACGGGTGCTGGCCGACGGCGCCGTGGTGGTGGATTTCGCCAAGGTGGTCGCCGCCCGGCCGGTGGTCGCCTTCCGGGCCGGGGTCGACGGCCGGACGGTGCCGATGCACGTCGGTTACCTGCTGGACCCCGACGGCCACGTCTCGACCACCCACGGGACCCAGTTCACCGACCTGAGCTTCACCTACGTCCAGCGGGCCGGGGCCCAGGTCTTCGACCCCTACACCTATCTCGGATTCCGCTACCTCCAGATCGACGGGCCGGGGGAGCCGATCACGGCGTCCCAGGTCACCGCCCAGGCCCGACACGCGACCATGCCCGCCGTGGCCCCCGCCACCTTCACCTCCTCGGACCCCGACCTCGACGCGGTGTGGGGGCTGTGCACCCACTCCGCCCTCTACGCCTCGCACGAGCAGTTCGTCGACACGCCGACCCGCCAGAAGGGCCAGTACAGCTGGGACGGGGCCAACGAGTCGATGGCCATCATGCGGGCCTACGGCGACCAGAACCTGAGCTGGCAGGCCCTGCGCGACTTCTCGCGCTCCCAGGCCCGCTTCTGGCCGGACGGGCGGATCAGCGACATCTACCCCGACGGGAACGGCGCCCAGGACATCCCCGACTTCACCGAGCTGTACCCCGAGTGGGTGTGGCGCTACTACGCCGAGACCGGGGACCTCACCACCCTCACCCGGCTCCGGCCGGTCGTCGCCAACATCTCGGACTACATCTGGCGGGGGGTCGACCCGACGACCGGGCTGGTCACCAACCTGGCCGGCGGGGGCAGCGACTACGCAGGTGGCCTGGTCGACTGGCCCCCCCAGATGCGCTACGGCTACGACATGGCCACCACGGCGCGCACGACCGTGAACATCCTCGCCATCAACGCCTTCAACCGGGCCGGGCAGATCGCCACCGTCCTGGGCGACCCGGCCGGCGCGGCGGCCCAGGCCGCCCGGAGCACCGCCCTGAGCGACGCGGTCAGCGCCAAGCTCATCAACGCCCAGGGGATCTACCTCGACGGGCTGGAGGCCGACGGCAGCCCCAGTGCCCACGCCGGCCAGCAGGCCGGCGCGCTGGCCCTGGCCTACGGGGTGGTCCCCGCCGGCCGGATGGACACCGTCGCCGCCTACGTGGCCTCCCTGGGGATCGCCGTGGGCCCGGACCACGGTATGGAGCTCCTGCGGGGCCTCCACCTGTCCGGCCTCGACGCCCACCTGGTCCACGTCCTGACCGATCCCCACGGGCCCGGGTGGGCCAACATCGTGGCCTCGGGGGGCAGCTTCTGCTGGGAGGACTGGGCCCCGAGCGACCTCGACGGCGACAGCATGTCCCACGGCTGGGGCTCGTCGGCCCTGGTGGCGATGCACGAGGCCCTGCTCGGGGTCACGATCGTCGCCCCGGGCACCGAGTCGGCCGGCCCGGTCCTCGAGGTGGCGCCGCCCGGTGCCGGTCTCACCAGCGCCTCGGGGTCGGTCCCCACCACCGCCGGACCCCTGGCCGTCCACTGGCGCCGGCACGGGCGTGGACTGACGATCGGGCTCGTGGTCCCGCCGAACGCGTCGGCCCGGGTCGTCCTACCGCCCGGGGCCGGCGGGGCGACCGAGGGCGGGGTCCCGGTCAGTGCGGCGACCGGGGTACGGCTGGTGCGCGGACCGGCTCCCGGGCGGCCGGCCTTTCTGGTCGGCGCCGGGGCCTACGCCTTCTCCGCCCGTCTCGCCTAAGGCCAGGCTCGCCTCGGGCTCGAAGCCCCGACCGGCCCTGGGCGCCGTCCGGGGCGGCCCCGGCCCGGGTCGCCTCAGGAGCCGGGCGCCACGACCGCCCGGACGACGTTGGCCCCGCGGTCGCTGAAGACCACGGCCCCCGAGGGGGCCACGGCCACTCCGGAGGGATAGGTGACCCGGGTCACCACCCAACGGGTCTGGTCCTGGGTGGGCCCGGTGGGCACCGAGCCGACCAGGGTGTAGAGGTCGTCGGCGGTGACCGGCCGGCCGAACGACCGGCCGCCGGTGCCGGCCACCTCCCGGACGGCCCGGTCGTAGAGGTCGGCCACGAACAGGTTCCCCTGACCGTCGACGGCGACTCCCGAGACGAAGTTGAGCCCGGCGGTAGGACCCGTTGCCGAGAGCCCGTCGACCAGGTACGGCCCGTACCCGCTCCCCGACCCGGCCACCGTCCCGATGTCGCCGGCCCCGATGGGCACGCCGTAGTACGTGCCCGAGGTGGCCGCCACCTCGCGCACCGAGTCGTTCCCGCGGTCGGCGATGATGAGATCACCGGCGCCGTCCAGGGTCAGCGCGGTGGGTGTCCAGAGCACCGCATCGACGGCCGGCCCGCCGTCGCCGGTGGCCACGCTGGCGCCGGCGATGGTGCCACATGAGCCCGAGCCGGCCACCGTGGTGGGCCGGCCGGCCACCACGGGCACCCCGAACTGGACGCCCGAGCGGAGGGGGACCTCGCGCACCCGGCAGTAGCCGGTGTCGGCGATGAACAGGTCACCCGCCGGGTCCACCGCCAGCCCCTGGGGGGCGTCGAGAGCGCCTGAGCCACCCCCGCCCGCCGCACCCGGCGCCCCGGTCCCGACCACCGTGTAAAGGTGCCCGGCCACCATGGTGGTGCCAAGGCGGGTGGTGGTGGTGGCGGGGACCTCGAGCACCCGGTTGTCCGAGGTGGTGGCGATAAAGAGGTCGCCGGCGGCATCGACCGCCACGCCCTGGGCCGACCCGATCCCCGTCCCGGTAGCCCGGGCCCCGGCGGGGCCACCCGGCCGTCCGCACCCATCGCCGGCGACGACCCGGAGGCGGGCCCGGCCCGTCGGCCCGGCGGACTGGCCGAACGCCCCGGGCACCTCGACCACCCGGCAGTTGCCGGTGTCGGCGATGAAGAGGTCACCGTTCGCGCCCACGGCGACCCCGGTCGGGCCGTCCAGCGGCGTGCCGGTGGCCGAACCGACCCTCGAGCCCGGTCGGCCGGTCCCGGCGACCACGACGACCCGTGCGCCGGCCGGCGGCCCGACGGCGGCACCGCGGTCGGCGCCGAGGCCGACCAGCGCGCCCACGCCGACCATGGCCACGAGCGCGCGAGCAACCGCCCGCCACCTCCAGGGGACTGCGCCGGGCCTCGGCGGGGAGGTGGCGGGCACCGGGTCCATCATGCCCGGTCCGGACCCCCCGGGACCGGCCCGCCTCAGGGGGCACCCGGACCGGGGGGCCCATCCCCGGCACCGTCATCCAGGCGGGCCGGCCCTCATCGGATCCGCCCGGGCCGGGCCGGCTGGCGCCGACGGCGGGTGGGGCCGAGACTGGCCCCATGACCGTCGTGAGGATCAACGCCATCACCGTACCGGCCGGCTCGGGGGATGAGCTGGCCCGACGCTTCGCCGGTCGGGCCGGGGCCGTTGACTCGGCCCCGGGATTCGAGGGCTTCGAGCTCCTGCGCCCGAGCGACGAGCGCGACACCTGGCTGGTGATCACCCGCTGGCGGGACGAAGCCTCCTTCCGCGCCTGGACCGCGTCGCCGGCCTTCGGCCACGGCCACCGCGCCGCCACCGATTCGGGCGACCGCCCGCCGGTGGCCGCCCACAGCGAATTGTGGTCCTACGACGTAGTGAAGCTCCCCCCGCTCGTCACCGGAGACGGCTGACCCTCGAGGCGCGGCCGACACGAGATCGGTCCGGCCAGGGCCGGGATCACCGGGGCCCGCTGTCACTGGGGCTGCGGCTCGGCAGGAAGACCCTCGCCTTCCACATCCCGGTCAACGGCACCATGGCCAGCGCGTCCCCGGCCCGCAGGGTCCACCCGAGCACCAGGGCGTGGGGGACGTCGGCCGGGGCGCAGACCACCAGGCCCCGCCGGGCATGGTCCTGACGGACCCGCCAGCGTTCCGGCAGCGGGACGCCATCGTCACGCAGGCGGGCAATGGCGTGCCGACCCCTCGGGTGCATGATCCCGAGGGTCGCTTCACCCCCGGCCCGGGCCTTCCTCACCGGCATCCACGTTCCCATCGTCACCGGCGGCTGGGGGGCCCCGAACAGCGCGGTGAAGGGTCCGCTGCGTTCGGGTTCGGGTGCGTCCTCCTCGTCGACGCCGGGCAGCAGGTTGATCCAGCCGTCGTGGGCGACCGACAAGCGGTCCATGGCAGCCACCACCCGGTCCGGGCCGGCCGGATCGAACTCGAACTCCTCGACATCCCGGGCCACGCCGAGCATGTTTAGCGTACGGTTCCTCGCACCGTCCGCCACCGGGAGCGCCCATGTTCGAGGCCAGCACAGAACACACCCCGATGTCGGGGATCGACGAGTACCTCATCCACAACTACCCCCACCCGGTGCGGGTCATGTGGACGCCCGACTCGCAGGCCTACGAGCGGGTGTGGTTCACCTCTCAGGACAAGGTGGGCGACCTCCTTGTGGTCTGTGGCCTCGGCTTCTATCCGAACCTGGGCACGGCAGAGGCCTTCGCCATCGTCAACGTGCGGGGACAGCACACCACGGTGCGGGCCCACCGCCCGCTGGGCGACGACCGGATGTCCATGCGGGTGGGGCCCATCGCATTCGAAGTGCTCGAACCGTTCCGCCGGTGGCACCTGACCCTGGACGAGACCGAGCACGGCACCTCACTCGATATCACCTGGGAGGACACCAAGCGACCGGTGTTCCGGGTCCTGGGTGCCGGGGTGATCGTCGGGGGCCGGGCCTACGGCGGAGTAGCCGGCTACGACGGATTCGGTCGCCAGACCGGTTGGGTGGAGGCCCACGGCGAGCGTTTCGAGCTCGCCCCCCCCACCCACCAGGGGACCCGGGATCACCACTGGGGAACCCGGGACGGGGTCGGCGGTCCCGGGATGTACCGGGGGATGCAACATCCTTACTCGGGCGAGTGGGTGGAGTTCGAAGAGATCGGCATCTGGGGCGACCACGTCCTGTTCAACCTGGGCGACCGGCGTCCCGGCAGCGCCACCCTGCGCCAGCGGGTGCACCGGATGCGCTTCGAGCCCGACACCCACCTCCTCCTCGGCGGGGAGGTGGACCTGCACTTCGAGTCCGGCGAGGTGCGCACCATGACCTTCGAGCGTCTCGGTCATCAGATCGCCTTCCTCCGTTGCGGCATGTACGGCGGACCGAACGGCGGTACCCCCGACGGGGACATCTGGCACGGGATGGACGTGGGCGAGGCCGTCTCGGGAGAGACCTACGACGTGACCGACCCCGACGTGCGCCGACGCATCTGCGGCCTCGACCAGCACCATGCCCGCTTCGAGCTCGACGGCGAGGTCTCGTTTGGATTGGCCGAGCCCTACGACACGCTCTGCTACAAGATCTCCCGGGCCGGCGTGATGGGCTTCTCCCTGCTGGACTGAGCCCACCCAGGCGCGGCGACCGGCCCCGCGGGGTCCAGTCGGCCCGGGCTCTCAGCCGGCGGCGGCGATGCGCCGGGTGAGGAGGGGCAGCAGCGGATTGCGCTCGTCGGCCCCTAGGGCGTAGCGGGAGCCCGAAGCCTCGGCCATCCGCGCCTGGCGGTTGCTGATGGCGGCCGAGCGCACCAGGGCGAAGACCTCGTGCCACTCGACGTCGGCCACCGGCCGGCCGAGCCGCTCCTCGTAGCGGCTGATGGTCTGGGCCCGGTCGGGGAAGCCGCGGACCCGCCGGCCGATGAGCTCGTTCATCGACCACTCGATGGCCAGGAGCCAGCCGAGGTCGAGCTCCGCCGGTCCGACCGAGGCCATCTCCCAGTCGAGGACCCCCACCACGACACGGTCCTCCCCCACCACCAGATTTCCCAGGCGGGGGTCCCCCCACAGCAGCGATGGGGCCGGCTCCACCGCCGGACGGTTGGCCCGGCACCAGTCGAGCGCCGCGACCAGGCCGGGGAGGGGGATCCCGTCAAGGGACCACGAGAGGTAACCGGCCCACCAGTCGAGCTCGGCCCCGAGCGAGCCGGTCGGCGCTCCGGCCGGCGTCGTGCCGCCGCGGAGCAACGGACCCAGCCCGGCCCGCAACCACTCGATGCGGTTGACCGCCGTCACCGTGTCGATGAAGTTGTCGTAGAGGGCCCGCTGGTCGGCGGCGGACGACTCGGTGACCCAGGGGTCGAACACCGGGGCCTGACCGGGCACGTGGCCGGCCACGAAGGGCATGACCACGAAGGGCACCCCCAACCACCGCTCGTCGGCGACCACGGTGACGGGGGCCGGGGCCGGGACCCCGGCGGCGGCCACCGCCTCGTGCAGGGCGGCCTGGCGACCCGGGTCGTCGGGGTCGGGGAACGAGGACCGGAGGGGCGGCAGCCGGACCACCAGCCGCTCGGGCACCGGGGGGGCCGTCGGGTCCGGCGTTCCGGGGTCGCCGATGGCCACCACGAGGGTCTCGTTGGACCATCCCGCCGAGGCGTGGCGGAGCTCCTCGATCACCGGCGACGGGCTCCGGGGGTAGGCCTGCCCGAGCCACCGGGCTAACCCGTCGCGGAGCATGTCCAGGTCTCGCAGCTGCGCCGTCGCCACCGACACCTTCTATCCCATCACCGGTCCACGGGTAGATTTTCGGCCATGGACCTTCGTGAGGCGCTCCGCACGACGGGGGCCGTAAGGGACTTCGAGGACGCCCCGATCCCGGACCGGACCGTCGCCGACATCCTCGACACGGCCCGGTTCGCCCCGAGCGGGGGCAACCGCCAGGGTTGGCGGGTGGTGGTCGTGGGCGACCCCGGGGTCCGCCGTCAGCTGCGCGACCTGTACCTCGAGGGTTGGTACGAGTACCTGGCCCAGGGGGCGGCGGGCCTGGTGGCCTGGGCCCCGGTCACCGACCGGGAGGCCGAGCGGACCGCGGTCGCCGGTGCCCCGGCCCTGGCCCGACGGGCGGCGGCCGGCCCGGGTGGTTTCGCCGAGAACCTCGACCGGGCCCCGGTGCTGCTGCTGGTGCTGGCCGACCTGCGGGTTCTGGCCGCCGTCGACCGTGACTTCGACCGCTACAGCTTCGCCGGCGGCGCCTCGGTCTATCCGTTCTGCTGGAGCATCCTCCTCGCCGCCCGCCAAGCCGGGCTGGCCGGGGTGATGACGACGATGGCCATCCGGTCCGAGCCGGCGGTCAAGGCGCTGTTCGGGGTGCCCGACCCGCTGGCGGTGGCGGCCCTCGTCGCCCTCGGCCGCCCAACCCGCCAACCCCGGCACCTGACCCGCCGCCCGGTCGAGGAGTTCACCACCCTGGACCGCTTCGACGGCCCCGCCTTCGGGACGTGAGCCCCTGACGTGGCGTCCAGGCCTCACAAGGCGATCCGTCGACGTCCTCCTGTGTCCTGGTCTGAACTGGGCTTTCGCGTGAATCACGCCTCGAACTCTCGAAATACCTGCACGCTATGCGCCGTGTGCCTGCGCTCGAGCGGCCCCCTCAAGGAGCAGTAGGGGAGCCCATCCGAAACGCCGGTGCGACGCGAGCGCGATCGCCTGGGTGCTGGGTGAGGGCCGAGTACGGCATCATGCGTCCTGTAGCCGGTCGGTCGGGCATAGTGGTCCGTCGTGGATCGACTGTCGAGTGAGCTGCTGGGTTTCGCGCCTGACGCACGGGTGCTGATCGTCAACTGCGACGATTTCGGCATGCACGACGCGGTCAACGTTGCCGTGGTGGAGTCGATCGAGAACGGCATCGCCAGCTCCTGCAGCCTGATGGTCCCGTGCCCCGCGGCGGCAAACGCGATGCGGCTGCTCCGCGAACGCCCGCACATCCCGTTCGGCATCCATCTCGCGCTCATCCGCGACTCGCCCGGGTACCGCTGGGGTCCGGCCGCCGCCAAGGCCGACGTGACCTCGTTGCTCGACCCCAACACCGACGAGCTCTACGTCAACACGCCGGCCCAGCGCACCGCACTCCTCGCAGAGGCAAAGCTGACCGACGTCGAACGCGAACTGCGCGCACAGATCAACGCCGTGGTCGACGTAGGACTGGCACCCACGCACCTCGACTGGCACTGCCTCGCCGACGGCGGCCGCGCCGACATCCTCGACCTGGCGATGGCGCTCGCCAAGGAGTACGGCCTCGCCGCACGGATCTGGCTCGACGACGGCCGCCGCAAGGCTCGCAAGCAGGGCAAACCGGTCGTCGACAACGCCTTCCTGGACAGCTCCTCCATCAGCCTCCACGACAAGGCGGCAACCTACGCCCGAATGCTCCGCGACCTACCTCCAGGGCTCAACGAATGGGCCATCCATCCCGCGCACGGCACCGAACAATGGCAGACGATCGAACCAACCGCCTGGCAAATCCGGCAAAGCGACCACGCGTTCCTCACCTCACCGCAAGCACGCGAGATCCTCGATCACGAAGGCATCACCGTCATCGACTACCGGCCACTGCAACAGGCGTGGAACGCCTACCCGCGTGTCCCCTAGTGCTGCTGCCGATATGGGACAGGCAACACTCGCGACCGCGCGTCCCTTCAGCACCAAGGTGACGCGCACGCGTCTGGAAGAGCGACTCGCTTTGAGCAGCCCGCATGAACGGTGCTGATGCTCAAACTGAGTCCAGCGGGCGGGCGGGTTATGAGCTGCGAGGGGCCGCCTCCGGGGCATGACACCGGCCGCTCAGCCCCCGGACCGGCGCATCCCCTTGCGGTAGAGGCCGGGCACCAACGCCCGGGCCACCGGGGCGATCCGGGCGACCCGGGTGGCGTCGATATCGACCCGGGGACCGCCCAGGCGGGCCAGCAGGAGCCGGGACACCTGCTCGGGGCTGCGGCGGACGGCGCGCGGTGGGGTGGCCATGCCCCGTTCCACGGCGCCGGTACCCATGGCCGTCGGCACCCAGCCGGGATAGAGCACGTGGAGGGAGACCCCGCTTCCCTCGGTCTCATACGAGAGGCTCTCGGTGAAGGCGGTCAACGCGGCCTTCGACGGCGCGTAGGCGACGTCGCCGGGACCGGGGGCCCGTCCGCTGTCCGATGAGACGTTGACCACCACGCCGTGGCGACGGGAGATCATCCCGGGCAGCACGGCGAAGGTGCCGGCCACCGGGGCGAAGTAGTTGGTGGCCATCACCAGCCGGTGGCGGGCGAGCTCGTCGGGCCCCTCGACCGGCTCGCCGATCCCGGCGTTATTGACCAGCAGGTCGATGCGGCCGTGGCGCTCCTCGATCCGGTGCAGCAGCGCGGTGAAGCGATCGGTGTCACTGACGTCGCACACCTCGGTGGTCGACCCCGGCGACGACCGGGTCAGCTCCACTGCGAGGTCGGCGAGGAGCGCGGGCCGCCGGGCGACCCCGGTCACCACCGCCCCGGCCCTCGCCAGGTCCACGGCGAACTGCCGGCCCAGTCCGGCCGAGGTGCCGGTCACCACGGCGATCGCCCCCTGCAGCTCCATGGTCGGCCCCTCCGTTCAGGTCGTTTTGGCGATCAACACGTGGCACGGGGCGGCATGAGCGACCACGTTGGGCACCGCCTCGGGAGGCTGACGAGCGCCCTGCATGCCCCGGTTGCCCACCACGATCAGATCGGCCCCGACCCGCTCGGCCACCCCGATGAGGACCTGGGCCGCCCCGCCCACCTCGGAATGGACCTCCAGGTCGACGTCGCGGAGGTTCGGGTCTTCGGCCGCCGCCGCCAGGACGTCCTCGCTCGACTGGCGCCACCATGACGGCCCAACCCCGCCGACGCCGCCGGGAGCCGGCGCCCCGCCCACGCCCAGCCCGGACTCCCCGGGGTCCCGGAACCCGTTGACCAGGTGGAGCCGGGCCCCGAACCGCCGGGCCAGCTCGCCGGCGAGGGCCACGGCGCGCGCCGAGGTCTGGGAGCCATCGGTACCGACGACGATCGACGAGAACATCCCCGCTCCAATCCGACCGCCACCCCCCGGGCGGGCCGGCCGACACCGATGTGCTCCATTCAGGGGGCGGTCACTCCCCACGGTAGACGAGCCGGCCCATGTCCGATCAGGTGAGCCCTTCGAGGGGAGCCAGGTCACCGTCGATGGTGACCGGGCGACCGGCGGCGGCCGAGCGGTAGGCAGCCTCCACCAGCGCGTGGGCGGCGAAGGCGTCGGCGAATCCGGGGCTGGCCGGGGTCCCGGCCATCACCGCCAAGATCCAGGACCGGTCGGCCGGGTACTGGTAGAAGAGGAAGTCCCGCCGGGTGATCCCGAGCCGGCTGAAGTGGGCCTCGGCCAGTGCCCCCAGGTCGGGGTGCTCGGCCGGCTGGCCCGGCCGTTGAACCAGCAGGCCGTCCTCGGGGGCCCCGACGATGAAATCGGAGGTCACCTCCACGGTGCCGCGCTCGAAGAAGACCTCCCACCGGCGCTCCTCGCGGCCCACCACGCCGTTGAACACGCTGACCAGACTGCCGATGACCCCACTCTCGTGCTCGATGGTGAGCACGGCCGAGTCCTCGACCCCGTAGCCGAAACTGTGGCGGGTGGCCGCGTAGACCCGGCGGACCGCCCCGAAGACCCAGACGAGCAGGTCGGCGGCGTGGATCGAATGCTCGAGCAAGGCCCCCCCGCCGGCCAGCTCGGCGTCGTGGCGCCACGAGCTGTGGCCGGCCACGAAGTCCCCCGACGGGAAGAACTGGTCGTCCCGCAGCAGATAGCTCATCGGGGCCCCCAGCTCGGCTGACGTCACCATCGCCCGCAACCGGTTGGGCAACGGATGGAACCGGGAGTGGAAGCCGACCTGGGCCGTCACCGGTGCTGCGGCCACCGCTTCGCAGAGCCGCCGCACGTCGGCGAAGCGCGGGGCCAGAGGCTTCTCGCACAACAGCGCCTTGCCCGCGGTCAGCGTCGCCTGCACCAGGTCGACGTGGGCCCGGGTCGGGGTGGCGACCAGCACGGCGTCCACCGAGGGGTCCTCGATGACCGAGAGGGGGTCGGACTCGAGCCGATCGAAGTGGCAGTTGCGGTCGGCCGCCGTCCGCCCCGGAGCGGAGGGGTCGGCGGCCACCGCCGCGACGACCATGCCATCCGCCGCTAGCTTGGCCAGCCCGTCGGCGTGGATCTGGCCGATGGCCCCACAGCCCACCAGGCCCACCCGCACCGGTGACCCGGCTCTGGACCCCGCCACCTCGCCGCCTCAGCGCGCTGCGTGGCGACGCAGGTCGTCGAGCGAGGCCCACTCGAGGGTCGAGGCGTGGGTCGCCTCCAGTACCACGGCGGGCGCCATGCCGGCGTCGAGGGCCTCCTTCCACCGGGCGGCGCAGAGGCACCACCGGTCGCCCGCCTTCAGACCGGCGAAGCCGGCCCCGGGTCGGGGCGAGCTCAGGTCGTTGCCCCGGACCCTCGAGAACTCGAGGAACTCCTCGCTCATCAGCGCGCACACGCTGTGGACCCCGACGTCCTCGGCCCCGGTGTTGCAGCACCCGTCCCGGTAGAAGCCGGTCAGGGGATCATCGCTGCACGCCACGAGCTCCCCGCCGAGCACGTTCTTGGCCATCACCTATTCCACCACGCCGGAGTCGGTCCCCACTCCCGTGGCGACGCCCGGACCAGACACCGGGCCGGGGGGGCCGTGATGGCGGACGCCCCGCCACCCGATCGGTGGCGGGGCGTCCGTTCACGAACTCCCGGGTGCCGCCCACAGGCGGCCCGAGGTCACTGGCTGCCAGCGATCCCGACCACTGGAGAGTTGAGCGTTATGGAGCCGGTCGAGCCCCAGAAGAACGCATCCCCGTAGTTGAAGATCCCGCCGTCGGACGCCGCCTCCCAGTAGCCCTGGCCGTCCGGCGTGGACGCCATACCGACCACCGGCTTGTTGAGCGGCATGGAGGCCGGCGAGCCGAAGAACGGGGCGGCGAAGGCGAAGAGTCCGCCGTCACTGGCGACCTCCCAGTAGCCGCCCGTGCCCTGGTCACCGGCGATCCCGACCACCGGCTCGTTGAGCGGCTTGCCGCCCTCGGAGCCCTGGAAGACCGCGTCCCCGAAGGAGAAGAGCCCACCGTCGGCGCCCACCTCCCAGTAGCCATGGCCGTCCGGCGTGGTGGCGATGCCCACGATCGCCGAATTCAGGGGCTTGCCGCCCATCGAGCCGTAGAAGGCGGCGTCGCCGAAGGCGAAGAGGCCACCGTCGGCGCCCACCTCCCAGTAGCCCAACCCGTCCGGTGTGGCCACCATGCCCACGATCGGCGAAACCAGGGGCTTGCCGCCCATCGAACCCTCGAACGGGGCGTTGAAGGCGAAGAGGCCACCGTCGGCGGCGACTTCCCAGTAGCCACCGGTGTTGGGGTCGGCGGCGATGCCCACCACCGGCTTGACGAGCGGCTTGCCGCCCATCGAGCCGAAGAAGGGGGCGTCGTAGGCGAAGATCCCACCGTCGGCGGCGACTTCCCAGTAACCGAACTGGACGCCCAGCTGGCCGGCGGTCAATGACTCCTCCAGGGAGAAGTACGTGCCCGCCCCCGGCTGGAGCCCACCGGTGAAGTCGACGTCACCGACGTTGATTCCGGTGGTGGGGTCGGTGTTGATATTGGAGAAGCTGTTGGCCGGCCCCTGGTAGTCCCCGCCGAGCGGGTCACCACACGGGTAGGTGTTGCCCAGGGAGGCACAGGTGGGCGAGTTGTCCTGCCCCACAAGCTGGTCCGTGCTGCAGTAGGTGTCGCCCGTGTAGCCAACGTTGCTCACGCTCTCGGGGTTGGAACCACCCGTGGCCACGGTGCAGATCCCGTCACCGTCGAACCCGAAGATCGGCTGAGAAGCTGAGGAGAGCTGGATCCGATAGAGGGGCTTCGATGAATTGTTGACGATGCCCACCACCGTGTCTTCGATACCCTCGTAAGGCGTCGTGTTTGCCGGGTCACCCTGGATCGAGATCCCGTTGTTCGAGACCACGACGAGCAGACCGCAACTCGTGTTGTCGCCGATGGCCGGGCACTCGTTGAACGGTGCCGTCGTCGAGGTCCCGGGGAACCCTGGCGCGTCCTGGTGCCGAACGTGGGGTGCGGCGTGCAGAGGCGTCTCGTGCGCCGCCGCCGCACCTGCCTGCACGGCTCCGACGACCGAGGTGACCCCGACGAGGGCTATCGCCATCGCGGCGGCACCCCGGACGAGAACGCCGGTCGCTGCTCGAAGCCAGTGCCGCGGCGCCTTCTGCCTCGACTGGTCGTGACTCATCGGTTCAACCTCCATGGTGGCCAACATCGGTCGTACTACCTCGCCTTGGCAGGGACGATAGGAGAAGTTGCCTGACGGCGCAATAGTTTCCGCTAGTCGCGGCGAGCCTCGGGCACCCCCAGGGTCCGATCGGCACCCGGTCTGCCCGCAGTGGGGCCCCGGGGACGCCCGATCACCGCCGGGTGCGGCCACCGGTCGACCAACCCGCAGCCTCGGGATCTCGGACCCGTTCCCGATTCGCTCACGGGCGCCCCCTCCCGCCCCGTCGCCGCTCTCGGTCGGGGCGACCCACCGGCGGTCGCCCCTCCCCGTTGGGCCTGGTAGGCCGGTCGGCCCCGCCGGTGGCGATCGCCCCGGTCAGCCCCCCGAGGAGGCCGGCACGACCGTGATGTTCAGGGCGAACTCTCCGGCTTTGATCTGCCCGTTCGTGCTGGCCGTCGTGGTGCCGGACGCCACCTCGACCTTCCATTTGGCGTCCCTGGCCGTGAAGGTCGACCCGGAGAGGCTCACCGTCGTCTGGGTGGAACGGGAGCCCGACGCCGACGAGGAGGGCGTGTCGGCCGACCCGGACTGCAGGCTGGACACGGTGTAGCCGGCCGAGCGGAGTTTGGACTGGTAGGCGGTCGTGCCCGACGCCACCGAGCCCTTGACGGCGAAGGCGACATCCCAGTTGTCGGAGGTGCCCCCGCCGACCAGGACCCGTGAGTTGTCCGGCAGCGGCACGTCGCTCGGGAAGCCGGCCGGCAGGGCCCCGGTGGCCCCCGAGAAGTTGTGGCCCAGGATGTTGCCGCTGATCCCGTGCTTGCTGATGTGCAGGCTGCAGGCGGCCAAGGCCAGGGCGGCGGCCACCAGGGCGGCGGCGACCCGGGGGGCTCCGTGGCGCCCGGCGGGCGCCCGGCCCGTCGTCTCGTCCCGGTCGCGGCCCCTTCGAGCGACACCCGTCCCGACCATGTCGGCCTCCGTCCCCTGGCCGGCCCGGGAGGACCCCCCGGTCCGGCGCCGGGGCCACGGTAGCCCGGACGCCGGGCGGGGTGCCCTCCGACGGCCCATCTCGGGCGGTGCCGGGCGAGCGGACCCCGTGGTCAGCAACTACGGTTTGGCGTCCACTGAACTGAGCGGAAGGACCACCCAATGGCCCAAGGTGAAGTCGGCAAGGTGCGGAGCCCCTGGGTCGTCATCATCCTCTCGATCATCACGATCGGGATCTACGGTCTGTACTGGCAGTTCGCCACCTTCAAGGAGATGAAGGACTACTCCGGACGGGGGATCGGCGGGGGCCTGGGCCTCTTGTTCGCCATCCTCATCTCCATCGTCAACGTCTTCGTGATGCCCTCCGAGGTCGGCAATCTCTACGCCGCCGACGGCAAGGAGAAGCCCATCAGCGGCCTCACCGGGTTCTGGGTCCTCATCCCCCTGGTGGGCGGCATCATCTGGGTGGTCAAGATCCAGGGCCGTCTCAACGAGTACTGGGTGTCCCACGGCGCCCCGGTCGCCACCTGAACGTCCGCTCGGATCCCCGGCCTCAACCGAGGAAGAGGCGGCGGAGGGCCCGTAGGTGCCGGTGCCCGGTCGATGACGTCGCCGGCGGGATTGCCCGCTTGAGCGTCCTCAGTCCCACGCGACCCGGAGGTGGGGGTGGTCACCTGACGCTCCGAGGCAACCCCGTGGGCGCGGACGGCCAGCCGGGTCTTGCCCAAACCGGCCGGTCCGACCAGGGCGACGCCCCCGCAAGCGGGGTCGTCCATTGCGGCGACAGGGCCTGGAGCTCGAGATCCCGCCCGACGACCGGCCAGAGGGCCACTATCCAACCCGCCGTTGCACCGCGACATCCTCACCCACCCCCCGGTGGCCGGGGCTCCGGACATCCCGGGACGAAACCTGCAGCACCCACCGGCTGGACGAGGGGTGCGTGGTGGCGGGCTGGGGCCGGGGCGCCGCGCAGTTACCCGCACTCTGATCGGCCCGATCAGATCTCGGCGACCTCCGAGATCGCGTACTCGGGGCAGTTGGCGATGGCCAGGCGCGCCTCGTCCTCCAATCCACCGGGCACCTTGCCGTCGCCCACCACCGTCGAGAGCCCGTACTCGTCGAGGTCGAACAGGGCCGGCGCCAATCCGTAGCAGCGGGCGTGGCCCTGGCACTTCGTCGGGTCGACGCCGATCCTCACAAGAACTCGACCGGCAAGACCCGCGGCCCCCGGACCTGGCCCCCGGCCCAGGCAACCTCCTCCCCCTCGGCCAGGTGGAACTCGGGGATCCGGCGGAGCCACTCTTCGAGGGCGACCCGGAGCTCCATGCGGGCCAGGTTGGAGCCGGCACAGCGGTGGATCCCCGAGCCGAAGGCGACATGGCGGTTGATCGCCCGGTCGAGCACCACCGTGTCGGCGTCGGGGAAGGCCTCGGGGTCTCGGTTGGCGGCCGGGAAGTTCATGAGCACCTTCTCCCCGGCCTTCATCGGGCAGCCGGAGAACTCGACGTCCTGGGTGACGACCCGGGCCATCGTCACCGGCGAATAGGCCCGCAACAGCTCTTCAACGGCCAGGGGCATGAGGTCCGGCTCGGCGACCAGGCGCCGCCGGTCGGCCGGATGGGCGGCCAGGTGCCACAGGGAGGAGCCGATGGCGCTCCAGGTGGTGTCCACCCCGGCGATCAGGACGAGGGCGGCGGTGCCCAAGACCAGGCTCTCCTCCATCGGCGCCCCGTCCACCTGGGTGTGGAGCAGCTCGCTCAGGAGGTCCTCGCCGGGATCGGACCGGCGCCGGTCCAGCTGGTCGAGGAAGAACTGCAGGATGCCCTGGGTCCCCCGCTGGCGGCGTTCGGGGTCGTCGGCGAACTCCAAGATGTCCCGCACCCACCCGGTGAAGTTGTCGGATAGCTCGCTCGGCACCCCGAGGAGGTGGGCGATGACCCGCACTGGGATCTGCTGGGCGTAGTCGACCGCTGCGTCGGCTCGGCCCGCCCCGGCGAAGCCGTCGACCAGGCCGGCGCACAGTTCCCGGGTCATGGCCTCGTAGCCGTCGACCCGGCGGTGGGAGAACCACGGGAGGAGGAGGCGGCGGGTCCACGTGTGCAGGGGCGGGTCGGCCGAGATCGGGGGGAGGCCGTAAGGGAGGAGAGGCCGGTCGGGCGCCGTCCCGTCGAAGGGGATGACCGAGATCTCAAGGGAGCTGAAATGGTCCACATCGTGGGCCATCGCCGTGACGTCGTCGTATCGGGTCGGCATCCAAGTGCTCCCACGCCGGGCGGTGTGGGCGACCGGGCAGCCTCGGCGCAGCTGTTCCCAGATGGGAAACGGGTCGGCGACGTACCCGGCGTCGAGGACATCGAAGTCGGTCGCCCAATTATCGACCGGTGGCGTTCTGTTCATCGCACCCCTCGTCCGGAGTCGGGGCCGATTCGTCGGCTGGCCAGCCCATCATCGCACGCCGTCTCCGCGGCGGCAGGGCCGCCCCCCATGGCCCACTCGGCCGGCCCGAGGTCCCCGGCCGGGCCAGGCGGCTCGCCGTCTGAACGGTGGGCCGGGGCGCCCCCCGAGGCCGATCGATCAGGGTGCCGACGCCGCCGCCTGACGGCAGAGGTTCCGACGGTCCTCGTACTCCGCCTCGGCCGACGAGCCGAAGCGCTGCCGCCAGGGTCCGGCCGGGACACCCCGCTCCCCGAGCCGGTCGAACACCCAGGCCGCTGCCCGCCAGTCTCCGGGTTCGGCCTCCCCGGTGAGGGAGAGGGCGTACGCGAACTCCACCCAGACCATCGGGGTCAGGGCATCGGGACGGAAGTAGCTCGAGAAGACGCTATAGCGGGTCGCCCGCTCGACGTCGGCCCGGACTGCGGGATCGCGGTAATAGCTCCGGGCCAGGTCGCTGTTTCGCTCCCACACCGCATAGTGGAGGCGCCGCTCGAAATGCGCCCGCAGTACAGCCACCCGTCCGGGGCTCCCGTCGGGGACCGTGGCGTCGATCTGGCCGGCGGTCTCGAACATGAGCTCATGGCTCCCCTCCCACCTCTTCGACACGGCGGAAATGATCGCCGCGAAGGCGGGGTGGAAGTCGGCCGCCCTGGCCCGCGTCTCGGAGAACCGGTTCAGGAGGTCCGGCTTCGCCGCACCCAGGCCGGTACCGGTGAGGATCGAGCGGGCCCAGGGGCCCGGGTCGCCTGGCCGCAGTGCCGCGGCGTGGCCCAGGTCGCGCTCGGCGTCGAGCAGGAGGTTCCGGAACCGGGGCCATGCCGACGGGTCGACCGTCTCGACCGGGCCGGTTCCCCGGGCCTTCCACGCCTGGGAGATGAGGAACGCGCCCCGGGCCACCAGCGGGAACTGCGAACCCGCCGTCGACTCGAACCATCCTTGGGGAAAGGACTCCAGGTCGGCCAACACCCCGGCGTAGAAATACCGCTGGTACGGATCATCCACCTCCTCGCAGGCGTCGTGGAAGGCGCGCCAGTTGCCTGCCGCTCCCTCCCGGGCGAGGTGGTGGGCGAAGGGGTCTCCCAGGAACTCGTCGAACCCGAATCCTTCCACCGGAGGAGCGACCGGGACCGGAACCGGGGGCGCCGCCTCCAAGGTGGGGGCTGGCTGCCTCGAGAAGATACCCATCAGGTGGGCCGCCCCGTCACCCGGCATCGTCGCCGGGATGGCGCGGACGGCCCGACACAGGGCCTCCCGACGCCGTCGCTTGTAGTCGCGTGATGAGCCATCCCCCCAGACAACACCCTGCGAACCGTGGACTCCAGCCTCTGGGTCCAGGTTCATCTCCTGTTCACGGGGTAGAAATGATGCACACCGCGTGAAAGGGCGCCAACTCGGGTGTACCGGTCGGGCCGAGCCACCGGCGGGCGAATCGGCCTCCGCCCGACCGGGTCCCGCCGAACCGGGGCAGGCAGGGCCGCGGCATTTCCGCCGGCCCGCGGCGCCGAACGGCGGGGCTCGCGGAGGCCGGCTCGGATGACTCAGGTCAAAAATGTTTGTTCACAAAAAGTTCATTGTGTTGTAGTGTCCCCATTGGACCGGGGGGGGTTCACGCAGTGCCATTGAGTCACGCAAAAGCCACGAACCGGGGGTCATCTTGAAACTGAGTTGCAAGCGAGCAGTAGCAACGACGGTCCTTGTAGGAGGCCTCCTCGGCACCTCGGTCTGGATGGGCACCCCCTCCGGGGCTGCGACGGGGACCGTCTCGGCGTCCTCGTTCACCAACAATTTCTCTGCGATGGCCAAGCTCAAGAGCCTGGCCGCTTCGGGCAAGGGCAAGGTGGCGGTCATCCTGCCCGACACCGTCTCGTCCGCCCGTTATACCGAATTCGACGCGCCCTACCTGACCAGGGCGTTCACCGCCGCCGGGCTCACCGCGTCCCAGTTCAGCGTCCAAAACGCCCAGGGCAGCGACACGACCCAGCTCACTGACGCCCAGTCCGCCATCTCCTCGGGGGCCAGCGTCCTGGTGGTCGACCCGCTCGACTCGGGGGTCGGCGCGTCGATCGAGTCGTACGCCAAGTCACACGGCGTACCGGTGATCGACTACGACCGGCTCACGTTGGGCGGAACCCGGCAGTACTACGTGAGCTTCGACAACGTGAAGGTCGGCACCCTGCTCGGCAAGGGCATGGTCTCGTGTGTGGCCAGCTGGCACGTGGCCAAGCCCCAGCTGGCGGTGATGGTGGGATCCCCGACCGACAACAATGCGACCCTCTTCGCCCAGGGCTACTACTCGGTGCTGAATCCGCTCTTCAAGTCCAAGGCCTGGGTCAAGGCGGCCACGCCGGCGGGGACCTGGGACCCCCCCACCGCGGAGACCGAGTTCCAGCAGGCGTTCACCGCCCACAAGGCAATCAATGCCGCCCTGGTGCCGAACGACGAGAACGCGGCCCCGATCATC
>Ga0182024_10003384_pt1 | contig 38134 bp, 31 predicted proteins | sample P32metaG_FD_120480 | JGI IMG/M metagenome (GOLD analysis project Ga0182024, IMG submission 120480) | Permafrost microbial communities from Stordalen Mire, Sweden - P3-2 metaG (Illumina Assembly) | ecosystem: Environmental > Terrestrial > Soil > Wetlands > Permafrost | place: Sweden: Stordalen...
CGGCCTCACCTCGGTTCTCGCGCTCGCCGGCGCCCTCCTCGCCGTCACGAGGACTGCGAGTGCAGTGACGACCCCGGCCATGCTCAGTTGCAACAGCCAGCGGCAGGTGGCGCCCGGGCATTACGTCCTGGCCTGTGCGGACGCCAACGCCCAACTCTCCCACCAGCACTGGCACGGCTGGGGCTCGAAGAACGCACACGCCACGGGCCAGTACGTCTACAACAACTGTTCCCCCTCATGCGCGGCCGGATCTTTCGTGACCGACCCAGCGACGGTCACCGTCAGCCGCATCGTCGCGACGTCCCACGGGAAGCTCTATACGAGAATCAGCGTGTTCTACACGGGGGCCACATCGTCGGGCAGCGATAAAGAGCAGCTTCCGACACAACCGGTCAGCTCAACCCGCTGCGACCGGGCGGCCGCGACCGGGCGGCCTGTACCGCGGCGGCCTCGCCGCTGATCCGCCAATTGGGGCCACCCCGCCCTAGGGTGTGCCACCAGGGCCGCAGCGCCAACAACGAGTCAACCGGTGAGCCGCTCGTGTGGTTCGGGGACTGGAGGGACACATGAAACTCGGAATCGTCACTCCGGTTGCGCACATGAATCCCCGGTTTGATCCGTCGAGCTGGGAGGAAACCGGGACCGTCGACGACGTGGTCGCCATCGTCAAGGCGGCCGAACAGAGCGGGTTCGACTGGGTGTCGTGTTCTGAGCACATAGCGATCCCCGAATCGGCCGCCGGCGTCCGAGGAGGGCGGTATTGGGACCCGTTCACAACCCTCGGCTACCTTGCGGCCCACACGACACGGATCGGATTGCTCACCCATATGGCGGTCCTTCCCTATCATCATCCCCTCGAACTGGTGAAGCGCCTCGGAACCCTCGATGTCTTGAGCAACGGTCGGGTCATCGTCGGGGTGGGCGTGGGCTCGCTGGAAGCAGAGTTCGCACTCCTCGGTCACCCATTTGACGGCCGCGGGGAGCGAGCCGACGATGCCATCGCCGCCATCCGATCGGCATGGGGGCAACGGCTGCCGCACCATAACGGCCCGCACTATCAGTTTTCCGGCTTCATCGTGGAACCTTCTGGACTTCCTCGCCCCGTGTCGGTGTGGGTGGGCGGACGCACCCGCCGATCACTGCGCCGCGCCATCTCGCTCGGTGACGCCTGGATGCCGTTCCGGCTCGTCGAGCCCGAACTGCACAAGGTGCTGTCCGATCCCGAAATCATCGAGCAGCTCGCGGCGCGCTCAACGCCGCTGGAGCTGATTTTCGCCCCAGAGCCACCAATCGATCCGGTCGGCAACCCCGAGGAGACCCGGGCCAAGCTGCAGGGCTACGTGGACCTCGGCGCCACTGGTCTCAGCCTTCGCTTCGTCCACAACTCCCCGGCCCACTTCACCGAGCAGATCGAAGCCACCGCCGAGATCGCCGCCGTGTGGGCCCACCGCGGCACCTGAAAGCCATCGGGTGGCGCCCGTCGCCCACTCAAATCACGTAGGGGCAGTGACGACATTCGTTCTCACAGCACGACCCCCGCTCGACGAGGTAGGCGGCGCTGAGCACGAAGAGCCCAGTTTCGGGATCGAGGTACCCGGCGTCGCCGGCGGCCAGAGCGGCCGCATGCCGCTCGAGGATCCTCCGGCGCTCGGGGTGCTCGGCCGGGAGTCGGTCTCGGTGGGGCTCGCTCAGCGGTCGATCGGCCAGCGGTGCCGGTGACATGGCGGCGATGGTAGCCACTGGGGCAAACGGGTCAGGTTCGCAACTGCGGCCGTGGGGTGGCGCTGGCGGATCTCGTCGGGGCCGTCTCGGTGGCGCTCGAGATGTCGATCCGCCTCAGGTGTAACTGAAGTGGTCGGCCGGGACGATGGCGCTCGTGGCCACGGCCGTGCTCACGGTCACATCAGCGACGCCCGACCCGGGTGGGACCACGGCAGTGATCCTGGTGATGCCGGTCACCGTGAAACTGGCCGCAGCGGAACCGACGGTGACCGCAGTCACCCCGGCGAAGTTGGAGCCCGTGATCGTCACCGTGATCCCGGCCAGCCCCCGGGGGGGACTGACCCTGCTCACCGTTGGCGGCCGGTAGGTGTAGTGATCGCCGGTCACAACCAGGCTGGTGCCACCGGGGCTCGTGACCGTCACGTCTACGGTGCTCGGGACCTGCGCCGGGGTGTAGGCGGTGATCTTTGTGCCGGCGCCGTTCACCGAATGGCTGGTGGCCGGGATGCTCCCGAACTCTACGGCCGACACACCCTGGAGGTGGCTCCCGGTGATGGTCACCTTGGCACCTCCTCCGGCCGGCCCAAACGTCGGGGCAACAGAAGAGACGGTCGGCGCAAGGAAGGTGAACTGGTCCACACCACTCAGGGCGCTCGTCCCCGACGCGGTGGTCACGGTGATAGCGACCGTACCCACCCCCACTGGCGAGTCGGCGGTGATCAATGTGGCCGAGTTCACCCTAAAGGCGGTCGCGTTGGTGGTACCGAAAAGAACGGATGACGCCCCGGTGAAGTTGGTGCCGGTGATCCTCACCGCGCTGCCCCCGGCCCCGGCGCCGCTGTTCGGGGTGACCCTCGAGATTGTGGGCGCATTGGCGCCGACGGTCTGAGTGACGTTGGCACTGCTTGCCAGTTGTCCCGAACCGGGCGACCCGCTGAACGCCGCGGTCACGGTGTCAGTGCCTGCGGGCAGCACCATCGAGGTGGCGTTGGTGGTGAGCGTGGCCACGCCGGCTTGGAGCGCGACCGGCTGTCCGAGCTGGGTGCTACCGACCGAGAAGGTGATCGATCCAGTCGGCTCGCTCGAATCACCGACGGCGACGGTGGCGGTAAACGTCACGGCCTGGCCGTAGCTGCTCCCCGCCGGCTGCGAACTCGACAGGGTCGTCGTGGTCGATTTGTGCAGTGCCGCCAGGTGAGACTGCAGATTTGTCCCATCTGGGGCCACCGGTGCACCGCCGTAACTCGAGATGAGGGCGTAGTTGTCACCACCGCCACCGAGCGCGCTGCATGTGGTGGAGGTGTTCCCCAGCACCCACCAACCCCAGGCGAGGTACCCGACGCCGTTTTGATCGGCCCAGTTCATGTAGGTGTTGTCGAAGGTGGTGAGACTCGTCGGCCCAGTTGGAGTGCTCGCACAGTCATATCCCTGATCAAACTCACCGGTCACGACGGGGACCTTGGCGGCCACGCTCGCAATAGTGGTGTTCCAGCACGACGCGCTGTCGCATGACTCGCCGTAGTAGTTGTGGAACGACGCCGCCAGTTGACGGTCGGGGTCCACAGGCTCATTGGCCAGCCAGCCACTCAGATCGTTGGCGTAACTCAAGCCGCCGAGCAGGATCGGTTGGGTCGCACCCGAATCCCGAATGCCCGTGACGATGGCCTGCATACCTACGGCGCTGTAGGTGTCGTTGTCGTTCGGGGTCGTACCATCTGCGGCCACCGGCACGGAGCACGCGCCATTGAGCCAACATGACCAGCTCACGGCCAGGGCCGAGTCGCCATCCGCAGCCGGTGAGAAGGGTTCGTTGAATGCATCGAAGACAACGGCGGGATCATTCTGAAAGGTGCTGGCCACCGAGGACCAGAACGCCACGGAATGGTCGTCGGGCATCGGACGCTGTCCGTCGGCGTTGTTGGTCCCCGGCGCCGACCAGTGCAGGTCGACGATGGCGTAGAGGCCGGCCGCATTCAAGTCGGCTACCCATGTCTTTATCGCCTGCTGGTAACCGGCCTGGGTGCCGTAGGACGGCTGGCCGTTGACGCCCAGCCAACAGTCCTCGTTGAGCGGAACGCGCACCGCGTCGGCGTGCCAGGACGCAACGGCAGACGCCGTGGCGGCGGTCAAGGGTTGCGAGGAGTAGCCCCACCCCTCGTCGCACGCATACTCGGTGCTCGGCGCATCCACTCCGATCAGGCGGACCGTCTCACCTTCGCCGTTGACAAAGTGGTTGCCCGACACGGCGATCGAAAGGGGCGCGCCCGCCTGCGCTGTGCCCGGGCCGAGCACGATGACCGAACACATTGCGACCGTCGCAACAATGACCGCCAGGAGCGACGGCGGCAACTTCGTCGATCGACGACCGCGCCGCGCGAAAGGCAGACTCACACCGGTATGTCTAGATCACCGGGGGCACCCGATCAACTGTTTGATTGCGCGAGCGCGCCCCGGGGCAGTGCGCGCCGTGAGATCCGTGTCGCGTCAACGACACTCGGCGCATATGTGGCCAACGATACGAGCCGGCATCGTCGGGTGGACTGCTGTCACGCCACGGACGATCGCAGCCGGTGAGTCACTTTTACCGGTCAGCGGTCACCGCGGACGCCGCCTGTCACGGCGCTGCACGTCGTCGGTCACGGGCGGAAGTCCAGGAGGGGTCGCGCAGTGGCCGCCCCCCGTAGCGGGAACGTCGAGGGCCGGGTTGCGATCGAAGAACCCGACGGGTACCAAGGTGAAGCCCGTGTACTCGACCGGCATGACCGGCCAGTCCTCGGGCCGGGGTATATGGGTCACCCCGAAGGTGTGCCAGAGCACGACATCGGTATCGGCGATCGAGCGGTCGGCCGCTGTCCAACGGGGGAGCCCGTCACCGCCTCGGTGCTGGTTGGGATGGTTGCCCGCGGCCCGCAGCTCGTCGGGTGCATACGGGGTCACCCAGAGGTTGCGGGTGGCGAACCGGGCCCGGCGTCCGACGCTCGACTCGGGGTCGGCGAGCAATGTGGGCGTGGGTCCGGGTACGAGCTTGAAGGCGACGGGCTGACCGAGGCCGTTGGTCGACGAATGGTTGACCACCTTCCAGCACCGGCTCGTGGCGGGGTCGACCATCCGCTGGGCCTCGAGCTCGGTCTTGAGGGGGGTAACAACGGCGTCGAACGCATTGCCCCAGGGGTTCTCCGGTCCCGCAGGCGAGGGGCGGGTGTCCACTTCGTAGACCGTGTTGGCCGGGCCGTCGATCTCAACATCGAGGCGCACGTTGAAGAGGTGCTGGTGGAACGGCGCTGCGAGTCCGGGAGCGATCACCGTCGCGTGCCGGGGCGACGCACCAGGCTCGATTCCCATGGTCGACATGATCCCGGTGAGCTTCACCTCCATCTGAATGGTGCCGTCGAGGTAGAAGTACCAGTAGAAGCCGTACTCATAGTTGCCGACCGTAGCGATGGAGCTCACCACCAGACGACGGGACCGGCGGACCTCGGTTCGGCCCGTGTGCAGGTCCACATGCTTCCAGAGGATGCCGTAGTCCTCCTCGTGCATGCAGATGGCGTTGGCCAGAGTGTGGGGGCGACCCCGCTCGTCGGAGGACACGTAGTCGAAGTAGAAGATCTCTCCCAGGCAGTCACAGCCGAGCGTGAGGGAGTTGGCCATGCGGCCGAGTCCCCATTCCCCGACATCGAACGCGTTCTTCCACCCGTGCATGGGACCCGGGTCACCGTAGGGCACGACCATCTCGCTGACCGAGGCACGGTGGAGCACTGGGCGCACACGTCCCGAATCCTCATAGCCAACGGTGTGGAGGACCAAACCCTCGAAGGGGTCCATGGCGACACGCAGCGACCAACGTTGCCAACAGACGAGGTTGCCCTCGACGGTGAAGCTCGGGCCCTCGGGTTGGGTGATGGCAAGGGGTTTGAGATCCGAGCGGATCTCACCAATGTCCTCGGGGTAGTAACTGCCGCGCTCGGGCGCAAGCGGCACGACGCCGGTGTCGAGGACCTCGAGCACCTTTCCGCGTCCCATGTCGACAAAGCCGATGACGCCTTCGATCGGACGGGCGTAGCCGTTGTCCTCGGGGGTCTCTCGTAGGTACGACAGACAGCGACAGATGCGCCGGCCCTCTTCATGGGGCGCCCCGAACGAACCGGCCGGCCAGGGGTCGATCTGCACGGAGTCGAAGTCCTCGATGCCCCGACGACCCATGGCCGCCTGCCAGTCTGGATCCGCCTTTAGGGCGTTGATGGCCAGCATCGACTCCTCGATCAGCAACGCCGGGCGGGTGTCGTCGACGAGGGTCCACGAAAGCAACGAACGATCGGAGAGGGAGACGACCGCCTCGATGACCCCGGCTTCAGGTCCGACGACGATGACCAGGCGGACGTGGCGTTCGAGGGCCTGGCCCGCCTGGAAGGATCGAACCATCTCTTTGCCCGGTTCATGCAGGCCGATGTACGCAAAGCGGGCGGAGTCCTCCAGCCGACCGGTCTCACGCACCACGGCCACCGCCTCGATGATCTCTGCGCCGCTCAACATGGCCAAGGGGTGGTCGAGGGGCCGGGCGTCGGTACGCACCGTCATGGGTGCCTCCTTCTGTGTCCGGCGAATCCTACGCATGCGGCCGGTGTCCGGGGGCAGGCGGGGCAAAGCGCGCGACGGGGGAACCGGGGCGTCGGGCGCCATACGATGAACCGATGCCCACCACCTCTGCGGGATCCCGCGGTACCGACCCCTTCGAGCAGGCCCGCCACGCCGGGCGGGAACTGACACGCCTGACCGGCGTGGCCCGGCACGACGTCTTGGTGGTGCTCGGGACCGGTCTCGGCCGAGTGGCCACCCTCCTCGGCGCCGAAGGCCAACCGATCGATCTGACCGCCCTGCCCTGGTTCGCCCGCTTCACCGGTGTCGGCCACCGCCCCGAAGCCTGGTCGATCCCAATCGGCGGCGTCCAGGCGCTCGTCATGGCCGGACGGTTGCACCTCTACGAGGGGTTGACCCCCGTCGAGGTCGTCCATCCCGTGCGGACCGCGCTGGCCACGGGCTGTCGCACGGTGATCCTCACCTGCAGCGCCGGGGCCATCAGCCCCGACCTCTCGGTTGGCGACGTGGTCCTCATTGGCGACCACCTCAACCTCACCGCCACCTCACCATTGTCCGGAGTGCCCGCCGAGCACGCGGCGGGGACCCCCTTCGTCGACCTGGGCGACGTCTGGTCCCCCCGCTTGCGGGCGTTGGCCCGCGAGGCCGATCCACGCTTGAGCGAGCAGGTCTACGCGCACGTCCTCGGTCCCAACCTTGAGACTCCGGCCGAGATCCGCATGCTGGCCGCCGCTGGTGCCGATCTGGTGGGCATGTCGACGGTGCCAGAAGCCATCGCGTCCCGACACCTCGGGGCCGAAGTACTCGGCATGGCGGTGGTGACGAACCCCGCGGCGGGGACGAGCGCCCAGAGCTTCTCGCTCGACGACGTCGCTGATGCGGCGGCCGGCGCCGCAGAACGGGTGGCCCGGATCGTCCGCTCGGTGGTCGAGCAACTCGATCCGGTGGACGCCCCGGGCGCCCGTCCCTGAGGGTGCGGGCTACGCCTGGTGGCGACGAGCCTGGATGGCCGGGACGGCCGTCGGTGCGCAGGCGACGATGGCCGCGATGAGTGCGACAAACGCGCCGTAGCCCCATCCGACGTGCAGGCCCGAGAGCCCGGCGCTCGGCTTGAGCAAGAAGGCGATCAGGACGAGCACGAGGTTGACCACCGTGGCGATCAGAACGAGCTGCGTCTCGGCGAGGGGCATCTTGAAGGGCATCTCTCCCCAACCCGCCTTGAGCACCAAGAGGGCCAGGACGGCCAGGCAGATCAAAAAGACCAGGTACAAGTAGCCATGGGCCGATACGCCGCTGCCACCGTAGGAGCCTCCGTAGTTGACCCCGCCAACGCTGGCGTTCACGCTCACGGTGAACCAGGTCAGGAACAGCGAGATCAGCAGCACCAAGGTCGCAATGCCGGTGATCCTGTCGGCCCTGGTCCAGCGGGCGGCATCAAACTTGAACGCCGGCACCGCGCCGTGGGCCGGTGGGGCACCGGCGTAGCCCGGCTGGGGAACCCCGGCCTGGGGCGCCGAAGCTTGCGGAGCACCTGTGGCGGGTGCACCGGCCGCTGGTGCCGCGGCGACCGCGGTCCCACAGTTCGGGCAGGCGGTGGCGCCAGCTGGAAGGACCTGTCCGCAGTTTGTGCAATTCATGGGCCTCGCCCTTCGGAGTGGGACCTGGTTCCAGCCGAGCCGGATCCCAGGTCCGTTGATGGGAATCCCACATCCTTGCAAATTTGCCGGGGTCGTGGCGTGGATACCGAATGCGGACCCCGCCGAGCCCCAAACCAGGGGTTCTCCGGTATCCGGTCCTCGTCACCGTCGGGGAGCCACCATCGGACCTTGCCGTCGCCGGACCGCCGGGCCCGTCCGCTGAACCCCGGGGCCGGCCCCTCGGGCGAGCCGGGCACCAGCGACGACCAGGACCTCGGAGCGCAGGTCAGCGGGAATCTGGGCTCGGAGGGTGGGTCCACTTCGGCGGACCTGGAACCCGACGCAGGAGGGACCGGCACCCCGGCCCCGATCGTCTCGCGCCCTGGGCCGGCCTCGAACGTGAGCCATCGCCCACCGGTGGCGGCCCGACCGCTCCAGCGTTCCCTAAAGCGGCAGGCGGTTCGGGCCTTGGCCGGCTCGGCGAGACCAGCGGTGACGGCGCGGGAGGGGGTCAACCCTCGCTTTGGTGTCTCGGGTACCCATTCGACCACCATGGTGTCGAGCACGGCCCGTGGTCGTCGGCACGAAGCAACGTAGGCTCGACCAACAACGCTGAGGAGACGTCAATGACCGAGGACATCAAGCTCGACGGACACCACCGGAAAACGGTGGAGAAGATCTTCAACCACCCGGTGAGCCACAATATCCAGTGGCACGATGTGCTCTCACTCTTAGAGCAGGTCGGCACGGTCGAGGAGCGCCACGACGGCCGCTACGCGGTGAGGATCGGGTCCCCGGAGATCAAAGAAGTGGTCTTCGATGTCCACAAGAGCCATGACCTCACCGAGCAACAGGTCGTGGACGTGCGCAAGATGCTGACCGATGGCGGCGTCACCGCCGAACCGGTCCGAGACGGCTGACACTTCGACGACCCGACGCTCGGGGTGCTGCCAACAGGGTGGACTCGGCCTGCGGCCGACGGTGCGTACCCCGGACTCCAACCGCGAGCGACGCGGGTGCTCAGCCCGGGAGGATGTCGACGAGCTTGCGGCCCTTGCGAGAGCCGAACTTCACGACGCCGTCGGTGAGGGCGAACAGCGTGTCGTCCCCACCGCGCCCCACGTTCTCACCGGGGTGGAACTTGGTCCCGCGCTGGCGAACGATGATCGAACCGGCCGGCACCGCCGTGCCGTCGTAGACCTTCACCCCGAGGCGCTGGGCGTTTGAGTCACGGCCGTTCCGTGTGGAACCGCCGCCCTTGGTCTTGGACATGTCAGATCTCCCTCGTCAACCTGCGGCCGAGATGGTCAGGATCTCCACCGTGGCGTAGCGCTGGCGATGACCCCAGCGGCGGCGCTGATTCGTCTTGTTCTTGTAGGTCAGGGCGTTGATCTTCGGACCCTGCTCTTCGCCCACGATCTGGGCGGTGACACTGGCCCCGGCCAGCTGGCCAGGGGTCGCGAGAACGGTCTCCCCGTCGACCACCAGCACGGGCTCGAAGCGCACCTCGGCGCCGACCGGCTGGCCGAGCAGCTCGACTCGGAGGCGCTGGCCCTCGGCCACACGCTCCTGTTTCCCTCCGGTCCTGATCACGGCGTACATAAGAGAAGGATCCTATCGCGTCGGGGCAACCGGGGTCACCTCGCGGGACCGTCAGTCCGAGGCGGGGAGAGGCCACGGCTCGGGCCGTGCAAGCCTGCGCGGCCCGAGCCGGTAGCGAAGAGGGTCGAGCCGGTCAGAGGTCCGAGGAGTCCAAGATGATCCCCCGTCCGTGGCAGACCTCACAGACCGTGGACAACGACTCGATCAGACCCTCGGAAATCCGTTTGCGGGTCATCTCCACCAGCCCGAGTTCGGAGATGTCGAATACCTGGGTGCGCGTCTTGTCGCGGGCCAGCGCGGTCCGCAATGCCGAGGACACCTTCTCGCGGTTCTCGCGGATCTCCATGTCGATGAAGTCGATGACGATGATCCCCCCGATGTCGCGAAGGCGCAGCTGTCGGGCCACTTCTTCGGCCGCCTCGAGGTTGTTGCGGTACACGGTCTCTTCGAGGTTCGTCTTGCCGACGTTCTTGCCGGTGTTGACGTCGATGACGGTCAGGGCCTCGGTCCGCTCAATGATGAGGGACCCGCCCGAGGGGAGCCACACCTTTCGATCGAGGGCCTTGTGGAGTTGCTCGTGGACATGGAAGCGGTCGAAGATCGGCTCGGCCTCGGCCTCCTCGTCGTAGTACTCGACCCGCTCGGCCAGCTCGGGACTGACGGTCGCCACGTATTCCCGCACTTGTTCGTAGAGGGCCCGGTCGTCGATCACCACCCCGCGGTAGTCGCTGTTGAGCTCTTCGCGGAGAATCCGCACGGCCAGGTCGGGCTCGCGGTACAAAAGACCGGGAGCCTCAGAGCGAGCCGCTTCGGCCTCGATCAACTTCCATTGATCGAGCAGGCCGGCCACGTCCCGGCGCAACTCGTCTTCGGACGCGCCTTCGGCGGCGGTCCGCACGATCAACCCATGTCCGGGCGGACGCACCTCGTCAACGATCCGGCGGAGGCGACGGCGCTCGTTGTCACCCAGACGCTTGGATATCCCGAAGGCGTTGGAGTTGGGCACGAGCACGGCGAAGCGACCGGGGAGGGAGACCTCCTGAGTCAATCGGGCCCCCTTTGCCCCGATGGGGTTCTTGGTGACCTGGCAGAGGATCGTCTGTCCGGCGCGAAGCACGTCTTCGATCCGGGGCTGGGAACCTTTGTCCCCGCCGCCCTCAATGTCGTCGCGGTCATAGCGGACGTCGCCCCGGTACAGGACCGCATTTTTCGGGATGCCGATGTCGACGAAGGCCGCCTCCATGCCTGGCAGCACATTTTGGACCCGGCCCCGATAGATGTTGCCGTCGATCTGGGTGGTCTCGTCGGCCGCCCGGGCCACGTAGTGCTCGACCAGTGACCGGCCCTCGAGCATGGAGATCTGGGTCACGTGGGGCCGGACGTGCACACAGACCAGGTAGCGGCCGACCGACCTTCCCTTGCGGTCCCGGCCGCCTCGCCGGCGACCCCGATTGCGCGCCGAGCCGCCGAGCTCCGCGGTCTCGCCCGGCTCGAGCGGGATCTCGGGCTTCTCCGGTGCCTTGGCGACGTCGATGCCGGAAGCGGCGACCCCACCCTGGTTCCCTCCTGCGCGGGCTCCTCGGTTTCCGTTCCCCCGGCCCGACCCCCGGTTCCCGCCGCCATTGCCCTCACCGCCGCCCCGGCCACTTCGGTTTCTCTGGCCGCCTTGGCTCCGCTGGGCGCCTCGGTCGGGTTCTTCTCGAAGGGTCTTCTCGCCCGGAGAGGCAACCGGCGGTGGTGCGTCATCTGCGGCCCCGGGGCGCGGAGCGACCGGCGCCGGCCGGGTATCACCAATCCGTGGCTTGGGGAGTGGCGGTGCCACTACTCCCGATGCTGGGGCCGACCTATCCGGTGTCTCGGCTTCCGGCGTGCCTTGGTTCGGCGCGAGGCCCCCTTCGGGCGGCCCGCTCGACGCGGGCGACCCAAATACGGGTCCACCGTTCTCTGTCTCGGACATGAGGGAGATCCCTCCTTATGCGGTTCACGACGCACGCTCCTGGGCGTGCGGAGCGGCAGCTCCCGGCTCCTCGCCGATATCCAGCGGTTCCCGCCGGGCGCCGTCGCGCTCGATCCATTGATGCGTCCTACAGGCTCGGGCCAGCACCAGGTCGGCCCCGAGACCCTCTAGCAATTCCCCCGGACGAACTCCTCGTGGGTGGGTCGCCAGCTCGGCACGAAGGCACCGCGGGGTGTCTTCGATCGCGTCATTGGCACCCGGTACGAGGGTCAGCGCCAGCACCGAAGGTCGGAGGTCATCTTCCACCGTCCGCCCTTTGCGCTCTCTCCGGATGGTGATGCTCGGGGCATCGAGCAGCCGCTCGACACGTTCCGCCAACTTCTCTGTGGCCACCCCGAGCACCTCCAGTTCCCAGGAGCAAGATGTTACATCCTGCTGGAGAGAACGAGTGCCATGTCTCACAGCGGCGGTCGCCTGCACCTCGACGCCCGCCGGCAGCAGCGCTGAGAGTAGTTCGGGCAGTTCAGAGACCTTTTCTGTCCACCCGTCGCCGACCCAGGGGTCGGTGTCGGGGCCGACTCCTCCGGCCGCGACGGTCGGGCTCACGTCCAGGCGGACGTCGAGGTACTCGGCCCTCGAGGCGCACCCGGTCGGGAGGGCCAGGCCGAAACTCAAGAGCGGGTGGGGCGAGAATCCTTCGGACCACGCCACCGGCAAACCGCTGCGCCGAAGGGCCCGCTCCCACATGCGGGCGACGTCACGATGGCTCGTCCAACAGACTTTGCCCTGCTTGGCAAAGCGGATCCGGAGGCGCACGACCGAGGACGGTTCTTCGGGGGCACTCGGAGCGGGGCCGTCGACCCCCTGAGCGGGAACGGCTGTCCCGCTCACGAAGTGGCACCCCCGGAGGCAACCGGGACCCGGGAGGCGGTGGCGGTGGCGGTGGCGGAGGCGGTGGCGGTGGCGGTGAACTGCACCGGGACCCGGTCCCCCGCCGACAGGTCCTGGCCGGTGCCCTGGCTTCCTCCCGCCGGGGGAACCGCCGCGGCCACCACGTGCTCGATCCCGAACCCGGTGCATGCCCCGCAGTCATAACAAGGGGTCCATCGGCAGTCCTCGAGGCCCTTCTCGGCGATGGCGTCGAGCCAGTCCTCAAAGAGGAAATCGCGATGCAGCCCGGCTGAGATGTGATCCCAGGGCAGGGCCTCATGCTGGTCGCGCTGGCGGTGGACGATATCGGCCAGCGACAGGCCCTCGGCGGCCAGAGCCTCCTCCCACAACGAGAGATCGAACCGCTCGGACCACTCCTGAAAGGTCCCGCCGGCCCGCCAGACCCGCTCGATGACCCGGCCAACCCGCCGGTCCCCCCGGCTGGCGATGCCTTCGGCGGCCGAAGCCTCCGGGTCGTGCCAGCGGATGGTCAGACCTTTGGCCCCCTTGGCCGCCTCGCGCAGAAGCCGTACCTTTCGCGCCAGCTCGGCGACGGTGTCCTGGCCGAACCACTGGAAAGGGGTATGGGGCTTGGGCACGAACCCCCCGACCGATGCCACCACGGTGACCGACTTGTGGTGCCGGCGGCCCACCTCGACGCAACGTCGCCCCAGCTCGGCGATCCCGAGAACATCCTCGTCCTGTTCGGTCGGGAGTCCGATCAAAAAGTAGAGCTTCACCCGGCGCCAACCCTGGCTGAACGCCGCGTCCACCGCACTGTAGAGGTCCTCTTCGGTGATGAGTTTGTTGATCACCTGGCGCATCCGCCAGGTGCCGCCCTCGGGTGCAAAGGTCAACCCGGTGCGGCGGACCCGCTGGATTTGAGCGGCCGTTCCGACCGTGAAGGCATCGACTCGCAGACTCGGCAGGCTGACCGACACCCGCTCGCCGTGCCGAGGGTCCTCGATGATGTCGCGCACGGTGCCCTCGATGCCCGAGAAGTCGGCGGTCGACAGCGAGGTGAGTGCCACCTCGTCGTAGCCGGTCCGCTCGAGGCCGTCGCGCACCATTTCACGCACCTGGGCAGCCGGACGCTCGCGCACCGGGCGGGTGATCATTCCCGCCTGACAAAAGCGACAACCCCGGGTGCAACCCCGGAAGACCTCCACGTTCAACCGGTCGTGGACGACCTCGGTCAACGGCACCAGCTGGCGGCGGGGGTACGGCCATTCGGCCAAATCGCTAATCGTGCGTTTGTCGACCGTTGCGGGCACGCCCGGTTCAACCGGCTCGGTACCGACCAGGCGACCGGCGGCGTCGTAGTGAGGCTCGTAGAGAGCGGGAACGTAGACCCCCTCCACCCTGGCCAAATCGCGGAGCAAACCCCGGCGGTCCCGCCGATCGACCGGCTCGGCCAACCAGGAGCCGAGCACCTCGTTCACCTCGCCAACGGCCTCCTCCCCGTCGCCGAGCACGAACGCGTCGACGAAGTCGGCCAGGGGTTCGGGGTTGAAGGCGCAGTGCCCGCCGGCGACGACCAACGGATCGCCCGCCGAGCGCTCGGCGGCCCGGACCGCCACGCCCGCCAGGTCGATGAGGTTCACGACGTTGGTGTAGACCAGCTCGGCCGACAGGTTGAAGGCGAGGACGTCAAAGGCCCGAGCCGGGAGGTGGTTCTCGACCGAGAACAGGGGAAGGCCGGCCGCCCGCATGGCCGCCTCCATGTCGATCCACGGCGCATAGGAACGCTCAGCAAGGGCGTCGGGCCGCTCGTTGAGGATCTCGTAGAGGATCTGCAGTCCCTGGTTGGGCAGGCCGATCTCGTAGGTGTCGGGGTACACGAGGAGCCAGGCGACCTCGCCGTCGCCGTGGGTCGGGTAGGTGGCGCCCTGTTCACCCCCGATGTAACGGGCCGGCTTGGTCACCGAAGCGAGCAGTGGCTCGATGCGACCCCAGAGTGTCTCCATGGCGCCGCTGAGTCTACGGGCGCTCACTTCGACCTGCGCCCGAGGCGCCCCGGCGTGTTCGGCGCACCATCGTCCCCGGTCGACCGGGGAGGTGGACGGGATCAGCCCCCGGGCAGCGTGGTTGTGGTGGTGGGCGTGGTTGCGGGCTTCGCCCCACCGGCGGATGTGGTGGTGGACGTGGTCGACGTTGGGGGCGAACCGAGCGGAGGGGCAGTCGTGGGTGGGGTGTTAGAGGGCTGGCTCGTCGCGCTGGGGAGGGCGGCCGCGGCCGAGATCGGGTTGTTCACGAGGTAGTCGAACGCGTCCCGCACGACCGGGGCGGCGGCCGTCGCTCCATAACCACCCTGGTCGATCACCGCCAGGACCACGTACTGGGGGTTGGGCAGGGGCCCGAAAGCGACGAACCAGGACGTGGGCTCGAGGTTCCCGGCGTTGCTTGAGGTGCCCGTCTTGCCGGCGAGGGGGAAAGTGTTGAGCGGGAAGCCCTGGAAGGCCGAAGCCGCCGTCCCGTTGGTGATCACTCCCTGCAATCCCTGGAGGATGGGGTCTCTGATCGAAGGCGGGAGGTTCACGTGCCCGGTCACGACGGGCGTGATCTTCTTCACCACCGCCCCGGTGGTCGGGTCGACGACGGCGGAGGCCACCTGGGGGGCGTAGCGGGTTCCCCCGTTGGCAAAGGTGGCATACGCGTTCGCCTGCTCGATCGGGGTGAGGATCGTCCCACCCTGGCCGAACGCCAGCTCGATGTTGTCGCCGACGTACCACGTGTCGTTCGGATAGGCCGTCGGATCTTCTGCATGGAGCTTCTGGCGGACCGCCAGGCTGTCGACCCGACCGGCGGCCTCACCGGGCAGGTCAATCCCGGTCAGTTCGCCCTCGCCGTAGGCCGCGGCGGTGTCCTCGATGGGCTGGGGGCCAGTCCCGTTCGGGGGGTACTGGACGTCGAAGAGATACCCAAGGTTGTAGAAGTAGTAGTCGTCGGACTTGGTCAGTGCCTCGGGAAGGTTGACATATCCGGCGTCGCTCGCCTCGTCGTCATGGAACGAGCAACCCGCACCCGAACCCGAACAACCCGGCACGGTGAACACGCCGGTGTCCTTCACCTCCTGGGTCGGGCTGATGATGCCCGACTGGAGGGCCGCGGTCGCAGTGATGAGTTTGAAGGTAGATCCGGGGTTGTACTCCCCCGAGATGGCGTAGTTGTTCTCCGCGCCGTCGGCCACGATGGCGTTCAGGTCGGCCTGGGTGATCCCGCCCACCCACTGGGTGAGGTTGAAGGTCGGATAAGAGGTCATGGCGAGCACCTGACCGTTCTGGGGGTCGAGGACGACCGCGGCACCGTTCAGGGCCGGCGGGGTCTGTCCGCTGCGCGAGTCGGTGCTTTTGCGAAGCGCCAAAATGGTGTTCTGCAGCGCGGTCTGGAGCGCGGTCTGGAGTCCGAGATCGAGGTTCAGCACAACCGTGTCGCCCTGGACCGGCTTGGTGTTACGCAAGGTGCCGATCACCGTGCCCTGAGCGTCGACCTCGAGGGCCTGCGACCCGTCCACCCCCCGCAGATACTGTTCGTACTGGGACTCGATCCCCGACTTCCCGATCTGGCTGGACTCGGTGTAATTCTGGCCGGAGTGGGCCGCCAGCTCCGAGCCGGTGATGTCGCCCACGTACCCGAGCACATGGGGGGCGGTCGTGCCCGGGCAGCCCGGATCTGACGGCACCGTGCACGGGCTGTACGCGGGATAGGTGCGCTGGGTCACCTCTTGGACCGACACCCCGGGGTATTGGGCCAGGTGCTCTTCGAGGTACTGGACGGTGGCCGGAGGCGCATTGGTCAACACCGGCACCGGCTCGTACGGGCTGAAACGGGGGTTCTTGACCGCGGCGGTGACCTCGGCCGGGGTCTGCCCGACCAGTGCGGCCACCTGCGCGATGACATCGGGGTGTGCGGCCGCTTCGGCCCGGGAGAGGACGATCTGTTGTTGGACGACATTGCCCACCAGCACCGTGTTGTTGCGGTCGACGATCAGCCCGCGCGGTGCGGGCACGTTGACCAGCCGGATCTGGTTGGCATTGACCGCGGCAGCGTAGGTCCGGGCGTCGATGACCTGGAGTGACCACAGGCGGAGCACCAGCACCGCGAAGAGCACCAGCACGATCATCCCGACGATCTGGAGACGCAGCTGGGGGCGAGACGGCTGGTCCTCTGGAGAGGCGACCAGTGCGGCCACATTCACGCTCTTTCGCGGCCGGATACGCGGCCGGCGGGACCGATTGCGCGAGGCGGGCTTGCGCGAACGTCCCGTCGCCGGCGTTGCGTACCGCCGATCGCCGCGGATCGGGTGTCGCAGCGAGTGCCGGGTCACCACCGGCTCCCCGCGATGGCGGCGCGGCTGTCCTCACCCGAGGGTCGAAGAGCCCAGCCCACCACGCGGACCGCCAGAGGGGCCAACAGCGCGTTGAACGTGGCCACGACGCCGACCACGGCCACCAGGTTGACGTCGAGGAACTGTTCTTGCCCGAGGACCGCGCCCAACACGGCGTACAGCATGACGGCTGCGGCGCTCGCCGCGAGCGCGACCGACGAATTAAACCACCAGATCCCCGCCGCCACCGACCTGGTGCTGTAGCCGACCCCGAAGCCGACGAGGCACCCCACCAGGGCGGACAGGCCCAAGGGGGTGGGCAGGATCAGGTCGGCCGCGAGACCGGCGACAAAGCCCATCACCGCCCCGTCCTCGGGCCCGAGGGCCAGGCCGGCGGCAATCGGGAGGAGCAGCATCAGGTCGGGGTGGGCCCCGCCGATGACAATGTCGAGGCCGACGGTTGACTGGACCACCAGGACCACCAGCACCACCAGCACCGTCCGGGCGACCCCGCGCGGGGTCACGGGGTGGGCTGCCACTGAACGACGTCGACGTAGGTCAGCTCGTCGAGGTTCGCCATGGGCCGCACCGAGACGGTCATCTGGCTGGCCCCGGTCAGCGTCTTGAACGAGGTCACGTAGGCAACGGGGATCCCGGCGGGATATTCGCCGCCGGCCAGGCCGTTGGTGTACATGACCTGGCCCTTTCGGATCGGGGTGGCCGGGGCGATGAATTCGGCGTTCATCGGGTCGTTCGGGCCCTGACCGTCGACCGTGGCTTGGTTCGCGGGACTACCGAAGCTGACCCCGACCTTGGACTGCCCGTCGGTGATCAACCGCACCGTCGCCGTATGGTGGCTGGCCGCCACCACCTGGCCGATCAGGCCGCCCGATCCGACCACCGGCAAGCCCAGGGTCACCCCCTCAGCCCGCCCCTTGTCGATCTCGATGGTGGAGGCGAAGTTCGAGCTGCCCTGGGCCTGGGTCTCGGCCATCACGGTCGGGACGGACCCGAGAAAAGGCAGGTGCTCGAGCGCGAGCAGCTGGCGGAGCTGTCGCTGCATGTACGGCCGCTCGTTCGCCTGTTGGCGGAGCTGGCCCACCTGGCGCTGCAGATTGTGGTCCTCTTGGACCACCGCTCCGTAGTGGACTGCTCCGGCGAAGAAGTCCCCGATCGGGCGCAACACGTCGTTCATCCCGTTTCGCAACGGCGAAAACACGTCGTTGGCCACGGACTTGACGCCCGAGGTCACGCCGCGGGTCCGGCCGCTCTCGTCGATGCTGATGATCGTCACCGACACCAGGATCAGCACGATCAACGTGGTCAGGGTGCGGCGGGACCGCCGGGGTTTGGCCACCCAGGGAAGCCCGTCAGCGAGATGACGAGGTGATGAGCACCCGCTTGAGGGCGTCAAACTCCTCGAGGCACTGCCCGCTGCCGATGGCCACGCAATTGAGCGGGTCCCGGGCGACCACGATGGGCATCCCGGTTTCGTGCTGGAGCCGCGAATCGAGGCCGTGGAGCAGTGCGCCCCCACCGGTGAGCACGATCCCCTGTTCCATGATGTCGGCCGCCAGCTCGGGCGGCGTGCGATCCAAGGTGACCTTGACGGCGTCGATGATGGCCGACACCGGCTCGTCGATGGCGTGCCGGATCTCTTCGGTCGAGACGACCACGGTTTTTGGCAGACCAGTTACCAAGTCGCGGCCGCGGATCTCGGCATGGAGCTCCTCTTCCAACGGGAAAGCGGAGCCGAGGGCGATCTTGATCTCTTCGGCCGTCCTCTCACCCAGAGCCAGGCTGAACTCTTTCTTCACGAACGAGACGATCGCCTCGTCGAGCTCGTCGCCGCCGATGCGTACTGACTGGCTCGTCACGATGCCACCGAGCGAGATGACGGCGACCTCGGTCGTGCCGCCCCCGATGTCGACGACCATGTTGCCGGTCGGCTCGTGGACCGGGAGACCGGCACCGATCGCCGCGGCCATGGGCTCTTCGATGATGTAGGCCTTGCGGGCTCCGGCGTACTCCGCCGCCTCCATCACGGCGCGCTGCTCGACGCCGGTGATGCCCGAGGGTACGCAGATCACCATGCGGGGCTTGGCGAAGCGACGCTGGTGCACTCGGTGGATGAAGTAACGGAGCATCTTCTCGCAGATCTCGAAATCGGCGATCACGCCGTCTTTGAGGGGGCGGATGGCCTGGATGTTGGACGGGGTGCGCCCGATCATCCGCTTGGCTTCGGCACCGACGGCGAGAGGTCGACCGTCCTTCACGTCGACGGCCACCACCGACGGCTCGTTCAAGACGATGCCCCGGCCCCGCACGTACACCAAGGTGTTGGCGGTCCCGAGGTCGACGGCCATGTCACGGCCCAACAGGTTGAAGCGGCTATCAGACATAGAGGCGTTGTTCCTCTCAAAGGGGAGGCATGCGCACCGGACGGCCGTGTCCAGCACCGAGCACTGCACCCCAAAGGCTACGGGACGATCTTTCGTCGCACAAGGTGCCCGGGACCCCCCCTCGGGGACCCCGGTGGGCTTGGGCAACCCTGCCACGCACCCACACGGGGGCACGGCACCAGTTGAGAAAGCATCCTAACCGAAATCAGGCGCCGGAGAACCCGCATGTGGGAGTGAAGTCCCAGTCAGCAGGGGCCAGGCCACGAACCGGCTCCGCTGGGCGCTCTCCGCCACAAGCACCTGTGCATGGCGTTCGCCACAAGAGCCTGACCCACTACCAAGAGCCCACCCGTCGGGAACGAATCAGGCCAGACCGGGGAAGAACAGGCCGATCTCCCGCCGTGCGGACTCTTCTCCATCGGATCCGTGGACCAAGTTCTCGGTCAATTCTATGGCCAGGTCACCCCGGATGGTCCCGGGGGCGGCCTCTTTGGGGTTCGTGCTCCCCATCAGGGTCCGCACCACCGCGTAGGTCTGGTCGTCGGGCCCTTCGACCACCATCACCAGTGCGGCCGAGCGGGTGATGAAGTGGACGAGGTCGTCGTAGAAGGGCTTGCCCTCGTGCTCGGCATAGTGCCCGACCGCCACCTCACGGCTGATCGTACGGAGTTCGGCCGCCACCAGGCGCAAGTTCTTCGCCTCGAGCCGGCCGACGATCTCGCCGATGAGACCTCGCTCTACGCCGTCGGGCTTCACAATGACCAGTGTGCGGTTCACGAGCCGAGGACCCTAGCAGCCGCCCGTGAGAGCCAGCCGGTGACATCGGCTCACGGGACACGGACCTCGCCCGAAACACCCCGACGACAGCGGGAGGATTTTGAAAAGCGCCGACTTCCCGAAGAACCTCGGGTCGCGACCGAGGCCGGCCATCAAGAGCAGGGCATCGAACAGACCGTTCTGGTGGTTGGCCACCAGCACCGTCGGCTCATCCTTCGAGAGGCCGACTGCGTTGTCGACCTCATCCTCGAGAAGTACACGCGGATCAACATCCCGGCCAATGCCGCCATGACGCGGTCAGCGACCAGGCGGCCCCCATGATGTACGCGTCTGCGCACCACTCTCACACCCGGGGCGCGCCCTCCAAGATGAATGCGCGCGCGTCGGCGACCACGTAAAGGGAGCCGGCCACCACCAACAGTCCGTCGTCGGGTGTGCGGGAACGGGCGACGGTCACGGCTTCGGTCACCGAGTCGGCCACCAACGCAGAGAACCCGAGGGACCGAGCCGCTTCGGCCACCACGTCGTTGGACATTGCTCGAGGGGAGTTCGGGGCGCAGGCGACAACAAGTTCAATCCCGGTCCGACGCAGCGGCGCCAACATGGCCGAGGGGTCCCGGCCGGTCAGCATGCCTACAACGGCCACGCCGCTGCCGGCCACGGCGAACTCCTCGATGATGGCGCTCGCCAGGGCCTCCATCCCCGCCACGTTGTGGGCCCCGTCGAGAAGACACAGCGGGTGACGGCCCACAACCTCAAGGCGTCCGGGGACCGAGACCGCGTCGAAACCCTCGTCGACGACAGCCTCGTCGAGGGGTGCCCCGAAGAACGCCTCGGCTGCGGCCAGGGCGCACGCCGCGTTCGTGCCCTGGTGGGCGCCGCGCAGCGGCACGAAGACCTCTTCGTAGATGGCTCTCGGCGTGCGCAGGTCGACCATCCGGCCCCCGACGGCCAGACGGTTGGCCGTGCAGTCGAACTCGGTGCCCAGGACCCACACCTCGACGGCTCCGGCTTCGGCCGCACGGGAGCAGAGCACCTCCACCAAGGCCAGATCCGTCTCGCCGATCACCGCCCGGCTGCCCGCCTTGATGATCCCGGCCTTGTCCGAGGCGATCCCCTCGAGGGTCGGGCCCAGCACCTCGGTGTGGTCGAAGCTGATGTTGGTCACCACGCTCACATCGGCGTCCACCACGTTGGTGCAGTCCCAGGTTCCCCCGAGTCCGACCTCGATCACCCCGGCGTCGACCGCCTCGTCGGCGAACCACTTGAATGCGGCCGCCGTGAGCAGCTCGAAGCGCGTGGGTCGCTCGCTGAGCAGTGGTTCGAGCAGGCTCAGCGCGCTGAGCAACTCGGTGAACGACTCATCGGTGATCGGCTCGGCGTTGCGCGAGATGCGCTCGTTGACCCGGCTGAGGTTGGGGCTGGTATAGGTCCCGACACTCAGCCCGTTCGCCCCGAGGAGCGCCGTGATCATCGCCGCGGTCGACCCCTTGCCGTTGGTGCCCGTCACGTGGATCGAGGGGAAGGCCTGCTCGGGGTGACCGAGCAGATCGACCAGCTCGCGCATGCGGTCGAGGGTGGGCAGCGCCCGACGGCTGGGCATCGACGACTCGAAGTCGACGTGGGAGTCCAACCAGCGGAGAGCCTCCGGAAGGGAGGTGAACGGCGTCGTGGCCACGAGTCCGCTTATGAAGCGGCCCGACGGCTCCGGGTCGACTTCGCCGGCGGGCCGGCCACCGGCACGAGTGTGGGATTCACCCGGTCGAGCACGACCGCTCGGTCGACGACGCACTTGCTGACGTCGGTACGCGACGGGAGGTCATACATCACGTCGAGAAGGACTTCTTCGAGGATCGCCCGCAACCCCCTGGCCCCGGTCCCACGCAACAGAGCCTGTTCGGCCACCGCCTCGAGTGCGTCGGGGGTGAACTCGAGCTTTACCCCGTCGAGCTCGAAGACCCGCTCGTACTGGCGGGTCAGGGCGTTCTTCGGTTCGACCAGGATCCGGATCAGCGCGTCCTTGTAGAGCTGCGATACGGCGCTGACGACGGGGAGACGACCGATGAACTCGGGGATCAGCCCGAACTTCATCAGGTCCTCGGGCAGGACGTGGCGCAGTACTTCGGTGTCGTCGCGCTCGGCCCGCTTTACCTCGGCTCGGAACCCAATCCCCTTGCGCCCGATCCGGCTCTCGATGATCTTGTCGATCCCGGCGAAGGCACCGCCGCAGACGAACAGGATATTCGTGGTGTCGATCTGTATGAATTCTTGGTGGGGGTGCTTGCGGCCACCTTGGGGTGGGACCGACGCGGTGGTGCCCTCGAGGATCTTCAGCAACGCCTGCTGGACGCCCTCACCCGAGACGTCCCGGGTGATCGAGGGGTTCTCGCTCTTGCGGGCGATCTTGTCGATCTCGTCGATGTAGATGATCCCGGTCTCCGCCCGCTTCACGTCGTAGTCGGCGGCCTGGATCAGCTTCAACAATATATTCTCGACGTCTTCACCTACGTAGCCGGCCTCGGTGAGCGCGGTGGCGTCAGCGATGGCGAACGGCACATTGAGCATGCGGGCCAATGTCTGGGCCAGTAGTGTCTTGCCGCACCCTGTGGGGCCGAGCAGCAAGATGTTCGACTTGGCCAGTTCGACCGCGTCATCGGCCGTCGGTCCGGCCTGCACCCGCTTGTAATGGTTGTAGACCGCTACCGAGAGGATCTTCTTGGCGTACTCCTGCCCGATGACATAGTCGTTCAGGAATTCGAAGATCTCCCGGGGTTTGGGCAGGTCCTCGAAATTGAGTTCGGTGGTCTCGGTGAGCTCTTCGGCGATGATGTCGTTACACAAGTCGATGCACTCGTCGCAGATGTACACGCCCGGCCCGGCAATCAGCTTTTTCACCTGCTTCTGCGATTTTCCGCAGAAGCTGCACTTCACCAGGTCACCCCCCTCACCAAACTTCGCCACCGGTCTCGCTCCCCTCTCTGATCCGGACCGTTCCGGGTGCTACGCCGCGCCGATGGCTTCGAGCGGGGCCGAATCACGAACGGTGATGACCTCGTCGATCACCCCGTAGCCCACCGCCTCGTCGGCCGTCATCACGAAGTCGCGATCGGTGTCCTTGGAGACCTTCTCTTGGGACTGCCCGGTGTCCTCGGCCAGCATGCCGGTGAGCAGATCGCGCATGCGAAGGATCTCCTTGGCCTGCAGTTCGATGTCGCTGGCCTGACCTTCGACCCCCCCGAAGGGCTGGTGCAGCAGGATCCGGGCGTGTGGCAGGGCAAAGCGCTTCCCGTGGGCCCCGGCCGCCAGCAGTACGGCGGCGGCCGACGCCGCCTGACCGAAGCAGAAGGTCGAGACATCGGGCTTCAAGAACTTCATGGTGTCGTAGATGGCGAAGAGTGCGGTGATGTCACCACCGGGTGAGTTGATGTAGAGGTGGATGTCTTTGTCCGGCTCTTCTGACTCCAAGAACAGCAACTGGGCACAAACCAGGTTGGCCACCGTGTCGTCGATCGGGGTACCCAAGAAGATGATGCGCTCTTTGAGCAACCGGGAATACAGGTCGTAGGCCCGCTCCCCACGGTTGGAGGACTCCACCACCGTCGGAACCAAATAGCCGCTGGCCCGCATTTGATTGTGTTGCATACTCACTCCTCGGTCTTCCCGGATGTCGTGGAAGATTGGATGTTCGACACGTCGCCCTCCTCGGGCTCATCGTGGCGGGCACCGCCGGTGTCTTCCCCGTCGGCGTCCTCTTCTGCGTGAAGCTCGTCTCGAGAGATCGGCTCCCCTTCGTCGTCAACCAGCTCCACGTGGTCAAGAAGCCACGTCAGGGCCTTGGCTTTCTTCTGCTCCGAGCGTACCGCGGCAGTCCTTCCCGCGTGGTCGAGGCGCTCGCGAAGATCCTCGACCTCGATCTCCATCCGAGACGCCATGGCCGCCAGTTCGCTGACCAAGTCCTCGTCTGTGACCTCGAGGTCTTCGGCCTCGGCCAGGGCCCGCAGCGCCAGGTCGGCCTTCACGGTGCGGAATGCCTCCACCCGGACCTCGGCCACCAGCTCTTCGCCGCTGCGCCCCGTTGCCGAGAGGAACTGCTCGAGACCGATGCGCTGCTCCTCGAGGCGGTGGTTGAGATCGTGCACGCGTTGGCGGACCTCGTCATCGACCAACACCTCGGGTACCTCGGCGTCGTCGACCAGATCGACCAGCGCGCCGAGCGCGCCCTCGCGCAACGCCATCTGGGTCTGGAGCACCTTGACCTTCGCGATGCGGTCGGTGAGATCGGCTCGGAGCTCGGCGACGGTCGAGAACTCCGAACTCTCCGACGCCCATTCGTCGCTCAAGGCGGGAAGCTTCTTCTCCTTGACCTCTTTGACCAGTACTTTGAACGACACCTCGTCGCCTCCCGGCGGGGTACCCGAAAACGCCAGGATCTCACCGACCTTCGACCCCCGGAGCTGCTCGTCGAGCTCGGGGACGACCCGGCCGCTGCCGACCTCGTAGAGGAACTCGTCGGCTCCGAGCACTTCGTCGCCGCCCGGGCCGGTCCCGTGGAGGTCGATGGTCACGTTGTCGGTATCAACAACCGGCCGAGAAACCTCGACCAGCTCGGCGTCGGTCTCGCGCAACCGGTCGATCTGGGCGTCGACATCGGCGTCGGCGACCTTCGGTGACGGCAGCGTCACCCGCAAGCCGGCGTATCCGGGGATGGCGACGATCGGGCGGATCTCCACGATGGCGTCGAAGGAGATGGCGCCGCCCTCCTCTCCGCTCGTGATGTCGATCTCGGGCGGAGCGATCGGGTCGACGTTGGCGTCGATGATCGCCTGGGCGTAGAAGTCGGGGAGCGCCTCGCGTAGGGCCTCGGCCCGCAGTGCGGCGGCACCCCCCATCCGGGCCTCGAGTACCCGGCGGGGCACCTTCCCCGGGCGGAATCCCGGGATCCGAGCCTGGCGGGAGATGTCCCGGACCATGTCGGCCAGGACGCGGTCGACGTCGGGCTCATCGATCTCCACCGACAGGCGGACCTTGTTGTTCTCGACAGGCTCTGCGGTAGCTCGCATAACGGGAGCCTCACTCTACCGGTCCGTTTGGGGCCTCCCGGCCGTCGGCACCCACAGCCCGGGCGCGAGCCGATCGGGCCGGGCGCCGGTTATTCAGATCAGAAAGTCCATGGCGCCGAGAACCCGGCGCCCCAGGGCCGCATCACCCACGAGGGCCACCGAACCGGCGTTCAGGGTCGGCTCGGCGGCGATCCGTCCACAGCCGAGACGCCAGAAGGATTCGGCGTCGAGCGTGATGCGGGCGCTCGGGATGTCCGGGAGGTCGGCCGGTTCCTCGCCCCGCCCCTCTCGCATCTCGACGGCCACGGTGCGAGGAAGCGGACCAGTCACTTCGAAGACCACCGTGGTGCCGTCGGGCGGGCTGACCTTGCGACCGATGACATACCCCATGGCCCCGGCCACCCTGTCGAGGGACATCGCCTCGCCAACCCCACCCCGGCCGCCAGGGCGCCCGAGGGCGCGCCGGACGTCCTGTTCGTGGACCCAACTGTCGAAGACCCGCAGCACCATGAACTCTCGATAGGGGACCTGGCCCGCTGGGCTCCAACCGACCACGTCGAACTCCGCGTGGGTCATCGCCCGGAGGGCCTCGATCCGCTGGGCGGTGACCGATTCGAACTCGGCGAGGACATCGGGTCCGGGCAACGAGCGCCGGGCCCCGACCCAGGCCTCGTTCATCTCCCCGATGGGGTTGCGGACGTGGGCCGGGACCGGGCCCGAGGTGAGCGGTGCGGGCTCCCCCATCAGTGTCCGTTCGATCCCGATCACATGGGACAACTGGTCCCGCACGCTCCAGCCGGGACACTCGGTCGGAAGGTCCCAGTCAGCCGCTCCGAGCCCCGCGCACGCTCCGGCGGTCGATCCCCACACCGTCTCGAGGGCACTGATGACCAGGTCGGAACCGGGATCGCCCACAGGCCCATGGTAGGGCTGCGGATCGAGGGGCGCTCGCTCGGGAACCTGATCCTGTGAGGGGTAGCCTGGGGGCTACCGGGCGGGCCGTGCGAGGGGGCGGTGCCCGGACGGAGGGGATGCGGGCAGTTCCATGAGCGTGGAAGAATTTACGGGCCTCAAAGAGGCACCCCAGGACATCTCGGGCTCGGTCACGAGCGTCGTTGTGAAGTACGTGCGCCGGCTCACCGGCGACTTCGGGGTCGCCCAGATGTTGGCGGGCGCCTGGGAGCAGCGCCCAGCCGCCGTCGTGGAGGACCCCCGCAGCTGGAGTACCCACAACGAGGTCATCGCCCTGCTCGCCTCGGCCAGCCAGGTCACCGGGGACCCCGAAATCGGGCGCCGGGTCGGCGAAGAGGTCCTCCGCCAACATGACGGGACCGACGTGGCCAACCTGCTGCGCTCCCTCGGCTCGCCAGCCGAGCTCCTGCGCAACGTGACCGCGGCGGCCGCCAAGTTCACCACGGTCTCGAGCCTCGAGCCCCTCGAGGTGGGCGAGGCCCACGCGGTGGTCCGCGCCGTTACCCGGCCCGGCTTCCTCCGTCACCCTTACCTGTGCGACTTCACCAAGGGCCTCCTCGCCCAGGTCCCCGTACTGTTCGGCCTGATACCCGCAGTTGTCACCGAGACCGAGTGCCAGGCCCGTGGTGGGCGGTTCTGTCTCTACAGCGTCGCCTGGGAAGCACACCAGTGGACCTCGTTCGTCGACGATCGCACGAGCTTGTATTCGATGGCCTGGGGTGATCAAGGCGTAGTCGAGGCCCAATCCGAGCTCGAGGTGGACCCATCGGTCCACATCAGCGAACTCCAAGCGCAGCTGCGCCAAATGGGCGAGCGGCTCGAAGAAGTCTTCTCCACCGCCTCGGACCTGTTGTCGATCGAAGACCTCGGCGAACTGCTCGACAGCATCATGCGCCGGGCGGCCGGTGCGGTGAACGCCCCCCGCTACCTGTTGGTAGTGCGCACGGCGCTCGACGAGCCCATCCAGCTTCACCACCACGGCTTCTCGGGTCCCGAAGCCCAGGTGCTCGCGGCAGAGCTGTGGAAGGAACACCCCGACGACGCCGGCGGCTCCCACCTGATCGTCGACATCGCTTCGTCGCGCCAGTCCTACGGCCGTTTGGCCGCGGTCTACCCGCCGGGCCTGCGGTTCATGGCACGAGAACGCGAGATCTTCTCGCTCTATGCCAACTACGCGGCCACCGCCCTCGACCTCGTGACCGCGTTGGCCGAGTCACGCCGCTCCAACGCCACCGCCCGCGCCCTTCTCGACTTCTCCAGGGCCCTCTCGAGGGTGGGGACGTCCGAAGAGGTCTCCCAGACCCTGGCCGACACGGTCGTCGCGGTCGTCGGGTGCGAGCGTGCCTCGGTGCTCCTGTGGGACCCCGTCGAACAGAGCCTGGTGTTCAAGGCGGTCTCGGGAGGAGCAGTTGACCGCGGGCCCCCCGGACCCCAGGTCGCTGAGCCGAACGCCGAGGGGGTCGCGGACTACCGAAGCGGAGAAGGGGCCCCCGAGGCCGAGGCCGAGGCCGACGTCGTCTCCATATCTCCGACGGACACCTCGATGGTGTCGCACCTCATGGCTTCGCGCGACATCATCGTCATCGACCGGACAGTCAATGATCCGTTCTTGCTTTCGATCCTCGAGCGCTACGGCAGCGCCATGAACGTGATGGCACCGCTGTTCTCCGACGAGGAATTCCTGGGCGTCGTGTCAGCCGATTTCCTCCATACGCCCGCGACCGATCCCCGCCAGGACCGCAACCTCACAGAGCGGCTACGGGCCCTGGCCGACCAGTCGGTCACGGCATTCCAGAACGCTTGGCTCTTAGAGCAGGTAGGCCATCTCGCCTGGCACGACGCCCTCACCGGCCTACCCAACCGACGCCTGCTCGAAGACCGGGTCGACCAGGAGCTCGAACGGGCCAAGCGAGTCAAAGAGCGTTCCACGATGTTCTTCGTCGACCTCGACCGGTACAAAAAGGTCAACGACACGTTCGGCCACGCCGCCGGTGACGAACTCATCCGCCAGGTCGCCTGGCGCCTGCGCGAGGTGGTGCGTCGCCAGGACACCGTGGCCCGCTTGGGTGGCGACGAGTTCGCCATCTTGCTGCCTGGTCTGGCTGAGCTGGACGCCATCAGCCAGCTGGCCGAGCGCATGCTCGATTCCCTGCGCGCGCCCTACGTGATCGAAGGCAATGAGATCAACACCTCGGCCAGCATCGGTATCGCCACCCACCCTGAACACGGGGAGTCCTATGACGAGTTATTGAGCCACGCGGACGAGGCGATGTACCGATCCAAGAATCTCGGACGCGACACGTTCCAGATCTTCTCGGAGGATCTCGCCGCGGGGGTGCTCGAGGACACCCAACTCAAGTCCGACCTCCACCACGCTCTCGCCCGCAACGAACTGTTCGTCCTCTATCAGCCCTACATCGACCTGCAGACCAACCAGGTCGTCGGCGTCGAAGCACTCGTGCGGTGGCGTCACCCGGTGAAGGGGATCATGGAGCCCGCCTCCTTCCTCCCTCAGGCCGAAGAGTCCAACCTCATCGTCGAAATAGACGAGTTCGTCATCAAAGCGGCGGCCCGACAGGCCCGCCAGTGGATGGACAGCGGGCTCGGTCCCCTCCAGGTTTCGGTGAACATCTCGAGCCGGGACCTGCGCCACCCGGGATTTGCCCTCATGGTCATCGCCGCACTAGCGGACAACGGGGTCCCCCCTGAGCGCTTCGAGGTCGAGGCCAACGAGCAGGTGGGCGTCGACGAGACCGGCGTGATCCGCTCGACGATCGACACGCTCAGAGCCCACGGCGTCCGCTTCGCGATCGACGATGTCCGCTCGGGCGCCTTGCCGATCGAGCAAGCGGCCTTCCCCGTGAGCACCCTCAAGATCGACCACTCGTTCGTCCAGATTCTCGGCCCGAACGAGGAGCTCAGCACCCTTGCCGAGGGAATCATTGGAATGGCCGAGGGGCTCGGCCTCGATTGCGTGGCCGAAGGGGTCGAGACCCACCACCAGAGCCGCATCCTGCTCCAGCGCGGCTGCACCACCGCTCAGGGCTTCTTCTTCAGTCCCCCCCTCTTGCCCGGAGACGTCGAGCGGATGATCCAGGCATACCCGGTGGCCGAGGCCCGGCCCGATGCTGCGCCACCCGACGGCGCAGTGCCCGGCGCTGACCAGCCCGACGGCGCGGTGCCCGGCGCTGCGCCACCGCCCGCTGCGGCCCCAACACCGGAAAAAGGGGCTGGTGCCGGTCCTGAGAACGGTTTGTTGGACCGGCCGGAACCTCCCGCCGCCCAGGCCCCAACGCGGGCCTGATCACGCCGACGTGGCGGGGCCGCACTCACGAATAGCTCCGATCGCCCACCTGCTCTGTGGACCCTTTGGTTCCGTCGGAGTCGGGGCCCGTGCCTCTCCGGGGCATGGGGCGTGGTCACCATCCCCCCCTCAGGCACAACTCGGCGGTAGCTTCGATCCATCTCGACCCGGGGTCCGCCCCGGGTCATGTGGGCGACCACACAGCTGAGAGGAGCCGCTATGGCGGAATACGAAGGCTATTGCGTGAAGTGCCGCGAGAAGCGCAAGTTCGACGGTCACGAAGTCGAACTCGCCAACGGCCGCCGGGCCGCCCAGGGCCAGTGCCCGACCTGCGGTACCAAAATGAACCGCATTCTGGGCAAAAAGACCTGATCACAGCGGGGGCCTGAGCACCCGTTGACTCCGAAGATTGGGCGAGCGTGTCCCGCACCGAAGGTCCGTGACACGATGGATGTCGACCCATGACCCGGAGGTCTTCGCGTGCACGATCTAGTCATCAAGGGTGGAACCGTCGTCGACGGCACCGGGAACGCGGGCCGACGAGCTGACGTCGCCGTTGACGACGGCTTCATCAGCGATGTTGGCCTCCTCGGGGATGAGACGGCCCAGCGGACCATCGAGGCCGACGGCCTCCTCGTGACCCCGGGGTGGGTGGACATTCACACCCACTACGACGGCCAGGCCACGTGGGACGATGTGCTCGCACCGAGTGCCTGGCATGGCGTGACAACCCTGGTCATGGGCAACTGCGGGGTGGGATTCGCCCCGGCCAAGCCGGATCGCCACGACTGGCTGATCGGGCTCATGGAGGGTGTCGAGGACATCCCCGGAACTGCCCTGAGCGAGGGTATCGATTGGGACTGGGAGACCTTCCCCGAGTACCTCGATGCCCTCGAACCCCGCCGCTGGACGGTCGACGTCGGTACCCAGATCGCCCACGGTGCCGTCCGGGGCTACGTCATGGGCGAGCGGGGGGCCCGGAACGAAGCGGCGACACCGGAGGACATCGCGGCGATGCGAGCCATCGTGAAGGAGGCGATCGCCGTCGGGGCACTCGGTTTTTCGACCTCGCGCACGATCGCGCACCGGGCTATCGACGGCGAGCCGGTCCCGGGGACTTTCGCCGCCGAAGATGAGCTCTTCGGCATCGGCGCAGCGCTGGGCGATCTCGGGGCGGGCATCTTCGAGCTGGCACCCTCCGGTGTGGCCGGTGAGGACCTCGACGACCCGAAGAAGGAAATGGACTGGATGTGCCGGCTTTCCGCCGCCATGGGCCGGCCCGTGACCTTCGCCCTGCTCCAAGTGGATCCCTACCCAGACGTCTGGGCCGAGCTGCTCGACGAGTCCCTGGCGGCGGTGGCCGCCGGCGCCGACGTGTGGCCCCAGGTCGCGGGTCGCCCGACCGGTCTGCTGTCGGGGCACCACACGAGTTACCCGCTGTTCGCGGCAATCCCCGCCTATCAAGAACTGGTCGCCCGGGGTCTGGCGCCGGACAAACTCTACGAGGCCCTCCTCGACCCTGAGGTGCGCCGGAACATCGTCAGCTGGGTGCCGACCGACGAATCCGAGAAGGCGCAAATGCGTCGGACTTACGACCACGCTTTTCTGCTCGGTTCCCCGCCGGACTACGAGCCGGGCCCCGAGCGCTCGGTCTCGGCCCTGGCCGCCGCTGCCGGCTGTTCGCCCCTCGAGTTCGCCTACGACGCCATGCTGGCCGACGAGGGATGTGGCCTCCTCTACGTTCCGATCCTCAACTACTCGTCGGGCGATCTCGATCCGGTCCGCCAAATGCTGCTCCACCCGCGCGCCGCTCTCGGTCTTGCCGACGGCGGTGCCCACGTCGGCACGATCTGCGACGCCTCAATGCCCACGTTCATGCTGACCCACTGGACCCGGGACCGGACCCGAGGAGAGCGGCTGCCGATCGAGTGGGTGGTGCGAAAGCAGACCCGTGACACCGCCGCTCTCTACGGCCTGTCTGATCGCGGCACCATCGAGGTCGGCAAGGTCGGCGACTTCAACGTCATCGACTACGAGCGTCTGCAGCTCGGGAGCCCGCGGATCGAGGCCGACCTGCCGGCCGGCGGCCGCCGGCTCCTCCAGGACGCGACCGGCTACGTGGCCACCATAAAGTCCGGCGTGGCGACCTTCGAGGACGGCAAAGACACCGGGGCCCGTCCCGGGGTCCTGCTGCGGGGCGCCCGGTAGCCACCAGCGCCCGACCTCGGTCGGCGGTTTTCTCACGACTGGTGGCTGACGGACGGCGCCGGTTCAGGCGGAGTGGAGGGCAGTGACCAGCTCGGCGATTCGCTCGTCGGTCACGGGATACCCCGGGAAGTAACAGCAGACCCGGGTGGCGATGGCACCAAAGCGTTTGACGATCTCGTCGGCACACTGCTCGGGCGTGCCGACCACGGCCAAGGTGGCGATCATCTCCTCGTCGATCAACTGGGCCATCGCGCCCCATTCACCCTGTTTGGACAGGGCGTTGAGGGTCGGCTGCAGCTCCCCCCACCCCTCCACGTCGAGTACGGGACGATAGGCGGGAGTGGACCCGTAGAAGGCGAGCAGCCAGCGCACCCCGTTGCGGGCCGCCGCAAGTTCCTCTGCGTCCCGGCCGACAGCGACGATGGCCTCGCAACAAACCTCGACGTCGGTCGTGGAGCGACCGCCGGCGGCCAAGCCCCGTTCGATGGCCGGTACGGTCCGCTCGGCCAGATGTCGGGCGCTGTTGAAGGGCATGACCAAGATGCCGTCGGCCACTTCGGCCGCCATCTCGGTCATGCGAGAACCCAACGCGCCGACAAGGACAGAGGGCACCCCGAAGGGATTGGGACCCGGGTTGAAGGCCGGGGGCATCAAGGTGTGCGTGGTGAACTCGCCTCGGAAATTCGGGGTCGACCCATCCTGAAAGGAACCGAGGATCGCCTTGGTGGCGAGCACGGTCTCGCGCATGCGGTCCGTCGGGCGGCTCCAGGTGCCCCCGTAACGCCGCTCGATGTGGACCCGAACCTGGGACCCGAGCCCGAGCCGGAAGCGCCCGCCCGAGAGCAGGTGAAGATCGTAGGCCTGCTGGGCCAAGTGGAACGGGCTGCGGGGGAAGGCGATGGCCACGTTGGTCATGAGGTCGAGATCGGTCGCCCCGGCTGCCAACACGAGTGGGAAGAAGACGTCGTGGGCATTCTCGAAGGTGAACAGGCCGTCCACCCCCACGAGGGCGAGCTCCACCGCCCGATCCCGAGCGCCGCCCGGCTGAGTCGTCAGGAGGACATCGACCTTCATGGGTTGCTCGGACCGAAGACGTTCGCCGAGATTCTCGGAGCGGCGCACGGACTCATCGCGTCAGGCAATCGATGCCGCTGGGCCCGACGATCCAACTTGGTGTTGTGATCGCGTAGGCTTGTCGCGGGAGGCCTCTGGTTGCGGCGCCACGAGCGCGGCGAGCGGGTCGACGGCGGCGCCGGGTGGACTCCCAAGCCCGATGGGGTTTCGCATTGCAAGATTCGAAAACGACGGGGAGTAGCGCAGCTTGGTAGCGCGCCTGCTTTGGGAGCAGGAGGTCGGGGGTTCAAGTCCCCTCTCCCCGACCAAACCAACGACGCCGATCCGGTGCGCTTACGCGCCAAGGGCGAAGTTTTCGCTCAGCTCTTTGGCCGACACTGGGCGTGAGAAGAGGAACCCCTGAGCGTAGTCGCACCCGAGCTGCTGGAGCGCTTGCAACTGCGGCTCGGTCTCGACTCCCTCGGCGATCACGTTGAGTCCGAGCGCGTGGGCCAGGTTGATGACCGCGGCGACGATCTCGGTTCCTTGATCCAGTCCCAGCTCGTCGACGAAGGACTTATCGACCTTCAAGGTGTCGAGGGGGAACCGTTGGAGGTAACTGAGCGAGGAGTACCCGGTCCCGAAGTCGTCGATGGCCAGCGACACGCCAAGGGATTTGAGAGCTTGGAGCACCTGAAGGGCCGAGACGACATCACGCATGAGCGCGCTCTCGGTGATCTCGAGCGTCAGGTTCTCGGGCGGCAATCCCGTCGTCTCGAGAATGCTCTCCACCGTGGCCACGAGCTCGGGGTGGTCGATCTGACGGGCCGACAGGTTGACTTCGACGCTCCCCGAAGGGCCGGTGCAACCGCTCTGGCGCCAACTGAACAGCTGGTTGCAAGCCTCTTCGAGCACCCAGGCCCCGATGGGGATGATCAGGCCGGACTCTTCTGCGACCGGGATGAACCGGGCCGGCGGCACGAGACCCTGTTCGGGGTGCTCCCAGCGGATGAGCGCCTCGAACGCGATGGTACCGGTGCCCGAAATTGCCACCACCGGTTGGTAGAACAGTGTCAGTTCACGTCGGTCGAGCGCACGGTGCAAAGAGTGCTCGGTCGTCATGCGCTCGACAACCTGCTGGCGCATGGCTTCGCCGAAGACTCGTTGGCCATCTCCACCGGCGGCCTTGGTCTCGTGCATGGCGGCCGCTGCATTGGAAAGAAGGGTGGAGGCGTCAGCATCGGCGTCGGCGGTCGACGCAATTCCGACGCTTGCGGTGAGAAATATCTCACTGCCACCGATGTCGAAAGGGTCCTGCAGGGCGGCGAGGGCTTGAACGGCAAAATCTTCGGCCGCCTGACGGGCGCCATCGCTTACACTCTCGAAGAGCGCCAGAAACTCGTCACCTCCGAGCCGAGACAAGAGGGGACGCACGTCGCCCGCCGCTAATCGCAGCCGGGAGACCATGGCGACCAGCAGGTCGTCTCCGACATCGTGACCCATGGCGTCGTTGATCGCCTTGAACCGGTCGAGGTCGAAGACCACCACGGCTACCGATCCAACGCCCCGGCCCAAAGCGTCAATGGCTCCGGTCAATCGGCGGGTGAACAGCGATCGGTTGGGCAAACCGGTGAGCATGTCATGCATGCGGTCACCGGGGAGCTCGGCCGAAGAGGCTTCTTTGTGCATGAACCCGCCGAGTCGGAAGTTGCCGTTCGAGCCGGTGGTGAACATCGCGCCGCTCGCGAGCACGAGCGAACCGTCACGGTGCAGCAGTTCGACTTCGACCACGACCGGTTCGCCGTTCCCATTCTCGTTCCCGTTGCCGTTGCCGTTGCCGTTGCCGTTGCCGTTGTGCGAGTTGAGCCGCAAGGTCTGAAAACCCTCGCGCACGAACGCCGAGGTTTCCGAGTTCACGATCTCGGTCACCGGCCGCCCGGCCATCTCCTCGCGGGTCCATCCGAAGAGTCCCTCCGCTTGGTCGCTCCATTCGGTAACATTGAATTCGGCGTCGACCTCGATGAAGGCATCACGGCAGCTGTTGATGACCTGCGTGAACCGATAATCGGGCTGGTTGGTGCCCGTCATACGTCCCCCTGATGATGTTGGTCCCACTTGCGAAAAGTAGAACGCGAGTTGCCCGTTCATCCCTTGGAACGCCCTCACGCCCGACCAAATAGTAACTCCGGAATTGCGGGAAATCCACCAAAAGAAAAGGATTTCCTTTCCCCTTTGCAACCTCTTTGCTACCCGGTTTCGACCGCCCCTGTTCAGAGCCGATATTTGGCAAGTTCGATGCAGCTAGTTTCGCAACTTTCGTCAACCTGGGCCCGAAAAAACCCTCAGACCTGGGCGAAGCCATCCGCACATCGACGCCCGTTCGTCGTCGTTGCATCGGGGGTGCCACGGCTAGCCCCCTCGGCCGAGCGGTGTGCCCCACCCGGTGGACTCGCAGTACCGTGCAGGCCGTGACGAGGATTACCGGTATAAAACAGAAGGCGGCTTGGGACCAACAGGTGCTCCCACCGGTCGAAAACGTACGCCCCGGATTGTGGTCAATTCCGGTGCCCCTCCCCAACAACCCGCTCCGCTACGTGCTCGTCTACCTCTTCGAACTCGACGACGGGGTGGCCCTGGTGGACGCCGGGTGGAACACCGAGGAGGCCTGGGGTGCACTCAACGGCGGACTCGCCGAGGCGGGCGGCAGCATCAGCGACGTGCGGGCCGTGGTGGTCACCCACATCCACCCGGACCACTACGGGCTGGCCGGGCGGGTCCGTGAAGCCTCGGGCGCCTGGGTGGGGTTGCACCCCGCCGACGCCGCCCTCCTCCAGGGTCGCTACGTCGAGACCGACGATCTGGTCGAGCGCATGGGCGAGCTCTTGGCCATCTCGGGCGTTCCCGAAGACCGGCGCCCCGATCTCGCCCAGGCTTCAATGGAAATCCGTTCTCTGGTCTCGATGGCTGAACCAGACATCCTTTTGGAAGACGACCAGAAGATCGACTTCCCCGGGTGGGATCTGCGCACGGTGTGGACCCCGGGCCACTCACCGGGCCACATCTGCCTCTACAGCGACCAACACCAGCTCCTGCTCTCGGGCGACCACGTCCTGCCGCGCATCACGCCCAACATCTCGTTCCACTCCCAGCAAATCGCCAATCCGCTGGGTGACTATCTCGAGTCGCTCGCCCGGGTGCGCGCCCTTGACCCAGACGAGGTCCTGCCGGCCCACGAGTACCGCTTCGCCGACCTTGCCGGCCGTCTCGATGAGATCGAGCACCACCATGCCGACCGACTCAAGGCGATCGAGGAGGTCCTGGCCAAGCAGCCGGGCATCTCGGCGTGGGACATGACCCTCTCGCTCGAGTGGTCGAGGCCCTGGGACCAGATCCAGAGCTACATGCAGCGGGCGGCCAACGGCGAGACGCTGGCCCACCTGGTACTGCTCGAGACCCGGGGGCGGGTCCGCCGGGAGGCGGGGATCCCGGCCCGGTTCTATTTGGCCGAGAGCGCTTCGGGATAAGCAGCCTCGGCTTTCACGAGGAGGCTCGCGTAGCGCCGTCGAGCGATCACGATGCCCGCCACGATCACCGCCACCGAGACCACCACGAAGGCGATGTCGAGGGGGGTGGACAGACGGGCCAAAGTCTTGCCGGCGAAGTAGGCGCCGAAGGTATAAACGGCGGCCCAGATGATTCCCCCGGCCGCGTTGAACAACAAGAACCGTCGATACGCCATGCGGGTGGTCCCAGCAAGGAAGGCTGCGTAGGTCCGGAGCACTGAGACGAACCGCCCGAAGAAGACCACCTTCCCCCCGTGGCGATCGAACAGATACCGGGCCACCTTCACCTTGGGTTCGTCGAAGTGCACCAGATTGCCGTACCGCAGAAGAAGTCGGTAGCCGCCTTTGTTGCCGATCCAATACCCGGCGGTATCCCCCAGAATGGCGGCCGACGCAGCTACCGCGAAGATCACCCAGACCGACAGGCGGTGGGTGGCCCCGGCGTAGGTCGCCGCGGCGATCAGGGCGGTTTCCCCGGGTAAGGGCACCCCGAAGCTCTCGAGGGCGACCAGCAAGAAGACGGCCCAGTAACCATAAGACTCGATCAAGTGATGGATATTCACGGCACGGTGCCCGGAATCTTCGATCGGACCAGCGCCCAGTACACCGGGCCGTTCACCCCCGACGGAGGGTAACGCTGGCCCACACGCGCCGCCGACAGGCCGGGCAGGTCATGCGACGGTCGAATCGTCCCCGCGGCAGCCAGAAGCCCACCGGGAATTGGAAGAAAAGGAAATCGACGACACCGACCCGGGTGACGGCGGCACACGATGAGCATTCCACCACGAAGGGCCCCCGGTCAGCGATCGGATTCTCAGCGGGCGGCCAGTCGTCGACGCCGGGCAAAGCGGGGGCGTTCGAGAACAGGGCTCGCTTGCCGACCGGACCCTTGGCCCGAGGCCCGCTCCCCTCATCATGGGGCCGTTCGGCCGGGACCCAGAACAGAGCCCGTTTGCCGAGTGGATCGGGTGAACGGCGGGCGGTCGTCTCGTCGGGACCGCTCACTTTGGGAACATCCCTACGCCGCTCAGCAGTTCATCCAGCTGGGTGGCCACGACCCGGTAGGCCTCGGCCCCGGGCGATTCGGGGGCGTGTTGGAGGATGGACTGGCCGAGCTCGGGGGCCTCGGCGAACCGCACCGACTTGGGCACCGGTGGTCCGATCAGACTTAGCGCGTACCGACTCTCGACCTCTTCAAGCACGTGGCGCGAGTGACGGGTCCGGCCGTCGTACATCGTCGCCACAACGCCGAGGACCGCCAGCTCGGCGTTGGCGAAGGCGCGCACGTCATCGATCGTCTCGAGCAGCTGGCCGACTCCTCGGTGGCTGAGGGCTTCACACTGCAGGGGGATCAGGACGCCTTCGGCAGCCGTCAGGCCATTGATGGTCAGGACCCCGAGCGAGGGTGGACAATCGATCAGGACCATGTCGTAGTCACCGACGACCGGTTGGAGGGCCCTGGCCAGTACATGCTCGCGCCCAGTCTTGGTCAACAAGAACACCTCGGCGCCGGCCAAATCGATGGTGGCCGGGACCACCGACAGCCCTTCGATCCCGACCACCGCACGGGTCACATCGGCCACCTTGGCCCGCCGCACGAGAACGTCGTGGAGCGAACCATCAAGGGTGTCAGGATCGAATCCGAACGAGTAGGTCAAACACGCCTGCGGGTCAAGGTCGACCATCAGCACCCGTCGACCCCGCTCGGCCAAGGCCGCCCCCAGACACTGGACGGTCGTCGTCTTGGCCACACCGCCCTTTTGGTTCGCCACGGCGACGACCTTGGCCATAGGGGAAGTCTACGGCTCCCCGTCCGGACGAAGTCGAGTCATTGTCGAGTCATTCCGTCGGGGTGCCACAGAATGCCCTCGATCCGAGTGATGGGGTGCCCGAACCCAGTTCCTCGCTGATCCAAAACCAATGCCGGTCCCACTGGGGGCGCCGTCAAGGTTGTGTCCACGATGTCTTGAGACATCACACTGCGCCCCCGGCAGGATTCGAACCTGCGTAGAACGGATTAGAAGTCC
>Ga0182024_10003385_pt1 | contig 38129 bp, 34 predicted proteins | sample P32metaG_FD_120480 | JGI IMG/M metagenome (GOLD analysis project Ga0182024, IMG submission 120480) | Permafrost microbial communities from Stordalen Mire, Sweden - P3-2 metaG (Illumina Assembly) | ecosystem: Environmental > Terrestrial > Soil > Wetlands > Permafrost | place: Sweden: Stordalen...
GGCCAGCGCTGCTTTTCAAGGAAAGCGAAGCACTGCTCATCCGTGCCGAGTTCGCGGGAAACATTCAGGAGGTTCATTAGAAGTAAACCTCCATCTTCTGCATGATTTCGGCAAGGTTGCTGAGTTGCATCACCAAGCGTTGATAAGACTCGCGGATGCCAGATTCGACGCGGAATACCCGCCCAACACTGTTTGGAAGTTCGACCGAATTGATAAAGAGGTTCGATTGCTTAATCAAGGTAAAAGCGCTGGCAGCGTCCGTGGAGTATTCAGAGATAAGGTTTGCTGTCTTCTCCGACCATAAATCAACTCCCTTCAGCCAACTCCATGGATAATCGGCTTCCATCTGCACATCCGGGGCATTCTGCCTGAGTTGATCTCCACGCCCTAGAGCTTGGGATAGAACTACTCGTATTTGGCCAAGGTGCTTCTTGCGCTTGCGATCCGCCCATCGGGACTTGATACCAATCCAGACCTCGTAGAGGATCAGTCCAAACACGCCAATCTCTAGTGCTCGGTCAAACGGACCATACTCGCCTGAAATCAACATATGAAGAAGCCTTATTGTCATCAATCCCACCGCCATCAAGAGTAAACGGGAACGCCGACCGGAAGACTTCTGTGTCAGTTGGATAGTGGTCTCCAAGGGGGGTGGTGGTAAATCAAATGTTGGTTTAAGTGGATGATAATGATGGAGTTATGCTGATATTAGTGCGCGCTTTTGCGGCACATTTGTGCAGTTTTGGCACGCTGAAGCGAACGGTTTTCTTACGGTCGTGATCGGTACGGTGCTATGTCTTCCTCCTCTGTTTAGTGTGCTCCTTCGTGTCGAAAATGAACGCAATGGAGGCGGCGGCGGGTGAAAGGAGATTCCCTGCGTGAATGACAGAAAAGAGGCAAGGGCAACGACAGAAGCAGATTCCCCTGAGGGGAATGACAGAAAGAAAGGCAAGGGCAACAGCAGATCCTTCGCTTTGCTCAGGATGACAATTCTGCGCACGGTGACAATTCTTTTTCCACAAACACTTGCTGAGGGCCACGACCTCTCACTAAGACGAATCCCTCGCTAGGTGGCGCTACTGGACCAGTCGAGGGAGTAGGTGGTCAGGAGTTGCTGGAGGGCGTCGACGGCGGCCTTCTTCTTATCGGTCAGGGAGGCGGTTTGCTGGCGGTTGGACTCGATGGCGTCCTCTGTGCGATTGAGCAGGTCGGCGAATCGTTTACTGCCTTCGGTGCCTTTGAGGGCGGTGAGGTTTTCGCGGGCGCGGACCTCGTCGGCGGTCAGGGAGGCGGCTTTTTGCTCGAGGTCTTTGAGCTGGCGGGTCATGTCCTGGATTGATTTCTGAGCGGTGATGATGGGCTGAAGTCTGTCGGAGATAGCGGGGGCTTGCTTGGCGAGGTATTCGAGAGGCTGGACCTGGTCAGCTTCGGCTTCGATCTTCCAGCTTTCATAATCCGGGCCTTCGTCTGCTACGAGGGCTGTGGCGGACTGGTGGGCAGGGACGGACAGGCGGAAGCGGTAGAGGGTGGTGGTGGTTTCGGCTGCCTTGCTCTCGGGCGAGAGGGTGCGATGGGGGCGGCGGGGAACTTCGATGATGACGGTGCGGGCGTCTTCGGCAGAGTTGGAGGCGATGTAGCTGGTTTTCGATTGCACTCCGTACTGCTTCTGCAGGTAGCCGAAGGGCTTGATCTTGACTGACCGCAGTTGACGTTCGTTTGGCGTTTCTTCGGGGTGGACGCGAACGTGGACAGCCTGGTCGATGGCGTAGGAGAGGAGCCGTTTTTCACCGGGATGGATGGGGTCGAGGAGGCCCTCCCCGGCGAATGCTCCGCTCTCGAAGACGGAGAAGTTGCCGTTGTCGAAGGTGAGTTTGGAGTTGTTTTCAAGCCACAGGGCGCGGAGGGGTTTGGCTTCGGATTCGCTCCAGAGGGTGACGCGCTCGACGGGCAGGGTCTGCTGGAGGATGGGGACCATGGCGGACTCGTTTTTGTGGATGGTGACGGGCTGGGCGAGGGAGTACTGGAAGAAATCGTCGAAGGCGTTGGTGCTGACGTTTTCTTCGACGTTGGTATCGGCGGTGTCGAAGACTCCGCCGATGACCCCGCCACCTACGTTACCGCCCGTGCCCGGACCGTACCCGCTGCCATTTCCGGAGCCAACGCTCGCCATGCCAGCAACGCCGAAGCTGCGTGCGGGCAACTTACCCTTCATCGCCAGGCCCCCTACAACGCCCGAGGTGATCTGCACGGCCTGCGCCGAGGCGACGGGAGCCGACGGTACGGGCGCGGCTTGGCCCATTTCAGCGGCTTCGTGAGTTTGCGGCGTGGACTGCGCTTCGGTGGCGATGGGGACTTCTGGGCGGCGCAGATAGAGCGGGTCGGAGAGAGGCTGGATGAAGCTCTGCGGGGCTCCGGCGACGAGCGAGAGCTGGACGTTATCCCAGTCGGAGCCGATGGTGTTGTCGACGACGGCCCAGCCCTGGAAGATGGCGCTCGATTCCGAGGCTTTGGGGAAGACGATGCGGTAGGTGGACTTCCAGACGGGAATTTCGCTGATGTAGCTGACGCGCAACTGGCGGGCTCCTGAGCCTGTTGCGTCGAGAGTGAGATGCCGCAGGCCGGTGGAGCGCGTGCTGCTGAGGAGTTCGAGATAGCGGTCGAGCTGGCTCTGGAGATTCGCGTCGAGCGGGCGGACGCTGAGGGTGGAGGTGAGTTCGATGACGCGGACGGCGCCGGTGGTGGCGACGAGGGTGAGGTAGAAGCGGGTCTGGGCCGGTTTAGCAGTGTCAGTGTCAGCGTCGGCTGGGCCGGGTGCAACTGCGCGACTCTCGATGGACATGAGACGGCCGGTGATTGAGCCTCCCGGCGCTCCGGTGACTTCGACGCGCTGGCCACGCAGGGCCTGGAAGAGCTCAGTGGAGGTGGGGTCGTCGCTCATGGCGAGTGAGAGAGATTTGAGCTGTTCGGCGAGCGGGGTGGTGGAGTTGTAGTTGACGCCTCCGATGCGGCCTCCGTTGTCGTCGAGGATGGTCAGCGACTGAAGAACGTCGTTGAGCTGCGAGGAGGTGAAGTCGATGGTGACGCGCTGGTTACCGGTGACTTTGCCGAGATGTTCGAAGTAGCCGATGCCGTTTTTGTAGAGGATCACCTGCGTGACCGGAAGCTGGCGGAGGGGAGTCTGCTGGACAGGCGCTGAAGCTGACGAAACGGCGGCTGTCGTGGCGGCGAGAGGTTTCGATTTCGTCGCGATACTTTTAGGTGCAGGCGCTACAGCGGATGGAGATTGACCAGATAGAGATGGTTCAGAGATCAGGCAACAAGGTGCAAAGACGCACAGAAGTGCGAGAGTGTGGCGCATGAGGCCTCCTCGGCGACGGTCCGGTGATAGGTCGCGTAACTGCTACTGACTTGGACAACGGGAGAAGAAAAATGGTTCCCGCCGCTGCGAGTTTTTCTGCTGATGGGTTTACAAGCCGACTGACGTGAGTTGCGTAGACTCCGACGGGAAGGCGGTGTTGTAGAGTTCTGGATGGTGCGGGAAAAGAGGCTTGAGTGTCGCAGACCTGGAGTTGTTGGAGCAAGAGCATACTGGCCGGGATAGTGGTGATGGTGGGGCTGGCTTGCGCCGTGAGCTGGGGACAGACCGTAGGGCAGAGTGACGCCGCCACTTCGGGATTTCAGATGGTGCTGCCGGAATACAGAGTGAGGGTGCTTGAGAAGACTCCGCTGGGCGCGGTGCCGGCGATTGAGGTTTACCGAAATGAGCAGTTGATGTTCCGTCTGCCGCTGGTTTCGGGGTTAGCCTCGGCAGCGGCTGAGGAGCGTCTCTCTGCGATTGCGTATACGGTGCGCACACAGGATACGCGGTCATCGGACGTTCCGAGTTACGAGATTGTGGCTACGGCAAAGAGTTCGTTGTGGATGCGGCGGGAGTTTCATTGGAAGTTATTTGCGGACCATATCGAGTTTCAGCAGATGGCGTGGGGCGAGGGCAAGGTTGACAAGTGCTACTTCTTTTCGAATGGGCGGCCTGGCCGTTGGGACAAGGGATTGAGCGATGGAGCGGCATGGAATACGACAGTGCTCGCGGATCGATATATGAGTCCTGCGCCGAACCATGCGAACCAGTGGGAGTATTCGATTGCCGAGCCGCAGACGCTGGGATTTGGCAGTGCACGCGGTGGTTCTGAGAAGGATTTTCGTCCCGCGCAGATGGGGGATTTGTTCAGTCCGCCGCCGCTGATGCTGGCTTTTCATCGCGGCGGTGAGTGGGCGAGCGTAGGCATTGGCACAGAGCCGGGTCAGTATCGCTTTCCTGCATTGGACTACTCGGGCTCGCGATATGCGGGTGCGGCTTTCTGGGTGGACTATCTCGGGTATGCATCTATGCGGGATGAATCAGGCGGTGGATGGGAATCGCCGGTGGCTTCCATTCATTTTGCTTATAGTGCGCTCGATACTCTGGACCGCTACACGCAGTGGCTGAGGAAGAGCGGATTCGCAACAAAGGCGAGTTATTCGGATGTAGCGTGGCATCATTTGCCGGTGTTCTGCGGATGGGCAGAGCAGACGTCGACGGCTACCCCTTATGACCGGCCTCCGAATGCCGAAGCGACACAGAAGAACTACGAGGCGTGGGTTGCGGAGCTGGAACGGCGCAAGCTGCCGGTGGGCACGATTGTGATCGACGACAAGTGGCAGAAGGGCTATGGGTCGTTTGATGTGGATCGCGAGAAGTGGCCGGATTTGAAGAGGTTTGTGGCGGCGCAACATGCGCGCGGACGGCATGTTGTTCTGTGGGTTCCGGTGGCGCATTACGACGGACTGCCGGATGCGCTGTGTCTGCATGTGGGGGGCAAGTGTGCCGGTGCGGATTTGGGGAATTCTGCGTATGAGGCTTTTCTGAGAGGGCAGATTCGCTATCTTGTCGAGACTGTGGGTGTGGATGGATTCAAGGAGGATTGGGTAAATGCGCCGAGCATTGCGGGGCTGCCGTTGAAGCCTGAGGTGATCGGCATTGAGTATGTTCGGCGCTTTCAACAGATTTTGTATTCCGAGGCGCATAAGTGGAAGCCGGATGCGATGGTCGAGACGCAGACCGCGAATGCGGCCTTCCGCGATTCGTCTGATGTGTTGCGGCTGAACGATATCTGGTATGCGACGCGCGATGTAGTAGGGACGATGCGCGAGCGGGCGCGGATTGCGCGTATCGCGGGATGGGATGTTGTGGATACGGACAACGCGAGTTCGACGACGCTGGCCACGTGGTGGGAGTACATGGAGGCGCAGCCTTCGATCGGGGTGCCGGCGCTCTACTTTCTGCATAAGACGGAGTCGACACTGGAGGAGCCTGCGGAATGGCAGTGGGAAGCGCTGGGCGGAATCTGGCGGGAGTATGTGAAGGCGCAGGCAGTTGCGCCGCAGAGCCAGGATTTCCGGACCGTTAAGTAATTCCTGTACATCGAAGTTGGCTGCGGCGGCATCGAAGTGGTGAGCGGAGGGACGATGGCGAAGAGTGCGGCGGAGGTAATCATTGACGCGCTGGTGGCTTCTGGGGTGAAGCGGATTTACGGGCTCCCTGGGGACTCGCTGAATGGCTTTACGGATGCGATTCGCAAGCATAGCGAGATTCAGTGGGTGCATGTGCGGCATGAAGAAGTGTCCGCATTTGCCGCGGGGGCGGAGGCGCACCTGACCGGTGATCTGGTGGTGTGCGCGGGCAGTTGCGGGCCGGGTAATCTGCACCTGATTAACGGGCTCTATGACTGCCATCGCAGCCGCGTTCCGGTGCTGGCAATTGCGGCGCAGATACCGACTGCGGAGGTGGGGACGGGGTATTTTCAGGAGACACATCCTGAGATTCTGTTCAAGGATTGCAGCTACTACTGTGAACTGGTGAGCGATCCGGAGAATGTGCCGCGCATTCTGGGAATCGCGATGCGGACAGCGATTACGAGGCGCGGCGTGGCGGTGGTTGTGGCTCCGGGAGATGTGCTGCTGGGCGATTGCTCGGGCTCGGTGCATGCTGTGGGTGCGATCAAGTTGTGCGATGCAGGCTCGGTGTTTCATCCCTGCGTGGCCGATCTCGATGCTGCCGCCAAAATACTGAATGATGCGGGTAAGGTGACGATTCTCGGAGGTGCGGGCTGCGCCGGTGCGCACGCGGAGTTGATAGCGCTGGCCGCGCATTTGAAGGCTCCGGTTGTGCACGCGCTGCGCGGCAAGGAGTATATCGAGTACGACAATCCTTATGATGTGGGCATGACGGGATTGCTGGGGTTCTCTTCGGGCTACTACGCGATGATGAACTGCGATGCGCTGCTGATGCTGGGGACGGATTTTCCGTATACGCAGTTCTTTCCGGAGAAGGCGAAGATTATTCAGGTGGACGTGCGCGGAGAGCAGATCGGGCGGCGAACTCATGTGGACCTGGGCTTGATTGGGACGGTGAGGGATACGATTCAAGCGCTGATGGTGAAGCTCAAGAAGAAGACAGATTCGAAGCATCTGGATACTTCAGTGAAGCACTATGCTGGGGCGCGCAAGGGGATTGAGGAACTGGCTGTTGGCGAGCCGGGCAAGACGCCGATTCATCCGCAGTATGTGGCGAAGTTGGTAGATGAACTTGCGTCGGAAGATGCTGTCTTCACATGCGATGTTGGCTTGCCTACGGTCTGGGCTGCGCGCTACCTGCGCATGAACGGGCGGCGTAGTTTGCTTGGCTCATTTGTGCATGGTTCGATGGCCAGTGCTCTGCCTCAGGGGATTGGGGCGCAGGCTGCTTATGCGGGGCGTCAGGTGATCGCGCTGGCTGGCGATGGTGGCCTTGCGATGCTGATGGGAGATTTGTTGACGCTCAAGCAGATGAAGCTGCCGGTGAAGATTGTGGTCTTTAACAATAGCGCGCTGGGCTTCGTGGAGTTGGAGATGAAGGCCGCGGGGTTTCTGGATTTTGGGACAACCCTCGTCAATCCATCATTTGCAGAGATCGGTACGGCTTGCGGATTGCTGGGGTTGCGGGTCGAGAAGCCTGAGGAGTTGAGGGGAGCGCTACAGCAGGCATTTGCGCATGATGGTCCGGCGCTTGTGGATGTGGTGGTAAATCGGCAGGAGCTTTCGCTGCCGCCTTCGATCGAGTTCAAGCAGGCTACTGGTTTCGGCCTTTACATCATGAAGGCAGTGATGAATGGGCGCGCCGATGAGGTGATTGATCTGGCGAAGACGAATCTGTTTCGGTAAGAACGAGTGTGAAGTGTGGCTCCTTTAGTTCTGGGTTGACGCTAGTTTTCTGAGTTGAAGGATGTGATTGATGTCGTGGCCGGCCATGGTTTCGAGGATGGTGGTGAAGGTCATCGTGCCGCGCTCCGGATGAGAGACTGGTTTGGACGAAGCGGCGGGCGGGGCGTTGCGGATGAGGATGAGGTTCCACTCTCGCATGGCGTTGAAGGCGGCAAGGGCTTGCTGAGCGGTGATCCGTGGGTAGAGCACGGCCCAGCGCTCCTGATCGAAGGGCTGCATGATGTGATGATCCTGAGCCAGCGTCTGGCGGAGGCGGAAACCAAAGGCTACTTCGCAGTCGGCGAGATGGCAGAGGATTTCGGCAGGTGTCCATTTGCCGGGTGCAGGGGCGACGGCGATGCGCTCGGGGCCGATGGCCTCCGCGAGCGATTCGAGAGTGGCAGCGGTGGAGGCGAGAATCTCTGCGACTGGACGGCCATCGAGGAAGCGGGCGTAGGGGTTGACTTCGAGCATGGTCGGCTCCGGCGTGCTGAATGAATCTACTGTATCGCGCCGGAGCACACTTTGTGGGGAGTTCTGAGCGTCGCCCTACTTGCTGAGGCGCAAGGCGAACTGGACTACTCGCTGTTCGGTGGTAGTTGCGGTAATGCTGCCGAAGGCTGCCGAGCCGAAGCTGCCGTTGGGTTGCGCGAATGCGGGCGTGTTGGTGAGGTTGAAAATCTCACCGCGAAATTCGGCTTGCGTCTCCCCCGGCAGGTGGAAGTGCTTGACCAGGGCGATATCGAGATCGCGGTAAGCGGGTCCGCGGACCGGATTGCGCGAGGCATTGCCGATGACGAACTGCGGCGCGGTTACGAAGGCGTCGGTATTGAAGAAGTGAGCTGGCGTGCGGTCTCCTGGTGACAGAGATGTCCTGGCGATGATGTTGGGCCGCTGCAGGGCGAAGCCTGCGAACGCGTTGTTATTCGTGGCCTGGGTCACTGTAACCGGCATGCCTGATTGAAGCGAAACGATGGCATTGAGCGCCCAGCCGCCGAGAAATGTGTCCGCGATGCCGGTCGAGGCGAAGCGATGGCCGCGCCCTGCGGGAAGGTCGTAGATGCCGGCGAGCGAAGTGACGTTTGGCATGTCTCCGCTGGAGGAATCGCGTTCTAGCCAAGGGCGGAAGGTGTCGGCTGCGACGAGGCTGCTTGTATTCGGCGATGAGAGCACGGTGGACGAGAAGACCGAGGATGCGTCGTCGATGAGCTTGGAGTGCGTGTAGGAGGCGAGCAGGTAAATGCCATGATTGAATCGCTCTTCAAGCTTGGCTTCAAAGGCGTTGTAGTTAGTTTCGCCGCTATTGTTGCGGTAGGTGGCGATATTGAGGAAGCGTGGGTAGGGCTTGAGAAGCTGGGCTTCGGTGACGGTCTTGCCGCCGATAGAACTGGACTTTGGAATCTCGCCGTAATAGGGGTTGGGAACCTTGGTCAGCAGCGATGAGCCTTGCGCGAGCTGATTGGCGGTGAGCTGATTCAGGTTTGAGTCGGGGATGCCGACGTGGACGATGTGCGAGCCGACATATGCGAGGTCGAGGGATAGATTGTTGGTGATGGCTCGCTGCACTGCGAGGTTCCACTGCTGAGAATAGCCTGAGCCGGCTGTGCGCTTGACGGTGTAGACGCTCTGCCCGAGGCCTGCGTCAGGCGTGAAGGGAATGGGCGCGACGGTTGGGCCGCTGGATAGTTGGAAGGCTTTGACAACGCTGTCCTGTGTCTTCTGTTGCACATTTTGAATGAACGGGAACTGCGGAGTCGTGAACGGCGTGGTGATGCCGGACTGGTCGATGAAGACAATTCCGTAGCCTGAGCGGACAACGGTCTTTGGCGTGACCATGTAAGTGAAGCCGAGACGCGGCGCAACGTTGCCGTAGTGGAGTTCGCGGGCGCTTCGGGAGAATCCATCTTTGCCGAGATAGTCGAGTTGCTGGGTGCTCAGGTTGAAGACGGCGCCCTGATCGGTCTTTTCTGTCGAAGGAAAGTGCAATGTGTAACGCGCGCCGATATTGAGCGTGAGACGGTTGGAGACACGCCAGTCATCCTGTGCGAAATATTCCTGGATATGATCGCGAGGGCGAATCTTGCTCTCCTGCAGATCGATGGAGAATGTGTCGACCTGACCGAGCAGAAAGCTGGCGATAGAGTTACCGCTGTTTGTAACTCCCTGCTGATCAGTGCCTGTAGTGGTAAAGGCGAAGGAGCCCTGCGGGTTGGGTGGAGCGACGGTGTTGAGCTGGTAGAAACGAAAATCGATGCCGGCCTTGAGTGAGTGTTGGCCGTGTGTGAAGACGACGGTATCGAGCGCCTCCCACACGCCAGTCTGGTATTTCGAAAATGTGCCGGCGGAAGGGCCGAGTTGCTGGAAGCCAGTGAAGGTGAAGAGAGGCAGCGCATTGTTAAATGCGGCATTGGTCGGGATGCCTGGAATGCCCAATGCTGCCGACGCGGATTCGTTGAGCGTAGGACCGGCGACGCTGTTACCGCGCCGAGTATAGCCGACACGGAAATCATTGAGCAGGTGGCTCGAGAAAACATGCGTCTCGTTGAAGACCGCTTGTTGGCCGAGGACGTTTGAGAGACCCACGACTGCTCCTGTACCGATGACGGAGCCTACGATTGCACCGCTGCCATCGGGTAGCGGTGTGACAGGTTGCTCGACGTCGTGGAACCAGGAGTAGCGGCCAAAGGCGCGGTCCTTTGTCCGGTAGGCGCCGTCTACGCGAGCGTCGAACTGATTCTGGTGGTCGGCGTCGTTGGCGGTGCGGGTGTAGTTGTTGGCGGCTTTTGAACTGGTCGGAGTTGGAAAGCGCGCGAGCAATGCAACGGCGGCTGGATCGAGCGGCTCATTGATCACGTCGTTGGGGAATTCGGTGCGAACCAGCTTGCCGTTCACGGTTTTTGTCGAGTTGGGGTCGAAGATGTTCGATATGCCTGTGAATATGCCCTGCCGCTCGGCCAGAGTAGGGATCGTGGAGATCACGGTGCGGCCGATGAGAGCTTTGATTCCCTGATAGTCGGTAAAGAAGAAGAGACGGTCGCGCAGGATGGGGCCGCCGAGTGTTGCACCGTAGAGATTGCGGCGATATTCGGGCTTGGGACCGGTAGTGGCGAAGTAGTTGCGGGCGTTCAGATCTTCGTTTCGGAAGAACTCGAAGAGACTGCCATGCCAGTTATCAGAGCCGGCGCGAGTGGCGACGTTGACCACGCCGCCGTTGAAGCGGCCAAACTCGGCGGGGACATTGTTGGCTTCGATCGTAAATTCCTGAATGTCGTCGAGGATTGGAAAGAAGGCTACCTGGCCCGGTTCGGGCTGCAAGGCGGAGATGCCGTCGTAGAGATACTCGTTGGTGCGCGGGCGGCCGCCATTGATGCGGGGAAGGAGCGTGCCGGGAGGCAGTTCGACGCCGGGCGCAAGGGTCGCTAGCTGCACGAAGTTGCGCGAGTTGAGCGGCATTGCGACGACGGTGGTTCCGGGAATGTTGGTCTGAATGTTGCTGGTGACGGCTTGCAGTAATGGCGCGTCGGTGTTGACGGTGAGTATCTCGGAGACGCCGCCTATATGCAGAGAGAAATCTACGGTTGCAGTCTGGCCGACTGCAACTGTGATGCCCTGCCGGATCTCACGTTGATAGCCGCGTGCATCGATCTCAACTTTGTACGTACCGGGGTTGAGGTGGCTGAAAAAATAGTCGCCTGAACTGGAGGTCGTGGACTGCTGATGGACGTTGGTCGCTTGTTCCGTGAGTTCCACGCTGGCACTTGCGACGGCTGCGCCTGAGGGATCGAGCACTCGCCCCTGAAGATCGGCTGCAATCTGAGAGTTTGCAGCAAGCGTTGAAACCGCAATCAAAATCGCGAGATACAGAAGACGGAGAGGCTTCATGAGTAGAGTTCCCCGCAGCATGATCGGCTGCACGTTACGTAACGTTCTTGAAATTTCTGAAGGAGGATTGCGCAGACAGACAAGTTCTCTACGTGCACACCAGCGCGCCGGCACTATAGCGAATCTATACGATTCAATACGTATGGTCAAACGATTCGGAGAGGCGGGTCAGAAAAGGGATTGAGGCGGAATTGTCAGGTCTTCAGGAGGGATCGTCGAGGCGCTCAATCATCACGTCAGTGGACTTGATGAGAGCTGCAGCGGTGTCGCCCTTTTTAAGCTGAAGTTCGCGGACGGCGCCGGCTGTGATGATAGCAGTAATGTGCGAATTCTCGACTGCAAGCACAACCTCGGCGAGCAGTCCTTCAATGCGGATGCTCACTACCTTGCCTGCCAGTTGATTTCTGCCGCTGACTCGCCGGAATCGCGAGCGCGATTCAGTTGGAGCTTTGGCGCTGTCTTTGGCGAGGAAGGGCTTCAAGCTCGAGGTGGCGATGCGATGATGTCCGCCAGGGGTGGTCACTGTCTTCAGGCGTCCGGTGAGGATCCACTGTTTGATGGTGACATAGCTTATCCCGATGAGGCGGGCAGCTTCGCGGGGAGTCAGCATGGGGTCGGTCTTCGGCATCGACTATAGATTTAACACTTTTTGCGGCCTGTGTCTCTCAGCGATCAGAGCCATCAGGCTTATCGATCGTTTGCGATGCGCCGCCACACCTCGTCGCCGGTTGAGAGTTTGGCGGCCATTTCGGCGAGTTTGGCGACGGTGTTCATATTCCGGGCTGTACCGTTTTTGGCGACTGGAATCTTAAGCCTTGAGTCAGCCATGCTCTCGCCATAGTGAACGTAGATTTCGCGCACGCCGAGGCGCATCCTCTCATCCCTCTGTCCGGTTGCCGCCTCGAGTGCAGTGGCTGGCGGGGCCTGGTCGAGGAAGATCGCGACGGTGCAGTTGGTCGGTGCCTCGGGAAAGGGATTTGCGGCGAGCACTGCCGCCATCTCGGCCGCTGTGCGTACGGCTACGCCGACTGGTTTGCCTGCGTATGCGGCAAGTCTGGACTCCAGGGCAGCTTTGACCTTGGCTTCGCCGAGTTTGGATTCGAAAATGACATTGCCGCTGGCGATGTAGGTCTTTACCTTGGCGAAGCCAGCCTCCTGGCACATGGCTGTGAGTTCGGTCATGGGGAGCTTGCCGGTGCCACCGACATTGACGGCGCGAAGAAGGGCGATGTAGGCGGGCATGGTCCTGATCCTTGCAGTTATTCCCTACAGGTATTCGTTGACCATCTTCATCCAGGTGGGCCAGTCGTGGCTGTTGTATGTGTCCCAGATGTAGAGCTTGTGGGGGATGTGTTTCTCGGACAGGACGCGGTCGAGATGCTGGTTGCTGCCGAGGCACTGGTCGTCCCAGCCGGTGGCGAGGATGTAGGTGTTCTGACGGTAGCGGTCGAAGAACCACGGATCGGACAGGTTGGCAAGATAGTGCGTGGGGGTGTTGTAGTAGAGATCGTCGTCGTAATGACCGTGCAGAAAGGTCGACATGTCAAAGCGCCCCGACATGGATAGCATGCCGGTGAAGACGTCTGGGTGACGGAAGGCGATGTTGGCGGCGTGAAATCCGCCGAAGCTGCATCCCAGGGCGACCATGTGCGTGTCCCAGTTCTTCTGGCGAATGAGGGGAACTACCTCGTGAATGAGGTAGTCGTCGTATTGCACGTGGCGTGCGATGCGCCAGCGGGGAGGGACGTCGCGGTTGTACCAGCTCTCCATGTCGATGGAATCGACGCAGTAGAGCTGGATTTCGCCGTTGTCGATCTTGCCGCCGAGAGAGGCCGCCATGCCACGGTCTTCAAATTCGTAGAAGCGGCCGCCTGAGGTAGGGAAGACCATGACCGGCACGCCGGTGTGGCCGTGGATGAGCAGTTCCATGTCGCGCCCCAGGCGCGGGGAATACCACTTGTGATATTCGCGATGCATCGGGTTCGTTCACCTCTTGGGGCGCTACTGTCAAGGTCCGATAAGCGGGCGCCTGTTTTTGATACTGTAACAGTCACGGGCTCTAAAAATCGGGCTATCGCCAGCGCCCACAGGCGATACGCGGGGCGTCGATGGCAAAAGCAAAACTCAGTCGGAGGAAGCGGAGTTTGGATCTGGAAGCTACGGGAAGTCTCGATGGGGCGTCGGAGGTCTGGAGGCCGGGCTGGCATGCGTCGGGTGAAGAGCTTCCGGCGGAGACTCCGCATGAGCGGCTGAAAGTGCATCGGGGCTTTCGTAGCCGAATCTTGCCAGACGCGCGGGATCTCATCGTCTACCTGCCGCCGGGGTATGAAGCGGATGCCGTGCGACGTTATCCCGTGCTGTATCTGAATGATGGCCAGAATCTCTTTGACCCGGCGACCTCGTTTATCAAGGGCCGCACGTGGCAGGTGCGCGAGACGGCAGACGAGGCGATCGAGGCGGGCGACGTTGAACCGCTGATCATCGTAGGCATCTACAATACCGGCGACCGGCGGCTGGCCGAGTACACGCATGAGCGGGACTGGCAGATGGGCGGCGGCGAGGGGGATTCGTACGGCCTGCTGCTGACGCGGGAACTGATGCCCTGGATCGCGGAGCACTACAGGGTGAAGCCGGGGCGTGAGCATACCGGTCTGGGCGGGTCATCTCTGGGCGGGCTCATTTCGCTGTACCTGGGGCTGCGGTATCCCGAGAAATTTGGGCGGCTGGCGGTGCTTTCGCCGAGCGTCTGGTGGAACCACAAGAGCATCCTGGGCATTCTGAATGAGACCGCGCCGTTTCTGCATCACAAGCCGCGCATCTGGCTCGATGTGGGCGACCATGAGGGGAAGATGACGCTGCGGGATACGGAGTTGCTCTCCAAACGGCTGAAAGCGAACGGCTGGGTGGAGGACGAGACGCTATATTTTGAGAAGGTGCGCGGCGGAATGCATGATGAGCCGAGTTGGGCGACGCGCGTTGGACCGATGCTGCGGTTTTTGTTCCCTGCAACCGGCCTATGAGTGCGGACCTCCGATTTATTTCTGACGAAATAGCCATTAACTGTCGTCCCGGTTTTACATCCTGTTTGAGGAATGCTCGATAGCACGCCAACTCGCATCTTGCTTTCAGGTGGAGACCGACGTTCGATTGGTCGTGCGAATGAGGTTGTCGATCTGGTTCTGGCACAGCCGAAGCGCATTGGCGAGTTGACCGAGCTGCTTTGGGACCTCGACGCGGTAGTACGGATGCGGGCCGCGGATGCTCTGGAAAAGATTTCGCGGGAACGGATCGAGTTGCTGCAGGCGTATAAGAGCGAACTGCTGGGGCTGATGGCGGAGACTTCGCAGCAGGAAATGCGGTGGCATCTGGCTGTGCTGATTCCGCGATTGGAGATGACTCCGGAGGAGCGCCGGCGTGCGGTTGGGATTCTTGAGAGATATCTCGGGGATCGCAGTTCGATTGTGAAAACTTTCGCGATACAGGGGCTTTGGGAGCTTTCGTTGGGTGATGCCGCGCTGCGTCCGAAGGTAGTGGAATTAGTCCGGGAGCTGACTCGGACGGGAACGCCGGCCATGCGTGCCCGGGGGCGGAAGCTGCTGCGATACATTGATGTGTGACGATGGGGGAAATGGTTCTTGATGCGCACGAATTCGCCCCATAGTTACGGCGAATCCCATTCTTCTGAAGCGATAACTTTGTCATCTGCTGAAAACGTGACAACGTGGTATTCAGGAATGAGTGGGGCCAAGGGGTGAGAATAGACGTATTCTGTTGCACAGCCTTGCCATGCTGGCCCTATCTCGCCGCAAGCGCCAGCATGGTAATTCGGCATTCCAAGCCTCGAAATGACGAATGCGCGCGATTGCCCTTGTTTGATCTCTGAGACTCTGATCTCGACTCTTGCATACCGAACCCACACATACGCAATTCTCGATGCGCCGCTTAGAGTTACAACCAGCGCGGAAATTCCCAGAATGCGAGTGATTTTGCGCATATAGATAATGTAACTCCCACGGGACACCCGAATCCTTGTGCTACGCCTGATTGTTTTTTGGGATTTTCAGTCGGCGACCATGAGTTCGCCGGGGACTATGGGGCGGGTGCGGGGCATCAGGCCCTGATGGGCTGCCAGGCCCATCAGCAGAAGACAAGCGACGTAGACGCTGAGCTTCACGACATCCGCGTTGTGGGTGTGGGGCAGGGCTTTCCAGAAGACCGCCAGCACGGACTGGGAGACGGTGACGGCCCAGACGGAGCCGTAGAAATAGCGGCGTTCGGCGCCTTCGCCTTTGGTGGAGTGGCCGACGCGGGGCAGCTTGCCGAAGGCTCCGAGGAGCAGAATCAAGGCGCAAAGGGGCGGGTAGGCGTAGATGTAGATCTGTCTGAGGTACCAGGTTCCGGTGGAGACTGCAATGATGAGCCCGGCGAGATTGAGAAGGGCGAAGCTGAGAACGGCGTTCCAGGCAAAGGTGTAGCAGACACGGCGGTAGAGGGGGTTGGGCTTGTCTTCGTCGAAGCGGAGGATGTAGGGACGGAGTTCTACACCGGGCAGCCGGGCGCGCAGGCCGGCGATTCCCGTGCCGACGAGGACTGCGGCTAGCCAGAGCAGATTGCCGGTGGAGAAGCCGTGGGCGAAGAGGGAAAATGTCAGCGGGCCGGGGGCGAGGAAGAAGACCCAGATCCAGAGTGGCCAGTGGGCCAGGCGGTAGTTCCAGGTATTGCGCTCGCGCATCCTGCGCTGATGGGCAAACTCCAGCTTGCCTTTGTATTGCATGGATGGGAGTTTCGCAGCGCGGTGCCGCGCCGTCAACCAGAAAGGAAGTACGACGCACTTCCATCCGATAGCCTGGTCAGAAATATCTAACCAGGCTGTTTCAGGAACCCGGAAAAATGCACAGGAATTATAAGCAAAAGGGCTTGCATAAAAACTAAACCGTTTAGTACAGTTATTGGCGGGAGGCGGATTGCCATGATTCGTGTGGAGAATTTGGGCAAGAGTTTTGGCGAGTTCACCGCGGTGAACGATGTTTCGTTTGAGGTAGGGAAAGGCGAGATTTTTGCCTTCCTCGGGCCAAACGGAGCGGGGAAGACGACGACCATCAAGATGCTGACCACCCTGCTCAAGCCGAGTTCCGGGCGCATCTGGCTGGATGGGCTGGACCCGGAGATGGATCCGCTGAAGGCGAGGAGGAGTTTTGGGATTGTCTTCCAGGACCCGAGCCTTGATGGGGACATGACGGCCAAAGAAAACCTGGAATTGCACGCGGTTTTGTACCACGTGCCGAAGCGGCAGGCCCGGGAGCGGATCGAAAGCCTGTTGAAGCTCTTCGAGCTTTGGGACCGGCGCGATGTGCAGGTAAAGAAGTTTTCAGGTGGAATGAAGCGGCGGCTGGAGATTGCCCGCGGGTTTCTGCATACGCCGAAGATTTTGTTTCTAGACGAGCCGACGCTGGGTCTCGATCCGCAGAGCCGGAATCAGCTGTGGGCGCAGGTGAAGCAGTTGAATGAGAGCGAGCAGGTCACGGTCTTTTTGACCACCCATTACATGGATGAGGCCGACCGCGTTGCGCATCGGGTGGCGGTGATCGATCACGGAAAGATCGTCGCGCACGGCACGCCGGCGGCGATCAAGAAATCGACCGGGACGGAGACGCTGGAGGAGGCTTTTCTAGCGTTGACGGGTTCGGCGATTCGGGATGAGAGCGCAGATCCGGCGGCGGCGATGCGGCAGTTCGCGCAGATGTGGCGGCGGTAGAGGCAGGGAATAGGGATCAGGGAATAGGAGACGGGCGATGGGTGTGATCTACATCTTGTGGTTGCGAGAGTTGAAGCGGTACTCACGTTCGCGGGCGCAGTTGATTGCTTCGCTGGGGCAGCCGGTGCTGTACCTGGTTTCGCTGGGATTCGGCATGGGGCCAGTGTTTCAACGGGCTGGGAATGGGAACTATCTGCAGTTTCTCGCGCCGGGAGTGATTGGGATGACGGTGCTCTTTTCCTCGGTGTTTTCGGGGATGGGGCTGCTGTGGGACCGACAGTTTGGGTTCCTGAAAGAGACGCTGGTGGCTCCGGTGCCGCGAATTCTTATCATGGCGGGCAGAACGCTTGGTGGCGCGACGGTGGCCGTGATTCAGGGGCTGCTGATAACGGTGGTCTGCGTGATTGCCGGCTTCAGGCCGGTGAATCTGGCGATGGTGCCGTTGGGCCTGCTGTTCATGGTCATGATTGCGGTGGTCTTTGCCGCCATGGGAACGACGATCGGGTCGGCGCTCAAAGACATGCAGGGCTTCCAGATGGTGATGAATTTTCTGGTGCTGCCCATCTTCTTCATGTCTGGAGCGCTCTTTCCGTTGACCAGTGTCGGCCCGGTGTTGAAGGCGATCACGTCGATGGATCCGCTGGCGTATGGGATCGACGGGATGCGGTCTGCGCTGCTCGGGATGGCGGCAGGGCAGGTGCGGTTTGGGCCGGCTCTCGATGGTGCGGTGCTGGCTGGAGTTGCACTGTTATTTCTGGGGCTCGGGGCTTATAGTTTTTCAAAGATTGAGGTCTAGTCGGACTTGCGGAGAGGCTTAGTATCGAGATTCAAAGGAGTTGGAGCGGGATGGACATAACTTAATGGGAAGAACCAGAAGTGAGGACGCGCATCATCGCGTGCTTGAGGCGGCGCTGGAGTTGTTTGTGGAACGGGGCATCGAGTCGACCACCATGGATGCGCTGGCGGCGGCCTCGGGGGTCAGCAAGGCTACGATTTACAAGCATTGGCCTGAGGGCAAAGAGCCGCTTCTTATGGAGCTGCTGCTGCAGGTAAGCGGCGCGGCGACCGAGGTTGAGGAGCAGGATACGGGAGATCTCTACACCGATCTGGTGCGGGTGCTGACCGACAAGCCGCGCAATGAGCGGCCAGAGGAGAAGAACCGGCTGATGCCGCAAATGATCGCCTATTCGGCGACGCACATGGAGTTTGGCAAGGCATGGCGCTCGCGAGTGATGGAGGTTCCGAAGCGAAGACTCAAGCGCATTCTGGAACAGGCGATGAAGGATGGGCGACTCAAGAAGACGCTGGATCTGAACATTTGTTATGCGCTGCTGATCGGGCCACTCATGTTCTTGCATATCTTCGGGTCTAATGTTGAGCTGATGGCGCTGGGGAAGGCGTCGGCGGAGACGTTTTGCCGCGCGCAGGAGCAACAGTCAAGGCGCTGATTGAATACAACGGCGTCTCCGGATACTAATTCCTGCTCGCAGTAGACGTAGGTGCAATATACCCCTTGCGTGTCTGTAACTTCAGTCCACTTTGATCGACCTTGACTTGTAACTGATGATAGCTGCCGTTTGGATTGACGTTCTTGAGCGAGACTTCCAGCAGATACATATATTCCGGCATCGCATAGAGACTTCTAAGTCCACCTTCGAGGTCGTTGCTGTTGTGAATAAAAGTTCCGCCGGTGCCATCGGCAAGCTCCGCCATCACATCCTGATTAGCTCGTGCGGAGTCGCGAATATCCTGACTGTCCTGGCCAGTTACCATGCTGTTAAAAGCGCCTGAGCCGCCCACGCTGGCGTTCATATCATTCGAAGAAAGGCCGCGCACATCGAGAGCGCTTATGGTGACGCTTGAGGCCGCTGCCAGATTGAGAATCTGTGACTTCAGGCCCATTGAGTCACCGGAAGTTGAGAGGAAGCCGGGCGAGATCAGGATCAGTGTTTTTTGCCCTTCCTGTTTTGACATGGTGTGAATCACGCTCCTGATATACATGAGCGATTCTCGAGCGTCCTGATCGCCAATCTGCAGAGCTTGCGACGCGGCAGTTCGTACCAGATCCTGCCCGTTCTTCAGATCCTGAGGATTCGAGCCCATGCCCCTTTCAAGATTGGCGCAGTTATTGGTCTTCTGGAGCGCTGCTTCAAAAGCGATGGTGTTGTGCGCGTTTTCAATCTGATCGGCGAGGTAGTAATCGATCTCGGGGCATTGGATGATGGCTCCCTGATTACGATCTTTGGCCTTGAGTTTCATGATTGCCGCCTGCAACGGCGCAGGGTTATGAGTCGTGCCGGAGTTGACGCCTGTAAACGAGAGCACAACCGCGGTGACTGACGGGGAAAGGAAATCGGTCAGCATCGCGGTTCCCGCCTTCTGAGCCTGCAACAGATCTCCGGGAGTGAAGTGCCGGTCGTCAAACAGGAAGACGACGAATCGCTTTTGTGAGTTAGTCAAGGCAGTAACTGGCGGAATAGAAGGTCGATCCGAATCGGCCGCCTTTGCGCCAGGTGTCTGTGCATTCGCCGTTGAAGCTTCCGATTTCACAACCGAAAAACCCGAAATAGGTTGCGCCTTCCCTTGATCGAAAACCTGGAAGTCCTGTTTCCCAAGAGTGCCTACTGCATGACCACTCGCGTCCCGCACGACTACGGGCAGCAATAGAGCGTTGGTATCTACGTGGATTGTGGTGAGGCTGTCCGGACTTTGCGCATCCTGTATCTGCTGCGCGGCACCTTGCCTGTTCAACGCAATGAATAAGGAACACAGCAGGATGGCCGCCAGATACACCGGGTTAGTTTTCATATCGATACGGCTCACGGCGATGTCACGATCTCGGTTGAGGTTCGATAAAGGTGGTAGTTCGAATATTCATGTACCTCCACGATTTCAGATTTTCCCTGTTCAATGAGCATGTGGACGTGATCCGGCAGCCAGAAGCTGGCGTCGTAGCCGTGGATCGGCACGGAACGAAAGCGGAGCTCAGTAGTCAACCCGATCAGTTTCACGCTTTTGACGGGGGCGAGCAGGTCTGTTCTGAGCAGGACAATGTCGAAGGTCGCTTGATCGACCCAGAGGATGCCCTCGTAAAAGTATGGAACCTGCTTCCCGCCGGTCTGAAAGACGGCGGGCACTTTCACTCGCTCGGGTGCCTGGGCAAAAGCGATGACGAAGGCCTTTCTGCCGTCGAGGTCCTGTTCGCCCAGGTAACTGAATCGAAACTCCGACTGGTTCGCGCCCGAGAAGAGCAACCACTGATACGCGAATCCTGAACCGAGCGGCTTGGTATCGCTGCTGAACGCCTTTACGGGGTGCCCCTTCGGGTCGGTGCGCGACTCCTCAATCTCGATCCCCGCCGCAGTGTGGTGAAAGAGGATGAGATATCTGAACTCCTGGCCACGTGCATCCTGAGGCGTAATTGTGGTCGTCGAAAGCGGCCCGGTCGCGCCTCGCTGGGCCAGGCTGACCAACTGTTGTGGGGCCGAAGGACCGAAGTCGCCCTGCGAACGGTACACCTCCTCCTGCGAGATGAGGTCCGGCAACCTTGGCACAATATCGGCAATTCTCTCGGCCATGGCGTCGAGAATGCGGGGCAGGTTTTCCTGATTCGAATCGGGCCTGAGTCCGTCCAGAGCCGGAACGGCCTTTTTGAGCCTCAGCAAGGGATACTCCAGGTACGACGCTGTATCGCCCTGCGAGGGCTTATTCTCGGCTATCTGTGAGCCTTGTTGGTTCTTCGGTTCTGGCGGATGGGCAGTCCCGCTGTGAGCGGCCGCAGACGCGACGACGAACGCCGTGAGCGGGACCGCAATACATTTCCGTAGAAATTTCATTGAGCCCAGTCACTTCACAGGTCAAGTATTTGCAGCGCTTAGGGGTATGGTCGCGCACTTACGACATTGCCGTTCGAAGTGCGTACCGGAGGGTCAAATCTACTCTTCAGGTTTGAGGTGCGTCAAACGATTCGCCCGTCTGCGGGGAGTTGCCAGTTGCTGAAACCCTTGTTTTCAGCGATACTTAGGTGTTGTGTCTTGTGCGGCTGGGAACTCCTGCCCGGCCCCTCGGAATTCAGGTGCCGTCTGGCCCCTGCCTCGGATTACTCCGGACACGAACGGAATCGCAAGAATTGAAAGGAATGTATCGCCGTGGTCATGATTCGTTTGGCGCGCGTTGGCGCCACCAAGAAGCCGTATTACCGAGTTGTTGTGATTGAGAAGGATCGCGCCCGCAACGGCCGTTCGATTGAAGTCGTGGGCACATACAATCCGCGGACCAACCCGGCGACTGTGTCGCTGCTGCACGACCGCATCCAGTACTGGGTGAGCGTGGGCGCACAGCTTTCCGATCGCGTGGCCAAGCTGGTGGTAAAGTTCCCGGCCAAGCCTGCCGAGCCGGTGGCTGCCTAAGCTCTCGAAAATAGCCTCATCGAATTGCAATTGTCCTTGACCTAAATCACAGACGGTCAGGGGGATGTGCTGATACTATTGCGCACACAATCAAAGTTGCGGTGGGGCTCGATGTTTGGGCGGTCGCTTTTTGGGCTTGAAATTCGCCAGGAAGTATCCGAAAGCTTTGGGGATGGAGTACGTGCATGACCCAATTGGATATGCTCGCAGTGAACGATTTAGTGCGCGAGATTGCCCGTGCGCTGGTGGATGAACCAGACGCGGTGCAGGTGGAGTCGGAGAGCCGTGAAGAGAACACGGTTTTACGGCTCAAAGTGGCTCCCGGCGATGTGGGCAAAGTGATCGGCAAGCAGGGTCGCACTGCACGGTCGGTGCGGACGATTCTGGGCGCCGTAAGCATGAAGCTGCATCACCGATACACTTTAGACATTCTCGAAGAAGAGGATTAGGCGCCTGCCCTCTGGGCAAGACTGTAACCTCGGTTTGAGCCTCGGTTGCCGGGCATTCCGCCCGCACGGTTGATGCTGGGAGTACGATGACTGCCGAACTGACGGGCGATCAAAAGGATGCCCAGGTCTGGGTCTGGCTGGCGCGAATTCGCCGTGTGCAGGGCCGCAAGGGCGAGGTACTCGCCGATCTTCTTACCGACTTTCCTGAAAAATTCAGCGAACGCAAGCGGATCTGGCTGTTGAGTGTTGCCGACGTTGGCGAAGCTGCGTCCGCTTCATCGCGAGAGGTGGAACTTGTCTCGCATTGGCTGCCCAAAGGTGGCCATACCGGCGATGTGGTACTGCACTTTGGCGGCGTGGACTCGATCAACGATGCGGAGAAGCTGCGTGGACTGGTCGTCGCGATCCCTAGAACGGAACGGGTTCCCCTGGGCGAGGATGAGGTCTACGTCGGCGATCTAATCGGGTGCTCGCTGGTCGATGTCGCTTCTAATCCCGAGCAGACCATTGGCTTGATTGAAGATGTCGACCGCGACGCAGGTCCGGTGGCCTTGCTGGTCGTGAAAGGCGCTCTGAGCGATGAAATCCTCGTGCCCTTTGCCAAAGCCTATCTGCGGCGCATTGATCTCGAGAGCAAGCGTGTGGAGATGGCGCTGCCCGAGGGACTGGTCGATGTGCAAATTTCATAACGCCTCATCTTCCAGCGATAATTGAGCGGATGCCAGTGCCCGTCGCCGTTCCAGGTAGCCATGGGCATCCGAATGGCGGTCCAACGTAAAAATGCGATTCGAGATTCTCACGATTTTTCCGGAGTTCTTCCGCGGGTTTTTTGAGCATGGAGTGGTGAGCCGTGCGCAGAAGACCGGGCTGATCCAGATCGGCGTCCGCGATCTGCGGGAATTTACGCATGATCGGCACCGAACGGTGGACGATCGTCCTTTTGGCGGGGGCGAGGGGATGGTATTGAAGGCTGAACCGCTAGCGGAGGGGCTGGCCGGACTGGGCGTGCTGCCGGTGGCGGATCGAAATGCGGAGATGCGGCGGCGGGAGACTGTGGTTCTGCTTTCTGCGCAGGGCAGGCCGTTTACGCAGGCGGTCGCTCGCGAGCTTGCGCAGCTCGAACGGGTCGTGCTGATCTGCGGCCGTTACGAAGGAGTGGACGAGCGGGTCAATCAGCTCTATTGCGACCGCGAGATTTCGATAGGAGACTACGTGCTGAGCGGCGGCGAACTGGCCGCAGCCGTAGTGCTCGACGCTGTCGCGCGGCTGGTGCCGGGGGTGCTGGGCAACGAGGCTTCGAGCGAGTTTGAGAGCTTTGGGGTCGGGGATGCTGCGATCAACACGGACGTGGATGGGGTTCCGCGTTCGCAGCACGGGGCCGGCGGGTTGCTGGATTATCCCCATTACACCCGACCGGCGGAGTTTCGCGGAGTCGCTGTGCCCGATGTCCTGATGGGTGGCGATCACGCCGCAGTCCGCCGCTGGCGGCGGGAGCAGCAGTTGCGGAAGACGCTCAAGAACAGGCCGGATCTGTTGGAGAATGCGGCTTTGAGCACAGAGGATTTGAGGGTGCTGGAGCGGCTGAAGGGGGGTAGGTCATGATTTCCGGAAGCCATATCGTCATTTACAGCAGGGATGCCGATGCGGATCGCGCGTTTTTCCGTGACGTTCTTGGGTTTCCTTCGGTGGATGCAGGCCGTGGCTGGCTGATTTTTGCCTTGCCGCCGGGGGAGGCCGCATTCCATCCTTCGGATCGGAATGATGCGCAAGAGTTGTACTTGATGTGCGAGGACCTGGGGGCTGAAATCGGAAGCCTTGCAGAGAAGGGCGTGGCGTGCTCCGAGATTGAGGAGGCGCGGTGGGGTTCGATTACCAAGATTCCGCTTCCCGGCGGCGGTAAAGTCGGGCTCTACCAACCGAAGCATCCTACGGCTTTAGGCTTGAAATAGTTGCCAGCCGGTTGTTCTGGGCGGAAAGGCAATTCTCTGATAAACTGGAAATTCTGAGTTCAGAGTCAGAAAAGTTCAAGCTGGAACAGCAAACAGGAAGCTAGCTATGTCGATTCATCCCGTAATGCAGCGCTTGGCGGATAAGCTGAAGCGTACCGATTTGCCGGCGTTCAAGGCCGGTGACCAGATTCGTGTGCAGGTCAAGATCAAGGAAGGCGAAAAAGAGCGCCTGCAGGCTTTTGAGGGCCTGGTGATTGCGATCAACAACGGCCCGCAGGGCTCGTTCACTGTGCGCAAGATGAGCTTTGGCCAGGGTGTTGAGCGCATCTTCCCCTTCAACTCAAAGGTTGTGGACAAGATTGAGAAGATTCGCAGCTACCGCGTTCGCCGGGCCAAGCTGTTTTACATTCGCGGATTGCGCGGCAAGGCAGCCCGCATGAAGGAAGTTGCTCGCGACAAGGCCTAAGGTCCTCCGGACTTTTGATCTTTGAATTTGCGATTTAAGAAAAGCCCCGGTGATCGCCGGGGCTTTTCTGTGTTCGCTGCCGCCAATAGCAGTCAATCGTTTGGATGGATGACGCGATAGGAGACGTGAACGCAGCCATTCTTAAATGGCCGGCATTCCTTGAGTTCCAGGTTGATCTGCCGGCTCATGGGATAGAAAAGCGGAATGCCCGATCCCAGCAGTACCGGATGAATGCTGAAGCCGATCTCATCGATCAGGTCGGCTTCGAAGAGAGATCTGGCGAAGTCGCCACCGCCCATCAGACAAATATCCTTGCCTTCCTGCTCCTTGAGACGGCGCACAAATCCGATCGCGTCTTCTGAGACGACCGTGATCGGGCCCTCACGTGGCGGGAGGGTTCGGGAGAAGACGAAGGTCTTAACACCGGGAGTGCCATTCCCCTGCCCGTGTTTCACCGCGAAATCGTAGGTTTTGCGACCCATCAGGACCGTATCGATGGTTTTCCAGAAGCTCGACATGAGGGCGGCCGCCTCTTCGCTCCACATGAGCCAATCCACGGAGTGATCGCTGCGGGCGAAATAGTTGTCCAGGCTGTTGGCGCCGCCGAAGGTGACTTTGCGCATAAGCCGCTCGTTTCCGGGGAGTCTGATGCCGGATTCGACCAGTTCATGGAGAAATCTGGCTTCGTCCGCTGGTCGAATCAGAACCCGTGCATGACATTTTAATCACAGAGATTACGAATTGGTGACGGCGTCGCGGGCGTATGGCCGGGCATGTTTCTATACTGGCAGCATGGGTTTTCGCGCGAAGATTGAACCGCAGGACTGGGTCTGCTGCTGGGAGTTCGAGCATGCGGCCAGGGCACAGGGCGCGCGGGTGGTTGCCGGGGTAGACGAGGTGGGCCGCGGACCGCTCTTTGGGCCGGTGGTGGCGGCGGCTGTGGTGCTGCCTGCCGGTGATGAATACGCTCACCATTTCGAGGGCCTGAATGATTCAAAGAAGCTGAGTGAAGAGGAGCGCACGCTCTTCGATGCCCGGGTGCGCGAAACTGCCGTGGCCTGGGCCATCGCCGAGGTGGATGTGCGGACCATCGATCGGATCAACATCCTTCAGGCCTCGCGGCTGGCGATGAAGATTGCCGTGGAGGGGTTGCGCCAGCAAGGGTGCGACCCCGACCATCTGCTCATCGACGGCAACCAGAAGATTGATGCCGTGTGCAGGCAGACGACGATCGTGCAGGGCGACGCGCGGAGCCTGTCAATCGCGGCGGCGAGCGTGATCGCCAAGGTGCATCGCGACCGGCTGCTGTGCGAACTGGATGCGCAGTTTCCGGGGTATGGGCTGGCGCACAACAAGGGATATTCGACGCCGGAGCATAAGGCGGCGCTGCTGCGGCTGGGAATCACGGAGATGCATCGGCGAAGCTTTGCACCCGTGGCGGAGTTATTTGAGATTGAAGTCGAAGAGATCGGTATAGAGTTTCGGCTGGTAGGGGACTGATGCGCTATCTGCTTTCTGCCGCGTTGTTGATTGGGCTTTCGATGACGGCTCATGGTCAGGGAACGGCCAGGAAGGGCGAGACTGCGGCCGGAACAGTGACAGGGACCGTGACCTGCGCTGACACAAACGCGCCAGCGCGTTTTGCCGTGGTGACGCTCGAGCGTGTGCCGCAGGAGAACGCCGGGCAGATCAAGAAAATGCCCGACGGCGACATGATGAACTCGACAGCGACAACAGACCTCGAGGGCCGGTTCGTCATTGAGAAGGTTCCGGTGGGGCGGTACTTTGTGGTCGGCCTGCTGCCGGGCTACATGGGGCCGCTGTCGCGATTCGATCGCGAAGACCTCGCAAAGATGAGCAGCGAAACCCTCAAGGCGATGCTCAAGCTGGTGCCGACGGTAAGCGTCGAGCCGAACCAGGTAGCGCAAACGAGCCTGCGCCTCGATCATGCTTCGGAGCTGAGTGGTACCGTGCTGTACGACGATGGGAGTCCGGCGATTCACCTCTTGATTCATCTGCTGCACAAGGATAAAAACGGCGAAATCACCTCAGTAGACGGCCTTCTGATTTCCGGCGCCGGACTATTTGGCGCGGAGACCATGACCGACGATCGCGGGCGCTACGCCATCATCGGGGTGTCGCCGGGGGAGTACGTCGTCAGCGTCTCAATGAAGCTGGACAAGATCGCGCTGGGCGGCGTGCTCGGTGGAGGGCTCTCGATCAATCTCCTGGGCAGTGGAAGCGGCGAGGTCAGGATCTACAGCGGCAGCAAGTTTCGCTTGAAGGACGCAAAGTTGATCGAAGTCGGCGAAGGGGAGCAGCTCGGCGGATTGGATATAACGATTCCTCTCGCCGGACTTCATCAGGTGCGGGGCGTAGTTACAGCAAAACGCGATGGGCATCCGCTGAACAAGGGGCAGGTTGCGCTGCTGTACGCCGACGACCGCAACCCGGTGCAATATGCCGACGTCGACCGGGAAGGCTACTTCGAATTTCCGTATGTGCCGGAGGATCGCTACATCCTGCGGGCAAGCGGTGGGGAAGACATCGAGCTGATTCAGAAGCACGAATTCAACAGCAATTTCACCGAGGAGAAGATGCTGCGGAGTTATGGCGAGGTGGAAATTCCATTGACCGTGCAGGCGGATATCAGCACGCTTGAGCTCGCTGCTCCGGATGCTCGGGTGGCAAAGACGGCCGCGCAGTAACCAGCGCGGCAATCGCAATCACGCCGGGCTGGGTTTAGCAGCTTTGCGCGCCTTCCACCAATCGAGGACCGGCCGGGCTATGAACAGGACGGCCATGACGACAGTGAGGCCGAGCGGTGTAGTAACGCCGCTCTTGACCTGCCACCAGTAGTGCAGCAGACCGAGGCAGACAGATAGATAGACCAGCTTGTGAAGCTGTTGCCAGCGCTTGCCCCCGAGGCGGCGAATGGATGCTGTGGTTGAGGTCAGGGCGAGTGGGACGAGCAGCAGCCAGGCGGCTACGCCTGCGGTGATGAAGCGGCGCTTGAGCACGTCCTGCACCATGACGTGTGGGTCCCAGTAAGAATAGAGGCCCATGTACGTGAGCAGGTGCAGCGAGGCATAGAAGAAGGCAAAGAGCCCCAGCAGCCGGCGAAATTTGATCAACCAGCTAAGCCTCGACCAAAGCTTGCGCAGCGGTGTGATGGCCAGCGAGATGATCAAAAGGCGCAGGGCTGAGAGGCCCGTCGAGAACGTGATGGTCTTTGTCGGGTCGGGGCCCAGATCGTTGGTGACGGCTCCGTAGACCAGCACCGCGACCGGGTAAAGGCATGCTATCCAGACAAGGGTCTTGAGGATGATGAGCGTGGTCTTGTTCATGTATTCGCAGGTCAGCCTGGCGCGCGGTCAGAAGTTCTTTTTCAGGTCCATGCCGTTGTACATTGAGGCCACGAAATCCCCGTAACCGTTGAACATGAGGGTCGGGTGGCGCTGGGCGTAGAAGGGCTGGCCGATGCGTCGTTCTGTCTTCTGGCTCCAGCGCGGGTGGTCTTTATCGGGGTTCACGTTGGAGTAGAAGCCGTATTCGTTGGGTGCCTGGTCGTTCCATGTTGTCGGGGGCTGCTTGTCGACGAATTTGATTTGAACGATGGACTTGGCGGATTTGAAGCCGTACTTCCACGGCAAGATGACGCGGACCGGCGCGCCGTCCTGGTTGGGGAGCACGTCACCGTAGAGGCCGACCGTGAGCAGGGCAAGCGGGTTCATCGCCTCGTCCATGCGTAATCCCTCGGAGTAGGGCCAGTTGTAGCCAAAGGGAGCCCATTTCTCTACTTTGCCGCTGAAGTAGCTGAGGAACTGGACATACTTTGCTTTGGGCGTCGGGTCGCACAGCTTGATGAGTTCAGAGAGCGAATAGCCGACCCAGGGAATGACCATGCTCCAGCCCTCGACACAGCGAAAGCGATAGGTGCGGTCTTCCAGCGGGCGGAGTTTGAGGATCTGCTCGATGTCAAAGGTTTGAGGCTTGTTGACCAGGCCGCTGACCTTGATGCTCCAGGGGCGGGTAGGGAGGCCGCCGGCATTTTTGGCTGGGTCGGTCTTGTCGGTGCCGAATTCGTAGAAGTTGTTGTAGTTGGTGATGTCGTGGAGGGTCGTCGGCTCTTCGCCGGTTGTGGTGAGGGAGCTCTTCACGGTGTCGAGTTTTCCTGCGGCCATAGCAGACTTGGACGGAGAGATCACCTCCGCAATCCGATTCGCCCCCAGCGCGAGCGCTCCCGCGGCCGCGCTGCCTGCCAGGAAGCTGCGGCGGTTGAGCCATTTCTCTTTCGGGGTGATTTCCGAGGATGGGATGCTGGAGCCGGAGATTAAATCGGGTTTGCGAATAAGCATTGAAAACCTCTTCAAAACAGGCAACAGGATTGGAGACGTCCTTACTCTCCCGTTCCCTGCCATTAGACTACGCGGATTCACTTCACGTTACAGAGAACGTACGGCGAGGCCAGAGGGATTTCTGATGTGCGGAATGTGCCTCCGAACGGGTGTCAGGAGACGAGGCTCGATTCGCCTGCGAGGAGCCGGTAGAGGGTAGAGCGGCTGATGCCGAGCTGGCGCGCGGCGCGGAGCTTGTTACCGCGGTTGAGACCGAGAACGATCTGAATGTGGCGGTGAATGACAGCGTCGAGAGTGAGGTCTTCGGGGATGGCGGCCGGATCTGCCAGGGGATTGGCAGATCCGGCCGCCGCGTCTGGCCATCGGGGATGTTGGGCCAGAGCAAGGTCAAGATTTTCAGGGCGGATGACCCCGGTGGTCGAGTCGAGAATGGCGGACTCGAGGACCGATTCAAGTTCGCGGACGTTGCCCGGCCACGTGTGCTGGAGCAGGCGAGGCAGCGTGCCGGGGGAAAGGACAGCGACGGGCTGCTGGTAACGGCGGCAGATACGGTCGATGAGCGCCTGCGCGATAGGCGCGATGTCTTCGCGATGATCGCGCAGCGGCGGCAGGGGAAATCGAACCGCGGTAAGGCGGAAAGCGAGGTCGGGGAGGAATAGTCCCTGGCTGGCCAGAGTCCGCAGTGAGACATGCGAGGAGATAAGAAGAAGGAAGCGTAACGGCGCGGCATCCTGCACCATCTTTACCAGGCTTAGAAGCAGACCCTGCCCGGTGGATGCTAGCAGGTCGACTCGATCCAGATAGAGCGTGCCGGTAAGGGAGGCGGGGTCGGCGTCGGTGGCCAGCCACTCCCTTGCATCGCGCCGCAGGAACGGTAGCGCCGCGAGAGGAGAGTTCCGGTGGAGCGTCTGCGCAAAAAGATGCTTGCCGCTCCCCGGCTCTCCGTCGAGCGTCGCGAACTGGAGACGAGGGACAGCGATCTCCGCCTGCAGAAGCAGACGGCGAAGGGTCGAGCTGACGCACACGAACGTCGGAGGCGCGAACTCGCCGCAGCAATCCTGATCCGCCGGAGCGTCGGCGAATTGCGGTCTGCGAAGCTGCGAGAGCTGCGGTGAGTGATTGGGCATGATTGTGGAAGAACTGCGCAATCCGGCGGCCTTGGGAGATTCAGTAGTTCTGGAGAGCTTATCGGCGCGGCTACGACTAACTTGAGAAGGCAGGGAATAGGGAATAGAAAGGACGCCAAGATGCCTCAAATTCCGTCTTTGCCTCGGCAAGGACGGAATTCCAGATTTGTTCAGGGCATGGAAACGGAATCTAGCGGTAGCGTTTGGAGGGTTCGTCGGAGGCGATTTCGCCGTCGCGAATATGTACTACGCGGTGGGCGTATTCGGCAATGTCGGGCTCGTGGGTGACGACGATAATGGTGTTGCCCTTGGCCTGGAGTTCGTCGAAGAGAGCCATGATTTCTACGCCGGTTTTGGAGTCGAGGTTGCCGGTGGGTTCGTCCGCCAGGATGATTGAAGGATGATTGACCAGGGCGCGGGCGATGGCGACGCGCTGGCGCTGACCGCCGGAGAGCTCGTTGGGCTTGTGGTTCATGCGGGTTTCGAGGTTCACGTTCCGCAAAGCTTCCTTGGCGCGTTCGAGACGTTCGGCGGAGGGGGTGCCGTTGTAGATGAGCGGCAGCTCGACATTATGCAGCGCTGAGGCGCGGGCCAGCAGATTGAATGTCTGGAAAACGAAGCCGATTTCCTTGTTGCGAATGCGAGCGAGTTCGTCATCATCGAGGGCGCTGACCAGCTGATTGTTGAGCCAGTAGTTGCCCTTCGAAGGAGAATCCAGGCAGCCGATCAGGTTCATGAAGGTCGATTTGCCCGAACCGGACGGTCCCATGATGGCGACGTATTCGTTGTCCTTGATATTGAGCGAGATGCCGCGCAGGGCGCTAACCTGCTGCTCGGACCCCATGTCGTAGGTCTTCCAGAGATTCTCCACGACGATCATGTCGCGTTTCGACGGGGTGCCGGTCATCGTCTCGGCAGGACTCACGCTGTTTGCAGCCATTCTGATTTCCTCTGGGGCTAACGCCCCACCAACTTAAGTTCGCTTTGCGGTGCACCTGGAGGCGCTCCTCTTCAAAGCATAAAGGCCGCCGCCTCGCCCAATGCCTGCCTGCGCACTCTCAGGCAAAGACGACGTCAGCGTCAGGACGCGGGCGTCGCCGCCGTAGGTTTGGCGTCGTCGCGCTTGAGTAGTGCGCCGCCTTTGAGTGCCCGCAGGGTCTTGAAGGGACCAGTCACGATCTCCTCTCCTTCAACCAAACCCGAGAGCACTTCGATATCCGTGGCGCCGGTGATGCCGGTCGTGACCGGAACAAAGACGGCGCGTGGCTTCTTACCCTTCTGTTCCTTCACGACGAAGACTCCCTGAACCGGGGCGGGAGGCTTGGCGCCTGAAGGGAGTGAGACGTTCGATACGACCGGCTTGCCGTTGGCGTCCAGGGTCTCTGGCACGTGGTTGGTGAGCGCCTGGATAGGAAGCGTCAGGACGCTGGGCTTGTGTGCTGTCGTGATCTTGGCGGTGGTCGAGAGTCCCGGCCGCAACTCGTCGGAGGGTGTGTCAAGCGTAATGACGACTTTAAAATCTTTAGCTTCTTCGGTGCCGGTGGTCGACTGAGAAGTGGCGATGCCGGTGGAGCGCAGGATCGCCTGATCGCCTACCAGGGTCACGTGGCCCTTGAAGGTGCGGCCAGGAAGCGCGTCAACGGTGACGTCCGCCGGCTGACCGAGCTGGACGTTGACGATGTCTGTCTCGTCCACCTTGACCTCGGCGGTGATGACGCTCATGTCGGCCAGGGTCATCAGCGTGGAACCCTCAGCGTTCTGGATGCCGACGACGACCGTCTCACCCTCGCGCACCGGCAGGTTGGTCACGATTCCGTCAAACGGAGCGACAGAGACTGTCTTGTCGAGCGCGTCGAGATTGGATCGCAGCGTGGCCTGGTTATTGGTGACCTTGGCCTTGGCTGAATCGGTCTGCGCCCGCGACTGAACGACGGCGGCATTCGACTGGGAGAGCGTGGCAACGGCCAGATCGTAAGCTGCCTTCTTGGCGTCGAAGTCCTGCTTGGCGATCAGCTCCTGCTGGTAAAGGCTCTTGGCACGATCCCAGTCAAGTTGCTTCTGCTCGAGGTCGGCCTTGGCGTGCTCGACGTTGGCTTTGGCTGTCGCTTCCGCAGCAACATAGGAGGCCACATCCGTTTTGGACGAAGAAATCATGGCCTGCTGCGCATCGACGTTTGCCGAGGGCTGAACGTTTTCAACACGCGCGAGCACCTGACCCTTCTTGACGTGGTCGCCTTCCTTCACTTCGAGGTGGGTGATGCGCCCGAACGAGGTTGCGCCAACGTTGACGTAGGTCTTGGGCTTGATCTGCCCGGTGCCGCTGATGATGGTCGCCAGATCCTGCCGGGCTACCTTGGCCGTAAGCACAGTGGTGTATCCGGACTGCGCCCGATAGACCATCAGGAGCACGCCGACGACAACTACGAGAATTACCAGGACACTGATAATGACTTTTTTCATAACTTGATTGCTGTGAGGAAGTCTCCGCTCACAGTGTACGCAATCCGAAGCCAGAGCGTTCCCGGAAAAAAGCAGGGAACGGTGGCCAATGGACGGTGAGCGGTGCGCAGGACGCCATGGAATGGAGAGATAGCGGAAAACAGGCCGGAGGATCGACAGAAGAGGGTGTTGTTTTCGTGCCTTGTTATCGAACAATCTCGGGTGACGTTTTTTGCGGATTAGGGTCCAACTGGCACCCCCATCCTTGCCCCGGCCATCGCGCAACCGTAGAATAGGGGACGGTAGGAGTTGGTCCAGAAATGAATCAGGATATGAAGCAGACGGTACGTGCGGCATCCGGTAAATCGGCGGTCTTTGCGATTGGAATGGGCTTGCTGGCGCTGGCCCCCTTGACGATTCTGGGCGGCTCGAGCGCCTGGGCGGCTGGATTCCAGGAGCCTGCGACGGCGCAGGCAGGAACGACCGCAGCGCCTGACGCTGCTACAGACGCGACCCGGAAAAAGCTGGACAAGCCGGGAGAAGAACCCGACCCGCTCAAGCGGCAGCTTTCGGACAAGCAGAAGTTCAGCCGTCAGAAGGAACTGAAGCACGAAATTTCGGGCGCGTACAAGACCTGGCTCAACCAGGACGTGGCGTGGATCATCTCCGACGAAGAGACCAAGGCCTTCAAGAACCTGAGCAACGATGAGGAGCGGGATGCCTTCATCGAGCAGTTCTGGCTGCGGCGCAATCCCAATCCGGATTCACCAGAGAACGAGTTCCGCGAGGAGCACTACCGGCGCATCGCCTACGCCAACGAGCACTATGCGGCGGGCAAGCCCGGCTGGAAGACGGATCGCGGCCATATTTACATCTCCTTCGGCAAGCCGGATTCGATCGATTCGCACCCCTCGGGCGGCAGCTACCAGCGGCCCTTTGATGAGGGCGGCGGCGAAACTTCGACCTTCCCCTTTGAGACCTGGCACTATCGCTACCTCGAAGGCGTAGGCGACAACATCGATATCGAGTTTGTGGATACCTGCCAGTGCGGGGATTATCACTTCACGATCGATCGTTCTGAGAAGGACGCTTTGCTCCATGTTCCAGGCGCAGGCGAAACGATGTACGAGCAGATGGGGCAGGCCAAGAAGGCCGACCGCTTCAGGGGAGGCATTGAGAGCCTGGGCAACGGACCCATGGCCTCAGGTCAGCAGGGTAAGCAGTTTGACCGCATCGAACTGGCGGCCAAGCTCTTCGCTCCTCCTCCGGTGAAGTTCAAGGATCTCGAAAGCTTCATGTCCGAACACAAGCTGTTGACGGGGCCGATCTTCCCCTTTGATGTCCGGACAGATTTTGTGAAGGTGACGGAGGATACGGTGCTGGTGCCGGTGACTCTCCAGATCAAGAACAAGGACGTGACCTTCACCACCAAAGACGGCGTCTCCAGGGGCGTGGTGAATATTCTGGGCAAGGTTTCGACCATCACCCACAAGACAGTCCAGACCTTTGAAGACACGGTCGAGATCACTCAGCCAGCCGAACTGCTGCAGAAAACCCTCGAAAAGCAGTCGGTTTACTGGAAGGCGCTCCCGCTTCGTCCCGGCTCCTATCGCGTGGACATCGCGATCAAGGACGTGAACAATCCCGACCACCTCGGCATCTACGGCAAGAGCCTCATTGTGCCGAAGTATGACGACGAGAAGCTGGGCACCTCCTCGCTGATCCTGGCGGACACCATGTATGCCGTTCCGAGCCAGACGATCGGCACCGGTAACTTCATTATCGGCAACACTTACGTTCGCCCGCGGGTAAGCTCAAACCCGGCCACCCCCGTGAAGTTTACCCGCGACCAGAAACTGAATTGCTGGATGCAGGTCTACAACCTGGGCATGGATGATAAGACAAAAAGCAATTCGGCGACGGTAACATACGAAATCCGCGACACAACGTCAGATAAGGTATTGCTGGAGACAAGCGAGGAATCGAAGAATCTGAGCGCCCACAGCGACCAACTGACGATGGAGCGGAGTGTCGCTCTAGCCGGACTGCAGCCGGGCAAATACAAGATGACAATCCGGATTAATGATGCAATTTCAAAACAAGAGATTGCGCAATCAGCCCCTTTTGTCGTGGAATAGGTTGTACCCCCTGCGAACGGTATAACCGGGCGATGAATCCGGTTGACCGGCTGGTTTTGCGAGTTCTGGTTTTACATTTGAGGAGTGCTTCAGGGCGTATTTCGAACAACAACCAACCGTGAAGCGTATTGCTTTCCAATTCGTTGTGGCGTTCTCCACGCTGGGGGTCCTGGGAGGTCTTTCCTCTGTCGAAGCATTTGCGGCAGCAGGGGGTACCGGCTCGGGCTCGATCGCGGGGCTCGTGCGGGACTCCGCCGGAACGCCGCAGATAGGGATCGCCGTTGAGCTTCTACGCTCCGACTCGACAATAGGCTCAAAATCGAACTCGACCGCAAACCTAACTTTGGTAGCGCGAGTCTTTACCGACCACCGGGGGTATTACAGCATCGCCACGGTGCTGCCCGGACAATATGCTCTGAAGGCTGTGGGAGGCAACTTCATTCCCATGGTCAAGCAAAACCTGCGGGTTCGCACCAACACGATCGTAAATCTCACCCTGAACAGCCTTTACGACCTGATGCAGTGGGTTCCGCATCCTCAGCCGGTACGCGCCAACAGTGAAGACGACTGGGCCTGGACGCTGCGATCCGCTCAGAGCCGTCCGCTCCTGCGCTGGCAGGAAGATGGCTCTCCGATTTTGGTTTGGGACGGTTCGACAGAGACCCGGCGGGGTGCGCAGGGCAAGCGGAGACTTCGCTTGCTGGCAACGGCAGGTGAAAAGCGCTTTGGCTCCAGCGGGCAGAGCGTGTCGTTCACCATGCTGCAGGACACTTCCGAGCGCCGCCGATTTGCGGTCAGCGCCCGGATTGACCCCGAAGCCGCCGGAATGCTGGACGCCATGATGGGATTCCGGCAGGAGATGGCGAACTCCGGAATGGGATCGAGTTCGGTACAGACCGTGGTCGCTGTCATGGCAAATCCCTACGCTGGTGCAGGTGGCGATCAGGGATTGCAGGCAGCTTCGCTTCGCACCTGGGAGTCGCTGCAACTGCTCGGCAGTCTTGAGGCCGAGGCCGGCTCCGATCAGGTGCTGGCGCGGGTCGGCAATGGCGGCGAAGTTGTTGCTGCATTGCCGTTTGCCAAATTGACCATCCATCGCGGTCAGAGCTCCCTGGAATACCGGGTGGCGACGTCGCGTAGCGCTGATTCCGGGACGAGCGAGTCGATGCCGGGGGCATGGCTGCCAATTCTGAGCGAGCGCGACGGAGCGCTGATGCTTGAGCATGGACTCCACCAGGAGTTGGGTTGGTCGACAAGCGCCGGTCCGGCTGAGATGCGGGTGATCTTCTTCGGCGACAGCATCGAAAATCCCATGATTGAGGCCTCGGGCCGCCTGTCAGCCGATGAAGATGCAGGGCAGTGGATGCTGGTGGACCGGGCCAGCGGGCTGCTTCGCTCGGCGGGACCAAACTACTCGGCGACGGGAATGCTGGCGTCGGTCGAGAGCCGTTTGCCGGGACACAATCGCGTGAAGCTAAGCTACGCCAGTGGAGATGCTTTGGTGATGCGCGCGAGCACCGGGCAGGCCCCAGTCGAGACTGTCCAGACGATTCTGCAGTGCGCGCGGCCTCGTAGGTCCCAGATGTATTCGGTCGCTCTCTCCGGAACCGCAGAGGGAACGGAGACACATTGGCGGGCCAGTTATCGATGGCAGCCCGATTCGACGGTCACCGAAGTCGCCCCCTTTGCAGTCGACGCCAGCGAACCTTATTTCAATATCTATATTCGACAGCCGATTCGTCTGACGAGCGCGACCAGACAGGGTGCGGGCGGCCTTGAGGCCCAGGTGGATCTGCGGAATCTGTTGGCCGAGGGATATCAGCCCTTCCTCACCAGCGATGGCTCCCACCTCTACTTTGCGCAGGCTCAGCGAAGCATTCAGGGCGGCCTGGCCTTTACTTTCTAAGACGTTCCTTCACCCCTCCTCGCACCGAAATCAGCCAAAGCTTAGAGCCACTTTCCACAACTCCGGCCAGCCCAGCCGCGGCGGACCGCACACGTAGATCTCAGAGTGATCGTTCGACTCTTCATTGTTCTGGTTGTCGGGATAGGGGATCTTCGCCGCCAGCCTGCAACCTGAGAATTCCTTCTCTCGGTCCCTGTCACCCACGCCCACCACAATCAGCATGGTTGGCTGGGACTGGGGATAGCTGCGCAGCCACGCCGAGTTCGTGCCACTGATCGCCGCCGGCAGGCCGTATGCGGGGCCAAGAATTTCGACAGCTCCCGCCTCGCCGTAGTTGCCCACCACGATCCCCACTGTAGATTGTTGTTCAGGAGGCAGGGAACTGCGGACTTGAGCAATGGACTGAAGCATCTGATCCCAGCCAAACTCTTCGCGCAGATCGCCGTTGCGCGCCAGTGCGAACTCCCGAAGCGGACCGTCCGGAGCAAGCGGGACGATCACGCAGCAGATGTATGCGGCGCACGCGGTCATCAAGGTGAAAAAAGCAGCCTCAATCGTCCTCCGCCAGAGGGGCCGCAGGCCGGCAAGCCAGCTTTCGCCGGCCACAGCTCCCATCGCCAGCAGCATGGGGTAGGCAGCTGCAAGGTAGTAGCCGCGACCCATGCCGGCGACGAAGAGACCCAGTGAAATCAAGTACATCCAACCGAACGTCCGATAAAGTTTGTTGCGCTTACCACGCAGGCCAGAGACCAGGAAGGCGACCAGCCCGGCAATCCAGAGCGGCGCAGCGACGACGTTGACGCAGATGAGGAACTGGTCACGGAAGAATCCATCGGCCCTTCCCTGGCCAACGTCGCGCGCGTGGATATGTTGGAGAAAGTGGTAGGAGATAAAGTCGTGTCGCACCTGCCACAGGAAGTTAGGGAGAAAAATCGCAAACGTCAGCGCTACACCGGCCCAAAACCACCCCGAGAGAAAATACCGGCGGGCTCCGGTAAGCAGCATGCCGCCAAGTATCCCGCAGATAAAAAAGAGGATGGAGTACTTCGTCTGAAGTCCCAACCCGAGAACGGCGCCGACCGCCAGCCACCATCGCGGGTTACCGGAGTTGAACAGCCGGACCAGGAAGTAAGCCGCAAGCACCCACCAGAGGTAGTCAAAGGTGGAGTACTGGAATTCTGTGCCCTCAAAGAGCGGCAGCGGAGAAAGCCCGACAGCGAGGGCCGCGGTGACCTGGGCAAGGCGCTTCCCGCCGAGTTCGCGGGCCATGAGGCCGGTCACGACGATGGCCGCCGCCTGAGCGAAGACTGAGAAAATCCGCAAGCCCACCATCGAGGTTCCGAAGAGGGCAAGGCCAGTATGCTCCACGAAAGCCGTGAAGGGCGGGTAGGCGACGAATCCCCAGTCGAGGTGACGGGCGTCGGAGAGAAACTGAAGCTCGTCGCGATGGAAACCGTATCGGCCGTTGGTCGAGATGTGCAGCAGCGCAACAACCGCCGCGATGGCCACGAGTATGAGAGTATCTGTGCGGGCGGTTCCCTCGGCGAGTTGACCCTGCCTGGGCTGCCCGCCCTGTTCGATGATCATGCTCCCTTTTCCTTGAGTGCGTAGGCGATAGATAACGAATGGGGAACCTGGACTACAACTCGACTTACGTTCGTGAAGCGAATATGGTTCCGGGTGCAATATGCCAATTGGATAGAATTCGAGATTATGATAACCTTCTTGAGTGGGCAGTGAATTGGCCTGTTTCCGCGCGCAGCCTCCCGGCTCCCGACGCGCAACACATTCAAATGGACCTGTAGCTCAACTGGCAGAGCATTCGACTCTTAATCGACAGGTTGTGGGTTCGATTCCCACCGGGTCCACCATCACCTATCCCAGCAATTTGCTGAAGAGATCGTTTGAAAACGGTTGAGCCCACTCATCAAACTGTTCCCCACCCACGTGCATCCAAGCAGCAGTGACGTTCA
>Ga0182024_10003386_pt1 | contig 38114 bp, 38 predicted proteins | sample P32metaG_FD_120480 | JGI IMG/M metagenome (GOLD analysis project Ga0182024, IMG submission 120480) | Permafrost microbial communities from Stordalen Mire, Sweden - P3-2 metaG (Illumina Assembly) | ecosystem: Environmental > Terrestrial > Soil > Wetlands > Permafrost | place: Sweden: Stordalen...
CATTAGGATTCGGGATGACGCCGCAATCGGCAAACGTGAAGACGCCTTTGTCACCGTACTGTTCGAGCGGCACCTGCAAAACCATGCACGAGGAAATCGACTTCACGCCGGTCAGCGGCTTGATGAGCTGGAAGAGAGGCCGCAGGATGCTGCCGGAGTTCGAGGTCGCCCCGCCCACGAGTCCGTCAACCTGGCCGTTCTGCAGCATCATCGCGCCGAAGTAATTGACGTTGGTGACGATCTTGCGCGCGTCCTGTTCGGCAATTCCCTTGTAGCGGTGCAGCATCTCCAGCCGCCGGATGAAGAGGGGCAGGTCTTGCGCCTCCTCCGGGTCGATGATGTTGATCTTGGTGAGGGAGATGCCCACTTCCTTGGCCGCCGCTTCCACGCGCTCGCGCCGGCCGAGCAGGACGGCCACGCCGAGACCCAGCCGGACGAACTCCGCCGCCGCGGCGAGGATGCGGGGCTCATCGCCCTCGGGAAAAACCACCCGCTTGGGGTGCTTGCGCAGCTTTTCAAAAACACTTTCGATGAATTTCATGGGAGAAAAAGGGAACTGGGTTTCAGCCAAATGGGCGAACCGGGAGAGAGGAGATCAGGCGAGTGCCGCAATGCAATCCATGGCGAAATTCCGTATGCCAATTGAATGAACGAAACTACGGTCTCCCTCGCGGTCTGTCGAGCATGTCGTATCGAAACGACGGAATGGCACAAACAGCCGAAGCGGTTAAGCACTGTGAAGCCGGGGCGATGGGTTGAAGGCCAAAGTGCATCGCCCGCAACTCATTTCTCCCGGCCTGCAATGGCCGCCCGCACGAATCCGCTAAAGAGGGGATGCGGCTGATTCGGCTTGGACTGAAATTCGGGATGGAACTGGCACGCGACGAACCACGGATGGTCGGCGAGCTCGATCACTTCGACCAGTTTTTGGTCGGCAGTCGTGCCGGCCACGACGAGGCCGTGCTCGACCATCTTATCGCGGTACTGGTTGTTGAATTCGTAGCGGTGCCGGTGGCGTTCCATCGTCCGGTCGACGCCATAGGCCTCGCGGGTCTTGGTGCCGGCAACGAGATGGCAGATCTGCGCGCCGAGGCGCATCGTGCCGCCCTTCTTCACCACCTGCTTTTGCTCGTCGAGCATGGAGATGACCGGTTCCTGCGTTTCGCTGTCGAACTCGGTGCTGTGGGCGTCTTTCAGCCCGAGCACGTCCCGGGCGAAATCGACCGCGGCGATCTGCAGGCCGAGACAAAGGCCCAGGTACGGCTTCTTCTGAGTGCGGGCAAATCGCGCCGCGAGAATCTTTCCCTCCACGCCGCGCACGCCGAACCCGCCGGGAACGAGAATGCCGTCCAGGCCGGTGAGGAATTTTTCCGGGCCGAATTCCTCGATGTCCTCGGCGTCAACCGGCACGACCTCGACGCCCGAGTCGGCGGCCGCGCCCGCGTGCGTGAGCGATTCGTAAATGCTTTTATAGGCGTCGCGGTTCTCCATGTACTTGCCGACCACGCCAACTTTCACGTGATATTTCGGCGTGATGATCCGGTCCACGAACGTGCGCCACGCGGTCATGTCCGCGGGCGGGAGGTCGAGCTTGAGATGCTTGGCGACGAGGTCATCGAGCTTCTCGCGCTGCAGCATGAGCGGCACTTCGTAAATGGTGTTGGCGACGTCCTTTTCCTCGATCACCGCCTCGGGCGTGACGTTGCAGAACATGGAAAGCTTGAGGCGCAGTTCGCGGTCGATGGAATGCTCGGTGCGACAGATCAGCACGTGCGGTTGGATACCGATCTCGCGCAGCTTCGCGACACTCTGCTGCGTCGGCTTGGATTTTAATTCGCCCGCCGCCTTGATGAACGGGACGAGCGTGACGTGAATGAAGAGCGTGTTGTCATGGCCGACCTCCAGCGCGAATTGGCGGATCGCCTCGAGGAAGGGCAGTCCCTCGATGTCGCCGGTCGTGCCGCCGATCTCGGTGATGACCACGTCGCATTCCTGGAATTGGCCGACCTGCCGGATGCGCTGCTTGATCTCGTCGGTGACATGCGGAATGACCTGCACCGTCTTGCCGAGATAATCGCCGCGCCGCTCCTTGGCCAGCACCGCCTCGTAAATCTGGCCCGAGGTGAGGTTGTTCTTGCGGCTCAGCTTGGCCGAGGTGAAGCGCTCGTAGTGGCCCAGGTCGAGGTCGGTTTCCGCGCCGTCCTCGAGCACGTAAACCTCGCCGTGCTGGTAGGGGCTCATCGTGCCGGGATCGACATTGAGATAGGGATCGAACTTCTGCAGCACGACCTTCAGGCCGCGATTCTCCAGCAGCGTGCCGAGCGCGGCGGCCGTGAGGCCCTTGCCGAGTGAACTGACCACGCCGCCGGTGACAAAAATGTATTTCATGATTTCTTTCGTTTCCTGGTCGATGCGGCGCGCCCGCGCGAAGCTGCGCGCAAAACCGCCTCGACGCGCGCCAAATCTGCGGGCGTATCCACGCCGAGGCAACGATATTTGGTTTCGATCACCTGGATCGCCAGCCCGTTCTCCAGCGCCCGCAGTTGCTCCAGGCTCTCGGCCAGCTCCAGCGCGCTCGGCTTGAGCGACACGAAGGTGGCCAGCGCGCGGGCGCGAAAAGCGTAAATGCCGACGTGACGCAGCAGTTTTGCCTTGGGATCGAACGCGCGTTGGAACGGCAGCGGCGAGCGCGAAAAGTAAAGAGCCTCGCTGCGGCGGTCGCAAACGACCTTCACCACCTCCGGGCTGCGCCATTCTTCTTCATTCTCGATGCGATGCGCGAGCGTGCCGATGGGCGTGCGTGGATTCTCCATCATCGCGCGGATGAGATCATCCACTGCATCGCGGGAAAGTAGCGGCTCGTCGCCCTGCACATTGACGTAAAGCTGGGCAGGCACCTTGTCGGCCACCTCTGCGATCCGGTCGGTGCCCGAGCGGTGCGACTTCTTGGTCATTACCACATCGGCGCCGAATGCCGCCGCCGCGTCGGCGATGCGCTCATCGTCGGTTGCCACGATGACCTGCTCGGTCAGGCGGCTGCGGCATGCCGCTTCCCAGACCCATTGCAGCATCGGCTTCCCTTGGATGGGCGCAAGGCTCTTGCCCGGAAAACGGGTGGCGCCGTAACGCGCCGGAATGACGATGACCGATTTCATTTTTCAGGAGAAGTCGACACGGCTTGGCTAGGCGTCTGCAAAATCCAGCGCGTGACCTCATGCAGATCGCGCGCGACGTGATGAGCTTTCTTCATCGCGATACGGTCCTCCTCGCTGACATCGTCGCGTCGGCTCGATTTGGCATGCGTGAGGAGGACGGCGCGGCAGCCGGCATTCAGCCCGCATTCGACATCGGAGAGCCGGTCGCCGACGAAGAACGATTGCGCGAGATCGATGTCGTGCTCCTTGGCCGCGGTGAGAACAATCTCCGGTGACGGCTTGCGGTCGGTGGCGTAGGGATCGTCCGGTGTGGCGTAGGAATGATAAAACGTGTGGATGTGTTCGTGGCCGAGCTGCCGCACCAGCTCGACGTTCACCGAATCGACCTGCTCGCGCGTGATCAATCCGCGCCCGACGCCCGACTGATTGCTCACCACAAAGATCAGGAATCCGGCCGCCGCCAGGTCAGCCAGCGCCAGCGAGGCCTCGGCAAAAGCCTCGACCTCCGCCGGATTGCCCGAGTAGGGCACGTTGATCATCAGCGTGTCATCGCGGTCAAAAAAAACAGCGCGGCGGCTCATGAACCCGCCCCGCTCTTGCTGAACATTTCGCGCAATTCCGCCACCGTCAGAGTGGCCGTTCCCAGCTTGCCCACGACGACGCCGGCCGCGTGGTTGGCGATTTCCGCCGCCTCGATGCCGGTCGCGCCTGCGGCCAGCGCCAGCGTGAAGGCCGCGATGGCCGTGTCACCCGCGCCGGAAACGTCGAAGACCTCCTGCGCGCGCGTCGGCGTGTGATAGGGCTTCTGGCCCTGTTCGATCAGCAGCATGCCGGCCTCGCCCAAGGTGATGAGCAGGTGCCGGATCTCATGCTTCTTCTGCAAAATCTCCGCGGCGAGCAGCACCGCCGTCTCGTCCTGCGAGTAGGGGAGTTGCGCTGCCTGGAACGCCTCGCGCCGGTTGGGCTTGAGCACCGTGCCGCCCGACCAGTCGAACGGATTGTTCGGATTTGGGTCGATCGCCACGATCTTGCCCGCCGCCTTCGCCTCCGTGATGACGAGTGTGACCAGTTCCTGGTCGATCAGTCCCTTGGCGTAGTCCTCCAGGATCACCGCGTCGTGCGTCTGAATTTCCTGCCTCAGCCGATAGAAGAGCCATTGCTTCGTTTCCGCATCGAGCGGCGCGCGCGTTTCCTCGTCCACGCGCACGATCTGCTGCTGGTCCTCGATCTCGAGATGATCGTGGACCTGGCGCGTGATCGCGCAGATGCGCGTCTTGTGCGTGGTCGGGCGGCTCGACGTCGCGCGAATGCTCGACGTGGCGATCTTCTCGTCCTGCAACAGCGCGAGAAGGTTCCGGCCCGGTTCGTCGTCGCCAATCACGCCGGCCAGGCCGGTGGCCGCGCCCAGGCTGGCCAGGTTCCGCGCCACGTTGGCCGCGCCGCCGGGATACGACGCGCGCCGCTGCACATCGACTACCGGCACGGGCGCTTCCGGCGAGATGCGCGTCACCTTGCCCCAAAGAAATTCGTCCAGCATCAGGTCGCCGATGACGAGGATGCGGCTGCGCGAGAATCGCTCGAGGATCAAGTTGAGCCGCTCAGAAGGCAAATGCATGGGTTAGTAGAAAAAAAAGCCGAAGAAACTCCAAGCTCATTCTCACATGAGACTCGCAATGGCAGCATTTTTAGGAGGCGCTTGGCACGACATCTTTCAGCAACTCCGCAACGCGTCCAAGGGCAGGGGCAGTCGGATTCAATGTTACAGCGGCCCGGGCGTGATCGCGCGCGCGAGCTATATCGCCCTCTGTTTTGAAGGCCAGAGCGAGGAAAATGTTGGAATAGGTCTGATCCATGGCGCTTGAGGACTTGGCCAGCACTTCCGTAAGCATTTTCTTGCCTTCTTCCACTCGTCCGATGTCGATCAGAATTGCCCCTCGCGTTCCCCGCGCACTGATCGTGTCCTCGATTTCGAGGAGCTGTGCGGAAAGCTGGTGGGCCCGTTCGAAATTTTCGGGCGGCCCGTGATTGAGTTGCCAGGTCAGATATTCGTCGATCAGCGCCGGCAGATGCGTTTTGTTCAAGTCGGGGTGATCAATCAGCTTGAGCCCCAGATTGAGGTACCGCGGATCATTTGCTTGCTGAAGTTGAGTGGCACTAACCCAGAGTACCGCCAGGCTGTCCGGGTTTGCCTCATGCCTGACCACCAGTTCCGACAAGGTTAACCCTTGGAGTTCGCGAGCTTCCTTTAAGAAGCGACGTGCGATTTCCGATTGCGCGACGCTGTTCCGGATATCCTCGTCGGTGAGACGAATCGTTCGATAAAACAGCAAGCCGTCGTTGATCCGGACAATGGAGCCCTCGGGAAACGTGCGGGGTGGTATTGAGTAGAAAAGAAGAATCCCGTTGGCGAAAATCAATCCGACCCAAACGCTGGACCAACTTTGTGAATCGGCGCTGTCGGCTAACACCCAGGCAACGACGAGCAGCAGCACATTGAGTGCAGGTCCGGCCGCGATGAGGACACATCGTTTCAATCGATAATGCTGGGTCGTGAAAAGATCACTCTGGACTAATCCGCAGAAAGGCAGTGCGTAAAGCAGCCATGTATAACCGAGAAGCCGGACGCGCCGAGGCTGGTTTTTCTTCCGCTGCTTTCCCAGCTGAATATACCTCACTCCTCCGCCTACTAGACTGGTACCCCAGGCGTGGCCTAGTTCATGTAAAATGACGCAGAGCGGAGAGAAGACGATCGCGTAAAACAGAATGGCGGCGGTGGGATAACTATGAAGGGAATGCACCCATACAGCTACGGCGCCGAGACAGGTGCCCCAGATAACCCACTCAACCTCGCGTCGATCAACGGGGCGGGATAATTCAACCACATGCGTATGGCCTACGCGGTCAGCTTCTTCACGAGGATGTCGCCGACGAGGGTGGGGTTGGCGGTGCCTTTGCTGAGCTTCATGACCTGGCCCTTGAGGGCGTTGACGGCGTTGAGCTTGCCAGCCTTGAAGTCGGCGACGCTCTTCGGGTTGGCGGCGATGGCTTGGTCGCAGAAGGCTTCCAGCGCGCCGGTGTCGCTGACCTGGGCGAGGCCGAGTTCCTTGACCAGCACGGCGGGAGCCTTGCCGGTCAAAAACATCTGGGCGAAGACTTCCTTGGATTGCTTGCTGTTGATCTGGCCCGAGGCCGCGAGCTCGGCGAGTTCGCCAAAATAATGCGGCTCGAGGCTGGGCAGGGGATTCTCGCCCGTGGCGGTGGCCAAAAAATCATTGAGGAGCAGGTTGGCGACGGCGGGGCCGTGCTGGGGATGGAGCTTGGCGGCGCGCTCGAAATAATCGGCCAGCGCCGCGTCCGACGCGAGCACGCCCGCCTGGTAGACGCTGACGCCGTATTGCCCGGCGAGGCGCAGCTTCTTGGCCGTGGGCAGCTCGGGCAGGCGCGTCTTGGCCTCCTCATGCAGGCCGTGGTCGGTGCGGACGGGCTGGATGTCGGGATCGGGAAAGTAGCGGTAATCGTGCGCCTTTTCCTTGATGCGCATGAGCGTCGTTTCGCCGAGATCATCGTCCCAGCGCCGCGTTTCCTGGCGAATCGTGCCGCCGCTGGTCACGACCTCGATCTGCCGCGCGATCTCATACTTGAGCGCGCGCCGGACGCCGCTGATCGAGTTGAGATTCTTCAGCTCGCACTTGGTGCCGAACTCCGTCTGGCCCTTGGGGCGGATGGAGACGTTGACGTCGCAGCGCATCTGGCCCTTTTCCATGTCGGCATCGCTCACGCCGCCGTAGATCAGGATTTGCTTGAGCGCGGAGAGATAGGCGAAGGCCTCCTCGGCGGTGGACATGTCGGCCTCGCTGACGATTTCCATCAGCGGCGTGCCGGCGCGATTGAAGTCGATGCCGCTGGTTCCGTCCTCGTTGTGGAACGACTTGGCCACGTCTTCCTCGAGATGGATGCGCGTGAGCCGGATGGGCTTGTCGGCCACCGTCGTCTCCTCCTTCTGCACGTCCTTGGGATAGGCGAGCAGGTCGAGCTTCACCGCACCGCCGAGGCAGAGCGGCTCGTCGTACTGCGAAATCTGGTAGTTCTTCGGCATGTCCGGGTAAAAATAATTCTTCCGGTCGAATTTGCAGCGCGCGGCGATCTGGCAGTCCAGCATTTCGCCGGTGAGGATCGTCTTCACGATCGCCTCCTCGTTCGGGACGGGCAGGACGCCGGGCAGGCCGAGGCAGACGGGGCAGACGTGACTGTTGGACGCGCCGCCGAATTCGTTTTTGCAGCCGCAGAACATCTTCGTGTTCGTCTTGAGCTGGACGTGAACTTCGAGGCCAATAACGACTTCGTAGTCGGCGGCGGTGAGAGGGGCGGTGGCGGTCATGTCGGAGGGAGTTTAAGGCTTTGCGGATATAAAGTCAACAAAAGTAAACACTATCTTTTTGGAGAGCGAGATGGTTTCTAGAAGGGTGCTTGAAAGGAGTCTTCTTCGGTATCGAGAGTCAGGGCAAATCGGAATGAATAGGCTGATCTTTCGGATTTGGGAAAAGTTTGTCGAGAAAAGCATGCAGTTTGGGGCTGGCATCTTGGTGAGAGTGAGACATGGAGTAGAGCGAGCCAAGGATGACTTGCCGATAGGCCGCACCGCCTTTGTAGAAATAGATGTTGTGGCAGTTGAAGCAGATAGTGACTTCGATGAGTTGGGATCCGTTCCGATAAAACCGCATCCGATATCCGGGCGCATGACACATGACGTCGCCTTCGTAAACATAGGACTGCGTGTGCCAGATGTTCATGAGTTCCCGCGCCTGAGGTCCCGTCACTTCCGTCGTGGCGACCACCCCCTTAATGCTCTCAAAACGCGTGTTGAGCGTCTGGACCTCAATCCTATCCGAATCCGGAAGACGAGAGGTGAGTTGGCGTAGATCGAACGTCGAAAAATAGTAGACCGTGTAGAGGAGGGCGAACGTCACCAAAATCAGGCCCAGGACTATCTGCAGGGAACGGACAACGCATCCCCGCCAGCGAGATCGTGAGCGGGCTTGAACGTTCACTGCGGATAAGTGCGACGGTCATAGACCGCCGCTACAATTTTAGAGCGGCGGCTTCTCGTTGTGCCAAGCGGTGGCCTGCTCGTAGGCGTTGGCGACGCGGAACATGGTTTCTTCGCCCCAGCGCGGGCCGATGATCTGGAGGCCGATGGGGAGCTTGTCGCTGGTGAAGCCGCAGGGGATGGAGATGCCGCAGGTTCCGGCGAGGTTGACCGCGATGGTGAAGATGTCGGCGAGGTACATCTGGAGCGGGTCCTGCGTGCGCTCGCCGATCTTGAAGGCGGCGGTGGGCGAGGTGGGGGTGAGCAGCGCGTCGCACTGCTCGAAGGCGAGGCGGAAATCCTCGCCGATGAGGTGCCGCACCTTTTGCGCGCGGTTGTAGTAGGCGTCGTAGTAGCCGGAGCTGAGGACGTAGGTGCCGAGGATGATGCGGCGCTTCACCTCGGGGCCGAAGCCCTCGGCGCGGGTGCGGCCGTACATGTCGAGGATGTCCTTCGGATTCTCTGCGCGCTTGCCGTAGCGGACGCCGTCAAAGCGGGCGAGATTGGCCGAGCATTCCGCCGTGGCGATGATGTAGTAGACCGCGACGGCGTATTTCGTGTGCGGCAGCGAGACCTCGACGATTTCCGCGCCCTGGCTCTTGTAGACGTCGATGGCGGCGCGCACGGCCTTCTCGATCTCGGGGTCGATGCCCTTGATGAAATACTCCTTCGGCACGCCGAGGCGCAGGCCCTTCACGCCCGCGTGGAGCGCGTGGGTGTACTTGGGCACGGGGCGGTCGACGCTGGTGTTGTCGCGCGGATCGTGCCCGGCGAGGACTTCGAGGAGCATGGCCGATTCCTCGGTCGTCTTGGTGAAGGTGCCGATCTGGTCGAGGCTGGAGGCGAACGCGACGAGGCCGTAGCGCGAGACGCGGCCGTAGGTGGGCTTCATGCCGACGCAACTGCAGAGCGCGGCGGGCTGGCGAATGGAGCCGCCCGTGTCGGTGCCGAGCGCGGCGAAGGCTTCATGTCCGCCGACGGCTGCCGCCGAGCCGCCGCTGCTGCCGCCCGGAATGCGGTCGAGGTCCCACGGATTGCGCGTGACGCCCCAGGACGAATTCTCGGTGGAGGAGCCCATGGCGAACTCGTCCATGTTGGTGCGGCCCATGAGCACCGCGCCGGCTTCGCGCAGCTTGGTGATGACGGTGGCGTCGTAGGGCGCAACGTAACCTTGGAGGATTTTCGAGGAACAGGTGCAGGGATCGCCCTGGACGTTGATGACGTCCTTGATGGCGATGGGCACGCCGCCGAGCGGGCGCGTGATGTCGGCTACGTCGGCCTGCGCGCGGGCGCTGTCGAGGTTGAGATGGTTGTAGGCTTTCAGCTGCGGATCGACGGCGGCGATGCGCTGGCCGAGCTGGTCGACGGCTTCGCGGGGCTTGAGCGCGCCGGAGGTGAATTTCTCGCGCAGTTCGGGAATGGTGAGGCTGGGAACGTCCATGGGAAGATGAGTTAAGGCGGGGACTTGCGGGAGCGGAATGGGATGCGGGGGATTACGGAACTGATCCTTCGACTTCGCTCAGGATAACGGTGCGTTGTTTTTTGGTGATGCGTTCAGCCCTCGATCATGCGCGGGACGACGAAGAGGTTGTTGTCCTGTCGGGGCGCGTTGGCGAGCGCCTCGGCGGGGGTGAGGCTGGGCGCGAGCTTGTCGGCGCGCAGGGCATTTTTCAGGTCGGGCGCGCCGAGGGAGGGGACGTTGGAGACGTCGACCTCGCTGAGCTGGCTGACGTAGCCGAGGACGTCGCCGAGCTGCTTTTGGAAGGTGGCGATTTCCTCGGGCGAGAGGCGCAGGCGGGCGAGGTCGGCAACGTAGGTGACGTCGATGCCTTGAGAGGTGGAAGCAGGTTCGGCCATAGCCGATCATGGTCTTATCTGGGGAGGCAAGGAACAAGCTTTTTTGGCTGCTCTTCCGTCATCCTGAGCGGAGCGTAGCGGAGTCGAAGGATCAGTTCGGTTGTCGATGGCCGTGCGCCGAGCGGAACTGATCCTTCGACAAGCTCAGGATGACCAACGCTCGGTCATTATTTACTGAAACTTCTCGAGTAAAATGGATTGCCCTCTCGGGGCGAACTGGGAGCGCAGTCGATGGGGCGACGAACCCACGGTGAATTGGATGAATCCCTCCTCGGCTTCGAGATTCACAATCGGATCGAGGGAGGAGATAACGCGCAGTCGGTTTCTCACTGTGTCGTAATCGGCTCCCCGAAGGTTGTGTAGGAGAGGCGAACTCGACGAGTTCGGTTTCAGATCGTCAGCCGTAAATTCAATCAGCGCATCCGCGGACTTGGCGAAGTCGTGCAGGAACTGGTTTACCAGACGAACGTAGGGCGCGGAGGCGGCGGGAGCGATATCCAGAATATCCGGGGCCGATCTTGGGGAGGTCGACCGTTTGCCGAACATGGGGACCTCAATAGCTCTTGTCGTCGAACTTCACGAAGTAGGCCTCGGCGGCGTCGTCGAGCATCTCGGCGGTGACGGTGGGCTCGATCTGGCGGTAGCGGCAGACGTCCAGGATATTGTCGAGGATGTCGCGGGGCAGACAGCCGCGGAGCGGGCGCCCGTGGGTGCGCATGTGCTTCTCGACGAAGTAGTCGACGATCTCATCCGCGTAGGGCACGCCCTTGGCCTCGCTCATGATCTGCCAGATGGCGCGGAAATTCTCGTGGCTGGGATCGTTGATCGGGATCTTGTAGCGAATCCGGCGCAGGAACGCGTCGTCCACCAGGTCGCGCGGATTCAGGTTCGTGGAAAAGACGATCAGTTCGTCGAACGGCACCTCGATCTTCGTGCCGGTATGGAGCGTGAGGTAATCGGCGCGCTTTTCCAGCGGCACGATCCAGCGGTTGAGCAGCGTCTTGGGGTCGATGCGCTGGCGGCCAAAGTCGTCGACCATGAACGCGCCGCCGTTGGCCTTGAGCTGGAAGGGTGCCTCGTAGTAACGCGATTCCTCGTTCCAGATCAGGTCGAGCGTTTCCATCGTCAGCTCGCCGCCGACGATGATGACGGGCCGTTCGATGAGGCGGAAGCGGCGGTCGTACTTGTCCTGCAGCCGCATGTCGGCCTTGGGCGCGATGGGGGTGTGGTTGTACTCGTCGAAGACCTTGATGATCGACCCGTTCACCTCGATGGCGTTGGGGATGAAGATCGAGCCGCCGAACGATTTGACGATGCGCTCGCAAATGGAGGTCTTGCCGTTGCCGGGAGGGCCGTAGAGGAAGATGGAGCGGCCGGAATTCACCGCGGGACCGACCTGGTCGAGGATGCGGTCATCGAAGACGAGGCCCTCGAAGGCCTCGCGCAGGCGCTCGGCGTGGACGCTGACGTTGCGCAGCGACTGCTCGGCGATGATCTGGATGTAGTTCTCGAGCGAGACCGGCGCGGGGCCGATGTAGGTCGTCTGCTCGAAGTATTGCATCGCGCGCGCGCGGCCGGCGTCGGTGATGCTGAAGATGTAGGAGACCGAGGCGCGATCGCCGCGGGTGATCTCGATCAGGCGGCTTTCGCGCAGGCCGTCGAGCACCGGCTCGACCACGTTGTAGAAGGGCAGGCAGATTTCCGCGGCCAGCTCATGGGCCACCATCACGTTGTGCACATGCAGCAGCCGCAGGATCAATCCGGCGACGACCTGCTCACTGACATCAAGCGTGGCGAGCGATTCGGGCTCCTTTGGCGTGAAGAGCGACGCGTTTGCGAAGAGGTCCTGGGCCATGCGGGATGTTGGCTAGCGTTTCCCCACGTTGCAAAGGAGAACTTTCCCCATCTATCGGTCGAAGTTCAAGGAAGTTGAGGGGCGTCTCTCACTGCGCACCCAGCAGGTCGCCGGCGGGCTGGGTTGGCTTCACCTTGCGGTGGATGGCGGCGATCGTCCCTGTGCCATCGATGATGAACGTGCTGCGCTCGACGCCCATGTACTTTCGCCCGTACATGCTCTTTTCCACCCACATGCCGTAGGCCTCGGCCACCTTGTGCCCCTCGTCCGCCAGCAGCGGGAAGGGGAGCTTGAATTTCTCAGCGAATTTCGCGTGCGACTTCACGCTGTCGGGGCTGATGCCCAGCACATGCAGCCCGCGCTCGACCAGCAGCTCGTGGCTGTCGCGAAAGGAGCAGGCCTCGGCCGTGCAGCCGGGCGTGTCGTCTTTTGGGTAAAAGTAGAGGATCACCGTCTCCCCGTCGAAATCCTCGAGAGAGATGATGGTCCCGGTCTGGTCCGGCAGGGAAAAGGCGGGCGCCTTCTGACCGACAGCGAGTTCACTCATACTCCGAAACAAGCAGGCGGACGCGGGGTGTCAATCGCGAGGCTTGCGCGTTTGCGGGCAAATGCCAGTTTCGCTGCGTGAGTTATCTCAAGGATATCGATTACTCGGTGGTGCAGCAGTGCATGCATTGCGGGATGTGCCTGCCGACCTGCCCGACCTACGTGGAGACGAAGGCCGAGCGCAACAGCCCGCGCGGACGGATCGCGCTGATGCGCGCCATCGCGGACGGCAATCTGGAGGCGACGAAGGCGTTCAAGGACGAGATGTACTTTTGTCTCGGCTGCCTGGCCTGCGAAACGGCGTGTCCGGCCGGTGTCGATTACACGCAGCTTTTTGAAATGGCGCGCGCCGAGGCCGAGCGCACCCAAGGTCCGCGTTCACCCGCGCGGCGGCTGTTCCGGTGGCTGCTGCTGGACGTGCTCTTTCGCTGGCAGGGGCTGCTGCGGATGGTCGGGCGGATGGTCTGGCTGTACCGCGTCTCGGGGGTGCAGCTGCTTCTGCGGGCGACGGTCCTGCGCGTGATGCCGAAACACCTTCGTGCGCTTGAACGGAAGACGCCCGTCGTCCGGTCGGAGTTTTCGCCGGAACTCGTCGCTCCGCGCGAAAATACGCCGGGCGCGGCGAAGTATCGCGTCGGGCTGCTGACCGGCTGCGTGCAGGACCTCATTTACAGCGACGTGAATCGCGATACGGCTGACGTGCTACTCGCCAACGGCTGCGACGTGATCACGCCGGCGCAGCAGGCCTGCTGCGGCTCGCTCCACGCGCATAATGGCGAGTATGAATCGGCCAAGGGTTATGCACGGCGGCTTATCGATCAGTTCAAGCTCGACGAGGTGGATGCGATCATCACGAATGCGGCAGGCTGCGGATCGCACCTGAAGCACTTCGACCGGCTGCTGGCGGACGATCCGCGTTACGCCACCAAGGCCCGCCAGTGGTCGGACAAGGTGCGCGACATCAGCGAGTGGCTGGTGGAAATCGGCATCGAACCGCCGACCGGCTCGAGCGATGGGCGCAAAGTCACTTACCACGACGCCTGTCATCTTTGCCACGGGCAGAAAGTCACCGCGCAGCCGCGCGAGCTGCTGGCGGCCATTCCCGGCGTGGACGTGGCGCCGCTGGCCGAGTCGATGTGGTGCTGCGGCAGCGCGGGCATCTACAACCTGATCCAGCCCGAGATGGCGGAGAAGCTTCTCCAGCGCAAGCTCGACCATATCGAGGCCACCGGCGCGGAAATCGTCGCCACGGGAAATCCGGGCTGCCTGCTGCAAATCCAGAACGGCCTCGCCGCGCGCGGACGCAAGGTCGAGGTCGCGCACCCGGTCAGCCTGCTGGCGCGGGCTTATCGCGGGTAGCCATCAATCACTCAAGATGGTCCAGCGGACGATGCGCATTTCCGTGGAGAAGTAAGGATCCTTCTCCTCTGGAATATGGAACTCCGTGACCTTTCCGGGGCCGGGATCGGCCGCGATCCAGGTCTTATCGCCAAGGTAAGCCATGACGTGGTCACCACCGGACGTCACGGCCAGGTCGCCCGGCTGGAGCAAGGAATAGTCGAGAACGTTCAAGTTCGAGCAGTTGGTAATGAACTTGGTTCGTCCTGCATAGCCTGAGCCGATCACGCGCGCGTTGGTGTCGTGCCAGTAGAGGGAAATGCTCTGGCGCAGGGCGTTTGGTTCAAGGCTGCAAAATCCCCGTCTGGCCAGCGCATCCTCCAGTCCTTTGCGCACGAAACCCGAGCAATCGATGCCCGTGTAACTTTCGCCGCCCCAGATATAGCGGCATCCGAGATACGATTTTAAGGCTTGGCAGTAATTGGCCCGCAGCATGGCTGGGTCCGATGGGCGGTGCGTTGGCCAAATCACAAAAAGCGCACTCAGCGAATAAATCGCGATAAGAAGCCAGCGTGCGAAGGAAAACTTCCACGCGAATACAAGTGCGCCGGTGAGAAGGAAAAAACCCGCGGCCCACGTCAGAACCCGAACGGGGAAATCGATGTAGGGAAAGTACCAGAGCACCACGAGGGTCGGAAACAGGCCGAGCCAAATCCGAAATAACCGGGGTCGGGAAAGGTACGGCCTCATGCTCTGGCCTTCAGCCTAGATCGTAAATGCCGACCCGCGCAAATTCCGTGTGGCCATTGTGCGACAAAACCGGTTACATCTCCCAATGGCCAGTCTCCAACAGACCACCGTGCGCGAGGCGCAGTCGGTGAAGGGTTTTGCCCTGCATACCGGTTCCGAAGTCACCCTGACGGTTAAACCCGCTGCGGCGAATACCGGCTTCGTCTTCAAGCGCATCGACTTGGCCGACGAGCCGACCGTTGCGGCGCACATCGACAACGTCAAGCAGGTCGAGCGCGCCACCACTCTGGGCGAGGGCAGCGTGAAGATCCACACCGTGGAGCACCTGCTTTCCGCCATGCGGGGGCTGGGCATCGACAACGCGGTGATCGAGATCAATGCCAACGAGCCGCCCATCGGCGACGGCAGCGGGCGCCTCTTCGTCGAGCTGCTGGAGAAGGCCGGCAAGATCGAGCTCGACGTCCCGGTTTCCGAATACGAGCTGCGCGAGCCGATCCGCGTCACCAGCCGCGACGGCGGTTACATGATCGCTTGGCCCTCCGACCGCTTCGAGATTTCCTGCACGAACGCGAACCACCTCGGCAAGCACACCCAGTTCCGCACGTGGAACCCCGAGACCGGCAACTACGCCAAGGAAATCGCGCTGGCGCGCACGTTCGTTTTTTACGAGGAAGTGCAACCGCTGCTGGAAAAGGGCCTGATCAAGGGCGGCAGCCTGGAGAACGCGGTCGTCATTCGCGGCGATGCGATCCTCTCGCGCGAGCCGCTGCGCTACGAGGACGAGTTCGTGCGCCACAAGATCTTGGACATCCTCGGCGACCTGAGCCTCTTCCCGGGCCGGCTGAAGGCGCACATCTACGCGAGCAAGCCGAGCCATGCGCTCAACGTCGACTTGGCGCGCGAAATCTACAAGCAATACAAGCAGCGCATGGCCGCCCGCGCGCCGACGGAGAGCATGCCCATCGGCGAAGGCGCCATGGACGCCGCGGACATCATGAAGGTGCTGCCGCACCGCTATCCCTTCCTGCTGGTCGACCGTATCCTCGGCTTCGACGGCAACACGAAGATCACCGGCCAGAAAGCCGTGACGATGAACGAGCCGTTCTTCCCCGGTCACTTCCCCGGCCACCCCGTCATGCCGGGAGTGCTGCAGGTGGAGGCCATGGCGCAGGTCGCCAGCATCCTCCTCTTCAAGAACACCGGCGTCGGCGGCAAGATCGGCTACTTCATGAGCGCCGACAAAGTGAAATGGCGCAAGCCGGTCCTTCCCGGCGATACCCTCATCATCGAAGTGGAGATGACCAAGTTCCGCGGGAAGATCGCCAAGGCCAGCGGCGTCTGCCGCGTGAAGAACGAGATCGTCAGCGAGGCCGAACTCATGTTCGGCATCGTGGATGCGTAGGGGGAAAGTTTCGCGCTGAGGACTGAAGAGGTTGGGGCATGGAGCTGAATGATGTTACGGGGCTCATCGTGGATGCGGCCTATCACATTCATGAGCAATTGGGACCGGGACTCTTTGAATCGGTCTATGAAGTCGTGCTGGCCGATATCTTAGCTGCGAAGGGACTTGTCGTGCAGCGCCAGTTGCCGATAGCCATCCGTTTCGCTGGTAAGATTTACGATGAAGGTTTTCGCGCGGACTTGTTGGTCGAGAATAGCGTCATCGTCGAAATCAAATCCATTGATCGCCTTGCTCCCGTCCACAAGAAGCAGGTACTCACCTACCTGAAATTATCCGGTCTGCGGGTGGGCCTGCTCATCAACTTCGGCGGTGAGCGTCTCAAGGGAAATATCGAACGCCTGGTCCATACAGCCCCCGACCTCCTTCCGTAAAATCTCCCTCTTCGGTCCTCTGCAGCCCTCCGCGCGAAACCTGCCTTCCCCAAGCTTGCCAATCGAGTTATGCTTCCCAGCTTCAAACCATGACCGAAACGCAGATTCATTCCACCGCGATCGTCGATCTCGCCGCGCGGCTCGGTTCCGGCGTGACCGTGGGTGCCTATGCCATCATCGGTGCGGGAGTCGAACTCGGCGACGGCTGTCAGGTCGGCCATCACGCCACCATCGAGGGCCCGAGCAAAATCGGTCCGCGCAACATCTTCTTTCCCTACGCCGCCATCGGCTTCAAGACGCAGGACTTGAAGTACAAGGGCGAGCCGACCTATCTCGAGATCGGCGAGGGCAACACGTTCCGCGAATTCACCACGGTCCATCGCGGCACTGGCCCGGGCGAGAAGACGATCATCGGCAACCACAATCTCTTCCTCGCCTACGCACACATCGCGCACAACTGTGTCGTCGGCGACCACACGATCTTCTCCAACAACGGCACGCTGGCCGGCCATGTCACGGTCGGGGACCACGCCGTCATCAGCGGGCTGAGCGCGGTGCACCAGTTCTGCCGCATCGGCGAGCACGCCATCATCGGCGGTTGTGCGAAGATCGTGCAGGACGTCCCGCCCTACCTGATCGCCGACGGTAACCCGGCGCACCTGCGCGGCGTCAACCACGTCGGGCTGGAGCGACGCGGATTCGTCGAGGGCGACATCAAGGCGCTGCGCCGCGCCTACCGCGTCCTGGCGGACCGCTCGCTCAATTTCTCGCAGGCGGTGGAAAAGCTGGAGACCACGCCCGACGCGGCCAACGCGCATGTGAGGAAGTTGATTGAGTTTTTTAAGACGACCCAGCGTGGGGTAATTAGGCCGGAACCGCTGGCGGGGGCTTAGGGCTGGCGCGTTTCATCATTCTGTCATCCTGAGCTTGTCGAAGGATCAGACACGGGTTGTGTGAGCGCACGGGCGTGAGCGCATCCGAGAATGCACGATGCTGGGGATGGGAGAGACGTGTCTGATCCTTCGACAAGCTCAGGATGACGGAGCTTCTTGAAGAGGGTCTTTCCTAGACGCGCCGATAAACCGCGCCGAGGATGTCGCCGAATGGAACGGTGCGTACGAGGCGGAACGGAATGCGTTTGCCGTCCGAGGTGGTGAACGGCGCGGTGAGCACGTTATCTCCTCCGCGCAGACGAGGCACCCAGCAGATGCGGAGTTCGGCCAGATTTTGCGCCGCGATCAGCGCGGCTAGCTTCGCGGGCGGTGTGGATTTTCCGAGGAAGGCGCGGGCTTTGGCAGGCAGGCGTTGCGCGGGAAAACGGGTGCCGTCCCAGGTCAGGGCGGCGGCGGCGCGCTGCTTCATAGGATGAGCATGGCGTCGCCATAGCTGAAAAAGCGATAGCGTTCGCGCACCGCCTCGCGGTAGAGCTCCATGAGCCGCTCGCGGCCGACGAGCGCGCTGACGAGCATGATGAGCGTCGAGTGCGGCAGGTGGAAATTGGTCAGCAGCGCATCGACCCGTTTGAATTCGTAGGGCGGCCGGATGAAGATGCGGGTGCGGCCACCGCCGCGCAGTTCGCGTGCGGACTCCAGCACGCGCGCCGAGGTCGTGCCGACGGCGATGATTCGCTCCGCAGCCTCGTAGGCCGCGGCGAAGCCCTCGGGAATCGCGTAGACCTCCTCGTGCATGTCGTGATCCGACAGCCGCTCGGTCTTCACCGGGCGGAATGTGCCGAGGCCGACGTGCAGCGTGACGAAGGCGTGATTGAAGCGCGCGAGCATCTCCGGCGTGAAGTGCAATCCCGCCGTCGGCGCGGCAACCGAACCGATGCGCTTCGCGTAAACGGTCTGGTAGCGTTCGACGTCCGCGGGCGTGTGCTCGGGCTGGCCGAGCGTGGTGCGGCGTTTGCGGATGTAGGGCGGCAGCGGCATTTCGCCGAGCGCCTCGAGATCGACCGGCGCGAAAAAGCGCAACACGCGCTCGCCGCCGGGCAGCGTCTTCAGCACCTCGGCCTCGATCTCGCGACCGGAACCATCCCGCAGCGCGAACTTCAGCCGCATGCCGGGCTTGGCCCGCGCGCCCGGCTTGACCAGCGCGACCCAGTGTTGCGGGCTGGTCTCGTCCAGCAGCAGCGCCTCGAGCCGGCCGTCGGTGGTGGCAATGGCGGCGCGCTGGACCTTGGAATTATTGAGGACGAGTAGGTCCGTCGGCTTGATGTACTCCGGCAGATCGGAAAACCGGCGATGCTCCACGCGGTCGTCCGCGCGGTGATAGACGAACAGGCGCGAGTCCTCGCGGCGCGCGGCCGGTTCGGTCGCGATCAGTTCGGGGGGCAGCTCGTAGTCATACGAAGCCGCCAGGTCGTCCGGCGACGGCGCGCCGTGCGGGGGGCGAGCCATCAGCTGATGCCGAGGACCGGATACTTGGCCGCGAGCAGCTTGTTGGAGGCGTGGAACGTCTCGACCGCCTGGTCCATCAGGGGCGTCAGGGCGCCGGGCTCAAATTCCTTGTACTCGATCTTGTGCAGGACTTTGCCCACGTCGGTGTAACCGAAGTTGAGCAGGCTGCCCCGCAATTGGTGCGCCAGGGCCGAGATCGGCTTCTGCTCGTTTTGGTCGAGCGCCTTTAGTTCCGCAAACTTCGCCTCGGACGATGAAATCAGTTCCAGGATGATGCCCGCCATCTCGGGATCCACCTGTTGGGGATTATCGCCGAGAAGGGACTCCGCCTGGGACCAATCGAATGCCGGTTCGTTTGACATAGTCTGCTTATCGGAAGTTCGGTTCCAATTTTCAGCTAAAAAGGAATATCGTCATCGTCGGGCAGGGGAGGCGCGTCATCGCCGCCCTGGGGCGCCGCGGGGCGCGAGGGCTTGGCCTGCTCACCGGGAGGGCCACCGCCGCCGGAGTAGGTGCTCCGACTGCCGCCTGGACTGCCCCCACCCTGGCCGCCGGCGCCACCGCCGGTACCGCCGCCGAGGAAATGGACCCGGTCGGCGCGGACGCGCAACCGGCTCTTCTTCTCGCCTTGGGGCGATTCCCACTGGTCGAGCCGCAGCTGGCCTTCGATGAAGACCGAGCGGCCCTTGCTCAGGTACTGCTTGCAGGTCTCCGCCTGGCGGCTCCAGACCTCGATGTCCACATAGGTGACGGTCTCCTTGATCGAGCCGTCCTGCGCCTTGTAGCTGTCGTTGATGGCGATGGCGAACTCGCCCACCGCCGTGCCCTTGGGCGTATAGCGCACCTCGGGGTCGCGCGTCAGGTTGCCCGCGAGGAGAACCTTGTTGACGTTGACAGCCATGCGGCGGCGCGGTCGTGCGCCTAGGCGGCGGCGACTGCCTCCTGCTTGAGATAGAACTGGCGGTAGACGATATCGTTGAGGGCCAGCTTCGCGCGCAGCGGCTCGACCTTGTCGGGCGTGAGGCTGAACTGGACGTTGACGTAGAATCCGCTGTCGAGATCGCCCGACTCACGCTCAAAGCGCTTGCGGTCCATCTTCTGCGTGCCGTTGATGCTGCCACCAAGTGTGGTGATTTCCTTTTCGATCGTGTCGATCGCTTCCTTAAGGCCCTCGTCCTTGCCCTGGATATTCAGGATGAAGAGGCCGTCGTAATTTTTCATGTCTTGATTTTATCTTTCTGTGGTCGGATCGGCGGACGCCGACCCATTGAACCGGTTCATGGCTACCGAAATTCCCTCGCTCTGGCAACATTGAATCGCCCGGCGCGCCGCGACGATCATGTCGCCAACGGCATCTTCCTCGTCCCGTCCGAAACGCGAGAGCACCCATTTCTCCAGCGCCCAGCCCGGCGGGACCGCGCCGACGCCGCAACGCACGCGCGCGTAGGCATCCGTGCCGAGATGCGTTTCCAGCGACTTCAGGCCATTGTGACCGCCGCTGGAACCGGAAGGCCGCACGCGGATCTGGCCGAGCGGCAGCGCCACGTCATCCACGATGACGAGCAGGTCGGCGGGCGTGAGCTTCAGCCACTCGAGCCACGCGGCCACGGCCTTGCCGCTTTCGTTCATGAAGGTCATCGGCTTGACCAGGCGCGTGCCGTCGGGTTCCTGCGCGGCCTGCGAGAAGCGGGCGCGTTCGTCCTTGAACTGGAGGTTGTCCTCGTCCGCCCACGCGTCGAGCACGAGAAAGCCGACGTTGTGCCGCGTGATGAGGTAGTCGGGGCCCGGATTGCCGAGGCCCACGACGAGTTTGAAAGTCGGAGCGGACATATCGGCAATAAGGAGGGCGCGGCCTGCCCCGGTTCCCTACTGCCGTCCGCAGGACCTGCCGATCGCAGGACCTATTTCTTCGCCTCGGCCTTGGGGGCCGCAGCCTTCGCGTCCTTGCCACCCTTGGCATCGGCGGCGGGAGCAGCCTCATCGGTCTTCTTTTCCTTGAGGACCTCGGGCTGCGTGACTTCGGCCGTCGGCGCCTCGACCACCTCTTCCTTCGGCGCGAAGACGCTGAAGACGGGGAGTTCGGGCGGGTTGCTGGCCGTCACGCCCGCCGGGAGCTTGAGCTCGCTGACGTGGACGGAATGGCCGATTTCGAGATGGCTGACATCGACGGTGATGAGGTCCGGCAAATCGCGCGGCAGGCAGGCGACGCGGATGGTGCGGAGCATGGTCTCGAGCAGGCCGCCGCCGGTCTTGACGCCGAGGGGCTCGCCTTCGCTGGCCACCGGGACTTCGGCATGCAGGATCTCGTCCTGGACGATCTCATGCAGGTCGATGTGGATGATATAATCCTTCAGCGGGTGATGCTGGACATCGACCAAAAGGGCGAGGTGCGAATCGACCTTCGTGCCCTTGTCGTCGTTGAGTTCCACGTCGACGAGCACATTCTCGCTGGTGGAGGAATGGAGCAGGCCGGCGAGCTTCTTGGCGTCGATGGAAATCGCGCGGGCGCGGACGGGGTTTTCCTTGGTCTTGCCGTAAAGCACGCCCGGGACCTGGCCGGAACGGCGAAGGGCCTTGAGCGCGGTACGACCCACGCTGGAACGCTGGGAAACTTGGAGAGGGATGGTCTTGGCCATAAATGAGTAGGGTTGGGGGTGCTAAAAGGTGAGCCGGGTAGTTAAGCGAAATCGCCAAGGGGGGTCAAGCGGGGATTTTGAAGGACAGAAAAGCATTGAGCCTTTTCCCGAAGTTCAATGTAGTCCTTTTGAATGCATGTCATCACGCGAAAGCGGCTAAACGAATTTGCCGAAAAACATGCTGATGCGCGCACTTCGCTGGAACATTGGTATCGGTTGATAAAGGCCAACCGGTTTGCGAGCTTCGCCAAATTGCGGGAATTGTTTCCGAGCGCTGATCACGTTGGCAACAAGACGGTTTTTGATATCGGTGGGAACAAATACCGTTTGATTGCCGCAGTTCATTATAATCGCAATCGCATTTACATCCGTGTTATTCTCACGCATCGCGATTACGACAAAGGAACCTGGAAAGACACATGACGCTCGCACAAATCGATAAGACCAAGTCGGCTTGGCCCGCTGTTGCGGACACGCTTCATGTGCCCCACAACCAAGCGGATTATCAGGAACTGGTTGCCCTCCTCGACAGCCTGGTGGATGAGGTCGGCGAGAACGAAAACCATCCTCTGGCCTCACTTATGGAAGTGATCGGCGTGCTGATCGAGAAATACGAAGACGAGCACGTACCTGAACTCCGCGCTTCGTAGTCCGTCGCTCGGAGGTCGACGGCTACCCGATCTTCGGCAGCGCTGTGAAAAACTCCCGCGCGGCGGATTCTTCGGCGAGGCTTTTGGTGGCGGGGCGGAGGACCCAGTGCTCGACGTGCTCGTGGGTTTTGCCGGGCGCGAGCTGGCGTAGCGGCGCGAGCGATTCCATTTCGAGGATCGCGTTGTTGGTGAAGAGTTCCAGGTTCACGCCGCGATCGGGGTAGGGCAGGCCGTCCTGCCGAGGCAGGTGCTTGGCGAAGATGAGGCCCTTGTTTTCGTAGGCGATCCAGCCGGTGGGGATCTTGAGGCCGATCTTGGTCGCGGGCAGACCGGCCCGGTAGGAGAAGCGCAGGAAATGCTCGCTGAACCTGTAGCGGCCGTCGGTCAGGTCAGTGAAAGGCCAGAGGATGAATTCGCGGTTCGGTAGGAACTCCTCGGGCAGCGTGGTGCGGCCCTCGGGAAATTCGCTCGGGTGCAGGTCGGCCTTCGGCTGCGGCACGACGCACGTTCCGCCCACGTCCATAACGGAGAGCGCCCAGGGCGTGAGGTCGAGCGGCTTGTCGCCGATGGCCGTGAGCCGATGCGTGAGGCGCACGACCTCGTCGTCGCCGGGGAGCAGCTCCACGCGCAGCGTTTTCTGGAAGCCGAATTTATTGCTCGGCGGCTGGGCGATTTCCACCGCGTTGTCGCCGAGTTTTTTCCACGTCACCGGCGTGTTATCGAGATCGTAGGAATGGTCCGCCTCGGGCGCGGTCCAGAAGCGATGGCCGCCACGGATCATCCAATCATTCTCGTTCGCGCCGCCGATCTGCTCATTCAGTTCCTTGAAAACATTCGCGCCGTCGTGCGGCGCGTAGCGGATGACGCGCGGGCCGATGTCGAGGGTGATGACCAACTCGGTCCTGGGGCCGCGCAGGCGTAGATTATTCTTCCAGCCCCGGTAGGGAATTTCTTCGATCATAAAAAAAAGAGACGCTTAGCGGGACGAGGTCGGAATGATCTCGAGGATGGGCTCGTAGTATTCCTTATAGACCACGGCGGGATCGAACATCTTCCGGGCGCGGCGATGCGCGCGGAAGGTCGGCTGCCCCTGCAGCCAGTCGATGGCCCGGGGAATTTCGTCCAGCGATTCAAGGACGAAGCAGCCGTCGCCCTCCACAGCCCACCACGCGGGCATCTTCGTGCACCAGACGGGCAGGCGATGCAGCGCGGCCTCGATGATCGGCAGGCCAAAGCCCTCGCGCTTGCTGGGGAAGATGAGGCAGTCGGCCAGCAGGTAGAGATCGCGCAGCGTGTCGTCCTGCACCTTGAAGAATTCGCTGACGAACACGACGTTCCCGACGATGATTTCCGGTAGCGACTGGCGCACGTAATCGGCGTAGCGCGCGCCGCCCTCGCTCTGGCCGTCCTTGTCGCCCGTGACGATGAGCAGCGGGTTGAACTCCATTTCGCAAAGCCGCTGGATGATCGAAAGCGCAAACTCGATGTTCTTGCGCATCTGCACGCGCGCGGGCAGGAAAAAGATCAGGTCGCGCTCGGCGAGATCGAGCGAGGCCAGCGACGCGCGAATTTCCGGCGTCAGGCCGAAGAGCCGCGCGACATCGACCATGTTCGGGATGACCTCGGCCTGCACCGGCGGTTCGAGCACCTGGGCGAGTTCGCCACGACGCATTTCCGACACGGCGATATAAAGCACATTGGCCGCGCTGGTGCGCATCAGGTTCCACGGTGCCTTGGTCGGGTTCGGCACGACCTGGTCGCTTTCGGCTGCCGCGAGGTCGTGGGTCCACGCGATCAGGCGATGCTTCGCCGCGAGTTCGTGCAGCGCGGCGGTCAGCGCGAGATTGCCGTGCATGGTGAAGGCGTTGTGGACGATGGTGATGTCCATCGGGCCGAGCGCCTTGCCCAGCACCTTGACCAGGCGGTCGCGGTACTTGTTGAAATCCTTGTCCACCATGCCGCGCTCGAGCGTGCCCCGCACGGCGGCATTAAGTTTGTCCTCCGGCGCGAGCTCGGAAAGGAGCACGACCTTATATTCCTCGCCGGTGGCGCGGCCGAGGCCGGTGATGACGGTGACCTCGTGGCCCGCGCGCACGAGCATGTTGGCCTGATCGCGCATGAGGTGTTCCACACCACCGGGTTGAGGCCAAAACGTGGGGTGAAGCAGGGCGATCTTCATGGGAAAAGAGATTATCACGATAAACGGCAGCGTTCGCTCCAAAAGCTTTTTTTGTGGGCGATAAAATGTAGCGGCGGTCTATGACCGTCGCTGACAAGGAAGGGAAACCGAGAAGATAGACCAAATTACCAAATTTCGAAATTAGGAGGGCAGGAGGCGGCATCTTTCATAAAAAATTTAGTAATTTGGTAATTTGGTCAAAACGGCTTGATCAGCGACGGTCATAGATTGGCCTGCGGCCCATTCACAGATGGCTTTGCATTGGGTCCGGCGCTTACGCGCGGGAATTGCCGCTACATTGGGAGCTCGCCCGAGAAATCTTCTTGCCGCGCCGCGCCCCGCTGGTCATGAAACAGGGATGACACCAAGCGCCCTGTCCTGGCTCTGGCCGCTGTTCTTCTTCCTGCTGGGGTCGATTCCCACCGGCTACCTCATGGGCCGCGCGCGGGGTGTCGACGTGCGCCAGCACGGCAGCGGCAACATCGGTGCGACCAACGTGGGCCGAGTGCTCGGCCGCAACTGGGGCCTCGCCGCGTTCGCCTGCGATTTTGCCAAGGGCTTCCTCGCGCTTTTCCTGCTGCGCATCCTGGTCTTCCCGCACGACATCGCGTGGACGGTCGAGGCGTTGCTGGTCGTGTGCGGACTCGCCGCGGTGCTCGGTCATAATTATACGCCGTGGCTCGGGTTCAAGGGCGGCAAGGGCGTGGCGACATCGGCGGGCGTGCTGGGCGCGCTGCTGCCGGCGGCGCTGGTGATCTGCTTTGGCATCTGGGCCATTGAGGTGTTGATCCTGCGCTATGTCTCGCTCGGCTCGGTGCTGGCGGCGCTCGCGCTGCCGCCTGTCACGGCCTATCTCTACCGGGGCCAGTGGATTTATTTCGCGCTGGCCTGCTTCATCTGCGTGCTTGTGGTGTGGCGGCATCGCTCGAATATCAAGCGACTGCTGGAGGGCAAGGAATCGAAGCTCGGCTCAAAATTGGAAAAGCCGGAGGAGACCTGAATTCGCTTAGGAGCTTGCCGAACGAAACCGTGCGGCCAACATTCCGTCATCCTGAGCCTGTCGAAGGATCAGTTCGGTTTTTCCGTTGAGCCACCAAAGCAGAACTGATCCTTCGACAAGCTCAGGATGACGGAGGCCCTCAAACGACATGAAGATCACCATTCTCGGCCGCGGCGCGTGGGGCCGCGCCATCGCCACGCTGGTCGAGCGGCTTGGCCACGAAGTCACCTTTGCCTCGCATCACGATGAGGGCTGGGCCACATCTACGCGGCCGGACTACGTCCTGCTCGCGCTGCCGGTGCAGCATGTGCGCGAAACGCTGAAGCGCTTCACGCCGCCCGGCGCGCCCGTCCTCAGCCTGAGTAAGGGTCTCGAGATCGCGACCGGCGAGCGGGTCAGCCAGATCATCACGGAAGCCTGGGGCGAGACGCGCGTCGGCGCGCTATCCGGCCCGACCTTCGCGGGCGAGATCGTCGCGGGCCTGCCGGCCACCTGTACCATTGCCGCGACCGACGCGGCGCTGGCCGCGGAGTTCCAGGCCATCCTGCACCAGCCGAGTTTCCGGACCTACCGTTCGGTAGACCTCATCGGCGTCGAGCTGGGCGGCGCGCTCAAGAATATCTACGCCATCGCGGGCGGTGCGTGCGAGGGACTCAAGCTGGGGCAGAACTCGGCGGCGGGGCTGATCACGCGATGCCTGGCGGAGATGACGCGCATCGGCGTGCAGGCCGGCGCGCGCGCCGAGACCTTCTCCGGCCTGAGCGGCATGGGCGACCTGCTCCTCACCGCGACGAGCGAGCAGAGCCGCAATTTCCGCTGCGGGCTGCTGCTCGCGCAGGGCATGCCGCTGGACAAGATCCTCGCGCAGCTCGGCGGCGTCTGCGAAGGCGTGCCGACCACGCGCGCCGTGCATCTCGACAAGTCGATTCCCGAGGACGCCAAGCCCATCGTCACGCAGCTCCACGGCATTTTGTACGAAGGCGTCTCGCCGCGCGAGGCGGTGAAGAATCTGCTCAGCCGCGCGCCGCGGGGAGAGTAAGAAGATCGACACGAAAAAGCCGGCGGTCACTTAAGACCGCCGGCTTTTTAAAACCAACCCGGTTGGGATCAGGCCTTCTTCAAGCGCCAGCGCTGGACGCCCACAAGCAAGAGCAGGCCTGCTCCGAGGAGCGCGTAGGTCGAGGGCTCAGGAGCGGCAGCCGCCGTGAACTGGAAATCGGCCTCGGTAATGTCGTTGGACGTAGCCGTTGTAAAGTCCGTCAGGGTGCCCGTCGTGCCCGTCAGCTGGTCCGGCGCACTAGGATCAGCAGCATTGAAACCAGCATAACCGTTATTGGCCCAGCCATTCCAACCCCCATCGGTAACGAAGGACGTGGCGCTGAATACCGAAGGTGTGACGGTGACATCGGCCGAGGGAAAGTTTGCAGCCCAGTAGGCCGGCGCCGTGACCAAGTAAGTTTGCCCGGAGGACAGGGCGATCGGGGTCCCTACGCTGACGTAACTAAACGCGGCGGTTGGAACTGTCGTAGGAGGGTTGTTGTTGGCAGATGTGCTGGTTACCTGACTCAGGATGTTGCCGGTATCGTAAATCAGCGAAAGCGCACCCGTGGTGTTGTTCACGCTCCACAAACTGACATGAGGCGTATCGCCGCCCAGGGACAGTGCGGTAAAGCCAAGTTGGGTGAGGTTGATATTTTCACTCAGCGTAAACTCAAAGCCCGACATCCCTGTTGCGCCGGTATCGATGTCGCCATTAGGGGCACCGGGGGCGGGAATGGTATAGGCGGCGGTATCGGCCTTGGCGGCGGGAGCGAGCAAAGCCATCGCCACGCATGCGACAAAGGCCAACTTGGGGGACTTATTCAGTTTCACATTCATGTTCAGTTTGAGTTTGCTGGGTTATGGTTGAGTGGAGGGGGGCTGGTGTTTGTTTAACGAAAGTAATGCATCTTCATGCACGCTTATTGAATCATCAAGGTCGGCAAAAGTTCCGGTGTACTTTAGGTTTATTTTTAGGGACTTACCTCGAGAGCCGGGCTTTCGATTACAAAATCGTAAACAGCTTACAACATCAATGCAAGCGAAAACAATGCAATTTTATGAAACAAGAAAATTAAAGGGCCGAGGGGGCACTTGATCGAAACTTCGGTCGTGCGCCGCAGCAGGATGAAGCCCGCGCTTGCCGGGGGAGTTCCAGCCTTTAAAACGGACCTATGAACCATGCGCTGGGGCATTTGATCTTCGCGATCGGTCTTCCTCACGGCTCCGAGTGGATTTACATCGTTGGCTTTTTCCTGCTCGGACCGGTGCTTTGGATTTCCGCCCTGATCAGTTGCGTGAAAAACGAGTCATCGAATGGCAACACCAAGGTGGTTTGGGTCATCATCATCCTGCTTCTTCAGTTCGTGGGACCGCTGGCCTATTTCCTGATCCGGCGCCCGCAGCGGATTAAAGAGCTGGGACGATAGGACGCGAAGCTGTCCATGAATTACGTGGAATTCAAAAACATCATCGAGGCGGCGCTCCGGAAAAAGTCGTCGGGTGCGACGTGGCACGAACTTCGGGCCGCGCACGATCTTCCCTATGACCGCCCGTGCCCGGAATGGACGCGTCGCTTGGAGAAGGAAATTGGGCTTATCCGTCGGAAGGGTAATGGGCGTTCGCTTATCTGGTCGATTAGGCGGTAGGATTCCGTCCTTTCCTCCTGTCATTCCAACTTCCAGCAGTGCTCCTCTAAGTTCCTTAAAATCAACGGATAGTATCTTCTAGTTTACAAAACCACTACTAATGGTGGTATTTGCTTGTCAGGGTAGGCATGAGGTTTTACACCAGACGACATGTATTTGAAGTCGCTGGACGTCGTGGGTTTCAAGTCGTTTGCCGATCGCACCAAGCTCGAATTTCATCGTGGCGTGACCGCGATTGTCGGCCCGAACGGCTGCGGCAAATCGAACGTGCTCGATAGCATCCGGTGGGTGCTGGGCGAGCAGTCGGCCAAGGCACTGCGCGGCGGCGAGATGAAGGACGTCATCTTTTCCGGCACCGACCAGCGGCCGCCGCTCGGCATGGCCGAGGTGTCGCTGACTTTCGGCGATTGCGAGGAGCAACTCGGCACCGAGTACAACGAGGTCACGATCACGCGCCGCGTCTTCCGCGACGGCGCCAGCGAGTACGAGCTGAACAAGACGCCGTGCCGCCTGCGCGACATCCACCAGCTCTTCATGGACACCGGCGTGGGCCGCTCGGCCTACTCCATCATGGAGCAGGGCAAGATCGACCAGATTCTCTCGTCGCGCCCGGAAGATCGCCGCGCCATTTTCGAGGAAGCGGCGGGCATCACCAAATACAAGAGCCAGAAGAAGGAAGCGCTGCGCAAGCTCGAGAACACCGAGGCGAATCTCGTGCGCCTCGCCGACATCATCCGCGAGGTGAAGCGGCAGATCGGCTCGCTCCAGCGGCAGGCGGGAAAGGCGCGCCGCTACCAGGCGAGCTTCGCCGAGCTGGCCGTGCTGGAGCAGAAGCTCGGGCGGCATCAATTCGACACCTACACGACGGCGATCAACACGCTGCAGGCCGAAGTCGACGGCGCGCGCGAACGCCAGCAGCAGCTCGAGGCGGAAGTGACCGCGCAGGAAGCGCAGCTCGCCGCCGCGCGCAGCGACCTCTCCGTGCTGGAAGCGGAACTGGTGCGCCTGCGCGACGAGCAGGCCCGCCAGCGCCATGCGCTGGAACGCGCCGAGCAGCGGGCCACCACCAATCACGCGCGCGTGGAGGAATTCCTCGGCCTGCGCGACCAGGCCGAGCGCGAGATCGCCGCGACAGAAGAGAAGATCCATGTCGCAGAGGAGAACCTCGCGCATCTCAATTCGCAGGTGGAAAATTTCCGCCGCCAGCGCGAGGAGACGCAGGAGAAATTCGACGCGGAGCAGGATGCGCTGCAGATGCTCACCGCGCGCATCGGCCTGATCGAGGGCGAGTGCGCCGAGATCGAGGAGCGCCGCAACACCGAGGAGCGCCGCCAGCAAAAGCAGGAGCAGGAGCTGGCCGGGCTGGAATTGCAGCAGCGGAGTTTTCAACTGCGGCTCGAGACGCTGCAGGGCGAGCAGACCACGCTGCGCCAGCGCGGCGAGGAAGCGCAGGCGACGCTCGTTCGCCAAGGCACGCAGCGCACGGAAACCGAGACGCTACTCGGCGAACGGCGCACCGCGCTCGACCAGGCCCGTCAGTCCCAGCGCGAAGCGGAGGAGAAACTCCGCGCGGCGGAAAAAGCCCGCAACGAGGTCGTGCATTCGCGCAACGGTCTGCAGGCCCGTCGCGATGCGCTCGCGCAACTCGAGGCGCAGCACGCGAACGCGCCGCAGGCCGCGCAACGTCTGCTGAATAGCGACGCCGCACGCGAGATCGGTACGCTGGCCGCGCGGATCACGGTCAAGGATGGTTACGAGTCGGCCCTCGCGCTGCTTCTCGGCGACGCCGTCCATGCGCTTCTGCTGCCCGACGACAGTGCCGCCCGCGATTGGCGCGCGAAGGTGGCCGCTCGCGAGATTTGCGTTTTCGCCCCGCTCCATTCCGCCCGGCCCGTGCCGTTGGCGTCGAGTGCGCCGACCCACGCCTCGAAGTTTGTCAGCGCACAAGCCGATGCCGCTGGCTTGCTCGCTGCGCTGCTGGAGGATGCCCATATCGTCGACACCCTGGCCGAGGCGCAGCAGCTCAAGGCCGCCCAGCCGCAGTCGGTTATCGCCACGCGGTCGGGCGAATTGATCACGCGGCCGGGTCTTGTTCTCGTCGGGCAGGAAGCAGGCGCCACGTCGCTTGCGGTCTTCACCCGGCAGGCGGAGTTGCGCCAGCTCGAGGCGGAGTTGCACGAATCATCCGGTCGCCGCAGCGAGTCCGATAGCGCCGTGGAAGCCGCGCGGACGACGCTTGAGGAACAGGTTGCGGCAACCGAAACCGCGCGCGCCGCAGTGCAGGACGCCGAAGTTGCCGTGGCGACCGTCCGGCAGGAGGAACGCGCCGCGCAGACCGCCGCCGCTGAGGCCACGCGCCAGGCCGAGGAAGCCGCGCGCGAAATCCATCGTCTCTCCGTGCAGGAAAACGCCGACCACGAGCGCCATGAACAACTGCGCGAGGCGATCACGACCGCCGACGCAGCCGTCCGCACCGCCGCGGACGAGCTGGAAACGCTGCAGAACCAACTCGCCGAGCTGACCACGAAAGAGGAGGCGCAGAATCATGCGCTGACCGAGCGTCGCATCGAACTGGCCACGCAGGTCCAGCAGTGCGAGGCATGGCAGCAGCAGCGCGAGCCGGTCGCGGCGCGTCTGCAGGAATTGCGCGAACTCGCCGTCCAGCGCAAGCGCGAGGCGGTCGAGCACGAGCGCCGCGTCGAGCAGGCGCGCGCGGAAATCGTGGCCGCCGAGGCCGAGCAGGTGCAGGCCCGCGAGGCGCAGACGGCCGTGACGGCCCAGGCCGAGGAGGCGCACGGCCGCCGCAATGCCGCTCAGGAACGCATCGGTGAGCAGGAAAGCGCGCTGCGCACGCTGCGCCGCGATCACACCCATATCCACGACGCCCGCTCCGAGAGCGAGGTCAAGCTGGCCGAGCAGAAACTTTTCCTGCGCAACCTGCGCGAGAAATTCCAGCGCGATTACCAGAAGGAACTCGAGGAACTCGCCGCGCTGGAAGAGGCGGACGCCGCGACCGATTGGTCCACGCTGGAGGCCGATGTCTCCACGAGGCGCGCCGCGCTCGATGCGCTCGGGCCGGTCAACCTGGAGGCGATCACCGAGTACGACGAGCTTGAGCAGCGCCACCAATTCCTCACCGGGCAGGAAACCGACCTGATCAATGCCAAGGACCAAATCCTGAAGGCGATCCAGGAAATCAACCGCACCACGCGCACGCTCTTCGCGGAGACCTTCGAGAAGATCAAGGTCAACTTCCAGGAGATGTTCACCGAGCTTTTCGGCGGCGGCAAGGCGACGCTGGCGCTTCTGGACGAGAGCGATCCGCTCGAATCCGGCATCGAGATCCAGGCGCGCCCGCCCGGCAAACAGCCGCAGCAGATCAGCCTGCTCTCCGGCGGCGAGCGCACGATGACGGCCGTCGCGCTGCTCTTCGCCATCTACATGGTCAAGCCGAGCCCGTTCTGCGTGCTCGACGAGATGGACGCGCCGCTCGACGAATCGAACATCAACCGCTTCATCAAGATCCTGCAGCGGTTCGTCTCGATGTCGCAGTTCGTGGTCATCACGCACAACAAGCGCACGATCAGCGTGTCCGACGTGCTCTATGGCGTGACCATGGAGGAGCGCGGCGTATCGCGGTTCGTCTCGATGCGTCTGGCGCAGCCCGACGCGCCGCGCGCGGAGAAGACGGAAGCGCCGTCAATCGCCGAGGCTTTCGCTTCCTAAATGTAGCGGCGGTGATAACCGTCGCCACAGGAGGAGATCGGGCGCAAATTAAATTGAATGGCCGCCCGATCCAGCGTGTCCAAAAGGGTGGCCGCGTAATTTGTTGAATTGACCCACCCCGGCGAATGGCAAAAACTATCAGATTCCCGAATCGACCCCGGGCGCGATGACCTTTTACAAGTATCTCGTTATTTTGGGATTACTCCTGACCGGGTGGAGCGTGGCCTGGGGGGCCGACAGCACCTCCGACGGCGCGTCGGCTACGTCCGCGTCGGACGCCGACTCGACCGGCTTGCCCAAGCCGGTCCATCACCGGAAACATCACAGCACGAAGAGCCCGTCCACCGCGACGGGGGCGAGCGCAACGGGCTCGTCGTCCAGTTCCCAGACGGGAACGGCCTCCACCGAAAAGAAAAAAACTGATTCGGCGAAAAAAGAGGACACCGCCGGGACAAGCGAGACGGCCAAGAAAACGGACGTGACGAAGAAGGAGACGGCTTCCACGACGCAGGGCGCCTCTGAAAAAAAGAAAACCGACGTAACGAGCTCGCACACGAATTCGCGGCATCACCACCACACGGGCGAGACGGGCACGGAGGAATCCAAAAGCGGCACGTCGGAGAAGAAAACCGAGAAAACCGCCGAGACGAAGTCGTCGGAAAAAAGCCCTGCCGCGCCACCGGCCTCCACGACTTCCGGGGAGAAAGCGTCGACGAACTCCACCGCCGCCACGAAAAAAGAAACAGAAACGCCTCCCAACCTTCACGACAAATCGACCGAATCGGCCTCGACCAAGGGCGGAGAAGTTCCCGCCGAAAAAGGCAACGCGGGTGCCGCGCCCACTCCTGAGGCCACGGTCACCGAGCCGCATGTCGTGATGCCCGGCACGGTCCCGGTCACGGCCTCAACGCATCATCGCCACCATCATGATCAAGCGCCCACGATTGTCGTCACGCCCTCGTCCGTACCGCTGCAGGAGCAGCTGGCGCCCGCCGTGTCATCGCCGGCGCCCTTGGGATCGGCGGCCCTGAACCCGGCGCCCACCGTCAGTGTCGGTCCCACGGTGGAAACCGGATTGCCCGTGGGGCGTCCCGGCGCGGCCACGACCGCCTCGCTACCCATCAACATCGAGAACCATAACGCGTTGCCCCAATTTCAATTCACCGATTATCCGCCGCTTCCGCACCGGGCGACGCGAACGTATCCGTGGAAGACCAACATCATCACCACCGTCTTTTGGATCGGCGAGGGCGGCTCGACGCTGAGTTCGACGACCAATATCCAGAGCGCCTGGGACATGAACTGGATCCATCACAACGGCGGCACCGACGATCCCGACGAAATGAGCAAGATGAGCGGTTACTCCTCGCTCACGCATGCCTCCACGCTCAATCCATTCTACATCGCGCTTCCCTTCAACGACCTGGCCTACCCGGAAAAAGCCGAGCGCTGGCTCCCGCCGGGCTGGTACAAGCCGACGCATCACGGGGAGAAACCGGTCTCGGCCTGCCAGGGACGCTGGATTGAAATCAAGACCCGCTCGGGCCGCGTGTGCTACGCCCAGTGGGAAGACGTGGGACCGCTTGTCTCCGACCATGCGGAATATGTTTTCGGGCCCGAGCGCCCAGACACGCTCACGCGCGCCGGGCTCGACGTCTCGCCCGCGGTGGCCAAGTACCTCGGGTTCGATTCGACGGCGCTGACCTCGTGGCGCTTTGTGGACGATACCGATGTGCAGCCCGGCATGTGGCTGCGGTACGACGAGCAGGCGATCCTCTTCCAGGCGCTCAAGGAGCAGATACATCCCACGAAGACGCCGCGCATCCAGGACCTGGAGGAACCGGTGCCGGATGGTTCGGCGCAGGACTCCAGCGAGAAACGCTCCGGCGCGGCGCGGGGCTGATTTCGGCCGCCGCTTAGTCGATGTCGCGCCGCTCTTCGCCCTGGAGCCGGCTGAGAAAGCGGGTCGTTTGCTTGCGCAGGCCTTGGACGAACGCGTTCTTGCTCCGCGCGAAACTGTAGCGTTCCTCGAGCAGGCGGCAGCGCTGGGCCACGGAGAGGACAATCATCTTGAGCTGCAATTCCAGCTTTCGGTGACCGGATGCGCGCGCGGACGCGAGTGAAAATTCGAGCTGCTGACGCAGGAAATCCTCGACGTAAAAGGCGCGGCGCACCGTATCAAAAACCGACTGGTCGGGAGCGGCCGGTTCGACATCGGGAAAAGACGCGAGATGCGGCGGCGTCTCGCCGTCTCCCTCCGATGTCGCGGGCGCGGAGCGCGCCAGCAGCTTCATGCTTTCCAGATGCTCGTCGAGCACCGCGATGTCCTGGCCGAGTTGTTCGCGGCACGACTCGAAAACCTCGGCCGAGCCCGGCGTCGCCTGCACGCGCGGATGCCGCGCCAGGGCGGCGTAAATTTGTTCCAGCTCCGTCGCGGTGACGAGCGCGTCGTTGAGCTCGGTGACTTGCTGGGGCGTCGGCGGTGTGGAGGGGGGCAAATCGTACTTCATGCGCGGAGCGACCACATGGTGACACAAGCAGACGCCGGGATGAAGCCTATATCTTAAGCGCCATGGTGATTACCACGCGGAGGCATCGAGCACGCACGCCGCCCTCTCGGTCGCCCCGGGCGCGACGTGGCGCAGACCTTCGCCGTGATGGATCGCATTCGGCAGGCCGAGCCAGGGTTCGACGCAGTAGAAATCCGAGTCGGGCTTTTCGGTCCACGTCGTCACGGCATACCACGGGACTGAATCGGCGTGCGATAGATCGAAGACCAGGCGCTGTGCGGTCGTCTCGTTGGCCAACGTGACGGTCGCGTCCTTCGGCTGGACCTGCATGCGATCGATGATCGCCGGATCGTCGAGTCGAAGCAGATCGCTGGTCGGCTCCTCGTGCACCATCGCGCCGTCAGGCCGCTGCCGCGCCCACGACTCGCACGGCAGCCGCAGCGTCCACTGCGCACGCTCGGTGTGCGGAATGGCGAGATAGAAATGGTGACCGGCGTAATAGGGCAGGGGCGTCGTGCCGTTGTTGGTTGTTTCGAACCCGATTTCCAACCGCGAGCCCTGGCTTAATCTCACCACCACGTCGAATTGAAACGCGAAGGGGTAGGAGGCACACGTCGCCTCGCTATCAGTCAGCCGCAGGCGCAGCTCGGTGTCGGTATGCTCGATGACCGCGAAGGCCGCATCGCGGGCGAAGCCGTGCTGGGCCATGGGTCGCACCGTCCCGTGCTCATCGCGCCAGAGTTCGTTTTTGCCGTCGACGAAATGGCGCGCGATGAACGGGAAAAGAACCGGATTTCCCCCGCGCACCTTGAGGATATGGCCCCAATCCGCATCGGCCGGCCAGCGAATGACCTCGCGTCCCTTGTGCTGCCACAGGAGAATTCGCGCACCGTGCCCGGGCGAGACGAGGATGCGGTTTTCGGCGTCGCCGATTTCGCGCACCGGTTGGTTCTGGAAAAGAACGGGCTCTTTCATGCTAGGATTGTAGAGGCTATCCAAAAAGTTGAGACAGGCCATCTTGAAGTCCCTTTGCCCCGGGGCGGCGTCGCTCGCTCGTCACGTAGCGCGAAGGCTATGCTCCTCGCTCGGCTCCTTGCCCCGGAACAAAAATCCGTTCAATCTGTCCTGCCCCAACTTTTCGGATAGCCTCCAACTGATATGCCTGTGGAAACCATAACGGACGAGTCCAAAGTGGATGCCGCGACCCTCGCGGCTGCCTATGCCGAGTGCACGCAACTCGCCCGCACCCATTACGAAAATTTTCCCGTCGGCCGTCTGGTGCCGCGTGAAATGCAACCTCACGTCCATGCGGTCTACGCCTTTGCCCGCCATGCCGACGATCTGGCGGACGAGGGCTACGCGGGTGCCCGCGACGACAATCGCGATGTCATGACGCCGGAGGAACGGCTTGCCGCGCTGGACGACTGGGAGCGCCAGTTGCTCGCCGCGCCGGGCACGCCGGGCCTGAACCCGATCTTCGTCGCGCTGCACGACACCATCCGCAAGCTCGACCTGCCGCTGGGTCTTTTCACCGACCTGCTTTCCGCGTTCAAGCAGGACGTGGTCAAGCTGCGTTACGCGAATTTCCCCGAGGTGCTCGATTACTGCCGCCGCAGCGCCAACCCGGTCGGGCGGCTCGTGCTGCTCCTGCACGGCGTCCGCGACGAGCGACTGCATGGCCTTGCCGATCATATCTGCACCGGGCTGCAACTCGCCAATTTCTGGCAGGATGTCGGCGTCGACCTGAAAAAGAACCGCATGTACCTCCCGGAAAACGACCGGGAGAGTTACGGCGTGACCGAGCAATCGCTCTTCGCCGGGCAGGCCGACGCGGCCTACCGCAAGCTGCTCAAGTTCGAGGTCGACCGCACCCAGGAAATCTTCGACCAGGGCGCGCCGCTCACGCGCGAACTGCGAGGCAAGCTGCGGGTGGAAATTCGCATGACGTGGCTCGGCGGCACGACGATCCTGCGCAAGATCGAGGCGCAGGATTACGACACACTCACGCAGCGTCCCAAGCTCGGCAAGTTCGACATGGCCGCACTGTTCGCGAGGGCGCTGGTTTCGTGAACCCGCCCAGCGACGTGATGCCGGACCTGCCCGGCAGCGAGGCCATCACCCAGTCGAGCCGATCGAATCTCGCGCTCTCCTTCTTTTCATTACCGCCGGCGGAGCGGCGCGCGATGAGCGTCTTCTACGCCTTCTGCCGCGTGGTCGACGACGTGGCCGATTCGACTGAGCTGCCGATCGCGGAGAAGCGCCGCCAGCTCGGCCAGTGGCGCGAGGAAATCCGGCGCGCCTATCTTTCCGAACCGCGCACGCCGCTGGGCCGCGAAATGGCGCAGATCATCCGCACGTACCTCATCGCGCCCGCGCTGCTGGAGGACGTGCTCAATGGCGTGGAGATGGATCTGGAAATCTCGCGCTTTCCCGATTTCGCACTGCTCGAGAAATATTGCTACGGCGTGGCCAGCGCGGTTGGTCTCGTGAGCCTCGATATTTTCGGCTGCCGCGCGCCGCGTTCGCGCGAGTACGCCATCGCCCTCGGCATGGCGCTGCAGCTCACCAACATTTTGCGCGACGTGAAAAAGGACGCGTCGTTCGGCCGCATTTATCTGCCGCAGGACGAACTGGCCGCCTTCGGCGTGACCGAGGCCGAGATCATGGAGAGCCGCTGGTCGGAGCGGATGCGGCAGCTGCTCCGTTTCCAGGCGCTCCGCGCGCGGCATTATTTCGCGAAGGCGCATCGGCTCATGGTGCCCTCGGACCGGCCGAAGCTCGTCGCCGCGGAGATCATGCGCGCGGTTTACGAGACGCTGCTCAACAAGATCGAGCGGCGCAACTTCGACGTCATGCATGAGCCGGTGCAGCTTGGCAAGGCGGCCAAGATGATTTGCGCCCTGCGCGCCCGCGAACAGGAAAAGCACGCGCCGGCCCGCCCGCCCGCTCCGAAGAACGTTGTCGTGCTGGGCGCGGGCTACGCCGGGCTCGCCTGCGCCGCGGAGTTGGTGCTGCGCGGTCACGAGGTCACGCTGCTCGAATCCCGTGCGCTGCTTGGCGGCCGCGCCCACAGCTTTGTCGAGCCGAAGACCGGCCTGACCCTCGACAATGGCCAGCACATTCTCATGGGCTGCTATCACGAAACGCTTGGCCTGCTGAAGCAGCTCGGCGTCGAGAACCGGCTGCAAACGCCGCCACGCCTCCAGGTGCCGTTTTGCAGCGCGCGCGGTCGCAGCGTGCTCGCGGCCAGTGCGCCTGCGCCGCTCCATTTGCTCTCCGCGCTGCTGAACTTCGGTGAGCTTTCGGCTGCCGATAAGTTTGCCGCCATCAAGCTCGCGCTTCGTCTGCGCGCAGGCCAGAAACCCGGCGCGCACGAGACCGTCGCCGAATGGATGCGGCGCTGGAAACAAACGCCGAACATCGTGCGCGCGCTCTGGGAACCGCTCTGTCTCGCCGCGCTCAATGAGCCGGTCGAAAGCGGTTCGGCCGCGCTTTTCGCCACTGTCATCCGGCAGTCCTTCCTCGGCAGCGCGGAGGACTCGAAAATTTACGTGAGCCGCGTCGGCTTGAGTGAGCTGTTCGCGCCTGAAGTGCGCCGGTTGCTGGAGATGTGTGGGAGTCGCGTGCGCGTGCAGGCGCCCGTCACCGGCCTGCGTTTTGACGGCGCGGCCTTGAAGGAAATTACCTTGAATGATGGAACGATGCTGCAGCCGGAGGCGGTCGTCAGCACGCTGCCGTGGCATGTTTTGCGCGGACTGTTGCCGGCCGAGAGCAAGCTGGCCGGAGCCTGCCGCGCGCTGGGCGATGCGCCTATCGTCAGCCTCCATCTTTGGCTCGACCGTCCCGTGCTCGACGAGCCGTTCGTCGGTTTCCTCGATTCACCGGTGCATTGGGTCTTCAGCCGCGA
>Ga0182024_10003387_pt1 | contig 38114 bp, 29 predicted proteins | sample P32metaG_FD_120480 | JGI IMG/M metagenome (GOLD analysis project Ga0182024, IMG submission 120480) | Permafrost microbial communities from Stordalen Mire, Sweden - P3-2 metaG (Illumina Assembly) | ecosystem: Environmental > Terrestrial > Soil > Wetlands > Permafrost | place: Sweden: Stordalen...
AGGGATGGATCAGCTTGGCCCTGAGGACGGCAGCCCGGAGGATGCTCCGGATTCTGCGGTGGCTCCCGCAGGGAAGCTCGCGCAGAGAATCGACCTTGAGCCGAGTGCTGCCGAGGTGATCACGGACACGTCGGACCATCTGGTGCCCGTTGCTCGTGCGGAGACGGCGAAGCTACGGTTGACCTTGATCTGGCCGACCAATGGCGGCGGTTCAGCAAGGCCGGTCGAGTGTGGAGAGCGGCTGCGCGTCGTGGTCAGTTTTCGGCCTCCGGAGGTCTACCGCGACCCCGGGGTCTGGAGCCGCGCCGATTATCTTGAGGGGCAAGGCGTAGCTGCGACCGGTTCGGTTGTGGCGTCGAGGCGGGATAGCGATGGGCCGCGTCTCGCCTTCCTCGACCGTGAAGCTACTTCCGCCGCCTGCCTGCTCAATCGCTGGCGCGGCGCGGCCATGGCGCGGCTTGAATCGCTGCCGGCTCTTACTCGACGGATGCCGCGGCTGCTTCGAGCGAATCCTGAGGACGCGGCGATGCTGGCGGCGATGGTCACAGGCGATCGCACTTATCTGACTCGCGGCCTGCGTTCGGGATTTGAGCGAACCGGATCGTTTCATCTCATCGTTGTTTCCGGGCTGCATCTGGCCGTGCTTGCCGGATGCGTCTTCGGACTGGCACGGCGCGTGAGACTGCCACGGCTTCCTACGACGGCCATCACCATCGTCATCACGCTGGCCTACGCGCTGTTTACGGGATTTGGAGTTCCGGCGCAGCGCTCGTTCTGGATGATCACGCTTTACCTCGTGGGGCGTCTGCTCTATCGCGATCGAAGCCCACTCAACGCCATTGGATTTGCGACGCTTTGCCTGGCGGCCGTGAGTCCGCGCAGTGTCTTTGACGCAAGCCTGCAGATGACAGTGATTTCAGTGGCTGCCATCGCGGGCATCGCCATTCCGCTGCTGGAGCGCACTCTGCATGCCCGCGTGAAGGCGGCTAAAGACCTGCGGCTTATCTCGCTCGATCCTAGGCTGCCGCCGCGAATTGCGCAGTTTCGTGTGACGCTGCGATTGCTGGCGCGCCATCTCGAACCGGCGACCGGACCTCGCGTCGCCTGGACCCTTCTGCCCTTCGCTGTGCGATCGGCGCTGCGGCTGGGCGAGCTGCTTTTTGTCACCCTGGTGGTCGAGTTGGCCCTGGCGCTGCCGATGGCGATCTACTTCCATCGGATCACGGTATATGCGCTGCCGGTCAACCTGTGCATTCTGCCGTTGCTGGAGGTGCTGCTGCCGGTGGCCATGCTGCTGCTATTGGCGCTGGCGGTCTGGCCTGGGGCTGCCGTGGTGCCCGGGGCGGTGGCGGTTTTTATGCTGCACGTGAGCGTGGGGCTGGTTCGCGGGTTCGGAGGCCTTTCTCTGGGTGACCTGCGCGTTCCAGACCCGGCGGTATGGCAGATTGCGGCGGCGCTGGTACTCTTTCTGCTTGCCCTGCTGCTGGCGCGCGAGGCGTCTGGGGTTCGGCGGCTGGCCTTTGTTGCGCTGGCGGGGATGGCCGCTGCGGCTCTGTGGCCTCGGGCCGTCGATCATCCCCCAAAGGCAATGCTCTTTGAGGCGATCGATGTGGGCCAGGGAGATTCCCTGCTGCTGATTACGCCCGATGGCAAGACGCTGCTTGTGGACGCCGGGGGGATCGGATACCAGACCGTTGTCGCCTCCGAAACATCTCTGCCGGAGTTCGATATTGGAGAGGAGGTCGTTTCCGCCGCGCTCTGGTCACGGGGAATCCGGCGGCTGGACGCGGTGGCGCTCACGCATGCGCATCAGGATCATATGGGCGGGATGGCGGCTATCCTGCGCAATTTCCGTCCGCGCGAGTTCTGGGTTGGGAACAATCCGCCGGGACCGGCCTACGATGCTCTGATTCATGAGGCAAAGGGGCTCGGCATCACTGTGCGTTCCCTGCGCGAGGGGGAACGCGTCGGATTGGGACTGGCCGAGGTTCGCGTGCTGGCGCCTGATCGCGCGTATCGGCCGGGTCCGCAGCCTGCCAACAATGATTCGCTGGTGATGCAGGCTCGCTATGGACAGACCTCCGTTCTGCTGGAGGGCGATGCCGAGGCTCCCCTGGAGCACGCGCTGCTCGCGGAACGAGCCCAAAACGAAGGCGCCGAAGGCGACCTGCAAAGTACGGTGCTCAAAGTCGGGCATCACGGCAGCGTGACCTCATCGCGTCCGGAGTTTCTGGCCAGGGTCGCGCCGGGCTGGGCGGTGATCTCATGCGGACGGCGCAATCGTTTCGGCCATCCGCGTCCCGAGGTACTGGCGGAACTTGAAACCGCCCATATCCGCACCCTCAGCACGGATACGGATGGAGCGGTTTGCCTGACGCTGGATGGACGTTCGGTGACCGCTCAGGCTGGCTGCAGGGGGATACCTTAAAGCGGCCCGGATGATGAAACTCATGGTTCACTGGTGCGATGGCGCAGTGACCTGCGCAGAGATGCCGGTGTAGGATGCAGCCAGCAGGTACGCATCCGCAGACCCTCGGAGGCCCCATCGCGCATGAGTCAAACCCACGTATCCGACCAACCGCCTGCCTTCCAGCCCGACGATTGCGCGCAAGACACTGAAGTTCAGACACAGTCGATTCAGTCCCCAGCAGAAAAGGCCGATGAGGCCCGGCGCATACGCCGACTGCAGCTCATGATGAACATGGTGATGCAGGTCATTCAGCAGGACTCGGCCATGCCCGTCGAGCAGGCCTCCGAGATGGTGGCCGATGCGCGGCGCGCTTCCCTGGCCATGTTTCCGGACAAGGCTCTGGCCTTTGACCTGATCTTCTGGCCGCGGCTGCAGCGGATAATGCGCGAGCGCTACCGGATGCAGTAGCGCCGCGGCGTCAGGGGTTTGAGTTACGGGTTATTCGGCGTCTTGATCGGCGCGAAGCGGATGATGCCGTTGCCTGCGCCCTGCGACCGATCGAAGACGCAGAAGTAGTTGTTCATGAGCGGCAATCCGAGGATCGACTGGTGCACCGGATTCTTCTCCCCGAGAGGAGCAATCTGGCATACCGCCTGACCGGGCGAGGGGAAATCTTCCTGCCAGTAGGTTTGCGGTGAGCAGGTCAGCTTGACGGGATTTCCGGTGTCGCCGGTCAGGGTGAAGCAGATCGCCGGCCACTCAGACAGGTTGAGCATAGAGGCCGGAATTCCATTCTGCTGGGCATGCCGAATAATTCCGATGAACTTGGGGTTCAGCTTCTCGAGCGACGTCATGATCGCCTGAAAGACATCGTTCGACAAGACCAGGGCACTCGTTCCGGAATCGACGATGCAGTTGGAGGCCGCTCCGGCGAACTCAGGTTGCAACGGCAGCGCGTTCACAGCGGCGCAACCGTCAACCTGGACGGAAATGAGATTGGTGTTGTAGTAGACGTCGTGCAGCACATCGACATTGACGAAGTCGCCGCTGTACAGATCCGTTTGCTCTTCGCCGCCGCCAAGAATGAAGTAGCCCTGGTTCCATGGATCGTTCGCGATTGCCGTCTTGTTGGTCGAGGCATTCCGCACCCACGAGCGCAGGGTGTAGAAGGCGAACTTATTCATGGTAAGTCCCTGAGTTTCGAGGTCGTCAAAGTAGGGAGGAATCTCTGTCGCTTTGACGTCAGAGCCCTTGGCCAATTCGGTGAAGTGCTTCCAACTGGTGGCGAACTTGATATTTGGGAATGGCCACGGAAAGGTTACCGGCGGGTTGATCTTCTTACTTACCAGATAGTCCTTGAGATCAAAGGCGGTATTGAGACTTAGAAATGCCAGACCCATGATTCCATCGACGCCCGTAAAGTCGTCGGCGCTTTGAGCGACGGTAAGAGCTATCGGCGCGCTGGGCAGAGTTACGTTATCTCCTGCCGGGTCTCCAAACTGAAGAGAAGTATTGACTACCGGACCGAGCCATTGGCCGGTGCCGTAAGCCACCTGTTGCGCGAGCGAGGTGGGCTTCATGGCAGCATCTTTTGCGGCCTGATAGACAGAAGGCACGACCGCGAGCGTGCTGCTGCCTGTATCGAGAATGACATTGGCCGCAACCTTCTGGCTGCCGATCAGTATTTGCGCCGAATAATCGTTCCCGTCAAATACGTTGGTGATGGGAATGCGAAGAGTCTTGGCAGTCGTCATTGTAATCACTTCCTTCCCGATGGGTCAGGGCGGGGTTCACCCCCCGGTTATTAGGCTAGTGTCGTGAGTCATGGATTCGTTTCAACAATTGAGTAAGCTACTTTTGCGGCCTAACTCCCCGAAAGACAGGTCGCATTCAGCGTCGCGTAGAGTCGCAACTTTAACTGAAGAATCCACGACTTGCACCAGTTCGCCCGGCTGCTTAGATGGGATTGCCCGGGTAGACAAATATACCCCTGATGCTGCGAAGCGAACGTTAATCTTTATGCTTTCTTTATGAAGATTGGGCGGTGTCTCCAATAACTGAGAGCGACCGAGGTGTGTAAGAAGGAAGTTATCCAAGTCCCATGAAGCAGTATTCGACATTCGATTTACTTATTCTCGACCGATGCCAGCCGGAAGGTAATTGTGCCCCAGAACGAACGCGCCCGCATCTGTACCGGCAGATGCCGTTCGTCGTCGGTATACCAGATCCATATCTGGCCGCGGTTCTTAACTACTCCGGCGTCGGCGGTGGGCTCCACTCGGATGGTCTTGAAGGTTCCGGCGGGAGTTTTCAGTTCTTCCTTGCCCTCGGCCTTCATGGTCACTACTACGGTCTTCAGCGGATCGACGACGGGCATGTCGAAGGACTTGCCCACTTCCATGGGCTGCGAAGAGGCGTAGAAGACGCCGGTCAGCAGATCGGTCAGGCAGCCCGGGATGCCCGCCTCAAGCCGCTTGCTCTGGCCGGTGGTCAGGTTCTTCTCTTCGAGGGTGGACTTGCCCTGCGCGTAATCAAGCTTGAGCGTGGAGTTAATCTGGCGGCGGCCCTCGACCGTTTGCTTGTCGAATTCGGCAGTGCAGCCCTTTTCCCGGTCAAAGGTGGCCTGAAACTTGTCGCTTACATGAAAGAGCAGATTGATAGCCCCCAGAGTATCGCCGGTGGCGGTCAGATGCTCCTTTGTGCCGTCGGCTTCGAGATGGAGGACTGCCGTTGCTGCGGGGAAGACCCGCCAGTCCACCGCATAGGTGAGGGTTTGTTTGATGGGAAAACTGAAGCCCTGCCGGGGTGGAGGCAGCGGCGGTATCTGCTGCTGGCCCCAAATCTGCGGGACAGTGGCAGCGAGCATGAGCACCGCGGCCGTAAATGCCTTCAAAACCAAGGCTTTCGAAAAAAAGTAAAAAGAAGTACGAGGCTTCACCTTAAGGGTCTGCTCCTGTAGGCCTGTCACCAGACCCTCATTCAAAAAACTTCAGTTGCAACTTACATCCGGCTCTCACCGGACTCGGTTTTGAACTTCATCCCGGACTCGCAGTACCGCCTCGGCCCGCAAACAGGCCACGATGGCAGTCGCTGAACGGTCCAATGTATTAGACGTGTCCTGCTGCGAAGCCCCTCACCCGGCAGGCAGGGAAAGCCGCGACCCCGTACGATGCGGTTAAATTTCAGCGTCCCAGCACCGTATGCAACAGCATCCCAAGCAGCAGGCTGCAATATAACAAAGCGACCCCTATCGCAGAATTGTACTCGCGATGGCGGCGGTAGAGTTCGAAAGAGAAGCTGCCGGCCTGGCCGCGGTTGCCATCAGGGGCGCGGACCGGGGTGATTCGGGGAATCAGTCTTGGGACACGGGCGCAGTACCACTCGAACTCCAGAAACGTATCGCGAAGAAATGCCTCTTCAGAGGCGATAACCGGCACATATATCAGCAGAAAGAAGACCACGAGCGCAACGGCGAAGGGCCAGCTCATCAGCGCTACGGCAAAGCCTGAAGCAATCAGAATCGAACCCAGATACAGCGGATTGCGAAGATGCGCGTACGGGCCGGTGATGGTGAGCTCGCGGTTTTTCTTCACATAGCCTGCCGCATAGCCGCGCAGCCAGAGTCCGGGCAGCACCAGCAGGAGACTCCAAAGGATCGGCGCCAGAGCAGGTTTGTGCAGGACCAACTGCCAGAGATAGACCAGGGCCGCGACAAAACCCAGGGGCACGCGGATGCGCCGGGCGATCTTCTGCCACCGTTGCATGAATGAAGGCCCGGAGTTCTCGATCACCCGTGTTCTCCTTCCCGGATCGGCCCGCTCCGCGAATGCTCCTTCGAACCCTGCCCCTGACGCTCTTCCAGCATCAATTCCATGGCCGCCTCCATAACCGACTCCGGCAAAATGGTCAGCAGACCCGCCTCTGGCGGCTCCCGCCGGGTATGATCGCGCCTGCTTTCAGGGTTGCGCAGTACGCGGAATGGACCTCCATAAGGGCCGTTTCGTTTCGGATCGGTAGGGCCGTAGATCCCAACCACCGGTTTGCCGAGCGCGGAGGCCAGATGAAGCGGACCTGTGTCGCCGCCGATCACCAGCGAAGCCCTTCGCGTCAACGCAATTAGCTGCTCCAGCGAAGTTACCATTACAGACCCATGCCCGTTGGCTGCTGTGACCACCGAGGCCGCTAGGAACTCTTCTCCCGGCCCGGCGTTGACCAGTACTACCGCGCCTCGCTGCGCCAGCTCCTCCACCACTGCGCCGTAACGCTCGGCGGGCCAGCGCTTTGCACCCCAGCCTCCGCCGGGGTGAACGAGCACTACGGGCTTCCAGGTTCGAATCTCAGTGAGCTGGTCGCACCATGCCTCGGCCTCCGGGTCAATCGGCAGATCGGGCAGCGTGGGCTCCAGCAGATCGCCACAGACGGAGTTGGCCAACTCCACGCCCTGGTCGACGACGTGCTCTCCTGCTGTTTCGACGTGCTCGGTAAACAGCCAGCGAGCGGGAAGCTCCCGGGGAGTAGCTTCGCCGATCAATCGCCGGCAACCGGAGAGCCTGGCCACCACGGCGGACTTGAATGAACCCTGCATATCCAGCACGGCGTCATATTGGCCTGCGCGCAGGGCGTTACGCAAGGCGCGAATCCCGTTGCGGGTGTCGGCGGCGAAGAGCCTGCGGCCCCAGTCCCTGGCAGGAACGAGGTAAGCCCGATCCACGACTGGCCTGGCCGCGTTACGGCCGACATCGGGAGCTGCACTCTCGGGCTCGGCGGACAGCAGCGGCAGCCAGCGAGGCTCGATGGCCCAATCTATCTTCCACGCGGGATGCATCCTGCGCAGGGCGGTAATCGCCGGAAGCGCATGGAGAATGTCGCCCATGGCTCCGAGACGGACCACCAGCAATCGAAACTGAACCTGGATCCTCAAACCTCAATTTTCTCACAGGGAGAAATCGTCGGAATCGGCCTTGAGCGCCCGCCGCAGCCACGCTGCAACGCCTGCTTCGTCTTCGAAAACGATCCGGAGGCCGACGGTAACGAGAGGAATAGGGGGTATGGAACGCTGCAGCTCTTGCTCCAGCGGGCCCAGCCGGATCCGGTCCTTTTCTGTGGTGACAAGTGCTGTCGCGCCGGTTTCTTTGGCCAGGGAGGTCAGCAGGGCAAGGTCACGGGCGCTGAATCGATGATGGTCGCGGAATGTTTGCCTTCCGGCTACCTTCACACCTGCGCGCTCCAGGCTGGCGAAGAACTGCTCGGGGCGGGCGATTCCGCAGAAGGCTACCACCGGGCCGGAAAGCGGCGGGCCTGCCCGCTCCGGCACTATCGTTTCCCGGCGGAAGCGCCAGATCGGCTGCGAAAGATTCATTGATTGAAGGCGCTCGACAGCCGCGTCGTCTTCCGTCGGCACGGCAAAGACGCTGGCCCGCCTCAGGGCGCCGAGCGGTTCGCGGAGATTGCCAGCCGGCAGGAGCCAATCGTTCAGGTCCTCTGAATTGATGAGCACGATGTCGACTTGCCGGGCGAGTTGACGATGCTGAAATCCATCGTCCAGCAGGTGCACTCCCCCACCGGTCTTCGCCTCTCGCTCTGCCAGCGTGCCGGCCTCGAATCGTTGTGCACCTACATAAACCGGGATCTCCGCCTCGCGGGCAATCAGGAGAGGCTCGTCTCCGAAGCGCTCTGCGTTGCCGCTGGGGTCTACGCGCTCGATGCTCGTCCCGGCCCGGCCGTAGCCGCGCGAGAGCACGTCGACGTGGAATCCCTCGCGCATCAGCAGCTTTGCCAGGGCGATGGTGAAGGGGGTCTTCCCGGTTCCGCCTGCGGATAGGTTCCCGACGCTGATCACTCGCCATGCCAGTTTTTTGGGCTTGGCTCCGACCCAGCGCAACACGGCGCCGGCTGCGTAGAGGGGCAGCAACGGGATCATCCAGGGCCTTCTCAAAGCTCACCCCTCGCCTGCAGAATTGCTTTCAGGGCTCCGACAGTTCTGGCGGTCGCGCCAGCCTGCTGTTCGAAGACCTGATGGGCGCGAGCGCCGATTTCGCGCGCTGTCTCGTGCCCGGCCTGATGATCCAGAAGAAAGTATCCGAAGGCCTCGCTCAGTTCCTGCGCGTTCACGATGCGGATTGCCTCCTGCTTGCGCAGCGCCTCGACGATGGCGCGAAAGTTGGTGTAGTGCTCGCCCATCACGATGGGCACACCGAACTGCGCGGGCTCCAGCGGATTGTGCCCGCCTGCCTCGACGAGGCTGCCGCCGATAAAGGCAACCGAAGCCAGCGAATAGACCGAAGCCAACTCCCCGATCGAATCCAGCAGCACTACTTCGCCGGGACGCAGCATGGGGGAATCGGGCGTCAGCTCGCTCCTGCGCCTCCAGTGGAAACCGGAACGGCCGAGGAGCTCGGCTACGGCAGGAAATCTTTCAGGATGTCGCGGCGCCAGCACCAGTACGAGCCCGGAATCCCGCTCAGAGTCGCCGGTCTCCGCAAGCAGCCACATCCAGGAGGCGAGCAGCATCTCCTCCTCGCCAGCCAGGGTGCTTCCGGCGACGGTCACCCGTTGATGGCCCGCCAGCGAGCGCAAGAGGCGCGTTGCTTCGGCTGCCGCCGTCGCACGGATGTCGAATTTGAGATTGCCGCTCACGACCACTCGCTCAGGTTCACACCCCAGGGTTCGCAACCGCTCCGCATCCACTTCGGACTGCGCCAGCACGGTAGTCAACCGCTGCAGGAAGGGCTTCCACAATCGCTGCAGCCGCAGGTACCTGGGCCAGGACCGGTCTGAAATCCGCGCATTGACAACGGCTACCGGAATTCCGCGGCGATAGCAGCCGCTCAGCAGGTTTGGCCAGAACTCTGTCTCTGCAAGAACGAGCATCGAGGGTTTGAGGGCATTCAGATACGCCGAGACTGCCCAGCGGAGATCGAGCGGGCAGTAGAAGACGCGATGGGCACCGAATCTCTCCCGCGCGAGAGCCTGCCCGGTTCTGGTGGTTGTCGATATCAAGACTCGACAGGCCGGCAGGGATGCGTCGAGTTCCTCTACCAGCCGGCTTACCGCCAGCACTTCGCCGACAGAGACCGCATGCAGCCAGATAACCCGTTGAGGCTTTGTCGCGCTCAGAAGCCGTTCAGGAACCGCGCCCAGCCGCTCGCGCAGACCCTGGCGATACTTGCGGGTGGTCACCATCTGCCACAGCCAGAATGGCGCGGAGACCGTCAGGGCAATCATCAGCGCGATGTTGTAGAGAAATAAAATCATGCGTTACGGAACAATGGCACTCCGGTCTAAACAAACAAGGTTGACCTTGGAAATGATACAGTCGAGCCGAATGATTAGCTTGAAGACTGGCCGGCCTCGGGTCCGGCTTCCATTGCTCATGGAGATTTGGCCCGTGGCCCTGCTGGCTGCCACGGTGCTTCCTCTTACGGGTTTCGCGGCCGACCGCACTCCGCCCGCCGTGCAGCCAGCGACCGATTTTGCCGCCGTCGAGGTGCACGCCGACGAAAAGCTGGCCATCGCCGCGGAGCCGTATGACACCCGGGACAAGATGGAGCTCTTCCACGTCGATTACATCTCACACGGAGTCCTGCCGGTTCGCCTGATTGTCACCAACAATTCCGATCATCCCATCTCGCTGCGCGACGCGCGCATTATCTTTGTCACCGCGCAGGGAGACCGCATTCAGGCCGCCGATCCGGAAGACGTCGAACGCCTCATGACTCTCAAGGAGAAGGAAGGCACGAAGATTCCGCTGCCCGGTCCGCTGCCGCCTATTCATCGCAAGCCAAAGGCCAGCGACAAAGCCATCGAACAGGACTTCAATACCTTTGAGTTTCAGGCGCTGGTGGTCGAGGCGCACACCACGCGCGCGGGCTTCCTGTTCTACGATGTCAGCGGGCTTTCTCACCCGCTCAGAGGCGCGCTGCTCAACCTGCACAAGATCAAGAACGCCGATGGCAAAGAGCTTTTCTATTTTGAAATTCCCTTCGACAAGTATCTCAAGACCAAATCGAGCCAGATGAATTAGGGCTAATTCCGCGAATAGAAGCTCAACCCCGCGTCGCCCTGTTTGAGCACGCGCGTCTTCACTAACTGCCCATAGCTCTCTGACAGAAGATCCTTCTTCCGGTGCTCCGCGACCACGAGTGCGCCTTCGGCCAGCAATGCTGCGCATTCGCCGCCCAGCAGTGCGAGCGTGGTCGCGTACTCATCGGCGAGCTCGTATGGCGGATCGAGAAAGACGACGCCGAACGGGCCTGTACCCGCTTTCTCGATTGCTCCCCGCAGATACCGCGCTACTGACTTCTTCTCGATGCGAGCATCGGCGCCGCGAATGCCGAGGTTGTCGAGATTCTTCTGCAATACGGCCAGCGCCTGTGCTTCCTGTTCGACGAAGGTTACGCTGGAGGCGCCACGGCTCAGCGCCTCGATTCCGACCGCTCCAGAGCCTGCGTACATATCCAGAAAGGCCGCGCCTGCGATGCGGTTCACTGCGCCCTGCGTCAGGACGTTGAAGAGCGTCTCGCGGAGCCGGTCCGCCGTGGGGCGCGTGGCCAGCCCCGGCGGAGCCAGCAACGGCCGCGATCGAAATGTCCCCGCAATCACGCGCATCGTAACCCCGTCGCTGAGCCAATGGCCATTATGGTCTCGCTCCGAAATCGACGCGCCTGCCGGTTCTCTGCATCAGCCATACCATCCACACTCTACAATCATTGTGTATGCGTGGCTGGTCAATCCCGTTGGGCCGCTGGATGGGTGTAGAAATCCGCATCCACACCTTTTTTGTGATGCTGGCTGTGATTTGCGTGCTCTTCGCCAACGCGGTTGGAGCGGCAGGGGGCGCGGGTATTGGTCTGTGGCTGCTCATTGCCGCCGCCGTCGCCATCCGGGAAGCGGCGCGCCTGCTGGTCGCCGCATGGCTCGGGCTTCGTTTGCGCACCATTTTGCTGCTGCCCATCGGAGGCCTCTTCGCCTACGCCAATCCTGAGAGCCAGGAGCGGGCCTCTTCGGGCAGCGCGCAGTACGCCCTGGCGCTCGCCGGACCAATCGCCAACATCGCCACAGCGCTGGTGCTCGCTGCTACCCTTACCGGAGCCAGTGGCAACTTTCCGCTCTTTGCCATGCCATACGTGACGCCGCTGGCGCTGTTGCGGAGCATGGTCTGGCTGCAGGCCTTTCTCGGCGTGCTGCATGTACTGCCCGCCTATCCGCTGGACGCAGGCCGCGTGCTGCGCAGCAGCCTGGCTCACAGCCAGGGAACGACGCCGACAGGCCGCGCTCTCGCCGGACTAGGCCAACTGCTCGCCCTCGGCGTCATCTTTGCAGGATTTTATCTGCGCGACCCGATTCTGCCCGCTGCCGGATTTTTCATCTTCATCGGAGCGCAGCTCGAAGACCAGGGCATCTTCTTTCAGTCCGTCGTCGATACGGTACAGATGCGCGAAGTCATGCTGACCGACTTTGCCACACTCTCACCCTCCGACACGCTGGCCGACGCGCTCATACGCTGCGTGCACTCGCTGCAAGAAGATTTCCCAGTCGTTCGCGGCTCGCAACTGGTGGGCATCGTCAACCGCCAGCGCATCGTGGAGACGCTGCGCGCGGATGGCAACGGCTACATCCAGGGCGTGATGTCGCGCACCTTCCAGGTCGCCAAACCAGAAGACACGCTAGGCGCCATCATTCGCCGTATCACCGCGGGTCGCGGCCTTACACTCATCCCTGTTGCGGAGGGCGAGAAGATCGTCGGCATGGTCAGCGTGCAGAACCTGATGACCTCGATGTCTCTGCTCGCAGAGCAGCGCAAGCTCGAACGCATGGATTCGGAAAACTAACTCCAGCCTTGGCATCGAACGCAGGCTGCTTATTATTAATTACCGCTGTGAGGCGAACGGTGTAGCTCCATTAAGGGCGAGCGTGAGCCTGGCTCTTGTCATCTCACCGAAGATCAGATCGATCCATCGCACTATTTTCTACATCTGACAAACTCTCGTACTTGCTGACTTCGACTCGCATTCATGCAACGGGAATATGTTTACGCTTGACGGCGCTCTTTCCTGGCCCAATAATTCAGCTATTTGGACTGGGCAGAGCAGTTATTCTCGACAACTGGCATATCGCAGGGGAACGACGTTTGCACCAAGACCCTCGCTTTAGTTTGAGATTCAAGCTAACTCCGTGGACTCAGCTACCGTCCATCACGCCGTATTGGCAGACTTACCGTAGGCGATCATTTCCTTCATATTCGGCGGTAGATACTCGTGGAGTGAGGTCCATATGCCAACCCAGGTTGAACGTCTCGTTGTTCTAATGCTGGAGAACCGCTCATTCGATCACATGCTCGGCTTCATGAAGCAGGACAACCCAACAATCAATGGGCTGAACGGCGACGAGTGGAACTTCCCAGCCGAGGAAGGCGCACCCAATGTTACGGTCAGCCAGGATGCTGGAGATGTCGAAGACCTCAACCCCGATCCCAACCACGAATTCGCCCATGTGACCAACCAGATCTCAAGTACAGGCGACCCGGTAGGGAACCCGGATATGAAAGGCTTCGTGCGCGACTACTTCACGGACTGCCACGACGCCACGCACGCCGCGAAGATCATGAAGTGCTTCACTCCGGAGACGCTTCCCATCCTCTCCACTCTGGCGAAGGAATACGCCGTGTGCGATCGCTGGTTCTCCTCCGTGCCAGGTTCGACGATCCCTAATCGCATGTTTGTCCATGGCGCCAGTTCTGCCGGCTCTCTTACGCAGGATGTTATCGCCGCACCTTTCGCTCTGCACACGATCTTCGAGAGCTTTGACGCGACCACGCCGCACGACTTCGCCATCTATACCTCGGGTTCCTCGATCCTCCTCGCCAACCGTTACCTTCTCCAGCAACAGGACAAGTTTCATGACTACTCAAACTTCGTCTTCGATGCCGTGAACGGCAATCTACCGGCGTACACCTTCATCGAGCCGGCATACGACGACGGCGACGGATTATTCGCCAACAGCCAGCATCCGGACTTCCCTGTCGACCGCGGCGAGGCTCTTATCCGAGAGATCTACTACGCGCTTACGAAAAATCCCGACTGGAAGAGCACGCTCTTTCTCATCCTCTACGACGAACACGGTGGCATCTTCGACCACGTGCCGCCGCCTGTGCTCACCCGCAACCCGATCTACAATGACCTTCCCGATGTAAAGCACTCCGGGCCGCCTGATGTCTTTGACTTCACCCGTCTCGGCGTCCGTGTTCCCGCAGTCTTCGTTTCGCCGTGCATTCCGCCGAACACCGTGCTGAACACTCGGGATTATGAGCACTCCTCCGTTGTCGCCACTGTACGCAAGCTCTTCTGTCCCGATAGCCAGCCGCTGAACTGGCGCGAGGCGCAGGCCCCAACCTTCGATGACGTCCTTACGCTTACCGGCGACTCCATCCGAAACGACGTTGTCGAACTGCCCGACCCGGTTGTCTCCGCCGGAATCGACGTCTCTGCGGGCGCCGCCGAACCTGTTTTCCGTGCCCCGACTGACCTTTCCGTCCTCATGGCCCACACGATGGAGTTCTCGCTCGAGCAGCGCGGACTTGAGCCGCCCGGCGACTTTAGAACCCTCACCAACTCCGCCGAGGTGGTCGCGTACCTTCAAAAAGCCCAACAGATATCGAAAGCTGCGGCGGGTGCCCAGTGATGCGCCTTCTACGATCTCGAAGCCGCTTGTGCCTGCTTGCTGCGTTCGCGCTCTTCGCGGCAACGCTGTCCTCCGCGCAGACCTATCATGACTGCAAGAGCTTCACAGAGAATCTCCACGACGCCATCGACTGCACCGAGGCTTTGTTCTCCGAAGCTCCATTACATCTGACCTTTTCCAGCATGCCTCCCGGCAACGGCTTTGCCGTGGGCACCGTGCTCGAGCAGAACAACCATTATGTCTCGCCTTTCGTCCTGCCGCGCCCCACTGTCATCGTTCCCGGCAAAGCCCAGCCTCAACAGCCTGATTTCAGCACGAAGAGCGTTCCCTCGCTTGGCTCCCTCTGGAGCGCTGACGGACGTCTTGCTGCGGTTTTCTCAACCAACGGAAGCTGGCTCACCACCGGTTCACTGACCGTCATGCCCAAGGGCTACGTGCCCGGTCACCGGACAGACCACAACGGCGTGGAAGTCGATTGCAACAAGCTCGGCCCGCTCTGCACCAGGCAGGTCTTCGGCATGCACATGGAAGGCACTCATCGCAGCCTTCAGACCATTTCGTTTTACGGTACTGGCCCGGGTTCGCCTCCGGTCAAATACACCTTTCACGAGAACGATACCTTCGGCTCCTTCCGCGCCGCGCTTCCGGTCGTGGATTGGCTCAGCCTCGAGTCGGGCTTCGAGTACAGGCAGACCGACCTTCCGGCCTCCACTGCCGCCAACTCTGTCTCAGCCAACTTCAACCCGGCGACCGTTCCCGGCCTTTCCTCGCAACCGGGCTTTGCGCATCCTTACGTTGCAGTTCGGACCGGCCCCACGGTGTACCTGTCACCGAAGACCGACGATCACGACGATAACCACAGCGGACCTCTGATGAAGCCGTATCTCCTCTTCACGTTCCGCAATGGCGCTGAGTATCACTGGTATGCGGCCCAGGGGGATTCCGTATCCTCATTCCAGCAGGTCGTCATCGACTCGGACGAGAACATCCAACTGGCGACCCGGGTCCGCCACTACGTTCAGGTTGGGGACACAGGGCACGGCCTATCGAGACTGTTCTATTCCACCCTCGCCCGCGCCTGCGGCGACTCCGGTATCGACTGGTCCAAGCCGAAAGACTACGTTCTCAAGGTTCGCCAGCCCTGCCGCTTCGGAAATCTCGATCTCCGCTCTCATATCGTCGCCTCAAGAACGGGAACGAACTCGGCTGTCCCTTTCTATTTGCAGCCCACTGTAGGCGGCTCGGATATCGACTCACGCCCCAGTCTTCGGGCCTTCCCCGACTACCGCTTTCGCGCGCCGGACGCCCTTTTCGTTCAGACCGACTACTCCGTTCCCATTCGCGACCCGCTAGGCCTTCTTGTCTTCTATGACGCTGGAACGGTCGGCCCGACGTTCTCAAGCCTCTCCTTCGCGCACCTCCGCCAGGACGCAGGCCTTGGTGTCACTCTGTCTCTCCAAGGGCACGTTGCCGCTCAGGGCTATCTGGCCTGGGGTGCGGGCCACGGCCCCACTTTTGGCTATAACTTCACTAAGTTCTTCTAAAACGCTGGTTGGGGACAGATAAGCAGACGCTATATTCGTATGCCTCCAGCGCAAGCCGACAGCACGATTTGCGGGGAATTACCCTCCGGTCGCGCACAATGCAGGCTGGCCGGCGCTCTGAACTGTCGCGGCTGCCGAGGGAGAAGCCTACTTGAACGGAAGCTTTTCAATTCGCAGATCGTGCCGTTATCCCGGAAGTACCCCCGGTATCCATCAGTAACTATCTTGATATCAGAGACCACAGCATCGTGGCGGGAAAATAAATACCCTCCCCCCCGTCTATTCGTTGTTTGTTCGTCTCATCGGCGGCACGGTAGCGTAGTTGCGCTATCCTGCTCCCAGTGCCTGAACCCGACCTCATATCCGAACTCGCTCCAGGCCTTTACCTCGTCGGCACACCTATCGGCAATCTCGAGGACATCACCCTTCGCGCCCTGCGGGTGCTGCGCCAGGCAGACCGGATTGCCTGCGAAGACACCCGCCAGACGCAGAAGCTGCTCAATCACTTTCAGATCACGACTCCAACCGTGAGCCTGCACCAGCACAACGAGCGGGAGCGGGCGGTGGAGCTGATCGCGGTTCTGGAGGCGGGCCAGCGTATCGCGCTCGTCTCAGACGCAGGCATGCCTGGCATCAGCGATCCTGGCGGCTGGCTCACGCAGGCCGCCATCGCAGCGGGCATCGCGATCTACCCCGTTCCCGGTGCGAACGCCGCCCTCAGCGGGCTGGTCGCAAGCGGGCTCTCGACGGCGGACTTCCACTTTGTGGGTTTTCTGCCGGAAAAAGCCGGGGCGCGCAGGAGCCGCCTTGAGGAGCTCGCCAAGCTATCGACCGCTGAATCCGCAACGACATTGATCTTTTACGAGGCTCCGCATCGCATCCTCGAGACGCTGGCGGATCTCGAATCTGTGTGGGGAGCGAGCCTGCGCGTTGTGGTCGCTCGCGAGCTCACCAAGGTGTACGAGGAATTCTTGCGCGGAACGGTGCAGGAGGTGAGAAGTACGCTGGCAGGCCGGGATCGCATCCGCGGCGAGATCACAGTCCTCGTCGAAGCTGCTGGCCTCCGGGGTGGCGAGCAGGACAAATCCCTGACGCTGCTCGCCCGCCTCGAACAACTCGAAGCTGCTGAAGGCCTCTCCGAGAAGGACGCCCTCAAGAGGCTGGCCCGCGAGCTCGGACAGAGCAAGAGCGATCTGTATCGCGAAGTGCAGCGGGAGCGGGCCAAGGCTCAAGGCGCGGGTACCCGGCCTCCTAAAAAGGGCTAAACGTCGGTCCCTCCGGCTGCACGTTCTCCCGTGTCTTTGGAGGAGACCGTCTCCGTCTCTTCGATTTCGGCGATCAGTTCGGTAAGCTGCTCGCGGCGGCGGTCGCTCATATCGAGGAAGCGAACACCGATGTTGTGCTTGTCCATAACTGCCTGGGTGACGCCCGCCAGGCGAAAGGGCAGTCCGTGGAGATAGAACTCTGCCTCTACGCGGACGAAGATGCCCACATTGAATCGCTCATCGGTCCTCAGCCGGCATCCGCCCTGACTCAGGTTCAGGATCTGGCCCGGCATACAGATGTTGGTGTTGACGAGCAGCAGGTTTGCGCGGGTATCGACTTCGTGGCGGCCATGCAGACGCCTGTCGCGCGAGACTGCGGAGGGCGCCGGGGTTCCTTTTGCGACGCGGAGCCGGACCTCAGGCTCAGGTTGGGGTGTTGCATCGGCAGGTTGGCGAAATTCTGATTGACGGGCGCGAACAGCGGGGGCCTCCGAAACGGGGGTCTTCTTTGCCTGAGCGGGCGGGAATGTCTCCCGCTGAATTCCGGCGTCGCCGGGTTCGGCTGTTTTTGGGGAATCTTCCGATTTCTTTGCCGCGTTGATCTCGGCAACCTCGGCGAGGACTTCGGCAAGGGCCTGCTGGCGGCGCTCGGATATATCGAGAAAACGGACTGCGAAGGACTTGCTGGGTCGGCTGCCGAGTGTCACTCCGAGCAGGCGAAAGGCTATGCCGCGGAGTTCAAACTGCACCTCTACCCGCATCATGACGCCGGCCAGAAAAAGCTGCTCTGTCTCGAGGCGGCAGCCGCTCAGGCTGAGGTCCACAAGCCTTCCCGGCACGTGGCCCGCGCCAGCCCGAGGCGAGATCGAGGCTGGGCAATCCACTACGTGGCGTGGGTGAGCACGTCGCTCGGCATCGCGCGCTGGCTGCTTCTCGTGGGCGGGAGTTGATTCCGCTCGACCGTCACCTTGCAACTGATTCGCCGGATCGTGTTCCGCTGCCATCTCCGCCCCACTAGCAGGGGCAGACGCAGAGCCCCTGAATCAATGCCCGTCGCTGGTCCACGGCTGCGCCGGAGCTGGCTGAGGCGCCTCGCGACCCTTCAGCCGGTCGTACTGGTACAGGTCGCTGGTGGTTCCGAGCGCTTCGTTGTACAGGCTGATACCGCCCGTGACCTGGGTCAGCTCTTCCGTGAACTGGTGAATCGCCTGCAATTGGGCAGCCGTTGCGGGCAGTTCATACTTGCTGGTCTTTAAGAATTTCTGATAACCGCGGTCGAGCAGGCGGGCGATTTCGCCTTTAACGACCGCGCCCGGGCGCTCGCGGAAGGCCACAACCGTATCCGAACCGGGGCTAACTCCTGGAGCTGCGGTCGCACCAGTACCCTGTACCAGCACCGCCGCGCAGCCATATTTGGCTACCCACAGGCCACCGGGAACAACCGGCGCAGGCGTTACTTCAAAAGAGTGCGCCCGCAGCGCGTCCTGGATCTGCTCCAGTGTTGGCGCCTTGGTCTTTTTTGTCATCAACTCAGCCATCGAATACGATCCAGTCCCCCGAGACGGAAGTTCCGGCGGCAAAAACCGGCTATGGCCGTTTCCATCCGTCGCGAAGTGGTGAAATAGATATCGGCGGCGAAGCCGACTGCTTCAACTCTCGCACAACCGCTCCGTCTGCCGCAATTTGGCTTGGCGCGAGCGCGACGGGACCCGAATGCTGATCCTGCCCCAATCCGTCTACGACCAGCTCCGGCGCCACGGGGAGTTTGCCTATCCGGAGGAATGCTGCGGTGTGCTGGTTGGCACGTTTGGCGACGGCATGAAGATTGTGAGGCGCGCTGTCGCAACCCGTAACGCGAGCTTGAGTCCGAACAAACACTATGCAATCGACTTCCATGAATTGATTTCTGTTATACGGGAAGCGCGGGTCGCTGGATATGAAGTCGTCGGCTTCTATCACTCCCATCCGAACCATCCTGCGCTCTGGTCTCAGACGGATTTCGCGGAAGCGCACTGGATTGGCTGTTCCTACCTCATTACGGAGGTCGTAGGGGGCGTTGCGGAGACGACGAATGCCTTTTGCCTTGCGGGCTGTATTGAGGAAGACAAGCGATTCGAGGCGGAAGAGATTGTGATCGCTGACCGAACGGCAAAGGGCGAGGGAGAGGATAAGCTGTGAATCTGTCGGACCGCGGAGAACGCCGGCTCCGCTCTGCTGCGCGGCTCTACCGCAAAGGCCGCGTCCGCGTGATCTGGATCAACGGCTGCCTGTTCTTCGGCGGAAGTCTTTTCCTCCTCTATAACGCGGTTGATTACCTGATTGAACCGCGCGCCAGGCCTACGCAGGTGGAGTTGCTCTGGTTTTTCGTAGCCCTCGTGGCCAGCGGGCTGGTTGGCTATCTCTACGGCCTCTTCACCTGGCGGAATCTGGTTCGCACCTTCGGCGAGGCCGGGGACTCTAATAACGAGAACGTACAATAGAGCCTCAAGGACATTGAACATGACGACAGCTTTCGCCGACGCCGCTACCCTGCCTCAACTGACCAACGACGACCTGGGCCGCTACTCCCGCCACCTGATCTTGCCCGAGGTGGGCATGGAAGGACAGCAGCGCCTTAAGGCTGCCAAGGTACTGTGCGTTGGTACGGGCGGGCTCGGTTCTCCGCTTGCTCTGTACCTTGCCGCGGCGGGTATCGGGACGCTGGGCCTGGTGGATTTCGATGTGGTCGACTCCAGCAACCTGCAACGGCAGATCATTCATTCGACCAAAGACATCGGCCGGAAGAAGACCGATTCGGCACGGGAGAAGCTGAACGCGTTGAACCCCGCGCTCAACGTGGTTACGCATGACACGATGTTGACCAGCGCCAATGCGCTTGAGATTTTTGCGCAGTACGACATCATCGCCGACGGTACGGACAACTTCCAGACGCGCTATCTGGTCAACGATGCCTGCGTGCTGCTGAACAAGCCGAATGCCTACGGCAGCATCTTCCGCTTTGAGGGACAGGCCAGCGTTTTTGCGACTGAGGAAGGCCCCTGCTACCGCTGCCTCTATCCCGAGCCGCCTCCGCCTGGATTGGTCCCGAGCTGCGCGGAAGGAGGGGTGCTTGGCATTCTTCCGGGGCTGGTTGGGGTGATTCAGGCGACAGAGGTGATCAAGCTTATTCTTGGCAAGGGCGAGCCGCTGATTGGCCGCCTCTTGCTGGTCGACGCGCTGAGCATGCGCTTTCGCGAGCTGAAGCTGCGCAAGAATCCCGACTGCCCGGTTTGCGGCACTAACCCTACGGTGACGGCGCTCATTGATTACAACCAGTTTTGCGGAATCGCGCCCGAACCGGCGCAGGCGGCTACGGTGAAAAATGGCATCCCTCAGGTTTCAGTGAAGGAACTCAAGGCGCGTCTGGATGGCAAGGAAGCGCGTAACGACAACTTCCTGCTGCTGGATGTGCGTGAACCTTACGAGTTTCAGATTGCTCAGATCGGCGGCAAGCTGATTCCTCAGAATGACCTGCCCAATCGGCTCGGTGAGCTGAACAAGGAGCAGGAGATCATCATTCACTGCCGCTCCGGAGCCCGAAGCCAGCGCGCGGCGGAGCTGCTCAAAACCAACGGCTTTCAGAATGTGAGCAATCTTGCCGGAGGAATTCTGGCATGGTCGGATGAGATCGACCCGACTGTGCAGAAGTACTGAGCTGGGAATAGAGGCAGCTTCCGCCCCGCATTGGATTGCTCAGACTTCTTGCGGATTGCCTGTGATGCATGGCACAGGCAATGCTTGCCGACGTGGCCTAACATGTGCTTAAAGGGGTAATCCCATGAAAGCACTTGTCTATCACGGTCCCGGGCTCAAAGCCTTCGAAGAACACGCCAAGCCGCAGATTCAGTCGCCCACTGACGCGATTGTTCGTATCACCCACACGACGATCTGCGGGACTGACCTGCACATCCTGAAAGGTGATGTGCCTACTTGTACTCCGGGCCGCATCCTGGGCCATGAAGGTGTTGGTGTCGTCGATGCCGTCGGGGCTGCCGTCACAATATTCAAGCCTGGCGATCGTGTGCTCATCTCCTGTATCTCTTCGTGCAGCAAGTGCGAGTTCTGCCGCCGCGGGATGTATTCCCATTGCACGACGGGCGGCTGGATTCTGGGCAACAAGATTGACGGCACACAGGCGGAGTTTGTCCGCACGCCTCATGCAGATACCAGCCTTTACCCCGTGCCTGTGGGCGCTGATGAAGCGGCTCTGGTGATGCTCTCCGATATTCTGCCGACCGGGTTCGAATGCGGCGTTCTCAATGGCAAAGTTGCGCCTGGCTCGACAGTGGCTATTGTTGGCTCGGGTCCGATTGGACTGGCGGCGCTGCTGACTGCGCAGTTCTATTCGCCGAGGCAAGTCATCATGATCGATCTTGATGACAATCGTCTGGCTGTGGCGAAGCGATTCGGCGCTACGACCACGATCAACAGCAGTGACGGCAACGCACTTCGGGCGGTTCATGCACTGACACAAGGTCTCGGCGTCGATACTGCTATCGAAGCAGTCGGCATTCCGGCGACCTTCGAGTTATGCGAGCAGATCATCGGCCCCGGAGGCACCATTGCCAACGTCGGCGTTCACGGGGTCAAGGCTGACCTGCACCTTGAATATCTGTGGGACCGCAACATCACGATCACGACACGCCTGGTAGACACGGTCAGTACGCCAATGCTGCTTAAGACTGTGCTTTCGCACAAAGTAGATCCAACATTGCTGATCACGCACCGGTTCAAGCTGGCGAACATTCTGGAAGCCTATGAGACGTTTGCTCATGCCTCCACGAGTCAGGCTCTGAAGGTGCTCATCGAGGCTTAACCTGGGGCGGGCTCATCAGGCGAATTGCTCTTGCCGAGTGGATCGAGGGGGGAATTCCTGATCAATTCGAGACATTCCCCCAACGGTCTTGGTTCCTAAACCTCTTTATTTTGTCAATTTACCTTTAGTTGGCTTGACGATGCTCCATTCCGGTATGCATACTCCCTCTTTGTAATTGCCGGGGTGTCTTCCCCAGCTCTCCGGCAGGAGCTGCATTACATGGACCTCATTTTGCTGCGTGTTCTCTTCGTAGGTTTGATCGCAATTATTTGCTATTTCCTTCAACCTTTCGGAGTTTCCGGCCCTATCGCGGCTGGGTGTGGTGTCGTGGCTTCGGCTGCGGTCATCGTCTTTGAGCTACGGGTGCGCGCTCTTAACCTTCGCCGACTGATCGGCGCGGTCACCGGTTCGGTGCTTGGCATCTTTGGAGCTTCGCTGTTCTGCATTGTGCTGCGCTCGGCGCTTCCGGCCGGACCGACTTCGGCTGCGATTCAGGTCTTCGTGCTGTTGCTGATGACGTACGTCGGTCTGCTGGTGGGCACCAGCAAGGGTGATCTGCTCAACCCGGCAGCTCTGGGGACGGTCTTTTCAGGCGAAAAGGTCGCGAGGAAGAGCTTCAAAGTGCTGGACACGTCGGTCATTATTGACGGGCGTATCGCGGATGTGGCCGATACCGGTTTCATGGACGGAATCTATGTGATCCCGGAGTTTGTGCTGCGCGAACTGCAGGTGGTTGCCGACTCTACGGATAGCTCGAAGAGGCAGCGAGGACGTCGCGGGCTGGACATGCTGCAGCGGATGCAGTCCAACACCAACCTGCAGATTCAGATCGTTCCGGATGATTTCCCTTCCATCAAAGAAGTCGATCTCAAGCTGCTGGAGCTGGCCAAGAAATGGGACGCCAAGGTGGTCACCAACGACTTCAACCTGAACAAGGTGGCCCAGTTGCACCGCGTTGAAGTGCTTAACGTCAACGACCTGGCCAACGCGCTCAAGCCCGTGGTGCTGCCGGGCGAGAAGATGAACATCCTCATTCTCAAAGAGGGTAAGGAGTACAACCAGGGCGTCGGCTACCTCGATGACGGTACCATGGTGGTCGTCGATCACGCACGGCGCGTGATTGGGCGCAGTGTCGAGATCACGGTGACCTCGGTGCTGCAGACTGCCAGCGGCAAAATGATCTTCGGCCGCATGGACGAAGCTGTAGCCCGAACCGAATCTACTCGCAGCGCTGTCGCAGTCGAGTTCACTCATTAGACACTCAGGATTGCCAAACTTCGACAAGGCCCACCCATTGTGCTGGGCTTTGCTGTGTGGATCGTACTCACAGGCATGCCCCGCAATTTAGAATCAAGGTGTAGAAGCATTCGTACGACTGACAGGATCACTATGACTGCAACCCTAAAGACCGCCCTCACCGACTCCATGCAAATCGCCGCCGCAAAGGCCGGCCTCAAGCTTGTCTCCACTACTGAGGGCAAGGACTTCCACAGCCACCCTACCGCCATCTTTGAGCTAGCCCCTACGGCGAATGAAACCGGCCGGACGCTCAAACTGGAGCTTAGCGAGCACTTCGACTTCAACAAACCCGAGCTGCTGCCCGCTATGACCGTGCATTTGGCGGAGGAGGCCAAGCGCCTGCGCAATCCGCGCCCGGATGCATATGTCACTCTGGAGGGGCTCCCGGTTTCACTGCGAAACTTCAGCTGGCCGTTTCATCGCTCGACTTCGGGTTCGGACACTTATATCGTCCATGGCGAGATTTACCTCGAAGACGGCACTCCCTCGCCGCTGCACGCCAAGATTTCGGCCTCGATGACTGTTACTTTCGCCGAGATCGTTCCAGCGCCTGAGCAGCCCTATGCTGAGACCTTTCTGTACAACGCTGTGCGCAAGACCCTCGACATGGGTCAGCTCGAGCTGGTCAAGAGCGGCAATCGCCAGCCTGTTCCAGTGACTACGCGCTACTACAGCCGCTGGCAGAAGAAGTTCATTTTTACGGAAACCGATGATGCGGCGCGCCTCGAATACCTGCTGCTCAAGACCTACTGGCTCTCTGGAGTACTGGGCGCAAACCAGCCCATATGGATAGCCGACCCGCGCGACGGGCAATACCTCAACACTACCGAAGCCGAATTGCTCCGCATGGCGAAGGACGAGGCTGGTCAGGGCTTGCTTGCTCTCTCAGGTGAATACGCGGCTCCGACGCCACTGCTGATGAGCCGTGCCGAAGAGTTTCGCGCTCGCATGGACAAGGCACTGGCCATCACCAAGCCTACCTTCAACGAAGAGATGCGCGCCGGGCACGCGAATATGTAGTCCGCAGGACTGAAGGGGCCGTCCTCAGGGGCGGCCCTTTTGCATTTGGCTCAGGTATATCTCTCAGACTGCGGCGCCGGGCGCTTCCGGCGGTTTGCCTATGCCACCGCAGGGAGCGGCTCGGGTGGGTTGGCAGCCGATTGCTCGGGCCCGGATTCGCGCCACATTCTCCAGAATGCCAGCGAAAAGGCTGCCAGCACGAGCAGCGTCTCGTACATGCCATGCAGATGGGGATTGAGCACGACGAACGGCACGGCCAGAGACGGCAGGAAGAGCAGAATCATCAGGGTCAGAAGACGTCGCGTTCGCAATCCGTAGACCCACAGGACGAAGCCCGCGAACAGGGCGATGTCCATGTCATATTGCATCTCGCGAGGGTTGACCAGGATGATCGCGGCCAGCACGAGGGCCAGCCACACGCCGTTTCCGGTCAATGTGCCGCATCGATCGAGTCGGCGGCGCAGGAGGAACATTGACGTCAGCAGAAGCGCGGCAAAGGTGATGCCTGCAATGTACGCGGCGGCTCCGGCGCTGGAACGCTGTGCGTGGTGGTACGTGGCAACGATGCCGAACAAGCCATAGCCGAACTGCTGGCTGAGCAGGATTCCCTGACGCAAGGACCACTCATAGCCGGCGTAGAGTTCGGGCCACAGGGCGCGTTCCCCCAGGTTGGCTGCCACGACCGCGACTCCGCAGCCGATGCTTCGGAGCCATTGCCGTCTCCCTGCCAGCAAGGGCAGCAGTAGCAAAGCCAGGAAGGTGATCTTGATCACCGCGGCGAGAAATAAGGCAAGGAAAAACCAACTCCAACGGTTGCGGCGTAACCCCGGCACGGCTGCTACAAAAGCAACGCAGTAGAAGATCGAGGCGATATTCATGCTGCACAGGGCCAGGACCCCCGTAAACCGAGGAGAGGCAAAGAAGAGCAACAACGCAAAGAGTGGGCCTAGCCAGGCCATCCGAAAGAAGTAAAGCGCAAGTACAAGCGGAATCGCACAGGTGCCGGCGATTGCCGCTCCGGCATACACCAACGCGCCGCTGCCAGCAGGAACGAGATGCGACAAGAACCCCGCGAAATAGAGGAAGATGGGCGGATACAGGAAGAAAAGCGGGGCCAGAGAGGCGTTATACGGATCGCGCCCGGCGAGCCAGGTCTCCACGGCATGTGCATACACTGGCAGATCTTCGGACCACCAGCCTGCGATATCACCTCGGTGCCAAAGAGAAAACACGACCGCTGCCGCTGCGAATAGCAGCATCAGGGAAAGGAGGGTGGGGCGAGTTGGCGACGCTGAAGCGCCGGGGGTCAAGCGGTCGTGCAATGGCGCTCCAGGAGAAATATAAGGATTTCGTAAGTATTATCCCCGAAGGGTATTCAGATCGCAATAAGTTATTGCAGGCTGCATCTACAACTTTCAGCCCGCATTGCCTGCCAGAAATGTCAGTTTTGGATTTCTTCGTTCCGACTATGCCGCTCGATGAGGTCTGCAATGGCTTGGCGGAGCTCTTCGGTGAGAGCCTCGGATTCGCGGAGGGTGCGGCCATGCGTGGGGAGCGGTGAGCCAATAATCAGTTTGAGCGGGATTCGTGATGGGAAGAAATGGCGGGTGTGGATCGGAAGCAGATCGTAAACCCCGATCAGCGCTATGGGCACCAGCGGAACCTGAGCGCGGATGGCCAGGTACGCAGCTCCATTGAGAAAGGGCTGCATATTACCGTCGGGAGTGCGCCCGCCTTCCGGGAAAACGAAGACGCTTAGACCATCCCGCAGGGCACGAACGCCGTTGCCCAGGCTGGAGAGTGTCGCACGCGGGTTGGCGGTGTCGATGGGGATCTGGCCTGAGCGGTTGAGATACCAACCGATAAAAGGGAGAGTCCACAGCTCCTTCTTCGCCAGAATGCGGAACTGAAAGGGCAGGCTGGCGAAGACCACCGGCGTGTCCATATAAGAGGTGTGGTTGGCGGCATAGACGGCGCACGAGTCCGGAATATTTTCGAGACCGCTAACCTGAACGCGAGAACCCGAGGCCCACACGGAAAAACCTGCCCAGAGACGCGCGAGGCGATGTTGCAGGCGTCCATGAGTGTCAAGCAGAGATGCCAGCAACGCCATGCTGCCGAAGACCGCGGTGCCGAGAAGGAAGGGCGGAGCTTGCAGGAGATTGGTTCGCAGACGGGCTGCCAAAGGAAGCGGATTTGGCCTCACGGTTGTGAGCCTTCAGACTTCTCCGCGAGCAGCAGAGTGCGGGCTTCGCCGACGAGGTAGACGCTGCCGCTGATGACGATGATGCCGTCCGGTCCGATGAGGCGGCGGGCCATCGCAATCGCGCCTGCGACTGTGTCGGCCGAGGAGGAGGGGACGCCTGTCGCCTCGGCGGCGGCAGCGAGATCGGCTGCCTCGGTTGCGCGCGGCGAGTGGATGGGCGCAAGCACGGCATGGTCGAAGACGGGAAAGAGAATCTGGGTCATTTCCCGCAGTGGTTTGTCGCGGAGACAGGCGAAGATCAGGGCATTACGGGGAGGGGCAGAGTTTTCCGATTTCGTCCCGGGTGCGGTTACTGCAGCGTTCAGAGCGGCCCGCAGAGCCCACGCGCCAGCTGGATTGTGAGCGACGTCCAGGATGAACCTGGCGCCGTCGGGCAGCGTGATCCGCTCGAGGCGGCCGGGCCAGCGGGTGTCATGTATCCCCCGCTCGATGGCCGCCGCAGTGATGGGGAAGCCGTGATGTTCCGCAAGTTCAACCGCAGATGCGATGGCCAGGGCGAGGTTGCGGTGCTGATGTGCTCCGGTAAGGGGCGAGTCGACGACGATGGACTGACCCAGAACCTCCAGTGAGTAGGGGCCGGTGGCGCTTGCGTTCATCGGTGGAATGTAATCTGCGGCGCTGACGCCGCGAACATTCAGCTCCATGGCCACTTCTCCGATGGCCTGATTAGCCTCGGGGTGCTGAGGCAGGGTGATTAACGTTCCGTTGGGGCGGAGGATGCCGGCCTTTTCGCGAGCGATCAGGTCAATCGTCGAACCCAGCCACTCCTGGTGGTCGAGCGAGATGTCGGTGATGACGGAAAGGATGGGGCTGACGATGTTGGTGGCGTCGAGGCGGCCGCCCATGCCAACTTCGAGGATAGCGAGATCGACCGGGGCTGAACCGGGGCTGGGCTCGGCGAAGTAGAGGAACGCCACGGCGGTGAGGAGTTCAAAGTAGCTGGGGAGGGCAGGAAGCATGCCGTCGAGGACCATTTGCTGGCCCGTATCGTGAACCCGGAAGTACAGGCGAGCAAATGTATCGTCGGGAATATCCTGCCCATCGAGTCTGATCCGCTCGTTGACGCGGTCCAGGTGTGGCGAAGTGTACAGTCCCACACGGAGACCACTTGCCTGCGCGATCGATGCCAGCGTGGAAGCAGTTGACCCCTTGCCGTTGGTCCCGGCGACGAGAACTGCGGGGAATTTGGCGTGCGGGTTGCCGAGCGAGGCTGAGAGAATTCCGATTTCCGCAAGGGAGAACTTGCGCCTGGCCTTTCCGGGGGTAGAGAAAAGCTCCGGGATCAGTGCGTTCAGGTTCGCAATTGCGGATTCGTAAGCGGTCGGACTTGCGGCGGGCGGGGACATGGAAACTTCATTGTAAGGGAACGGGGAATGGCAGCGAAAAATGAAAGGCCGCGAGTCTCACGAGTCGCGGCCCTGGTTTTGTGCGATTCAAAACTAGAAGCGAATGCGGCCGAAGAACTGGGCATTGCGGTGGCCGGTAATGCCTAAGGGGTAATTGGCGAAGGTGTTGGTACCGTTCGGGCCGGTGAACTGGTCGGTCGGGATGCCGGTAGTCAGCGTGGTGCTGACGACGTTCGCCTCACCATGATTGAACGCGTTGAAGAGGTCGCCGCGGAAATCAAACTGCACATTCTCCCAAATCTTAAAGGAGCGCTGAATGGTGATGTCCCATTGCTGGAAACCGGGAGTATACAGGCTGTTCCGGCCAACGGCATTCTTCACTTCCTGGCCGAATGGCGTGACGATCCAGTGCACATCCGTAGGCTGGACGACTTCGCAGGGGTTATTGGTGTACCAGTAGGACGGACCTGAGCAGAGCGTACCCTGTGAGACGCCGTAGAACCAGGAGTCGTCAAAGGCATAGGTCGTGAGCGGCGCTTTGGGGTTCGCAAGTGCCGGACGATCATTAAAGATACCGTCACCGTTGGTGTCGTAACCGACCTCAACATTCTCCGGAGTACCGGCCTGGAACTGAGTGATGCCGGCGAAGCTCCAGTGATTGACGATGTTGCCGGCGACCTTCATGACACCCTCGGTGTGCCAAAGCGGTGGGGTCCAGATATAGGAGAGGACCAGGCGCTGGCGGTGGTCGTAGCCGGACGGACCGTAGTCGCTGGTTCCACGGTTGTTCGGGAAGCGGCTGCTGGGGTACGAGGACTGGTTGTTGGTGGTGAAGATCTCGGAAACATCGTCCATAGACTTGCCGAGGGTGTAAGACCCGCGGAAGAGGAAGCTGTGGCTGAACCTATGGTCAACTTCTGCCCAGAGTCCGGTGTAGTTAGAGTCGCCGGAATTATCTCGGGCGATGATGGCACCGCGCGTGGGAATCACACGATCCGGTCCAATGAGATCTTCGTTGACGAAAGGATTCAGATTCTCATTGCCGTACAGATGCTCACCGCGCTCGCCAACGTAGTTAACGCGCAATGCGGTTGCCCAGGGAAGTTCGCGTTCAAATCCGAGATTCCAGTGGATGGTGCGCGGAGACAGCAGGTGATTTGTAATCGGCTCGGCGGTGTTGGTCGGAAGTGGGTTAGGGTTCAGGCTGGCAAAATTCTCGAACCAGTTCGCAGTGCCGCGGTTGCCGTTCGCGCTGGAACTGCTGTTAATCTGCGGCGAAGCCGCATTCGGTGCCGATGCCTGGGTGTTGTCGCTGATGTTGGTGTAGACGACGTCATAGAAAACACCAAAGCCCGCCCGGAAAACCGTCTTGCGTGAACCCAGGAATTCAGGGCTGTACGTAACACCCGCCCGCGGGCCCCACTGGCTGCCGTCAGCCTGCTGCCTGGTATTGCAGGTCACGCCAGCGGAGGGGAAGCAGGCGATATTGCTGAAGTCTGTGCCAGGGTAAGGCAGACCAGGTGCGTTGAAGGGCGCGCCGTTGTACTCGTAGCGGAACCCAAGGTCGAGGCTCATGTCTGGCGTGGGCCGGAAGGTGTCCTGGACGAAGTAGTTTTATGAGAGCAGGGTCGGCCGAGAATTGGGGTTGCCGAAGTTCTGGGTAATGCTCGAACCGGAGCCACCAAAGTCGTCGATCAGGTTTGCCAGACCGGTGTATTTAAAGCTCGTTTCACCTACCGGTGTCTCCGAGGTGTCAGTGTTGTAACCGATGCTTCCGTAGAAGTTGAAGGGGATTTGGTCGGTTACGCGAACCTGTTCGATATCTGTGCCGATCTTGATGAAGTGCTTGCCGTGAGTCCAGCTGATCGAATCCTGCAACTGGTAGGTATTGTGGAAGCGTCCCTGCGGGATGTTGGTCGGGATTCCATAGCCAGTGAGACCAGTCACACTCACGCCCGGCGTACCGAAAAGCGGATTGGAGGTCGTGCTGGCCGGCAGACCAAAGGAGAAGCCGATGCGCCCGTAAGACAGACGGAACTCATTCACCACCTTGGGATTGAAAACATGTGTCTCCACAATGCCGGTGTTGTAGGAGGTACCGTCCTGATCTGTGTCGAAACCGGGCAACTGGCCGGTAAAGTTGAACACGTCAAAAGGCGCCGTAAACCGTGTGCGAATGAAGCGCAGATTGAGCGTGTCTTTTTCACTGAATACATAGTCGCCCTTGAGATCGAGCTCGGGGGCGTTGTCATCCGCACCCAGGTTGCGCGTGATCAGACCGACTTCAACTGTGCCACGATCGACACCAGTGACGGGATCTGGCCCCAGTGGAATGGGGGCGGGCAATGAAGGAAGGTTCGTGTTCCCTACCAGGCCGCCGTAAGCGGCGATGAGGTTGTCGAGCCTGGTACTGGAAGGCTGTGCCTTCAGGGTCGCAAAACCAGCCGCGCTGGGAACCGAAAGCGGCGAAAGACTGGCCGTCGAACGGAAATAATCCCACTGGTACGAGGCGAAGAAGAAGGCCTTGTTTTTTACGATGGGCCCGCCGATCGAGAATCCTGGCAGGTTCTCGCGGTACTTGGCGTTGCTAGGGTTTTCGTCGAAGATGTGCGTCGACTTGTCGATTGCGTCGAAGGAAGAGTTCCTGAGGCGCTCGTATACAGAACCGTGGAAGCTGTTGGTGCCGCTCTTGTAGATCAGGTTTGAGACCGATCCTGCGCCGTGGCCAAACTCGGCAGTGTAGGCATTCTCGATGATGACGACTTCCTTCACGGCTTCGTCATTGCCCGGCTGCAGGCCCTGACCGGCGATGCCGGCGTCGTTGTTGTCCTGCCCTTCAATGAGGAAGTTGTTGGAGCGGGGACGTCCACCGCCTACGTTGAAATTGACACCGTTAGAGAATCCACCCTGCGTGGTGGTGGTCACACCTGGAAGAGTCAGGGCCAACTCATAGGGGTTCAGGCTGGCGATGGGCAGGCTGCTGATTTCGAGTGTGCCGATGGTGCCGCTGATCTGCCCGTTATCCGTGTTGAGCAGTGCGTTGTCAGCGTTGACTTCAACCTTATCCGATGCGCCACCGACCTTCAGGACCAGCGAAGCCGAGGTAATGCTGGACGCGGGAACGACGAGGCCATCAACGATGGACGTGGCAAAGCCGCTGGCTGCGGCGGTGACCTTATATGTACCGGGCAACAGTGACTCAATACGGTAGGTGCCATCGGCTCCAGTGGTGGTGGTACGCATGGCGCCGGTCTCTGCAGATTCCACAGTAACGGTGGCGCCTGGCACCGCTGCGGCGCTCGCATCCGTTACGGCACCGACGATTGCGCCGTTTGAAGTTTGACCAAAAGCTGTGCTTACTCCAACAACGAGCATGAGCAGCGCAATAAGAACTCGCCTGAATTCTGTCACGTGAATCCTCCCAAAAGTGTTGAAGATAGAACCAAGATTGTGTTCCACGGGAGCCGGCGAGCAAACAATATGAAATATTGTCCGGCCATGCATGTAAGGGCAGACGGGCAGTACAGTTGCGAGTGCACGTTATGGGCCATTTCTGGAGACCCTATAAGCCTTTTTCTATGAATAACTTGCGAACTTGGTGGATCCTCAGCCCTACATATTGTCATAAGTTTTTGGCGGCAATAATTAAATTGCGGAGAACAGATACGGGCTGGTCAAATATGGAACTACGCTCCCGGGAACAGATCTCTCGCAACTTGAAAATTGCGCCCACAGCAAAGCCCCGCCGAAGCGGGGCTTTGTTGTGCAGAGACCGGCTGCTTTGGAAAGCCAGCCTGTCGCGATCGGGTTCAGGGCTAAAAGATGAACTTGAGCGCCAACTGCAGGGTACGGGCATTGGCGTTGAAGAACTTGCCAGGCTGATTGAATCCACCACTGGTGACGGTCTGGAAGTTGAGGGTCGAGGTGTAGCCAGGCGAGTTGATGTTGTCGAGCGTGCCCGGGATGTACTGCGCGTGGTTGAGCACGTTGAAGGCCTGGGTCTGGAACTCCATCTTGTAACGCTCGCCAAGGTTGAAGCGCTTGACGGCCGTCGCATCGAGGTTGTTGATGGGATTGATGGGCAGGCTATTGCGCGAGGCGGTAGCCAAGGCACCAGAGGCCGCTTGTATGTACCGGGCAGACGGGTTATTGGCGATGTAGGCGACAAGGTTGTTGCTGCATTGGGTAATCGGAGTGCCATCGGGGTTGGTGCCGCAGGTGGAGATACGGTTCGCATCGTATAAGGGGCTCACGCCAGAGCCGGTCCCGTTCGTTCCGTTGGGGTTGTAGATGGGCCGGTCGATGTATGCGCCGTCGCCGTTGCCATTGGCATCATCGCCAGAAAGCGCTGTGTAGTACTCGGGCGACTCGTAGGTATAGATGGGAGCAATTTCCCAGTTACCCGCCATGTTGCGCATGAACCAGTTGGAGCTCTTGAAGAAGGGCAGATCGTAGACCATTTCAAAGGTCAGACGGTGGGTGCGATCCAGGGCGGAACGGCTGTAATCCGCAGACACGTTCTGGAAGTCCTGTACACGGCGCGGCGTGAGCACAGTTGAGAAGACGTCAGCGGTTGCGTCATCCATGGTCTTGCTCCAAGTGTATGCCAGATTCATCTGCAGGCCCCGCTGGAAGCGACGAGTCAGGTTGACGGCCAGTCCGTTGTAGTTGGACTCCGAAGACGGCTGGAAGGAGACAATGTTACTGACGAAGCCTGCGTTCGCGTACGCGGGAACCGTGGAAGGACGTGCAGTGATGCTCGTGAGCGTGTTGCTCAGACCGGCCAGCTCGGCGTCGCTGGGAGCGCTGAGGTAGGTGGGCAGGTTATATTGCGCATCCACTTTGGACTGCTTGTTGATGCGGATCTGGGTGGAGAGGTGGATTCCGCGGGTGCCGACGTAGCGGACTTCCAGTGTGTAGTCGTGATGGAAGACGTGCTCGAGGCCGAGAGACCAGGTTTCTGCGTAAGGCAGCTTCTGGTCAGGCACATACGCCGAGGTGGCAGCGCGTTGATCCGCGATTGAGTCGAAGGTCGCAAGCGTTCCAGTGCCTGTCGGGAGACCACCGTTGGCCAGGAAGTTCGGATCTCCGGGATTCGGAATACCGGGAGCTCCAGAACCTACGTCCGTGGTTGAAGAGTACTGCGGCGGGAAGGAGAGAATGCCAAGGTTGTCGTACAGGACGTCGATGGCCATGCCGAAGCCCATGCGGACGGAGGTATTTTCGCTGGGAGCGTACACAATGCCCACGCGAGGCGTGTAGTTGTTGTACTGCGGCTTTGGTTTGTTGAAGACGATCAGGCCAGGATCACTTGCTGCGGCATTGAGGATCTGGGCGCGTTCGCCGACCGGAACCGAAGTGAATTCGTAGCGCAGGCCGTAATTGAGCGTCAGGCGCGGGCTGACTTTCCAGGTGTCGTTGGCGTAGCCGTAGAGAGCAGTCTGATCGCCGTAATAGAAGAAGTTGCCTGTGGAGCGCTCACCGAAGCCCGTTGGGGCAAGGTCATGGAGGTATTCCGTGAGACCATTCCACTCGTAGTCACCGCGAACGCGCTGGGTAAAGCTCTGCGGTGAAATGTACTTGCGCCCGTCAAAACCGATCTTGAAGTTGTGCTTTCCCTTGATCCAGCTGACGTTGTCCGTCAACTGATAGAGATTCTGGATGGTGGACTGGGGAGCGTTGCCGTCCGGACCATAGTTGATGAATCCCTGGTCATAGATCTCGAGGTTGGGAAAGGAGTTAAGGCCGGGGAAGCTGAAGTTGCCCGACGGGGTTTCATTGAAATAGCGGTTGAATCCGATGCGAGCTTCATTGATCAGGTTAGGCGTAAAGTTATGGAACTCGCTGATCGAGATGAGGTGGAATCGGTAGGGCGTGGTCGTGTAGAAGGCAGGCAGGCTCGCGGCGGTGTCGGGAGATCCCTGAGTGTTGTAGATGTAGCGCCCGCGCATGCTGTCCTTACCGGAGATGTTGTAGTCGAAGCCCGTCGTCAAGGCATCAAAATTGGTAAAGTTGGGCGCGCTAACCAGGTAGTTACCGAGCGGAATGTCGTACTCTGTGCCACTCCCGTAAATACCAGTGGTGTGGTTGAGTTGGGTGCCGCTGAAGACTGACAGAAACTGGCCGCCAGTCGTCTGATTAAAGCAGGCGTTGTCCGCCGAGGCATCCACTTGCGAACCTGACACAGGCGTGTACTTGGTATAAATACCAAGGTTGGTCGCGTTCAGCCCTGCAATCGACCCGAGGGTGGAAAGGCCGGCGGCAGTCGGGGTGCAGAGGTAATACTGGCCCGATTGGCCGGTGGTCTGACGCTCATAGCCGCCGAGGAAGAACAGCTTATTGGGGACGATCGGACCGCCAATCTCGCCGCCGTAGCGGTTGAAGTCGTAACGGGGATTGGGGATCTTGCCGCCCTGGATGGCGTTTTCGGCATTCAGGTCGCGGTTCTGGAAGTATTCATAGGCGGTGCCGTGGAGCTTGTTGGTGCCGCTCTTGATGTTGGTGTTGAACTGGCCGCCGGCAGAATGGCCAAATTCCGGGGAGAACTGGTTGGTGATAAGGGTGAAGTCGCCTACGGCGTCATTGGGAACGTACACCAGAGGTCCGGTAACCGACTTGTTGTTATTGTCGATGCCTTCGATGGTGTAGTTGTTGGCGCGAGGACGCTGACCGCCTACGGAGGGTCCAGTACCGGCACCCACTGCGCCGCTCGAGGCCACACCTGGAGTGAGCAACGACAGATTCAGCACGCCCAACCCGACGGATGCTACCGGCAGGTCGCTGAGTTCCTTGGACTCGAAAGTGGTAGCCAACTGCGTGGTGGTGGTGTCGATGGACACCGAAGCCTGCGCGGTTACTTCGACATTGGTGGCCTGCGAGGCTACGGTCAGCGGGAGACGGACTGTGCCGGTCTCTCCGAGCTTAACCTCGAAATTCTGCAGATTATAGGAACTGAACCCGCTGGCGCTTGCCGTGATGTTGTACTTGCCCGGAAGCAGGTTGGAGATGCTGAATTCTCCAGCTCCGTTGGCGACAGCATCGGTGGCGACGTCGGTGGCGACATTCACAGCGTGTACCTTTGCGTCACCAATAGCGGCTCCGCTGCTGTCGACGACCGTCCCTGAGATGCCGCCGCTGGTTACCTGAGCGAATGCCACGGAAGGGGCAAAGCTAGCGGTGACTAAACCTCCGGCAAGTACGCCGCCGAGGAGCAGTGAGCAAAAGGACTTCCTTAAAGTAAACATTTGGTCTTCCTTCCGAGATTGTTGTGTGAAACATGATGGCTCGCCAAATAAAATCTGTAGGTCCTTGAGCTGCTGCGCTGGAGCACGGAGCAAGGCGCTGCAAAATAGAACTGGAAACGCTGACTTGGTGAATGCACGTGGGTGGCCGTTTAAGGCACTGAGGTAAAGGATCGTTTTATGAGATAGTTACGATCCGGTGAATAGATGACGAGTTATGAGTTTTCATATTTTTTTAGAGATTCTATGAATTTTAGGTGTTGGCTATTGATAGCGCATGGTGATTCTGTCCGCGGTCTCTGACCTCCGGCGCGAGAAGCCGGGAGCAGAGCGGGTAACGCATCGGCTTTGTTTCAGAGTTCATACTCAGCTCAGACTACGAAATTCATGGTCCTGATCGGATCGGTGATTCCCCTTTTTCGGCTAATTGAGCGAACTATGCCAGTTGTGCTCCGCATCCGGAACAGAAGCGCGCGCCAGCGGGGTTTGTCCGCCGGCAGTTTCCACAGGCTACGAGGGTGGTCTCGCCCGGGGCCGCAGTTTGCACCGACACGTGAATCGGTTGGGCGTAGGCCTGGGCCGGATAGCCGGGGGCGACCCATCCGGGATAGCCAACGTACCCTGGGATTCCGATGCCAAGCGCTGCCGCCAGTCCCGCCGCCTGGATCGCGTTGTACATGCGCACTCGCCCGGGCATGAAGAAGCATTCAATCAGGCCCAGGATGGCGGGAATGCCGGTCCAGCAGAAGCAGCAATAGAGAATGCCCAGCCCCACGCGACCCAGATAAAAGTGATGCAGGCCAAAGCACCCTAGAAAAAGCGCGAGCAGTACGCCGACCACTTCGTCGCGACGGACGGACTCATACTGCTGCTGAAAGACGGCCTGCAGATTGGGATAGGGCATTGTGCTCATTGAGATCTCCAGATTCTCCTGTCATACCTATATACGTTGGCCGTGGCCTGCCAGTTCATTTTGCGGCACGATGCATAGTTTCAAATCAACTATCCTCAACCCTGCCTCGCTATAATCCTGCCAATGCCGCAGGAGTCAACAAAGCCTACCATGCTCGATCCAAAAGCATCCCCCGCAGAGCAAGTCGCCGCACTCACAGAACTTCTGAGGCGTCACGAATACGAATACTACGTCCTCGATGCGCCGACGATCTCGGATCAGGAATACGACACCCTGATGAACCAGTTGAAGGCTCTCGAGGCGGCGCACCCCGAGCTGCTCAGTCCGGACTCACCCACACAGCGAGTGGGCGGTCGCCCGGCCGAGGGATTTCAGAAAGTCCCGCATTCCCGTCCGATGCTATCTCTCGACAATGCTTACAACGAAGAGGAGTTGCGCGACTGGGATCGGCGCGTCCGCGAGCTGGCCGGTACGCTCCCGGTGAAGTACATCGCTGAGCTTAAGCTTGACGGGCTAAGCCTGGCGCTGCACTACGAGATTGACGATAAAGGCAATGCTCGTCTGCTGCGCGGCCTGACTCGAGGCGATGGCTCCATTGGCGAGGACGTTACTACCAATGTCCGCACCATTCGCAGCGTTCCCCTCGGCATCCCGGCGGCAAAACTGCGCGAATCCGGCATGGATTCCGCGAACGCAGTAAGCCTTAACGGCCAGTTCGAGGTCAGAGGCGAGGTGGTGATGCCGCTGGCCAGTTTTCGCAAGGCAAATGAGGAACGCGAACGCGAGGGGCTCGCTCCTGCCGCGAACCCACGCAACTATGCCGCTGGGACACTGCGCACCCTGGACACCAAAGTTGTCGCGCAGCGACGTCTCGACTTTTATGCCTATTTCCTGCTGCTCAATGGCGAATATAACCCTGCAGGGCAGCACGCCACACTCGAGACTCTCACCAGCCTCGGCTTCCGTGTCAATCCGCACCGCGATACGTTCACGACGGTCGACCAGATTCTTGCGTTTCTCTCCAAGGTGGAAGAGACGCGCGAAGGTCTCGGCTACGAAATTGACGGTGTTGTGATCAAAGTCGATTCGCAGGCCACGCAGCTCCGTCTCGGCTACACTGGCCGCGCACCACGCTGGGCCATCGCCTACAAATATACGGCCAAGGCCGGCATCACCCAGGTCCGCGAAATTCAGGTGACGGTTGGACGCACGGGCAAACTGACTCCTCTGGCCGTTCTCGTGCCGGTCGTGATCGGCGGCGTTACTGTCAGCAACGTTGGTCTCTTCAACGCCGATGAAGTCGCTCGCCTTGGAATTCGCCGCGGAAGCTGGGTCAAGGTGCAGCGCGCCGGGGATGTCATCCCCAACATTCCCGAAGTCATCGTCGACGCCGAGCATCCGCAGGGACCCGAACCCTTCGTCATGCCGACACATTGCCCTGTCTGCAATACCCCGGCCCAGCACACCGAAGGCGAAGTCGACTCCTTCTGCGTCAACCCCGACTGCCCTGCACGCCTCGCGCAGTCGCTCCAGTACTTCTCGCATCGCGGCGTCATGAACATCGAGGGTCTTGGCGAAGCGCTCGCTGTGCAACTGCTCGAGTCAGGACTGGTCAAGAGCATCGCAGACCTCTACACACTTACCGAGGAGCACCTGCTCACGCTCGAACGCATGGGCAAGAAGTCGGCACAGGCACTGCTCGCACAGATCGAGAACTCAAAGCAGGCCGGACTTGCGCGGATCCTGATGGGGCTCGGCATTCGCATGGTCGGCGAACGTACGGCTGAGCTGCTGGCTTCGGAGTTCGGCAGTATGGAGGCGATTGAGGCAGCGACACAGGAAGAGCTGGAGCGCGTGCAGGAGGTTGGCCCCAAGGTCGCCGCGTCGGTGCACGAGTTCTTCACAATTGAGAAGAATCGCGAACTGGTGAAACGGCTCACTGAGTTAGGCCTGAAGATGACAGCGGAAAAGAAGCAGCGGACCACGCAGCTTGAAGGACTGACCTTCGTGTTGACCGGCACCTTTCCCACATTAAGCCGAGAAGAAGCCAAGGAAAAGATCGAGTCCGCCGGGGGTAAAGTAAGCGGTTCGGTCAGCAAGAAGACCAGCTACGTTGTAGCGGGAGAGGAAGCGGGGAGCAAACTCACCAAAGCTCAGGAGCTACAAATCCCAATCATTGATGAAGCCCACCTCTTAAAGCTCATTTCTGCCCCGCAAGGGGAGAACTAAGTGCGATCTTGCCGTTATCAACGTCGCCGTGCAAAAGCATCAGCGGG
>Ga0182024_10003388_pt1 | contig 38099 bp, 32 predicted proteins | sample P32metaG_FD_120480 | JGI IMG/M metagenome (GOLD analysis project Ga0182024, IMG submission 120480) | Permafrost microbial communities from Stordalen Mire, Sweden - P3-2 metaG (Illumina Assembly) | ecosystem: Environmental > Terrestrial > Soil > Wetlands > Permafrost | place: Sweden: Stordalen...
GTTTTGCTTTGGCAAGCGGGTGGCAATCGTCAGAGCGCGGCTTCACAGCCTGCGGAAAAACTCGTTGCCAACCCCAATGCGTCCCGGCCAGGTTCACCCCACAGCAAGAAGCTTAGGCTCACATCGTGCGCTGCCGGTACAACTAAATTCCGGACTTCAACTCCACAGTACCGTCTCTGAAACCAAAATGGCACTACTCCGCTCGCCTTCGCTTCGGCAAATTGGCGGCAACGCGGGGCGCACCTTCACAGTTCGCTGAAAGTCAGTTTGCGTCAGGGCAAGATTTCATTAGCCATCCCGGAGCGAGGCGGCGTCGAGACGCCGAGTCGAACGGGTGCCGTTAACGCCCCAAAATCGAGGCTTTGGCCTCTGTGCCGTTTTGAAGAGCCACACCTTCAGCTGTGCCGTAAGAGTCGTAGCGGGAATCGGGCTTAATAGGCCCGGGCTCTCCAACCGTTTGGCCTTGTGTCAGGGCACGGCTTCAGCTCGCTTAGAAAAACTCCCTTCTTTGAAGGGACAGGTTTTGTATCAGGGCACGACTTCAGTCGTGCCGTAAGGAACCCCAAAGACGCGCGGCTTTAGCCGCTGAGGGATGTTTCTCGCGCCATCTCAAGGGTCCCGCGCACGAACGCACCCGCCCTCATTGTCCCCACCCCGCCAGCGTACGGTTGAGCCTCCCCAAACAAATTCAATTCCGAGGGTTTTCTCCACATGAGAAAAGTAATCCTCTTCTTGAGCGCCCTGCTCTGCACAGAGCCTGCCCTGAGCAAGCTGCTGAGCGAAGCGGAGGCGCGCGTCGAACGGGTCGCTCGCCGCCATCCCCGCCGCCCACGCCCAGCTCCCCTACGCCGAAGGCAACGTGCAGCGCATCGTCCACGTCCACATTAACGCCGGCCGCAGCGACGCCTTCTACGCCGACTTCAAGACCAACAGCATCCCCCTCTTTGAAGCCGAAAAGAGCGCCGGCCTCATCGTCAGCTATCGCTGTTTCCTCAACGAAACCGCCAACAGCAACGAGGACTGGAACTTCGGTTACGCCATCGTCTACCAGAACATGGCCGCCCTCGACGGCATCGGCGACAAGATCTACCCCCTGCGCATGAAGCACTACGGAGACCCCACCGCCGAGCAGAAAGTATTAGACAAGCGCTACGAAAACGCCCACAGCCTGCCCTGAGCAAGCACTGAGCGAAGCGAGGTGCGCGTCGAACGGGTCTCCAGCTTCCTCATCCGCGACATCACCCTTCGCTAACTCCCCAACCCTTAATCGCAGACTGTGGCGGCGCACTCACCCCCACGCCGCCCTTTCTCTACACCGCGCGGGCACATCCCTAACGTCACTTCCACTCGAGCGAATACACCTGCGCCACCCCGGTATGGTTCATCACCGCCGGCTGCCCATCCACCGTCACACTCACAAACGCATCCGGCACACTACCCAGGCTGGGAACATCCGAGATCCTCTCCCACGCCCCGCTCGGCACCGACAAGCGATACAACCCCGGAAGTGTCGCGGTCTGGTCGAAATAGATGTACCGGCTGTCCCGCGTCCATGCATAGTAGCCCCACGGCGCATCAAACCGCCGCAGTTCCCGCCATTTCCCGGTCGCTGCGGTGTAGATCATCATGCGCAACGGCTCCCGCGCTATCGCTGCTAGGTACTTCCCGTCCGGCGACCACGCCGCCACATAGTACTTCTCCGCGCCCGCCATCGGAGTCACCTTGCGGCTCGCCAAATCCACCACATACATGCCGTCGGGATTATCCGAACCATTGAACCGGTTGAACGCGATCGATTTCCCGTCCGGAAACCACGTTGGCATCACTTCGTGATCGCCGCTCGCCATCAGCTTCTCCGGCGCGCCCCCATCCGCTGACACCCGGTAAATCTTCCGCCAGTCCGAGTATGCAATCCACTTTCCATCCGGCGACCACTGCAGCATATAGGCCGGCGCGTTGGTCAGCTGGACCGCCTCGTTCCCATCCAGCCGGCTCTTCCACAGGTGCCCACTCGGATATTCCGTATAGGCCATCCATTGACGATCCGGCGAAATGACAAACTGAAGCGCGGACAAGCCACCCAGAAACGGCACCAGCTTCCCAATTCTTGGATCGAACACCAGGCTCGTTCCTGTCTCCAGCCGCCCCAGCACAAACAGGCTTCGGCTATCCCGCGCCGGCGCTGCATCCGTCGTGTTCACCTGATTTCCGGTGATGCGCACCGCCGCCGGCTTCTTCCAGAATTCAAACCACCGGGGCGCCACCACTTCGTAAATATTTCCGCGCCCCTCCTGGTCGGAGTTGAATACAAAATGCCGCCCATCCGGCGTCCAGCGTCCGCCCCACTCATTGGCGTCAGCCGGCCAGTCCAATTCCAGCAGTCGAGGATTTTTCCCATCACTGTCCACCCGCCATAACCGCGTGCCGTCGGCATTGGCCAAGGTCACAGACATTTCCTTTCCGTCCGGAGAAAGAGCCAGATCCACCGGATCGAAGGGCGGCTTCCACAATGCCCGGACATTTCCCCCATCCTCATCCATCACCCATATCTGGTGACCGTCCACAAAATAGATCGACTTCCCATCCGCCGACCAGCGTGCGATGGGATGCGCCGGATGGCTGGTGATCTTCCGCCATGCTCCTCCCAGACTCGACCCCACCAGCAGCCATCCGCGGCCCGTCTCGTCGTTCAGATCCGCAGTCCACACCAGCACCTTCGAGCCGTCCGCCGACGTATCCACCAGATACATCCCCGGGCTCAGTCCTGAGATGGGCGCGATCACGCCGCCGCTGGTCGCCATCTCTGAGGGAACGTTGCGGCTCTGAAAATAAAGCCGTGGCCCATCGGTCAGCAACGGCCCCTGCTTGTCTTCGCCCGAAAAAGTAATCTGCGTAGAATCCAGCGGCCCCGTCACCCGCGCCGGAGTCAGCAAAATCGCCAACGCCGCCACCGCCAGCACCACACCCAGTATCGAACCCCAGAGCACCAGCCCATTTCTCCGCCGCTCACTGCGAACCCCAGCCCTTCCTCCCGTCGTCTCGATCCGCGGCAGCCTCCCCGACCCCGGCTCCAGATCCCGCATCACCCGCCGCAGATCCGTCGCGAGATCCCGAGCATGCTGGTACCGCAGCTCCGGATCCTTCTCGAGCGCCCGCTCCACAATCTGCTCCGCCAGCACCGGCATATCCGCCCGCACTCCGCGCAGCGCCGGAACCGGCTCGTCAGTGATCGCCCGCAAAATCGCCAGGTTGCTCGCTCTCCGGAACGGCGTCACCCCTGTCAGCGACTCGTAATACGTCACCCCCAGGCTCCACACATCGCTCCGCGCGTCCGCCTTCTGCCCAATCGCCTGCTCCGGCGACATATACAGTGGCGTCCCCATCACACCGCCCGTCTCCAGCGCCGTCTGCGTCGCATCCGTCGGCCCCACCAGTTTCGCCAGCCCAAAGTCCAGCACCTTCGCCTGTCCCTTCGGCGTAATCATCACGTTGGCCGGCTTCAGGTCCCGATGGATCACGCCCTGCTCGTGCGCCTCTTCCAGCGCCTCGGCGACCTGCAGCGCAATCGACGTCGCCTCCTTCACCGGCAGCGCGCCCGCCCGCAGCTTCGCCGCCAGAGACTGGCCCGCCACCAACTCCATCACAATAAAATCCGCGCCGTCCTGCTCGATCACGTCGTAGACCGCCGCAATGTGCGCGTGATTCAGTTTCGCCAGCGCCCGCGCCTCACGCCGAAACCGCGAGCGAGCCTCCTCCCCCGTCAGCACCCCCGGCGGCAGCATCTTGATGGCGACCTCGCGCTCCAGCTTTTCATCCCGCGCCCGATACACCACCCCCATGCCGCCCGCGCCCAGCGGCTCCACAATCCGGTAGCGCTCCACCAGCCGCGTCCCCGCCGCCACCACAGCCGTCGCCGTCGCCGTGGCCTGCGCACTCCCATACAACGGCCCCGAAAGAAATCCGCTCAGCCGGTCATTCTCGTCCAGCAGATCCTCCACCATCCGCCGCAGCGCAGGATTCCCCGTGCACGCCCCGTCCAGAAACGCCGCCCGCTCCTCGCGCGGCAGATCGAGAGCCTCCCCAAACAGCTGCTCCGCGATGGTTTCCCGCTGGCTCATCTTGCTGTTTCCGCCCCAACGTCGCTATCAAAGTACCACGGCCTCGCGGCCAGGCAGCCTCAATCCAAATCCCCAAACCCGGGCCCAAAACCGGCCCCCTCAACCCCGCCGAAACTTCGCAAAAAAAATCCCAATCGCCGTTGCCCCTTTTTCCCGCCCACCGCGCACTCATCAGTGAAGGCGGTCATCAAGGCCGCTATCCAAAGGAGAACCGCCATGAAATCCAGCATCCGCAACTTCGCTTTCGTCGCCCTTGCCGCCCTCGCCCTCGCGGGGACCCCGTATCGCGCCTCCGCCACCACTACACCCATTCCGCCCGTTTCCTTTGCGTGTAAGGGCACACATATCCCGGAAGTGGTCATCGCGCTCGACCTCACCCTCTCTGTACTCCCTCTTCTCTAAGGCGAATGTCGACGAAACCGCTCTCTCAACCTCGGAACGCCTCAACAACCGGCCGCTAAAGCCAAAAGGAGAATCGCCATGAAATCCAGCATCCGCAACTTCGCTTTCGCCACTTCCCTCGTCGCCATCACCCTGTCCGGTATGCCGAGGAACGCAGCAGCTCTGATGCGCGCGTCTGGGGACAAGCCAGTGAAATACATGTCCACCTCAACCGCGGCGTCCTCCTCGTCCGCCGACACGATCATGAGGATCGTTGCCCTGGCATTCGACAATTTTCTCTGGTTCCCCGTGCGGTAGCCCCACGCACCCAGGCCCCCAACCGCGCAGCTCGGAAAACGACCGGCGAAGGGGAGGGGCCTGGCCGCCATCCCCGCCGCTTCCGCCCAGAGCCTGCCCTGAGCAAGCGCTGAGCGAAGCGGAGGCGCGCGTCGAACGGGGCATCGGCGACAAGATCTACCCCCTGCGCATGAAGCACTACGGAGACCCGACCGCCGAGCAAAAGGTCCTCGACAAGCGCTACGAAAACGCCCACAGCCTGCCCTGAGCAAGCACTGAGCGAAGCGAGGTGCGCGTCGAACGGGTCTCCAGCTTCCTCATCCGCGACATAACAATCCGCTAACCTCAGCGCAATAGCAGACAGAACAGGCGGCGCACAACCCCGGCGCCGCCATCTTTGTTGACCAACGCGGACACATTCTCCGCCATGAGCTGAAGACCCTTCCTTTCCGCGTCGGCGCGTCGGCGGTATCCTCGACTGTAATCGACTGAAACGCTGGGCCAGACAAATGGCAACGAGGCAGGAACAGGAAGCCCTCTACACATCGTTAGCTCGTCGCAGCCCGAAACTAGCTCGCATCTATCGCGGCGGTCTAGTGGTTCTATCCGATGAGAACAACCCCTGCCGCTTTGAACTCGCCGCGCAGAGTCTCCGGGAGCTCATCGAAAAGTCTCCGCTCTTAACAAACGGGCAGGCCTTTCCGCAGGGCGACACAATGGGGAACCGAATAAAACCCGCGAGGGAAATATTTGATGCAGGGGTCCGCAGCCAAAACCTCGACGACACCACAGGTCTCGAAGCCGCCGCAGGGCCGATTCGCGCTCTCGCCCGTGAACTTGCAAAGTTCTTTGAATGGCAGGACTCGAACCGACCCAAAAGACGGGAAAGGGCGGCGAAAAGCCTAAGTGAGCTCTCGGGCTTTGGGCCCCAGTTACCAATAGATTTCTTCGAAGCTGAAGTTGAGAGATGGCTGGAAGCCGAAGACTACCTAACTGACGTAGCGCACAACCGCTACGACAACGTAGACCGCGACCAGTTTCTCGGCCACATGGACCTGGTCGAACGAACGCTTCTGCGCAGGCTCCAACCGCGATCAATCGAGCATCTCAGGGAACTCGATACCCTCATCAGGGGGGCCGAAAATGGTCAATGACGAAATCGTCGACCGTGCGCTCGCGCTGGTCGCTGAAGGGGGCGGAAATTACGAATATTTCTTTTCGCAGCTCAGCAGCCCCGACTGGATCGAGCCACTTCAGAGCCGCGGACGATTTTCTCATCCTCCTGGCGCGGTTTCTGAAGGGAACTCCGTCCGCTTTCCACGCTGGCCTGAGGGCGAATATCTGAACCGGATGGCACCAGAAGCGCCAGAAAAAGTATTCGGGGCACTGGGCCCGGGGTGCTATCGGAGCGACAACCACACCGTCCACCAAATCCTCCTTGAAATCGCGACGAAACTGCCGGGAGCACCGGCCGCTCAAATCGCGAGGGCAGAGGCAGAATGGGTTTCCGGGCAACCCGCGCTTCTAAACGGGTACACAAGCAGGAGCACCGACCTCATTAGGCACCTTGTTGAGGAAGGCGAAGCCGACTCCTCGCTAATGCTTTTGGGGCAAATACTTGAGGTGAGGGCACCGGCCAAGCGGAAGGAGCCGCGCGAAACGATTATCGACGGGCAGCCCCTACGCTGGAGCGTTGACCCGGTCGGTCGAATGGCGCCTTGGGATACACAGCGTCTGATGAACGCCGTAGCTGAACCATTGATCGCGACCTGCCCCGAATCCTTCCTGTCCATGCTTGCAGACAACCTGGATAACGCGCTTCGGATTCATGACAACGGTCGAGGAAACGAGGAGGACTTCTCGACAATCTGGAGACCCTACGTTGCTCACGGGAACCACGGCGATATCCTCGATACTCAAGTCACCAACCTGCAAAGCACCAGCCTACTGTTGGCACGCGGCGTCCCAAACGGATACGAAATCGCGCTCCGTGTGTTCGATGTACACAGATGGCCCATCTTCAGGCGACTTGAGGCGTATGCATTGTCGGAGGCTCAATCCGTCCCTGAAGCAGTTATGGACGAATTGTTGCTCGACACCAGCCGCTATGAGAGCCCAACAGAAAACCCTGAGTTCAACGACCTCTTGGGCCGCTGGTTTAGCGGGGGCATCAACGATAAAACGAAAGCAAGGATTCTTGACATTATTGATAGCGGCCCTGACCTAACCCGCTATTCGCATTTCCTTGAGAACCAGGAATCGAAGGGAAACAGAGCTGAAGCAGAACAGTGGCTGCGCGAAGACTGGAGACTTCGCTGGCTTTCCGCATTAGAAGGAAGTTTGGATCCAGAAAGGACCAAAGAACTCGAAGAACTTAGATCAAGGCGTGGAACGCCCCAACGCGCCTCCGTAAGTCGAGCATTCGCAGTTGGGCACTCCAGCGAAATCACCTATGAGGATCTCCGGAAGCTAACGCCCCCGGAGGTGATCTCATATCTGAAAACTTGGACCCCTTCTCCGGAATTTGGCCCCGAAGCGCCGAGCAGAGCGGGGATCGCGGTGCACCTGGGCACTTGGGCGTTGGAAACCCCAGCTTTCTTTACGAGCATCCTTGAGCTGTTTCAGGACACAGAACTTCACCCCACCTACCTGCGAACGCTCTTGGATGCTTTCACTGGTGCGCTGAAGGCGAACAAGGAATTCGACATCTTCGCGATAACCAAGACCATCGAGTGGCTACTCAGTCATACCAAAGTAGAGAGCCAGGAACCCTTCACCTGGCAAGAAGACCCCGGCTGGAGCTGGGCCTACATGTCATCGGCCCGATTTCTGACGGAGCTCTTTCTACACCCAGACCGTCTCGCGGTCGAGAGAAATGGCGAATTCTGGCCCGCCCTCCAACTAGCCGCCCAGATTGCATCACCAACGGCCGACGACGAGAGAGAATATCGCAAGAAGTGGGATTTCGGAATGATGGCGCTGAATAGCACCAGGCCAGTCGCACTCCAAGCGGTCATTCGCTTCGCCGTTTGGCTGAAATCCTCAACCGCCGGCCTCGACGTAACCGCGAACGGGACGCCGCATATCTTCGAACTGCTGAGCAGCCATTTGGACCCGAGCATCGACGATTCTGTTGGAGTCCGAGAAATGTTCGCGATGGAATTCGGCCGCTTGGCTTGGCTGGACCACGAATGGTTCCGGCGCCAGCTGCCAGCGCTCTTTCCCGAGAAGCCGCACCAAATACTAGACCGCTTTGCGTGGGGTTCGTACCTCCGATTCGCGCCAGCGATAAGCGAAATGCTTCAGGCGATGCGATTTCGCTACGAGCGGGCGATCAACTCGCTGGATTCGAAGTCAAAAGAGGTCGACGACACGGACCGCGCTCTCGGCGACCATCTCATGCGATTTTTCGCCGCGGGAACCATCGAACTCGACGATCCTCTCTTGGCGCTATTCTTCTCCAAGGCGAGTCCAGCACTCAGAGCCCAGACGGTCGGCGACGTGGGGTGGAGGCTCGGACAGGACACGGACCCACTCGACGAAACAATGCAGGCTCGTTTCATGAATCTTTGGCGGGCCCGATTTGAGGCGGGGCTCAAAGAAGGAACGACTGCAAGCAGCGAAATGGGTTCATTCGGCTGGTGGCTTCAAAGCAAGAAATTCCCTGACGACTGGGCCATCGGTCAGGCAAACTCAGTCGCCGATCGCTTCCGAAATCTGCACCCTGATTTTGCTGTCGTCGAGCGGCTGGTTGAACTTGCACCTCGATATCCATATGAAGCCATTCACTGCCTCGGGGTAATCCTTGAGGAAGACCGCCAAGGCTGGGCTACGTACGGCTGGGGAGATAAGGACCGGATGATCATCAGGGCCGCGTTGGCCGGCGGAGAGCGGAGCCATGCCGAAGCCATCCGCATAGTGAATATATTCGTCGCCCGCGGCCTCGTGAGCTACCGATCCCTAGTCACCGAGTGAACCTTATTGGCGGCGATCGTCGCAGCGCGGCGCTTCGCGGGGCTCATCGACCGCGCCCGCCTCAGCCTCTTCTCGCCTTCCGCGCTCAACTTCAGCCCTTCCACAGCCGTGATGGCCGCGAAATTCTCATCGCCCAGCACATAGCGCACCTTGGTTTTCCCTGCGCCATTCGACGGCTTCGCCATACCTCAAGTATATCGCGGTACCTTCGTACCCCCGCACCCTCCGATTTTCCTTGCACTCTCTCCCCACGCCTGTAACCATCAATACAGTTGGGAAAGGACTGTCCACAGCGACGGTCCTTTTCTTTTGTAGTTTTCTCCCTCCGCAGTTCTGAGAGTGGAGAAGGGGTGCTCTGCCGGCTTCCTGCCCGCAGAGCTTTTCTATTGTCAGAGCTGGGTGGGGGGTAGGATAGGGTTTCTGAACGCTGAACGCCGCTTTGCAGGGTAATACCTGATTCACGGTACCGAATCACCACAATGGAATCAACAACCTGCCAGACCCCTGGGGGAGGGGGGTGGGGGGGGCCCATGACTTAAGTACCGGAAACGCCCCGCCCTTCGGCCGCCCTGCGAATCCGGTAAAATGGCCGCCTCCGATGCCCGACCCGCCCCGCAAACCCGAATCCAGCCGAGCCTTCGAAACCCACGCTGACGACTCGAAGCCCACCGGCTTTCGCCGCTACATCAACATCCTCGCCATCGTCGTCCCGCTTGTCGTCGGACTCGTCCTCGTCCTCATCATCGTCCACTCCCTCAACGAACCGGCCAGCAACACGTCGCCCACCGCATCGACGGAACCCTCGCCCAGCCCAGCCGCCACCACTCCAACCCCAACACCCACCGCCGACTCAACCCCGCCGGCCACAACCCCAACCCCAGCTCCAACGCCAGCCGTCGCCACCAACCCGAAACCCACCACCCCGAAATCCACAGCTCCGAAAGCCACGCCGCCACCGACGGCTCCAGCCCCATCGCCCGCCGCCGACCCGATCTTCGACCTCTCCCCCGGCGACGCCGCAGCCCTCAGAATCTCCGGCGATACGCCCCAGGTTCCTACCCTCGCCAAACTCGCCCAGGCCCACGGAATGGTCACCCTCGACGCCATCATCTCCAAAACAGGAACCGTGCAGGAGGTTCATGTGGTCAGCGGCCCGAGCCTGCTACAAACCGCCGCCCTCACCGCCGCCAAAACCAACCGCTACAGGCCTTACCTGGTGAACGGCGGCCCTGTCCGAGTCCACACCCAGATCTACGTCAACTTCGAGATCCGCCTGTCACTCAAAAATGACAGGTAGGTTGATGGCAGCCTCAGTAGCCCGGTCCAGGTCCGCCATGAAACACCGCCTGATACCCCTCACGGAAGCCGCGCCGAAAATCTTCCTGTAACGGCGGCGGCACCGGAGGATTCCGGAACCGCGGATGCCGGCCCGCATCGGGCCCGAGTCCGTTGTGAATGTCACGCTGAGCAGCCGCAACGCCATCGCGGTAGCCCTGCTGCGCCGCTTCGCTGTACGCCGGTGGCGGAGCATAAACGACCACCGGTTGAGGATGCGAGCACCCGGTGATCAGTGCAAACGGCAGAAACACGAGCGCCAAACACAGAATCTTCTTCATCACGATTTTCCTTTCGTGCTGCGTGGGTTAAGAAGTCCGGGGAAGGGAATTCGTCATCGACCCTTGTGCTGCCCTCCATGGGAACAGATCGAGCAGGTCATGGCTGCTCGTTCTCTTTCGCGCAGAGCTGGAACCTGCCGTCGGCAAGTCGCCCGGTGCGACGAGTCGAACGGCTCGCTTGCGCTCGATGTTCCGAACCTGCCTTCCCAGACCTGTTCTTCCAGACCCGCTCCGCTCTGCCAGGTTGCGCTGCCAAGCGCAGAATTTCCACGCCGTACTTTACCTGCTACTGCCCGCTCTCCGTCGAGTGGACAAAGGCCTCCACATCCGAGTGAAACTGCTTCAGCACATCTTCCTTCACGTAGATCATGTGCCCAGCTTCGTAATAGTGATAGCTGATGTTCGACTGCAGCTTGTTCGGCATTGGCAGATGATGCATCTCGAACTCACCCTCAAAATACGGCGTCGCCAAATCGAAGTATCCGCCGGCGAGAAACACCTTCATCTTCGGATTCATCTTCATCCGGTACGCCAGATCGGGCATCACGTTGGGCCCGCTCCAGTCGCCGCCAAATCCGCGACCGAAACCCGGCGCGCTGTGGTGCATGTCCCAGTTGAAGTCTCCGCCCATGCGGCCGCTGGGGAAATACGTTGCCTGCATCCCATACTTCAGGTCATTGCGCAGGTATCCGTTGATCGCCGCCAGCCAGCCCGACGTGATCGCGTCGCTCTGCGGATCGTATTCCGCGCCTTCGCTCAGCGGATTCACATCCGGCCCCTGATAGCGCGTATCGAGCCGTCCGATCGTCGTGTTGTCGTCGAGCTTCAGCTCCTTGGAGAAGTCGCCGCCGGAGACGCGCAGATTCGCGCGCATCAGGTAATCCACCGGCAAACCCGTGTACCCGTGCAGCTTCTCCGCAACCGTCTGCTTTTCCGCGTCACTCAGCTCGCTGCCCTTCAGCAGCGCCGCCATGTAGTCGCCCAGCGCATACTTCTCCACTTCGTCGAGGAACGGCTTGAGCGCCGCAGGCGGGTTCTGCAGCTTGTGGAAGTACCACGCAGTCGCCGCAAACGTCGGTAGCCCCAGCGCATACGCCTGATCCACACCGGGATTCCGAGTCGGCTCGTCGATCGAGTTATCGAAGCTCAGGATCTGCGACAGCAGAATGACCCCGTTCAGATCGACACCCTGCAGATCGGCAACCAGCACCGCCGAACGCGGCGTCCCGTAGCTCTCGCCGAAAAGATATTTTGGCGAATTCCAGCGGTCATACTTTGTCAGGAATTTCCGAATGAAATGGCTGAACGCCTGTCCATCCTGGTCGATCCCGTAGAAGGCCTTCCCGCGATCCTTCCCAAAGGTCCGGCTGAAACCCGTTCCCGGTGCGTCGATGAACACCAGATCACTCGCGTCCAGCAGCGAATACTGGTTGCTCACCACGTTGTATGGCGCGGCCTCCTGATGATCCACGTCGGGCAGTTCAATGCGCTTCGGCCCAAACGTCCCCATGTGCAGCCACATCGTCGCTGACCCCGGCCCGCCGTTGTAGATGAACATCACCGGCCGATGGTTCTCGTCCGTCGTGTCCTTTTTGAAGTACGCCACATAAAAGATGCGCGCCGTCGGCGGCGCTTCCGCAGGATCCGCCGGCGCCTTCACGCCCGAATCCGGCAGCAGGCTTCCGTCGAAGCCCAGCGTCGCATCCTGCTGGTCGGTCGCACCCACCGTGATCGTGCCCGCCACTGCGCGATACGCGATCGCCTGCCCGCTCACCGTCACCGTACCTTCAGTAATCGAATCCGGGGCTGCAACAGTGGTGGCGGCGCCCGCCGCTGCCTTCGCATCGCCGCCTCGTTCGCTGGGTTTCTCCTGGGCAACCAGTGCGCCCGAAATTGTGCTCGCCGCTGCTACGAATACTGCGAATCCTGCCAAACGGCCCCGCGAAAGAAAAGCCATAGTCCACCTCGGTTTTTGGAGTGAAACCGAGTATAACCTTGCCCGGCAGCAAGTTTTTGATTCCGCAGAGCAAAAGCAAAATTAGACTCGAAGGAGAGAGAAAACCACCCCGGCGTCAGACCGCCCAGGACCTCAATTTGTTTACCGCTTCGCGTAACAAATTGCGGCCTGGCGGCGTCTAAATACGCAATCTGTGCTGCTGTGCCTGGAAGTACTGTTCTGCCTCTTGCAATTCTTTTTAACGAGGTTCCCCCAATGCGCTCGTCGTTGTATCGCCCGCTTTCAGGCCTGATTTTCGCTGCTCTTCTCACTGCGACGCTCGCCTCGGCACAGCAGCCCAACCGAATCCTCCAGGAGATCGACGCCCGCTCCGCCGCCGAACTCCCCGGCTCCGTCAATCCCCGCATCGCCGCGGTCTATGACTTCGGCCGCCTCGATCCGGCCACGCCTCTCAACGGCGTCACGATGTACTTCCAGCCGACTGCCGAGCAGCAGGCCCAACTCGACGCGCTCGTCCAGGCGCAGCAAACGCCCGGCTCTCCCGAATATCACGCGTGGCTCACGCCCGCGCAGTATGCCACCCGCTTCGGCCTCAGTGACGGCGACCTCGCCAAAATCCAGAGCTGGCTCGAGTCCGAGGGCTTCAACATCGAGCGCGTCCCGAACAGCCGCACCAGCATCACCTTCTCCGGAACCTCCGCCCAGATCGAGAACGCCTTTCAGACCGAGATGCACCGCTATCAGATCGGATCCGAGACCCACTTCGCCAACGCGACCGATCTCTCCATCCCTTCGGCGCTGCTCGGCATTGTTCGCTCCGTCCGCAATCTCGATGACTTCCGCCCACGCCCCCAGTTCCGCCCGTCGCCCGCCTTCACCTCGGCCCAAACTGGCGGGCACTTCCTCACTCCCAAAGACGTCGCTACGATCTACGACATCAACGCCGCCTATAACTCCGGGTACAACGGCTCCGGCCAGGCCATCGCCGTCGTCGGCCAGTCCGAAATTCTGGCCTCCGACATCGAAGCCTTCCAGACCGCGGCAGGCCTCACCGTTGCCGCGCCCAATATCATTCTCGTGCCCGGTTCCGGAACCGCCGCCATCTCCTCCGGGGACGAAGCCGAGTCCGACCTCGACGTCGAATACTCCAGTGGCACCGCCCGCGGCGCTACTCTCGACTTCGTCTACGTCGGCAATAACCAGAACTACAGCGTCTTCGATTCCCTGCAATACGCCATTGACCAGAAGACCGCTCCCATCATCAACATCAGTTACGGCATCTGCGAAACCAGCCTGAGCTCCACTGACTACTCCACGCTGGAGGGGATTATGGAGCAGGGCGCCAGCCAGGGACAGACCATCGTCGCCGCGTCCGGCGACACCGGCTCAACCGCCTGCTACGATCCGACCTCGAAGAGCGGCGTAACCGCGGCCATGGAAGTCCTCGCGGTCAATTATCCTGCCAGCAGCGCCTATGCCGTCGGTGTTGGCGGAACCGAGTTTCCCGCCGCCGACGTGGCCGCCTCCAACACCACTTACTGGGAATCCACCAGCGGCAGCGACCTCATCAGCTCCGCGCTCTCGTACATTCCTGAACAGGCATGGAATGACGACAGCGCCTCCATCGGCACACAATACGGAGCCCTTTACGCGCTCTCCTCCGGCGGAGGCGGCATCAGCACGCTCACGCCGCGTCCCAGCTGGCAAAAGGGCGTCGCCGGCATCTCCTCCGGAAGCTTCCGTCTTGTGCCCGATGTCTCCCTCGACTCCTCGGCGGATTACGCGCCCTATCTCTATTGCACCAGCGATACCTCCGCGTGGACCAGCGGACAAAAGGCCAGCTGCAATTCCGGTTTCCGCGACTCCTCCACACAGGACCTCACCGCTGCCGGCGGCACCAGCTTCGCCACGCCGATCTTCGCGGGCATGATCGCCATCGTCAACCAGAAGGAAAACTCCAGCGGCCAGGGCGTTGCCAGCAGCACCCTCTACTCGCTCGCCGCTAATTCCTCCACCTATGCCTCCGCCTTCCACGACATCGTCAGCGGCGGTAATCAATGCACCGCGGGTTCCACCTATTGCTCCGCCGCGGGTGAGTCGGAATATCCCACCGCCACCGGTTACGACGAAGCCACCGGCCTCGGCTCTGTCGACTTCAATAATCTGATGAACGCGTGGACCGGTGGCTCGGGTGGTGGTGGTGGTGGCGGCGGCACTTCCGGATCCTTCACGCTTTCCGCCACAAATGTAGCCGTCACCCAGGGGAATTCCGGCACTTCTACCGTCAGCGTCGTCTCCGTAAATTCGTACGCCGGGACCGTGAGCTTCTCGCTCACGTCGACCAGCACTTCGCTCAATACCTACGGCTGTTACGCGATCAACAACGCTGCGGTCACGGCGGGAGCGACGGCCACCGCCGCGCTCACCATCTACACCTCGCAGAGCGCATGCAGCGGCGTCTCGGGCGCGCACTCTTTCGCTCGCGGCAGCGCCACCCGCGTCGCCTCTTCCCGCGATCATCAACCGCCGCTGCGCAAATCCATCCCCATCAGTGCTGCGGCCCTTGCCGGCGTCTTGTTCCTCGGATTCAGAAAATCGAGGAAAGCCTGGTCCGTCCTGAGCTGCCTGGTCCTCGTTGTAATGCTCGGCCTCTCCACCGGATGCGGCAGCAGTAGCGGCACCGCCGCGGCCGGAACCAACCCGACGAGTACCGAAGTAGCCGCCGGTAGCTATTCGCTCACACTCGTCGGTACTGACACGAAAACCGCCAGCCTCACGGCCGGCACGTCTCTAACCCTCACCGTGAACTAATCCGCACTGGATGAGCCGGAAGGCCAGCCGAGGCCTGCCCTTATTTCCCCGACTCCTGCAGCAGCTCCGCCAGATAGCCCTGCCAAATCGCCGCCATCGTGTGCGTTCCGTGTCCCCGCGTCTGTTCTGTGATCGGCAGCAGCACATATTTGCCGCGCGGCACTCTCTTGATCATCCCCGGCATGATGTTCAGCTCCGGCGGATTGATGAAGTCGTCCGCAGAATTCACCGCCATCACCGGTACCGTGATCGTCTCCAGTTTCGCCGAAGGATCGTAGTTGCGGGATGAGTTGAACGCATAAAGAAAATCATTCGCATCCGTCGTCGCAAAATGCGAATCCAGGAATTTCTCCAGATACGCATCCGCTTCGTCCCGCGTCGGCTCGTGCTCCTGCATCTGTAGCGGGCTCGATCCCATGATCAGCAGCATCTCCAGCGCCGTCTTGAGGCCCGGCGGCTGCGTCGTGTAGTCGCCGCTCTTCCATGCCGGATCCCCGGTGATTCCATCCATCGCCATCTTCCGCATCATCCGATTCCGTCCCGCAATCTGGACTGGCAGGCACGCCAGCGGCATCAACGCATCGCTGAACCCCGGATACGTCTCGCCCCACACCCACGAATGCATGCACCCCATCGAGGTCCCCATCGTCAGCCGCAGATGATCGACGTGCAGCCCCTCGGTCAGCAGCAGATGCTCCGCCGCCACCATATCGTCGTAGTCATAGTGCGGGAAATGCGCATGCATCCCGTCGCTCGGCTTTGACGAACCCCCGTGCCCGATGTCATCCGGCAGCACGATGTAATACTTCGCCGCATCCAGCAACTGTCCCGGTCCAAACAGCACGCCGGCAAAATACGGCGCCAGAAACTGCGCGCCCGTCCCGCCCGTCCCGTGCATGATCAGCACAGCATTGTCGACGTGCCCCTGCGCGTCGCGATGCGGCGCGCCCAGCGTTCGGTAGTGCAGCTTCATTTCCGCCAGCGACTCGCCCGACCGGAAATGAAAATCGTGCGCCAAATAGTCACCCTGCTGCACCGCGGGACCCGCCTGTGCAACGCCCCATCCCGCGCCCATCGTCAAAGCCGCAACCGCGACCACCCGCAGCATTCTCATCATCATCCCTCCTGAAACCAATGCCGCATCAGCATAAATCAGAGCCGCCCATCCTCGTCCGCCCTCGGAAACCGTGCCTCCCTCAAAATATCTGTTAACCAATCCCCCCTCATCTCCGTATTACTCAGTGCAATGGAAATCCTGAGAAAGAGGTAAGCCCATGCAGACCGACGTCGTTGCCCTCATCGCCGTCTTCGGCACCATCAGTTTCATCACCTGGACCATCTTCTCGTCGGTGCGCAAGCTCAGAATGGCGCGCGTCCAGGCCGATGTGCAAACCATCCTCCTTTCCCGTTTCGACTCCGCACAAAACATGGCTGCCTATGCCCAAACCGATGCCGGGAAGCAGTTTCTTACGGGAATTCGCTTCGAACACGAGACGCCCTTTGGCCCCATGCTCGCCTGCGTCCGCTGGGGTATCGTGATCATCTTCCTGGGATCGGCCCTCTGTATCCTGCGCGCCATGGGTGCGGTCGATTCCGATACCATCGTTCCCGGCGTCCTCGCTCTCGCGCTCGGCATCGCCTTTGAAGTCGCTGCCTTCGTCTCCTGGTACCTCTATCGCGCGCTGGGGTTAACAGAACCGGCCGCCCGCTCCTGATCCGGTTCTGCCGGCAGCTCATCGGAAGGGAACCCGGAGCGGCGTGAAAACGTACGTCAAGGCATGGAAAGAACTCCCGGCATCGCGAGCCTCATGTTCGACGCCCAGGCTGGCGCCGTCGACGAGGCGGACTTCCGTGCTCTCTACGACGCAGCCTCTCCGCCGCTCCACGCTTACCTCCTGCACGTCTGCCGGCGTCCCGACGTCGCCGACGACCTTCTTCAGGAGACCTATTGCCGCTACCTCATGCGCAGGCGCCCTGTGATGGATGCATCGCAAACCCGTTCCTGGCTCTTCCGCATCGCGACCAATCTCCTCCACGATCGCGGTCGCAGCCGCATCGATGCATTTGTCCCCGAGATTCCCGAGCGAGGCTCTGCGCCCAACTTCGAAGCCCGCCTCGACGTCCGCTCCACCCTGCGCCAGCTCAAACCACGCGAGCGCGAGTTGCTATGGCTCGCCTACGTCGAAGGTATGAACCACGAGGAAATCGCCGCCGCCACCGGCCTCCGTCCCCTCAGTATCAAAATCCTGCTCTTCCGCGCGCGCCGCAAGGCCGCTCATCTGCTGGCGCCGGAAGGACCTGCGCAACCCGTCCCGCAAAAGAGGTTCGTATGACCCCTCTCCGCTGTGAACACGAATCCGGCGTCTCGCGCGCCGTGCGCACCGGTTTCTGGCCTTCCGCTCTCGAGCATCACGCGGAATCCTGCCCCGCCTGCTCTGAAACCCGTGCCGTCACCGCGGCTCTCCTCGAAGATTCCTCTCGCATGAACGCCGCTAACCGCCCTCCCGACGCTGCCCACGTGTGGCTGGAAGCTCGCCGCCGCGCTCGCCTGCACCTGCGCAACCGCGCCGCTTTCTGGTTCCGCGCTCTGCGTGCGCTCACTTGCGTCTACGTCCCGGCCCTTCTCGTCTGGTCCCTCTTGCATCGCGCTCTGCACCCGCCCGTAAGCTGGAAGCTCTCCTTCCACACCGATTTTGCGCCTCTCCTCACCGGATCCGCCGAAACCTTTGCCGTCACCGGCGCGCTCCTCGCCGCGCTCTGCATTGCCATGGGATCCTGGTATCTTCTGCGCGAAGCCCGCACTCCGATGCAGCACAGCCCCAGCCGATAGCCGCCCCTGGACAACAAAATCTCCGGATTCGCGTCCAAACTCAAATGGCGCAGAACCACTTCCCGGTTCTGCGTGTCAGCTCTGCCTGTCAGTTCTGCATCTCACTCTGGAGACCTCATGCGTATCCCCCGGATCCACACCACTTTCCTCCTCTTAGCCGTCGCGCTGGCCACCACCACGGCTCTTGCCCAAACCAGCATCTCCGCCAGTGTCTACGGCGCCTTCAGCGGAACCACTACCGGCAATGGAACCACCCAGAGCCCCGCCAATCAGGCCGGCGGCCTCGTTGAAGTCCGTCACATTTCCAACCCCATCCTCGGCTTCGAAGCCACCTACTCCCTCAATCGCGCCGACCAGAACTACTCCAATTTGTTCTACCCTCCGGTCCCCGTTTGCCCCTCGCCCTGCGGTCCCTATACCCAGAACCTCAAAGTCCCGGCCGACGCCCACGAAGTCACTGCGGACTGGGTTCCGTCCGTCCACATCGCCAATCTTCGCCCCTTCGGCGTCCTCGGGGTCGGCCTGCTCCTCAACGTCCCCTCCGGCAATCAGACCCTCACCACTACCAACAGCGCAGGGAGCTCGACCAGCGGTCCCAGTACCGGCGCCAGCACCTCCACCACCCCTGTCTACGTCTACGGAGCCGGAGTCGACTGGGGTCTCATCCCGCACATCGGCCTCCGCCTCCAGTACCGAGGCAACCTCTACAAAGCGCCCGACCTCAGCAAGCTCTATACCTCCACCGACGCCTTCACCCACACCGCTGAGCCCATGGTCGGCGTCTACGTCCGCTTCTAAGAGGCGTTATGGGCTCGGCCTCGACTGGGGCCTTCTTCCTCACTTCGGCCTGCGCGCCCAGCACTGCGGAAACGTCTCCAGAGCCCCCGACTTGACCACACACTGTACGGCTCCGCGAAAGCCTTCACCCACACCGCCGAACCCATGGTCGGCCTCTATTTCCGCCTCTAAACCGAACTTGGCCAGCCTTCCCGGCACTAAAATAAAGGGCTTCTCCTTTATGTCCTGTATTCCCCACCCCATCCAGGCATCCTTTTTGGCTGCCTTTCCATTCACAAAGCCGCATACTATTGGCACGACCGGGTCTCCCCCAGCCCCCGAGGTAGCGGATGAAATTGCTTTCCACGGCCCTCCTGATCGCCCTGGCTCCTTCGATCGCCTTGGCCCAGGCCCAGCGTCCCATCTGCTCCCCTCCTCCGCCCCGATCCTCCTCGCCCCTGGTCGAATCCGATTTCGCCGCTGTCCGCGCCGATCTCCTCAATGGCAACCGCCAGCAAGCCCTCAGCGGTGCAGAAGCCATTCTCAACAGCCACCCCGGCAACGCCGAAGCCAGCTTCATGATCGGCACGCTCCTGCTCGATTACGGCAAGCCCGACGAAGCCCTGGTTTGTTTCCGTAACGCCCAGGCAGCCTGGCCCGGCAGCACCGATGTTCATGCCGGCCTTCTCGAGGCCTATTCCGAAACCGGCGATCGCCACGATCGTGATATCGAGCGCTCCATCCTCCGCGGATACCACGCCGACGGCCATCATCCCTCCGCCGCCAAAACCAACGGCATTGTCATCGAACGATTCCACGCCGGCGACAAAACCATCGATGCCATCGAATACTTCGATCCCCAGGGTCCCGATCACATCTTCTACCGCTTCAACGAATACGACGACAAAGGCGCGCTCCTCGGCTCCTACGCCTTCGCCGCCGACGATCCGGATCAGGCCGCCTATCACCAGCAGCATCCCGACGTTGTCGGCTCAACCCTGCACCGGTTTGCCCTAGTAAGCTTCTTCAACGGAGGATCGGCCACCCTCGGCGCCATCGACGGCGCCCCCACCTACGACGATTTCCGCACCCGCATCGTCAGCGTCCTCCAGTCCGAGAACTCCACCGCCAGCGTCGCCGCCGCTCCCGCCAAGCACAAATAGGATCGAGCCCTGTCTTTAGCGGACAACTTCGCAGGCAGTCTCTCGCTGGCCGCACTCTGCTCCCGCCGAGAAACCCCTGTACCCTGCACCCTGTACCCTGTACCCTGTCTCCCATGGACGCCAGCGAAGCCAACGAACTCCAGGAGCAGCACGAACACGCCGCAGGGGAACCGAGCCTGCACCCCGTCAGTTTCACTATCAGCGTGCTGGCGGTCGTCGTCGCCATCGTCACGGTCCTCGGCCACCGCTCGCACACTGAGGCTGTACTCTTCCAAGCCCGCGCCACCGACGAGTGGAACCTTTACCAGGCGCATAAAATCCGTCAGTACGATACCCAGCTGATCTCCGACATGCTCGCCACGCTGCCCATCCGCGATCAGGCCTCCGCCGATAAGATCACCGACGGCTACAAGGCCCACCTGCAGAAGTGGAACCAGGACCTCGCCGACACCGAAGCCGCCGCCCGCGAGCAGGAAGAAGAAGTCCACAAAGCCGAGTATCGGGCCGACCGCTTCGACCTCGGTGAAGCTCTCCTCGAAATCGGCCTCGTCATCACCTCCATCACTCTGCTCACCCGCCAGCGCGGCTACTGGTATATGGGGATGGTCTTCGGCCTCGCCGGCATCGTCGCCACCGCCCTTGGCTTCGTCCACTTCGGCTGAGCCGCGCCCGTGAAGCATGTCTGCGGTCTATGATGTCTCGGTCGAGAAATCTCGCCCCTCGGAGCCTTCCATGAAGTCTGCGCTGCGCCTCACGCGCCCCCTCACTCTCGTTGCCTGTCTGCTCGTCGCCTTCTGTGCCACCCTCCGCGCCCAGCACCCCACCGGCGACCTGAAGATCTTCTTCATCGACGTCGAAGGCGGCCAGTCCACGCTCTTCGTCACCCCCGATCACCACTCTCTCCTCATCGACACAGGCTGGCCCGACTATCAGGGCCGCGACGCCGACCGCATCGCCGCCGCCGCCAAACGCGCCGGCCTCGACCACATCGACGACGTCCTCCTCACCCACTACCACGTCGACCACACCGGAGGCGTCCCCCAACTCGTCGACCGCATCCCCGTCGGCACGTTCATCGACCACGGCCCGCTCCGCGAACCCGGTGACAAACCCACCGCCGATGCCTTCGCTGGCTATCAAAAAGTCCTTGCCACCGGAAAATACGGCCACATCGTCGCCAAGCCCGGCGACCGGCTTCCCATTCCCGGCTTTTCCGGCCTCGTCCTCACCGCCGACGGCAACTTCATCGACCACCCGCTCCCCGGTGCTGGCCAGCCCAACCCCTTCTGCAAAGACTCGCCCTCCCGCCCCGCCGATCAGACCGAGAATGCCCGCTCCCTCGGTACCCTTATCACCTGGGGCAAGCTCCGCATTCTCGACCTCGGCGATCTCACCTGGGATAAGGAAATGGACATGATGTGTCCCACCAACGTCATCGGCCACATCGACATCCTCATCGTTTCGCACCACGGCTGGAATCAAAGCTCCAGCCCCGCTCTCGTCGACGCCATCACCCCCCGCGTCGCCATCATGGATAACGGCGCCACCAAAGGCGGATCGAAGCCCACCGTCGAGACCATCCGCAAAATCCCCGGCCTCGAGGCCGAATGGCAGCTCCACTACTCCGAAGAAGCCGGCCCCGACAATCCCCCCGACCCCTTCATCGCCAACCTCCATGGCCCCGATACCGGCTTTGGCCTCGAACTGACTGCTTCCCCCCGAGGCAGCTTCTCGGTCTACAACCCACGCACCCTAAAGACGATGGACTACGCCGCCCACTGAGGAGCCGCGACAACGGCGCGAAGCACTCGTGTTTCCCGTCTCCTGAGCCCTGAGCCCATCCTCTGTTATCCTTCTGCGCAGCGGCTTTCGTCTTCTTTCTTCCGAGGAAAAGGGTGCCTGGTCAACAGGAAGTGCGATGGTCACAACTGAAAGTGGGCGTGCTGGTCATCGTCGCCCTCTCGGCCCTCGCTGCGCTGATATTCCTCATGTCCAACAGCACCGGCGGCTTCTGGTCTGGTCACCTCATGGTCCGCTCGTACTTCGAGAACTCCGCCGGTCTCAAAATCGGCGCGCCGGTCAGCCTTGAGGGACTCACCGTCGGCAGCGTCACCGGCATGCGCATCGTTCCCGACCGCAAACTGACCCCGGTTGAAGTCACCATGCGCATCAATAAGAAGTATCAGTACGGCATTCGCCAGGACTCAAAAACCAGCCTGACCACCCTGGGCGTCCTCGGCGATACCGTCGTCGACATCGACAGCAAGTTGGCAACCGCCGGCCTCGTGCAGAACAACACCGAGCTCCCCACCACCGAAACCCCTAACCTCCAGGATGTCATCCAGGCCAGCCAGGGAACCATCCAGCGCCTTGACACCATCCTCGATCAGGTCAACCTGATCGCGAACACCCTCAACTCAAAGAACGGCTCCATCGGCCTGCTCATCAACGACCCGACCCTCTATAAAAAAGCCCTCGCCACCCTCAATGAGCTGTCCTCCATCGTCGACGAAGTCAACAACGGACAGGGCTCCATCGGGAAGCTGGTGAAGGATGAAACGATGTACAACCGCCTCAACGACATGATTGGCAAAGGCGAGGACATCACCACGAAGCTCGACGAAGGCCAGGGCACCTTCGGCAAGCTGCTCAAAGACGACACCCTCTACAACGAGCTCAAAGAAACCACCCACAACCTGAATCAGATCACTGCCACCATCAACTCCGGCCAGGGCAGTCTCGGCATGCTCACCAAAGATCCCAAAATGGCTGACAAGCTCAGCGACACCATCAATAAGCTCGATTCCGTCCTCACCCAAATCAACGAAGGCCAGGGCAGCATCGGTGCGCTCCTCAAGGACCGTAAACTCTACGACCACGCCGACAAAGTCATGACCGATTCCAGCGACCTGGTGACTGCCATCCGCAAAGACCCCAAGAAATACCTCACCTTCCACGTCAAAATCTTCTGAGCAGCCGCGCCTCGCCCCTGCACCCCGCCTCTCCTCCGTGTTATCGTTTTTGCACACATTTCACCGCGGTTCCCCCGTCACCGCCTTCCTGAGGATTCCCGATGCGCATCGTTCACTCTGCCGGCTTTCGAGCCTTCCGGTCCCATGCCTTAGCGCTTCTGCTCTGTAGCCCCTTCGCTCTTTCCGCCCAGCAGTTCCTCTCCGCTCCCGACACCTCCCAGGCGCCGGTCGAGCCGAAGGCTCTGCACAGCTTCGATCTCGAGGCTATCGACAAGGCCGCCGATCCCTGCGCCGACTTCTACCAGTTCGCCTGCGGCAACTGGCGTAAGAACAACCCCATTCCCAGCGACCAGTCCCGCTGGGGCCGCTTCAACGAGCTCTCCGAGCGCAATCGCTACCTCCTCTATGTCGACCTCAAAAAGGCCGCGGATTCTCCGTCCACCCCTCTCCAGCGCAAGTACGGAAGCTTCTTCGCCGCCTGCATGGACACCGGCCTCGCCGACAAGCTCGGCGACCAGCCTATCCTCCCGCTCTTCGCCCGCATTGACGCGATCAGGGATAAGAAGGACATAGCCGCTGTCGCCGCGTATCTTGACTCAAAAACCCCGACCGGTATCTTCTTCCGCTTCGGTGTCGAACAGGATCAGGTCGATTCGTCGAAACAGATCGAGGCCGTCCATCAGGGTGGCCTCACCCTCCCTGACCGCGACTACTACATCCAGGACGATCCGCATATGCAGGAGATTCGCGACAAGTATCGCGCCTACATCGTCACCGTCCTCAAACTCACCGGCGAGGCCGAGGACCAGGCGAAGACCGAAGCCGGCCAGATCATCGACATCGAAACCGCGCTCGCCAAAGGCGCCACGCCGCGCGTCAAACTCCGCGACCCCGAGAACCGCTACCACATCATGACCTTCACCGCCCTCGATCAGCTCGATGCCAACTTCGAGTGGGCCGCCTATTTCAAGGGCATCCATGCCCCCGAAGTCAGCGACCTGAACGTGGGCCAGCCCGACTTCTTCAAAGCGGAGAACCAGGTCATCGGCGATCAGAGCCTCGACGCTCTCAAGGCCTACCTCAAATTCCACGTCCTGAATGGCGTTGCGTCGTGGCTCTCCCAGCCCTTTGAAGATGCCAATTTCGACTTCTTCCAGAAAACCCTCAACGGCCAGGCCGAACAAACCGCCCGCTGGAAGCGCTGCACCGCCGCCACCGATCGCGCCCTCGGCGAAGCCGTCGGCCAGGACTGGGTAAAGGAAAACTTCCCGCCCCAGGCCAAACAGAACATGGAGCAACTGGTCGCCGCCCTCAAAACCGCTCTTGCCGCCGATATCCAGGCTCTTCCCTGGATGACCGCTGACACCAAAAAACAGGCCGAGGCCAAGCTCGACGCCTTCCGCCAGAAAATCGGCTATCCCGACAAGTGGCGCGACTACTCGAAGTTTGAGGTCACCCGCACCAACTTCATCGAAGACCTCGACCATTCCTCCGCGTTCGAGTTTAACTACGAGATGAACAAGGTCGGCAAGCCTGTCGACGAAAAAGAGTGGGGCATGACGCCGCCTACGGTCAACGCCTACTACAATCCGCCGCAGAACGACATCAATTTCCCCGCCGGCATCCTGCAGCCGCCCTTCTATGAATTCAGCAAGGACCCGGCTGTCAACTTCGGCGGCATCGGTGTCGTCATCGGCCACGAGATGACCCACGGCTTCGACGATGAAGGCAGCAAGTACGACGGCCAGGGCAACGTCAAACCCTGGTGGACCGATGCCGATAACGCCGCCTTCCAGAAGCGTCTCGCCTGCGAGATCGACGAGTACAACGGATTCGAGCCGGTTCCCGGCGTCCATCTCAACGGCAAGCTCACCCTCGGCGAAAATACCGCTGACAATGGCGGCATTCGCATCGCCTGGCAGGCCTTGCTCGCCACCCTCGCCCAGCAGGGCAAGACCATCGACGACAAAATCGACGGCTATTCCGAAGCCCAGCGCTACTTCATCTCCTTCGCGCAGATCTGGTGCGAGAATCGCACCGAGCAGGTTTCGCGCGTCGCCGCCAAAACCGACCCCCATTCCCCCGGCATGTTCCGCGCCAACGGCACTGTCCGCAATTTCGACGAATTCGGCAAAGCCTTTGGCTGCCATGTCGGCCAGCCAATGATGCCCGACGACGCTTGCCGAGTCTGGTGACGCCCGTCTAACTATCCAGGACCGGGCCGCCGCTTCCCCCAGCGGCGGTTCGGCTCTCCGCAATCGCGGCGCAAGTCCCCCGTTCCATTTACAATGGTCCGGGATTATCCATACAGCTTGTCGTGGCCGCCTTCCCAGGTGGCCCGGCGTGAAGGAAGCGCATGAAGTTCAGGAAATTCGGCCGCTTTACCCTGGCCCTCGCTGCATCCCTTTTCATCGGATTTGGGACTCAATCCTGCTATTACGACTACACTGAGGCCTACATTATCGTCACCGGCTCCCAGTACAACCAGGTTGCGTCCTATCGGGAAGACAACGAGACCGGCGTCCTCGCCGCCGCCCCCCACGATCCGCTCAGCTCCGGCGGCACCAACCCCATCCGCGCTCTGTTGCTCACCGGCGGCCGCTATGTCTACGTGCTGAATCAGGGCAAGCCCACGAAAGCCGCCGATGGTACCATCACCTGGACCGGCGCCAATGTCTCCCTCTTCAGCATTGGCGGCGACGGCGGTATGGCTTTCCAGCTCTCCTATCCCAGCCAGGGCTTTGGTTCGCTCCGCCTCGCCCTCAGCACCAGCGGCACCTACCTCTACGTCCTCGATGGATACCAGCCGGGAACCACCCCCAGCACCACCGCCGCATCCACCTCCGTCAGCGCCGCCACTCCCTGCTACGACTCCGCCAGCGGCGTCTACCGTCCCGCCGGCGACATCACCGTGTTCAGCATCGATCCCTCCACCGGTCGCCTCTTCCTCGTCCAGAATCAGCAGCAGCAGAACGCGCTGGGCAGTCCGCTTTCCTACTTTCCCGTCGGCTGCTTTCCCATTGATTTCCACCTGGTCTCCAACTACCTCTACACCGCCGAGGCCAGCGATCCCGCCACCGGCAATACCCAGGTGGTCTACGCTTACAACGCCAGCTCCACCGGCCAGCTCCTCCAGGTCCCGGGCGGCGCGCAGCCTATCACCGGTGCTCAAAGCATCAGCGTCATCGGCTCCAGCGCTAATGCTTCCTGGATCTACCTCCTCGATTCCGGCGCCAACATGATCTACACCTTTACTCAGGGCGGAAACGGCCTGCTCTCGGCCATCTCCGGCGGAGCCTATCCCAACTTCACCGGAGCCGCCGGCATGTCTGCCCTTGCCACCGACAGCGGCTCCAAGTTCCTCTACATCGCGAATACCGTGTCCCCCGGGCTCAATCAATCCGGCAGTGTAATCTCCGCCTTCAACATCACCGGCAGTAGCGGAGATCTGACCACGCTCGCTCCCGGTTATTTCGGCACCGGATCCAATCCTGTTTGCATCTTCGAGGATCCCTCGCACCAATACCTCTATACCGCGGACGCGGGTTCGAGCACGGTTTCCGGCTCGCTGATCGATCCCAACACCGGCATCCTGACCAACCTCCGCAAAGGCTCCACGTTCGCCACCGTCGGAACGCCGACCTGGTGCCTCTACAGTTCCAATACAGACTGATGCGCGCAGGACTTCGGAACATGCAGTTCAGGCAACTTGGCGCCCGGCTCCTGGCCGCCGCGTCCACCGCGGCCCTGTCGCTGCTCATCCTCTCCTGCGGCGCCAGCAACACCATCGACTTTCTCTACGTCACCAGCAACCTCCAGAGTCCCGGCCAGATCAACGTCTACGAGGTCAACTCCGAATCCGGGGCTCTTTTCCAGATCCCCGACTCCCCTTATCCCTCCGGCGGACGCAACCCGGTCTATGAGGTGGCAACTCCCAACGGCTTGAATCTCTTCGTCGCCAATCACGACGACAACAGCATCGTCCTGTTCGCGATCGGCACTGACGGCAAGTTGTATCCTCTGCAGACGGTCACCACACCCGGCACCGAACCCGTCGCCATCGCCCTCAATCCCTCCGGCACCGCCCTCTACGTGCTCGATTACTACGCACCCGCGGCGCCCGGTCAGCCCTCCTTTACCGATCTGAATCCCGGCCCCGGCGCCCTCATCGTGTATCCCATCACCCCCGGTCCCTCCGGCCTCAGCTCTCTGGGCTCGCCCCTCACCGTCGGCGCCGCCAATTATTTCCCTGTGCAGTGCTTTCCCTCCAATCTCACCGTCACCCCTAACGGCAACTTCGTCTACGTCACCAACACCAACGCCGTTGTCGTCACCACCTCGCCTCCCGTCACCGGAACCGTGCCCACCCTCCCCGCTTCCTGCCCGTCCTCCGGCACCGTCTCCGCTTTCTCGATCAGCTCTTCCGCGCTCACGCAGGTTTCCGGCAGCCCGTTCTCGACCGGCGCAGGCTCTGAGCCCACCGGCATCCTCGCCGATCCCGGCAACGGATCCATCTACGTCACCGACACTCTCCTCAACAAGCTCTACACGTTTTCGATTCAGTCCAGCGGCGCTCTTTCCCTGGCATCCACCGTTGCCACCGGCACCATGCCCATGGGCGGCACCATCGTGGACTCTAAGTTTCTCTATGTGACCAACTACACCGACGGCTCCATCAGCATTTACTCGCTCAGCTCCGGACTGCCATCCCTCGTCACCACCAGCAACGCGGGTTCTTCAGGACCTCTCTGCGTGATCGCCGATCCTAATACCCAGCGTTTCCTCTACACCGCCGATTACATCGGCGGCACCGTCGGCGGCGCCGAGCTGGATCCGTCCACCGGAACCATCATTACCAACCAGGGTTCCCCCTACGTGACATCCGGACAGCCCACCTGCGTAGCGGCCATCACTCACCCTGGCGGCAACAAGAATGGGCTCTAGGCGGCTCGCATGACATTTTCCGTGCATAGCATTTCCCCGGCTCCCGCGCCGGACTCTAGAATGGAACGAAGTTCCCGCGAGGGACGAAGGAAAAGCATGAAGTGGACGAGAATCGGTCAGGGTTTGCTGGCCGCGGCAGCGTGTCTGGGACTGGGCTTCGGCATCACCTCGTGCAGCCCCAGCGACACCATCGACTATCTCTTTGTCACCTCCAACAGCGCCAGCGCTGGCGGCAACGGTCAGGTCAGCTCCTGGCACGTCGACTCCGTGTCGGGCGCCATCAGCCAGGTCGCCGGCTCGCCCGTCTCCTCCCAGGGCGCCAACCCTGTCGCTGAAGTCGCATCGCCCAACCAGCAGCACCTGTACGTCGCCAATCACGGCAGCAACAATATCGCGGAGTTCATCATCGGTACCGACGGCCAGCTTTCCTCTGGCCACACCTACACGACCCCCGGCTCTGAGCCCGTCGCCCTTGCCATCAACAACGCCGGCACCCTCCTCTTCGTCCTCGATTTCTACGGTCCCGGATTCACCGACGCCTCTCCCGGTCCCGGTGCGCTCGTCGTCTTTCCCGTCAACTCCGACGGCACTCTCGGTACTCCGGCCTCCTCCGGTGGTCAGCCGTACACCACGTTGCAGTGCTTCCCCACCGGCGTCGCCGTCGCGCCCAACGGCAGCTACGCCTACGTCTCCAACACCAACTCCTTTGTCGTGACCACCTCGCCGCCCAGCACCACAACGCCGCCTCCCACTCCAACCACCTGCCCAACCAGCGGAACCATCTCCGGCTTCTCCGTCAGTTCCTCGGGCGTACTCACCAGCGTTCCCGGCAGCCCGTTCTCAGCCGGCACCACTCCTACCGGTATAGCCATCGATGTAACCAGCCGCTTCCTCTACACCACTGACAGCGTCCAGAACGAGCTCATCGCCTATGGCATCCTCTCCGGAGGCGCTCTCCAGCCGCTGACCAACGGCCCCTTCGCCACTGGCGTTTTCCCCGTCAACCTGGTCGTCGACCCCCGCGACCAATACCTCTACGTCAGCAACTACAATGCCTCCACCATCAGCGCATTCACCATCTCCCAGGCCTCCGGTCAGCCCTCTGCCCTGGCGTCCAACACCTTCGATACGCACGACCCAGGTCCCACCTGCATCCTCGTCGATCCGGCTCTCGGCCGTTACGTCTACGCCTCGCTCTCGCAGTTCAACGCCGTGGCCGCCGCGCAGCTCAATCCCAATACCGGAGAACTCACCAGCGTCCAGAATTCTCCGTACTCGGTCACCGGGACCGCAACCTGCGTCGCCGCCGTCCCGCACGGCAACCATGCCACCCAGTACGTTTCCTCAACCGCCGGCCAATAACCCGCCCATGGATCAAACAGAAAGGCCGCCAGGTTTGGCGGCCTTTCCGTTTCCCAAACTGCTTTTCGCTAATCGCTACTCGCTCGCTTTTGCCTCGCCCCTCGCTCGTGCCACTCGCTTCTTGCTAAACGCTTCTCGCTACTGAACCTTCTCCAGCCTGCCCAGCATCAACTGCTGATCATCCGTCTCGATCACCACCGCCTGCGTTCCATCCACCACATACAGCGTGACGCTGTTGCTTGCCGTGCGCGCTCCAGGCGCGAACCCCGCAAGCTCGCCCGTGAACACGCCGTTCCCGCTCGCTGCGAAGCTCCCGCTGACCGCGAAATCCGCCCCGCCATTGGCGTTGTCCACAAAGCCGGACACCGCATCGCTTTCGTCGCTCGCGCTCGACGTCAACGGACCCTCCACGCCCAGCTCGCCATACAGGCCACTCGGCACATATTCCGTCCCATTCAGGCCATAAGCCCCGCTGAACGATGCCGCCATGAACGTCGTCGCCTGCTGCTCGAAAACCTGACCCGCAAAAATACTGTCGCTGGTGTTCGAAAGCAGCAACCCATTCCCATCGCCGGTCAGATAAACGCGCATCGCGTAATTCGGGCTCGATCCGCTCACCAGATTCGACACCGTCATCCGCCCCGTCGTATCCACCGTCCACGACCCTGACACCGTAATCGGCGCCTGCGTCCCGCCGCCCGACAGATCGTTCCAGTTCAGCGTCCCCGTTACCGTGCCGTTCGCAGCCGGCGTCAGCACCCCGGCAATCTGCAGCGGTCCATGCTCGTCGCTGCCCTGCGCCCCGAAGACATAACTCGTCCCCGCAATCGACGCCGTCGTGAAGTGTCCCGTGCTCGCGCCCTGCCCCAGCGCCGTCCCTCCCAGCACTCCCAGGAAATTCGTAGCATCAACGCCATCCTCCGTCTCGATGAGCCGCATGTGCGTTGCGTCCACGATGTACCCCGCCAGATACACCGGCTGGAGTGATGAGCCCGTTCCCGGATACAGCTTGATCGTCACCCGCCCAAACGCATCCGGCGCGGAAACCGTGCTCGCCCCCACCATATCCTCGCCGCTCAAACCCACCTGCCCGTCCAGAACGTCGAGTTCGCTCCCGCTTCCCGAAATCCCTCCCGCGCTGTCGATGTTCAGCACCCCCCCGATCCACGCATCGTCGCCATACATATCGCCGCCGAACAGCGACAACGCGTATCCGCCCGCCGGCGCCGCCGTGCTCGTCTGCAGATCGAGCGTCCCCGTCGCGGGCATTCCGTCGATCCCCGCCACGAACCCCTGCCCCCCTGCGCGCTGCGTCCCGTCCAGCGTCTCCGGCCCATACGCACCCAGCTGAATCGAAATCTGCAGGTTCCCATCCGGCGTCGTCGCGTAGCTGCCGCCCGTAATCGTCTCCTGCATGGTGTACGCGTAGTTACCGTCGTCATCGGACTCGAGGTAGTTCGCCACATCCTGTTCCCCGCCCGTGATCGCGCCGTTGTTCGCCACCAGCACGCCTGTATAGAAGCTCGCGTTGGGTCCCGGCTGCCCCGCGATCTGGAAAACATACGTCCCGTTCGCCAGCGTCGCCGCCGCTGCCGTGATCGCGATGCTTGTGGTCGCCGACTTCGTCGGATCCGTCACCGACGTCACCGTCACTGCCACGGTCCCGCCCGGTGGAATCGCCGTCGGCGCGGTATACGTCGTCTGCGCTTCGTTGTAGGTCGTCGTCGGATTGAACGACCCGCAGGCCGTCCCTCCGCACGTCACCCCCCACTTCACCTGCGGATTCGCCGACACATCGTTCGTGATCCCCGCGCTCATCGAAAACTGCGCGCCTGCCTCGAGCGATGCCGGCGGCGCAAAGAATGAAACCGCTATCGGAATCGGCGGCACGATCGTGATCTTCGCCGACGTCGACAGGCTCGTATCCGCCACCGACGTCGCTGTCACCGTCACCGTCGATCCCGCCGGAATTGCCGAAGGAGCCATATAGGTCACCGCGCCGCCTTCGGGGCTCGCGCTGAAGGCCCCGCAGGCGTTCGGCGTTCCGCACGTCATCGTGTACGTCACCGCTGCGTTTCCGCTACTGCCGGGACTGATCGGATACGTCGTCGCAGCGAACAGCGTCGCCGCCGCGCTCACCGCCATCGACGTCGGAGGCGGCGCCACCCAGATTACCGCGGTGGGATTCACCTGCGTAGTTATTTGGATTGTGTTGCCCGGCCCCGCGCATCCACTCAAACCAACCACAAGGCCCAAACCAAAGAGAAAAAGACCAGTCCTGCCGCCCAACATTGCGTGCCTCGATCCTGACTTCTTCGGCGGCGCCAATCCAGCCCGCCGACTTCACGATGCACCTGAGAGACGGCCAGCCGGCCTTTCAGGACCCGCAAATTCTCACCCGCTCGGCCCTGGCCGTGCCGATCCTCCTCAGGCGCCGCCCGCCGCAGCCCCTCGATTGGGCCTTTTCCCGATGGCCGCGGCCTGCTCGTGCCATTGTTCCTCGTTCACGCCCATCGCCAGCAGCCACAGCATCGGCAACGCCTCCCCAGCGAGGCCCACGGCTGTGTTGTACGGCGCCAGATGGAGGGCCAGCGGCGGCAACAGATAGAGCAGCCAAACCAATCCGGCAAAGGCCATCAGCACTCCCAGGATGCGAGGCAGAAACGTCGACCGCAGCATCAGGAAGCCAAGCACCACGCAGTAAAATCCATGGAAAACCATGCCGAGGTTCATGCCTCGAGTCTGCAGATGAAGCGCCTCACAGACGAGCCCCGCGAGTCCGAAGAAAACAAACACCCACGAGAGCCTCTTGTTCACCGCCCGAAAAATGCCATACAGCAGCAGCACCACGGCGATATAGCACGACACCGGGACCACCACCGCCGCGAAGAAGCCCAGCCGTCCGCGAAAAATAAACTCAGAGAACACCGCCGTCACGACGCTGACCAGATAGAACGCCCCTGCGATCCTGGCCTGCAAACGTGGCGACATCTCTCCCTTCGTTTCCGTCATCTCCTCACCTCGACTACTCATAGTCCCTTCTCCCTCCGAAATTCTCGCACCACCTCGGCAGGATCGCGATGATCGCCATCCACTGCCTCGTTCATCGCTCGCATCTCCTTCGCGCTGATATCCCCCGCCAGATCCGCCAGTGCATTCGCAATTTGCGGCCACCGCTCCAGCGCCTCCGCTCGAATCAGCGGCACCGCCTGATACGGCGGGAAATAGTGTCGATCGTCCTCGAGCACCGTCAGTCCCAGAGCCTCGATCGGCCCATCCGTCGAATTCGCCGCGATCATGTCTACCTGATGCGCCTCCAGCGCCCGGTACAGCAGCCCCAAATCCATCGTCCGCGGCGGCCCGGCGAATTTCAATCCATACGCCGCGCTCAACCCCGGCAGCCCATCCGGCCGCTGCTCGAATTCGTATCCAACTCCTAAATGCCATTGCGGCGTGTATTGCGCCGCCTCGCTCAGCGTCGTCAGGTGCAGCCGCCGTGCATCGTCCCCGCGAATCACCATCGCAAACGTGTTCTCAAATCCCAGCGAAGGCCCAACCACAATGTGATACTTCGACTGATACAAATTCCGCACCGTCGTCCACACCCGCATCGGATCCCGATCCACCGGCTGCTTCAGGATCGCTGTCAGCGCCGTCCCTGTATATTCCACGTAAGCATCAATCCGCCCCGCCACCATCGCCTGCTGGCAAATGTAACTGCCGGCCAGATAAAACCGCCGATCCACCTTCAGATTCGTCTTCGCCTCGATCTCCTGCGCCAGCAACTCCCCCAGCACCACCTGCTCGGTGAAGTTTTTCGCTCCAATCACTGGCCCATCCGCACGCGGTGGCGAACACCCCGCCAGCAGCACGCACAATGTCACCGCGACCGTGACAAATATCCGTCTCACGCCGCCGTCCCTGGCGCCGGAATCCGGAACCACCGTTCCATCAGCCCCAGCGCTCCATCGCACACCAGCGCCAGCAGCGCCGCCGGAATCGCCCCCGCCAGCACCAGCCGATTATCGACCGACGCCACGCCCCGAAAAATCAGCTCCCCCAGTCCTCCCGCGCCTACTGCCGCCGCAATCGTCGCAATCCCCACGCACGTTACCGTCGCCGTCCGCAGTCCCGCCAAAATAAACGACGCCGCCAGCGGCAGCTCCACTTTGAAGAACCGCTGCGCATCCGTCAGTCCCAGCGCCCGCGCCACTTCGATCAGCGACCGGTCGATTCCCTGAATCCCCGCGTACGTGTTTCTCAGAATGGGCAGCAGCGCATAGGCCGTCAGCGCAATAATCGCCACTCGCGCCGCGCGCTCGCCCAGCCACGGCAGCGGCAGCAAAAATCCAAACATCGCCAGCGATGGAATCGTCTGCAGCACATTCGCCACGCCAATCACCGGCTTCGCCCATCGTGGCCGCCGCGTCAGCCAGACGCCCACCGGCACGGCTATCGCCGTCGCAAACAGCATCGCCGCTCCGGTCAGCCACAAATGCTCCACCGTCAGCTCAGCGATCTCGCCGCCATACTGCGCCAGGAAGCCGCTCATGCTCGCTTCTCCTCGGCGGCACGCTCTTCGCCGCGATGAAACGCCCGCACGTATTCCTCAACCTCCGGCTGCTGCGACCGCAAAAACTCCTCCGGCCCCAGATTCGCCACCAGCTTGCCCGCGCTCAGCAGCACAATCCGATCCCCCAGATACAGCGCCTCGGCCAGATCGTGCGTCACCAGCAGCACCGTCTTCTTCAGCCGCGCCATCAGCCCGCGCATCATGTCCTGCATCTCCGCTCGCGTCAGCGGATCGAGCGCCCCAAACGGCTCATCCATCAGCAGCACGCCAGGCTCCGCCGCCAGCGCCCGCGCCAGCCCCACCCGCTGCCGCTGCCCGCCCGACAGCTGATGCGGATACCGTCCGGCAAACTGCTCCGGTTCCAGTCCCACCGCCCCCAACAGAGCACGACTGCGCCGCACCCGCTCTTCGCGCGGCCGACTCTCCGCCTCCAGCACCAGCGCCACGTCGCGCTCCGCCATCATGTGCGGAAACAGCCCCGTCTCCTGGATCACGTACCCGATACTGCGCCGCAATGCGATCAGATCCGCCTCGCGCACGCTCCTCCCCGACACCAGCACTTCCCCGCTCGTCGGCTCCACCATCCGGTTCACCGTGCGCAGCAGCGTCGTCTTGCCCGACCCGCTCCGCCCCAGCACCGCCGTCGTCGTGCCCTCTTCCACCGCGAGCGAAATCCCGTCCAGCAGCAGCCGTCCCTCGGCCGTAGCAAAGCACACGTTGCGAAACTCGATCGCCACGCTCATCGTCGCATTCAGTGTAGGGGCGAACCCTTCTCTCCGAACCGCCGAATTGCTCCGATGAATCCAAAGAAAAAAGCCCGCGCCAGGCGGGCTCTTCTCTCCGGCCGGTGAAAACTCGGCCGAATCCAGCGATCTGCCTACTTACCCACCACAATCACTTCAAAGCTCCCCGGCACAATCGTCGGCCTCGGTCTGGGATTGTCCGGAGTCGCCGCCGGCCGCGGCCCAAACTCCGCCGTCACCAGAAACAAATGCGATCCGTCAGGATCCATAGCCATCGTCCGCGCGCCGCGCTTCGTCGGCAGATCCTCGACCACCGTGTAATGATCCGGGTCGTCTTCGTGGACCACCGTCAGCGTGCCGGCGCCATTCGAGCTGAATGCGAATTGGTCGCCCGGCGAAAACCGAGCCGCGTCCGGACCATCCCCAATCGCCGGCGTCGCGATCACCTTCCCGCTCTCCGCATCCACCACCGCCATCTTCCCGCCGTCGCACACCGCGAACAACCGGTGATGCGCCCGATCGATCGCCAGCCCCGACGGGCTCTCGCAAGGCGCCACCGGCCATGTCGCTGTCACCGTGTGCGTCCTCGCATCGATGCTCACAATCTCGCTCTTGTCCTCGATGTTGTCGTACACAAATCCCTTCCCATCCGCGACCGGAAACTCCGGCTTCCCCGGCAGCGCCACCGTCGCCACCACCGTATTCGTAGCAGTGTCGATGACAGTTGCATCGTGGCTGCGCCCGTTGAACGCCCACACCGTCTTCGTCACCGGCTCAAACACCGCGCCGTCCGGACCCGTCCCCGCCGGAATCGTCTTCTCGATCGTGTTCGTCTGCCGGTTGAACTCCGCTACCTGGTTCGCGCCGCCATCCGTGATATACCCATGCACGCCATCCGACGAGAACACCACACCATGTGTCCCGTGCAGCCCCGTGATATCGGCGACCTGCTTGCCCGCGCTGGTATCGATCACGATCACATGATTGCCGCGCGTCACATACAGCAGCTTCGACTGCGGATCCACGGCCATGTAATCCCATCCGCCATCCCCGCCAATCTTCCACTCCTGCACAACGTGAAACGGGCTGGCCGGAGCACTCTGTCCCCGTGCCGCCCCGCTCATCGCAACCACGCAACCCGCTACAGCGAACCACGCCGCTCCCCGGAAAAATTTCATGATGGACTTTCCCTCCCGCCTGACCAGCAAGCCCAGCCAGACTACTCCGGATTCCTGAATCTTCGCTGAAGACACCCCGGCAGGTTGCACCGGCCCGGATCACTGATCACTGCTCGCCGTTCACTGAATTACCCTGTCGCCGGACCCCTTTGCCCTGCCACCGCATCGAATCCCTGGGTTAAGCTGACAGTTTAAGCTGACAGTTAAGCTGAAAGTTAACCTGAGAGAATGCACGTCCACCCTCAATTGATCCAGCAGCTTGCGGCCCCCGTTGCGGCCTGGCTCGTCTCGCCCACCGCTGCGGCCGAAGAGGCCCTCAACTCCACCTACGTCAAGTTCTCCCTGCTCGCCCTCAGTTCCATCTTCCTCCTCGTCGATCCCTTCGCCGCCATTCCCTCCTTCATCGCCATCACCTCCGGCGTCGATCCCGTTCGTCGCCGCCGCATGGCGCGGAAAGCCGCCCTGACCTGCTTCATCGTCCTCCTCTCCTTTGCTCTGGCAGGACAGTTCATCTTTTCGCTCTTCGGCATCAAGCTCCCCGCCTTCGAGATCGCCGGTGGCCTCATCCTGATGCTCATCGGCATCGACATGATCGAGGCGCGCCGCTCCCCCACTCAGGAATCTCAGGACGAAACCGAGGAAGCTGCCGCCAAAGAAGACGCCGGTATCGTCCCTCTCGGCATTCCCATGCTCGCCGGTCCCGGCGCCATCTCCAGCGTCATGGTGCTCGTCGGCCAGGCCCCGAACCACTGGCAAATGCTGGCCATCCTCGGTTCCATCACCATCACCGCTCTGGTCAGCTACTTCGTCCTCGCCGGTGCCGATCGCATCCGCGTCTTCCTCGGCGAAACCGGCATCCGCGTCCTCGTCCGCATCATGGGACTCCTCCTCGTCGCCCTCGCCATGCAGTTCTTCGTCAACGGCCTCACCGATTTGGGCCTCATCCACCGCCATTGAAGGCTGCAACCAGTGGGTTGGTATCAAACCAGCGCGTTGGGGTCAGGGCACGACTGGCCGCGTCCCGGCGGCTGCAAAAAACCAAAGCCAACCCCAATGCCGAACGGCCAGGTTCACCCCACAGCAAGAAGTAAAATCTCCTGCCATCGCATAGTCAAAGGATTTGATCCCGTTCTTCGCCCGACAGTACCGTCCCTGGAAATCTGCCGGACCTTTTTGGGAAAGCACCTTTTGCGCGAGCTGTTCAGTCCCGCCGCCAAAGCCCACGAAACGAACGACCTTCAGCCCCCGCACCCCAGATTCGATTGCGGGCCGCATCCCTTAGAAATTTCGACAGTTTCGCCCCGTTTTCAACAGCTTGCGGCCCCTCCCGTCCCTCGCGTACCATCAATCCAGTCGCCCTCCGCCCGTCGGTTTGCGATTCGCAGCCAGTCATGGTAAAGTAGACAAGATTGATAGCAGTGGCAGGGCTTCGCGGACGGGTTCTTGTGATCCGGTTGTGAAGAGAGCGAAGCGGATCTGTTCGACACTCGGTGCGCCAGGGGCGCACGGTAAGCCAGACAGAACAATCCATTGCAAGCGGAGTCGAGGGTTTTGCATGCCTCGAAAACTCCTTATGGGCGGTCAGCCGCCCCGCGAGTTGTGCTCGCGAAAGGTCTTTCAAAGTTTGGCGCTTCCCCGAGTTCCTTTCCACACAGAAGGGCCTCGGTAACACGCGAACGGCACGGCAGGGTGTCAGGCAAGTTAATCGCTTCACCTTGACAGGTGCCACCGAGATTGGATAGTCTCGAAAAGTTCGCGCAAAAATGAAGCGCAACAAGTTCGAGGACTCGCAACCGATTGAAAAATCAGTTGCGGCCTTGATCCAAAGCGGTCCGCTCAGGCGGTCAACCGTTAAGGATCTTTGACAATCAGGTAGAACATGCCAGTCGTGAGAATGCGGAAAGATCTGGTTTGATCATTCTCACAATGTAGTGCTTCGCTGCGTTTTCGAGCGCAGGCGAAGCCGGATTCCTCCCCGTAGACCTCCGTCCTCGGGTTGGAATCCTCAGGTTTCAAACGAGAGTTTGATCCTGGCTCAGAATCAACGCTGGCGGCGTGCCTAACACATGCAAGTCGAGCGAGAAAGTGGAGCAATCCATGAGTAAAGCGGCGCACGGGTGAGTAACACGTGACTAACCTACCCTCGAGTGGGGAATAACCTGGGGAAACCCGGGCTAATACCGCATAACACCTACGGGTCAAAGGAGCAATCCGCTTGAGGAGGGGGTCGCGGCAGATTAGTTAGTTGGCGGGGTAATGGCCCACCAAGACGATGATCTGTATCCGGCCTGAGAGGGCGCACGGACACACTGGAACTGAAACACGGTCCAGACTCCTACGGGAGGCAGCAGTGGGGAATTTTGCGCAATGGGGGAAACCCTGACGCAGCAACGCCGCGTGGA
>Ga0182024_10003389_pt1 | contig 38092 bp, 33 predicted proteins | sample P32metaG_FD_120480 | JGI IMG/M metagenome (GOLD analysis project Ga0182024, IMG submission 120480) | Permafrost microbial communities from Stordalen Mire, Sweden - P3-2 metaG (Illumina Assembly) | ecosystem: Environmental > Terrestrial > Soil > Wetlands > Permafrost | place: Sweden: Stordalen...
CGCGTCTTCAGCTATCGCGACCACCAGGGCAACAACGTGCAGCACTTCGATATTCCCGGCGAGCATAACCAACTGGTGATCGTCGCAGAGTCAGTGGTGGAGCAGCAGGTTTTGCCCGATGTTCCCGCGTTTCTTTCGCCGGATGCTTGGGAGGCGCTCGACGATCTGATCGAAGCGGGCGATTACTGGGAGATGCTGCTGCCCAGCCAATTTGCCGTCGAGACGCCGGCTCTCAAGCTGCTGGCTCAGCAGATGGGCGTCACGCGCCGGGACGATCCGTTGATGCTGGTGCAGGAGCTGAACCAGCGGCTCTACGATTACTTCGATTATGAGCCGCGCTCAACGCGGGTTGACTCGCCCATCGACGAAGCGATCGTGAGCGGCAAGGGCGTCTGCCAGGACTTTGCCCACACCATGATTGCCCTTCTGCGCCACGTCCGGATTCCGGCACGGTATGTGTCCGGCTACCTCTACCGCAGCCGAGAAGACCACGACCGGTCCACTCCGGACGCCACGCACGCCTGGGTCGATGTGCTTTTGCCACACCTGGGCTGGGTGGGCTTCGACCCCACCAACAATCTGGTGACTCACCATCGGCACATCCGCACGGCCGTGGGCCGGGATTACGCGGATGTTCCTCCCACGCACGGGATTTTCAGGGGCAATACCGAGAGTGAACTCTACGTAGCCGTGCATGTGGAGGCCAGCGCCGAGCCGCCGGCTTTGGACCGAGAGCTGCCCATTCCAGACGACTGGAGCGTGCTGGTGGAGCGAGCCCAGCAGCCCCAGGAAGTCAGCACTCCCTTTGTTGATTTGCAGCAAATGCAACAGCAGCAATAGCTTCGCTCGGGTGAAATTGCGGTGACATGGCCACTTTTTTGGCCGTGCTCGCAAGATTTTCCTTGAATGCGTGTTCATTTTCGGACATGATAGGAGTCAATCCAAGGCCGGCGATCCCCCCTGCGGTCTGCTGAAAACTGACTCACCTCGAGAAGGCTCCCGAAATCCGCGGGAAGCATGTACGCATTTGCCCTGGGGCTTCAACAGAACGTCTCAACTGCGGTCAGGCATGTACCACAGCAGGACCCATAGTCGGATTCAAACTACACCAGGACGCCCACCGACTCCACAAGATCAAAGATCGAAGCACAAAACACTCTGGAGGTTCAGCCGTGAAACATTCCCTCAAGGGATTGACGCTTTTTTGTATTCTCTCCACCGCCGCCCTCGCGTACGGTCAGAACGCAAACACCTCACTCCGCGGGGTGGTGAAGGACCCCAGCGGTGCGCTCGTTCCGGGGGCGAAGGTAACCCTGGCGGACCGGGCCAACGGCAAGGAACTCAACGCCGTTGCCAATAGCGCCGGGTTTTATTCATTTCCTCAGATTCCGCCGGCCGCATATTCCATCACTGTTGCGGCCATGGGATTCGCCGATCAGACCAAGACAGCGGAGTTGCTGGTCGACCAGCCTGCCACCATCGACTTTGTTCTTTCGGTGAAGGCCAGCGCGGTGACTGTGGACGTGAGCGCCATCGCGCAGACTTTGAATACCTCCGACGCGACGCTGGGAGATTCGGTCGGCAATGCGACCATCCAGGCGTTGCCCATGGAGGGCCGCGACCCGATTGCATTGCTGACGCTGCAGCCAGGCGTGCTCTACCTGGGAAATCCGTCTGAAAACGACACCATGGACAGCCGTAGCGGCTCGGTGAACGGCGGACGCTCCGACCAGGGCAACATCACTCTGGATGGCATGGACGATAACGATCAGATCAACGGGACCGCCTTTACGGGGGTGCTGCGCTCCACCCTGGATTCGACCGAAGAGTTCCGCGTCACCACGTCCAATGGCACCGCTGCTTCCGGGCGCAGTTCCGGCGCGCAGGTCTCTCTCATTACGAAGACTGGGACCAACAGCTACCATGGCGCGGCTTACGAGTACTATCGCCCCACCAATACCGTATCCAACGAGTGGTTCAACAAGTACACTGAACTGCTTCTGGGAGAGCCGAACACTCCGCAGCATTACGTCCAGAATACGTTCGGCGTCGCTGCGGGCGGACCCATCAAGAAAGACAAGCTCTTCTTCTTTGTGAACTATGAGGGCCAGCGGAAATCCATAGACGATATCGTGGATCAGATTGTCCCGACAGCGCCATTCTACAGCGGGGAACTTGGATACCAGGACAGCAACAGTGTGACGAACTGGCTAACTGCCGCACAGGTCACGGCCATCGACTCGGCGAATCAGCCGGCGAATAACTTCAGTCCCTGTCAGACCAACGTTGCTTGCGGACCGAACCCCAATGTGCTGGCGTATTTCCAGCCTCTGGCCGCGGCGAAGGTCTATGGCGTCCTGAGTACCGTGGGCGACGGCGTCAACAACGAGGGATACGTCTTTGCCTCGCCCGCGCCCAGCACGCTCAATACCAGCATAGTCAAGCTGGATTACGATCTGAGCGCCACGCAACATCTTTTCATCCGCGGCAACCTGCAGAAGGACACCCAAGCGGGCGACGAGAACCTGCCCGGCCAGCCCCCGGCCTTCACGCATCTCGACAACACGAAGGGCCTGGCTGCCGGCCACACCTGGACGCCGACGGCCAACATCGTGAACGATTTGCGCTATGGGTATATCCGCCAGGGGTACTCAACTCGCGGAGTCGGAACGGGAACGGGCGATTGGGTGAACTTCCGGTTTCTCGCGCAGCCGGTTTCGGACGCGCTCTCCACCGTCGTCAATGTTCCTGTTCAAAACATCACCGACAATCTGACCTGGACCAAGGGGACACACACATTGAGCTTCGGAGGCAACTGGCGCGGGATTGAGAACAACCGCGGCACGGATGGGAACTCGTACACCAATGCCAGCACCAACCCCTATTGGTTGTACGATGCCCCGAACGATCCCTGCGCGCTGGGCGGCAGTTGCCCAGCGGTTGGAAGCGGCTTTGAAAACTCCTACGAGATTGCATATGACAGCCTGGTGGGCACGGTGCCGTCGACAACCCAGGTGTACAACTACTCGGTGACCAGCGCTGCCAGCGGCTCACTTTTCCGCGACGGCGCGTTCATAAACCGGCATTTCAAAGCCAACGAATTCGAGTACTATTTGCAGGATTCCTGGCGCATCAAGCCGAGCTTAACTGTCACATTCGGCATTCGCCACTCCCTGCTTCAGGCGCCATACGAATCCAGGGGTCAGCAGATTGCACCCACCGTGAATACGCACAAATGGTTTGAGGGGCGCGCCAAAGCCGCGGCGGAGGGCAATCCGCAGACCGCTCCCTACGTCGAACCGCTTCAATTTTCCCCAAGCGGCAAGGCAAACCACATGCCGGGCTACTGGGCCAAGCAGAAGGACAACATTGCTCCCCGCCTGGCCATTGTGTTTGCGCCCAATACCAGTACCAGCATTCGTGCCGGATTCGGCGTGTACTACGATCATTTCGGCCAAGGCATCGTGAACTCGTTCGATCAGGAGGGATCGTTCGGTTTAAGCTCTGGTGTCACCAGCCCAGCCTCCTATTACACGGTGCAGAACGCGCCGCGCTTTACCGGCCCGCATGCGATTCCAGGGTTGTCCGGCTGCCCAAACCCTGCGGCCTCCGTCAGCTATCCCTTCGAGCCGGCGTCGAGTTCGAATGCTCCATCGACGGTGCTGAACTGTGGCCTGGCCATCACCTGGGGCATCGACAACGACATCAAGACGCCGTATTCGTATGGCCTCGACTTTTCCATCCAGCAGGAGCTGCCTGGCGGCTTTGTCTTCGAAACGAACTATGTGGGCCGCCTGGGACGCCATCTGATGCAGCAAATCGATCTGGCCGAGCCGGCAAATTACGTGGACCCCAAAGGCGGTGGAGACTACTTCACGGCTGCCGACCAGCTGTCGAAGTTTACCGACGAAAATGGCGACGACCCAAACGCGACCGTGCCGACGATTCAATATTTTGAAGACGTGTTCGGGACATCGAACCCTCCTCCTGCTGGAGAGAGTGAGACGCAGAGCATCTATACGAACTTCTGGTCTTACTACCGCGACGGCGCCGGTGAGACCTCGGCGATTTACGACCTGGACCTTTACCCCAACGGCGGCAGCAACCCGCCCCTGTGGGACTTTTTCCAAAGCCAGTTTTCCTCGCTCTATGCCTGGTCCTCGATCGGCACCAGCTCGTATCATGCGCTGCAATTCACTCTACGCCACCCGGCCAGCCACGGCCTGACAACCGACGTCAGCTACACCTTTTCCAAGTCCCTTGACATGGGATCGGGGGCGGAGCGCGCCAATGAGTTTTCCAGCGATTCATTCGGCGGCGCCGGGATTCAGAACTCGTGGAATCCAAAGCTGAACAAAGGTCCTTCAGACTTCGACATTCGCAATCTGGTCACGATCGACGCGGTCTACCAGCTTCCTTTTGGCCGCGGCAAGGCGATTCTGGGCGGCGCAAACCGCGTGGTGGACTCAATCATCGGCGGTTGGCAATTATCGGGCCTGAGCCGCTGGGCCAGCCCCCTGCCGTTCTCCGTCCTCGAGCCTGGCTGGTCAACCAACTGGCAGCTTGAGGGTCAGGGCGTTGTCACGGGCAAAGTCCAAGTGAAGAAGCACATTGTCGACGGCGTACCTCAGGTATTTGCCGGCAACACCGCCAACACAATTAATAACGGCATCGTCAACGGGAATCCGATTCGCCTGCCCTATCCGGGAGAAGCGGGCCAGCGCAATAACTTCCGCGGCGATGGTTACTTGGATGTTGACTCCGCCTTGGCAAAGACTTGGGACCTTCATGAAGAGCTGAAGTTGAAATTCGCCGCCGAGGTCTACAACATCGCCAACACCGTCCGCTTCGACGACAGCCCGCTCAATCTCAATGGCGGCTTAACCAGCGGTACTTTCGGCGCCTATGGAGGCATGCTGTCAACTTACCGCAGAATGCAGTTCGGGCTTCGGCTGGATTTCTAGCAAACACCTCAAACGCGAGACAACAAGCCGGAGTGGTTGCTCCGGCTTGTTGCGTCTGAGTAGATGCGCCTAACTCCAGCTAACTGACCTGCACTTCGATCTTCACCACCGAAGCCGGCGGAAAAGTGAAGCTCAGCGAGCGGTTCCGCATAGCGACTTCAGCTGTTCGTGTCTTCACTCGATCCGGCTGATCGAAGGTGTTGTGCGCATGGATGTCGCTGTCGCTCACTATCCAGGCTTTGGCGCTTGTGGCTGTTGCGCCGCGCAACGTGATTTCAGTTTCGCGCGGCTGGCTCACGTCGGGGTTGACTGCAGTGAGCGTGAGCGTCTTGCCCTTCAGCGACGCCGAACCTTTCAAACCCCAGAAGTTGGCCGGCTTGCCGTCGCGATCGTAACGAACTTCAGGGGATGAGAACTCGGCGCGCAGCGCCGTTCCGCCCTGGTGCGCGGCATACATCTCAAAGACGAAAAAGTTCGGCGTGGCGGCGAATTTATCGCCATGCGTGAGAAACAGCGCATTGAGATTGTTGACCAACTGCGCGCAGGCGGCCATGCCTACTTTGTCTGCGTTGCGATTGAATGTGTCGAGCGAGATGGCAGTCATCACGGCATCGCGGACGGTGATCATCTGACCCAGCAACTGCTCCGGAGAATTTTCAGTGCCAGGCTTGTACCATGGGCCGTATTCATCCACAACCAGCTTGACGTTGCGCCCCAGATCGAACTCGCCGAGCGCGGTCCAATGGTCGAGAATGATGCCTTCCATGCGGTCGGTTTCCTTGCACAACTCGTACCAGTCGATGGGCTCGAAGTTCAACGCGTCACCCTTCTCCGCGACCCAGTTGTCGGTCTTGCCTCGCGACAGGTTGGTGGCGTAGTGGTGGACGCTGAGGCCCCAGACGCCGTGCGGATCGTGGCTCGGCTGGCCGTGAAAGAGCTTGTTGAAGAAGCCTCGGGTCCAGGCCTGCTCGTCGCTGTTAGGGCCGGAGGCAACAAGGCGCAGCGGTACGCCGTATCCAGGAACCCACGTTGTGTAGCGCTTGAATTCGATAGCGTAGTCTTCCGGATCGAAGTTGCCGCCGCAGCCCCAGCTCTCGTTGCCCACGCCCCAGTACCGGACGTTCATGGGATCGGGGAATCCATCCTCCGCGCGGGTCTCGGCCAGGGTGGTGGTGCCGCGCGGGGAGTTGCAATACTCCACCCAGTGGTCGAAATCGAGCGGGGAGAGGCTGCGGACATTGCCCGCGATGTAAGGCTCCGCGCCGCAGAGCTTGCAGAAGCGGACGAAGTCGGCGGTGCCGAACTGGTTGTTCTCGTAGACCTGGGGAATATTCTGTTTCTTGAGCGTGTCGGAAAAGGCATCGGTCCAGAAGTTGGTGCGCCGCGGGCGCTTGCTCTTCGGGCCGATGCCGTCGCGCCAGTCGTAGCTGTCGGCGAAGCAGCCGCCGGGCCAGCGGACCACTGGCGCATGAATCGCGCGCATCTTCTCAATGATTGCCTTGCGCAGACCCTGCTGGTTGGGAATCTTCGAGTCTTCGCCGATATAAATCCCGTCGTAGATCACCGAGCCGAGGTGCTCGGTAAAGTGGCCGTAAATCTCGGGGGCGATTATGCCGATGAGTTCGTCCACCAGGATCTCAATGTGACTGCCGGCCTGCTGCGAGAGTGCAGTGCGCTTGCCAAATACAAGTGCCGCCGCGGTGGAGGCCGCTGCGGCTTTCAGGAAATTTCGCCGTTCCATTTAAATCGCTCCTTCATTGAAAAGTACGGCCGGGTGCCCCATGTCTCGACCTTGAGACATGGGATCAATAACTTCAATCAGCTTTCCGAACCTCGGCCGCAATCTTTCTCAGCTCCGGCAACACTCGGCCCAGAGCCACCGGTGCCGCGTCGCGCAAGCCCAATGCGAAGTAGACATCGCGATAGTGGCCGTAAAGCCGCTCGTAAACCGCTGCCGCCTTGGCCTCGGGCTCGACCGTGCGCAAAGGCAAACAGACTGCGGCCTGCGCTTCTTCAATGGTCTTGTATGCGCCCGCGGCCAGCAACGCAAAAATGCCGGAGCCAAGGCTGGTTGGAATGCCCGCTGGCACAAGCACCGGCTTGTTGAGCACGTTGGCGTAGACCTGGTTGAGCACTTCACTCTTCTGTGGAATGCCGCCGGCGTTGATGACGCGGTCGATGCGGACTCCATGTTCAGCCATGCGTTCGAGAATGATGCGGGTGTGGAAGGCAGTACCTTCGATGGCGGCAAAGAGCTCGTCCTGCGCGGTGTGAATCAGATTCCATCCCAGCGTAACGCCGCCCAGCTCGGGATTGACCAGGACAGTGCGGTCGCCGTTATCCCAACTCAATCGCAGCAGACCTGTCTGGCCGGCTTTGTACGCTTCGAGGCCTTCCGACAGCGCGGATACTGTGGCGCCCGCGCGGCGGGCAATGGCTTCAAAGATGTCGCCGGTAGCCGAGAGGCCGGCCTCGATGCCGGTGTATCCGGGATGCACGCTGCCGGGCACAACGCCGCAGACGCCGGGAACCAGTTGCGCATGGCGGGCCATGGCAATGATGCACGTGGAAGTGCCGACCACGTTCACCGCGTCGCCTTCGCGGATGTTGGAGCCGATGGCGTCCCAATGAGCGTCGAATGCGCCGACTGGAATGGGAATACCGGCGCGCAGGCCCAGCGCATCAGCCCATTTTGCCGAGAGATGGCCAGCCAGGTGTTCGCTAGTCAGAAACTCGCCGCCGATTTTTGCACGAACGCCGCCAAAGAGCGGGTCAACGGCAACCAGAAACTCTTCCGGTGGCAGCCCTCCCCACTTTGGGTTCCACATCCATTTGTGGCCCATGGCGCATACGCTGCGCTTGACTTCGCTGACGGATGCGATGCCGCTGAGTGTTGCCGCCACCATGTCGCAGTGTTCCAGTGCTGTGACAAAGCGCGGACGCTTCTCCCGGTTGTGGCGGAGCCAGTGGAGCAGCTTGGAAAAGCCCCACTCGGATGAGTAGACGCCGCCGCACCAGTCAATACCCTCAAAGCCCAATGCGTGGGCCTTGGCAGTGATCTCTTCGGCTTCGGCAAAGGCGCGGTGATCGCACCAAAGATAGTATTCGTCCAGGGGTTCGAGGCCCTCGCCGACGGGAATCACGCTTGAGCCGGTGGTGTCGAGGGCGATGGCCGCGACGTCCGCGCCATCAACGCCGGTCGAACGAAGCGCGTCGCGGGTGACGGCGGCGAGAGCGGCCATCTGGTCGGCGTGGGACTGGGTGGCAAAATTGGGATCTTCGCGGCGCCGGTGTAGCGGGTAAGATGCCGAAGCGGTGCCGATGGGTCCGCTGCGGCTGTCGACCAGGGAAACGCGTACGCTGAGCGTGCCGAAGTCAACGCCGGCGACGATAGTCATGGAGGGAGACTCCTGCAAGTAAACGCTTTCTAATTCGCAGACAAGAGTACACCAATACATGCCCTTGCGTCAGAGAATTTGTGGCGTGGACCCCGGGGAATTCTGCCCGAAAGGCTACTTCTTGCTTCCCGGCAAGATGCTCTTGAATCTTTCCATAAGACCCGGTTTGGCTGCGGGTGTTCCGGAGGCAGGTTTGGCTGGAGCTTGCGCCTGCGGACCACGGGCGGTAGGCGATGCCCCTGCATGTGTGGTGCTAGCGGGCTTGGCATCCACTTCGGGCTTTGCTTCACCCAAAGCAGCTTTCGTGGCTGCCGCGGGTAATGTGGCGTCACTGTTCACCGCTCTGCCGGCAGAGATTTGTGGCGGGGGCGCACCGTCGGCGCCGTTCTTTACCAGGATGGAGATCCTCCGATTCGAGGGGTCGTAGGGATCGTTTTTCACGCGCAGCATCTGGTCCGCATAACCGCGTACCTGGGTTACCTGATCGGAACGCACGCCATGGTCCTGCAGCAGGCGCCGCGAGGCGTTGGCGCGGTCGGCGGAGAGCTCCCAATTGCTGTAAGTGTTATCAGAGGAGTACGGCGTGGCGTCGGTATGACCTTCGATGAGCAGTTCATTCGGGATAGTTTTCAATTCCGCCGCCAGCAGCGCCATGAGTTCCTGCCCGTTGTCGCTCAGTTGGGCGCTACCGCTCTGGTAGAAGGTGCCATTCTTATCCTCGATGAGCTCGATGCGCAGTCCTTCGGCAGTCACCGTGATTTCAATTTGTTTGGAGAGCTTTTCGAGTTCCTTCTTTGCCTTGATCTCTTCCTCCAGCTTTTCCTTCAGCTTTCTCATTTGATCGTCGACCTTCTTAGTAACCGCCATGCCATCGCTGGACATGTTGGTGCCCAGAAGGCTCGCGCTTCCTTTGGGGTCGTTGAAGTAGCCGGCGACAGCCTTCTTGACCTTTTCGCTGGAACCCATGAGCCATAGGACGATAAACAGAGACATCATCGCGGTGACAAAGTCGGCATAGGCAACTTTCCAGGCGCCGCCATGGTGACCCGCGTGGCCGCTCTTTTTCTTGATCACGTAAATGGGCCGCGGTTTATCGGCCATGGTGTCGACTCCTTTTCAAAATGCTTCTGTCTGAACTACGCAGCAGCGGCTTCGGCGGCGTGGCCCTTGCAGGTCTTTTCCATCTCGTCGAAGTCGGGGCGCACGTGCGCGGGAATTGCCCGCCGGCCCATCTCGATTGCAATCATGGGCGCCGTGCCTTTCAGAAATGCGAGCATCAGCACCCGCAGCACGTGCAGGTATTCGTTGTGTGCATCGGCCGTCTTGGTCATGTTCGCCGCCAGGGGGCCCGCAACGCCGTAGCACAACAGGATGCCGAGGAAAGTGCCCACCAGGGCGGCGGCAACTTTTTCGCCGATCTGCTCTGGTGGACCGCCCAGCGAACCCATGGTGATGACCACGCCCAGCACAGCGGCCACAATGCCCAGGCCCGGCAGTGCGTCGGCCACCGTGTTGAGAGCATTCACCGGTTGCATCTCCGCATGGTGATGCACCTCCATGTCCAGTTCCATCATCTGGTCCATGTCAAATGGCTCCACGCCGCCGGTGATCGCCGTTCGCAGCGTGTCGCACACAAAGTCTTTGGCATGATGGTCGGCGAGGAACTCCGGAAAGCTCTTGAATACAGAGCTTTCATTGGGCTTCTCCACATCCATTTCGACGCTGAGCAAACCCTCTTTACGGACCTTGGTCAGGAATTGGTACATCATTTTTAGCGTGCTCAGGTAGCGGTTCTTGTCGAAGTTGGAGCCTTTGAGCACGCCCATCAGTCCGGCGGCGACTCCCTTGATGATGTGCAAGGGGTTAGCCACCAGAAGCGTGCCCACTGCCGCTCCAACAAGGATGAGGAATTCAGCCGGTTGGACGAGGACCATGATGTGGCCCTTCTCCATAAGGAAGCCGCCGATGACTGCTCCGAAGACGATGAGAATACCTATGATGGCAAACATGAATGCCCCTCCGGCGCAGGTGTTATTTGATTTCCGCCAGCACGGAAGCTGGTAAACATTGCAGCCTTGGCTCGTTCGAGCAGGTCGGCCAGGGTTTCGGTGCTTTCCGCCTGGGCGGCGCCGATGCTGACGGTGAGAGAAACCCGGTCGCCCCACCAGCGGAAGTCCGCGGTTCTGGCCAGCCCGGCCAGCACTTGCGCATGAGCAGCCAGCAAGGCCGGCGTGCGCTCGTGAGAGATGACGAGGAATTCGTCGTCGCCCCAACGCCCCAGGTGTTCAGAGGGCCGCAGCCCCTGCACCAGCACGCGTTCCACTTTTGCAAGCATGGCGTCGCAGGCGCTGACCCCGTGGGTCGTGAGCAATTTTCGCGCCTGATCGACGGTAATCCAAAGTGCACCGAACGGCAGGCCGCCATGGGTAAAGTCCTCGAAGAAGGATTCCAGCCGGTCTTTGAGATCGGCCTGGCTGGTCTCAAGGGCTGTGCTTTCTCCCGTCTCGCCCCGCGGCAGGGCATCGAGGCATCCCGCGGGATGAAATACAACCGCGGAGCCAATGCGTGCGCCGAGTCCATCGTGAAGCGGCAGAAGCCGCGCCATTGTTGAAACGTCGTGGCCCAGTTTGTGACGAGCGTGAAGCAATGTTCCGTGACCGATTGCGCGGCAGGAGCCGGTCTCCGATTCTTCGTGTGAGCCGCAACACTCCAGCAGCGGCTTCAATGAATCGGGCGCGACTCGCCCAACCATGTCCAGTGCTGTGTATCCGGTAATGGTCGCCGCGGCTCGATTCCAAAAAACAACATGGTAGTCTTCGCCCAGCAGAGCGATCCCTTCCGGAAGACTGTCCAGTGTTGCTTCGAGAAGTTCAGCGCGATCGGTCATCCTTACCCCTCAATGTGTTCCATCGGCAGGGCGCGGATCAACTTCATCGCTTTGAGCTGTGGGAATTTGGATTAGAGCTTGCTCATTCCGCGTTGCGGGAGTAACTGAGCGGGAAGGATGGACGGATGATTCGTGGCGCGGAGACTGATGGATGGCCGCGCAGCAAGTGCAGTAGGCAAATTCAACGGGCGCCGGGAGCGCAATAAGTCAAGCCATTGAATGGCAGGCGAACTATGAAGCGCGTGTTTCCAGGCTCGGATTTTACGTCAATTGTGCCGCCGAACTTCTGCGTGACAATGCGATGCACAATCTCCAGGCCCAGGCCGGTTCCGGAGCCTTGCGGCTTGGTGGTAAAGAAGGCTTCGAAGATATGTGGCAGGGCATCAGGGGGAATTCCGGCGCCGTGATCCTCGATGCAGACGGCCAGCTTATCGAGTCCGGCCGATGCTTCGGGCCCCGCCACGTTGCCCGGCTCGGTCCATGTTTCAATTCGGATCTTGGCGTTGGCGGGCGAGGCATCGAGGGCATTGTCGATGAGATTGGTCCAGACCTGGCTCAGCGAGTAGCCGCATGTTTGGATGATGGCCGGGTTGGCCGCAAATTCCTTATCAACTTGAATTCCCTTGATGCGCAGCTTGTGGCCCAGGATGGTCAGTGTGCTTTGCAAGCTGTCGTGCACATCGAGCTTTTTGGCCGGCGACTTTTCGTCGTAGGCGAATTTCTTGACGGCCATTACCAATTCGGAGACGCGCGTGATGCTTTCCTCGATGGTGCAAACCAGGGAAACGCTGGAGACCAGGGCTTCAAGCCAATTGAGCGCGTCAGAGAAGTTGGGGGCGTCGAAGGCATCCCTGGCGCAGACCAGTTCTTCTTGCCTGAGCCCGATGGCCACCAGAGCCGGAGCGATGGAGAAGGCATTTTCAACGCCGGCTGAGGTCAGCCATTCGGCCATGGACTCCTCGACTTCGGACTGCTCGATGGTACTCATCGCCGGGGCGTGGCAACCCTTCATCGTGTGTTCGAGCAATGAGCGCATGCAGTCCAACTGGACGTGGTTTTTGGGCTGATCGCTGAAGCGCAGGCTCAATTGTTGCAGGCGGAGCAGATTCAGGCGCAGCTGCGATGACGCGCGCTTGGCCGCCGAGCCGGGATTGTGCAGTTCATGCATTAGCCCTGCGGCCAAGGTGCCCAGCGAGATGAGCTTTTCCCGGTGCAGAGCTTCCACCTGGTAGGCCTGCAGCCGTTGCGCCATGTCCCCTAGCACCACCTTGCGGAACTTCGGACAGCAGGCCATGAGCTTCCAGAAATCGCCCTCGCTGAACCGAACAAGAATCGTTTCCTGCACCGCCTCAATAATCATGGGCGAATGCGTCTTGCCTATCAGCATGGGGGCCTCGCCAAACCCCTGGCCCTTTCGCGCAAGGCTTACTGTCGCACGCGAACCGTCCGGCTCCGGCCGGTCTACGCGAATCTCTCCATCGAGAACGACAGCATAGGCGTGGCTCGGCGCCCATGTCTCTTTGACGACCGCGCCAGCGGGAACCTTGACGCGATCCACGGGGCCGATGCCGGCGAGATCGGCGAAGTTGGTCTCCGCGAAAGGAAGCGTCAGGCGCAACTCGTCGGCTACTGCCTGCAGTGGAACCGTCTCGATCTCGACCTGTTGTCCGCCTTCGCCCATCTCCCCTAACCTTAGAACCCTGCCAGATACTGGTGCGCAAACTGCACCGCAATCGATCCCTCGCCAACCGCCGAGGCCACGCGCTTGATGGAGCCGTGGCGCACATCGCCGGCCACAAAGACTCCGGGAACGCTCGACTCCAGCAGGAACGGCTCGCGCTGCTCGCGCCAGGTCTCAGGCAGCTTTCCCTGGCTGCGCAGATCCGGCCCTGCGAGCACATATCCGTTTTCGTCCTGCAGAATTGAAGCCGGGAGCCACGTACTGCCCGGCGCCGCGCCAATAAATACAAACAGCGACGAAGCCGGAACGCGACGATCTCCTTCCGGACCTTTCAGTTGCAACCCTTCCAGCCGTTCTTCGCCAAAGGCCTCCACTACCTGGGTGTATGCCTCCAACACAATATTGGATGTTTTAGCGATCTCATCGATCAAGTATTTCGACATTGTGGCCGCAAGGCCTGCTCCGCGCACCAGCATGGTTACTTTTGTGGCATAGCGGGCAAAGTGCAACGCGGCCTGTCCGGCGGAGTTGGCGCCGCCCACCACGTAAACCTCCTCATCCTTGCAGGATGCGGCTTCAACCAGCGCGGCTCCGTAGTAAATACCGCGGCCGGTGAGCCTGTCCGCGCCGGGAATCTCAAGTTTGCGATAGTTCACTCCGAGCGCAAGAAGCACTACGTGGCTTGAAACCTCACGCCCATCGGCCAACTGAATGAACCGGTATTGCCCGTCGATTCGCATGCCGATAGCTCTCTGGGTAAGGAGCTCTGCGCCAAAGCGCGTGGCCTGTATGTGGGCGCGGCGTCCCAGATCCGCTCCCGTAATGCCGGAGGGAAAGCCGAGGTAGTTTTCAATCTTGGAGCTGGAGCCAGCCTGGCCGCCCGGAGCTACGGGTTCAATAATCAGGGTCCGAAGCCCTTCACTGGCTCCATATACGGCAGCAGCCAACCCGGCGGGGCCAGCGCCAACCACCACGATGTCATAAAAATCCTGCGCGGCCTGGGTGCTCAGGCCCACTCGGACGGCCAGTGCTTCCGGCTCGGGGTCCACAAGCGCGCTTCCGTCAGCGAACAGCACAACCGGCAGCAGGTCTGCATCCAGATTCCGCTCCTCGAGCAGCTTGCGCGCTTCCTCGCCGGCGGCAATGTCCAGCCAACGGTATGGAACGTGATTGCGGGAGAGAAAGCTGCGCACCTTGTGGTCCTTGAGCGACCAGCGGTGACCAATCACACGCAACCCCTCGAACGGGGGCTGGTATCCGGCTTGCCAGTCCTCGAGCAGATCGGACAGGACAGGATAGAGTTTTTCCTCCGGCGGATCCCAGGGCTTGTTCAGGTAATAGTGGATGCGGGCGGAGTTGATGGCCTGAATGGCGGCCTCGGTGTCGGCATAGGCGGTGAGCAGCACCCGGCGGCACTCGGGATAGATCGCGCGCGAACGCTCCAGGAACTCGACCCCTGTGATGCCCGGCATGCGCTGGTCGCTCAGGATCAGGGCCACCGGTTCCTGGCGGATTTTGAGCTGGGCAAGCGTGTCCAGAGCGGCCTGGCCGCCCGCCGCGCGCATCACCCGGTAGGTGGCTCCGTATTCCCGCCGCAAGTCCTGGACTACCGCCTCCAGCACGTTTACGTCGTCGTCAACCGCCAACAGGATCGGTCTCGCCATATATCCTTAGTTTAGAACCTCCAAGTGGCGTTAAATGGTGACGTGCATCCCCCTGTGGTGGGAGTGCTTCTGCAGGCCGCCGGTTATAGTCTGTTCCTGTTGGAACCGGCTTGGGTGAAGCTGCAGTCTGTTTCAAGCCGGCGATACAGGGTGCTGGGGCAGGTCCTTGTGTTGCAAATACGATCACTCGGAAGGCTTTCGGGGTTTTTGCCGATAGTGCCGCAAGAGGGCGGAAAAATTGCCTGAGTTCAAGCTGAAAGTATCCGGTATGGAGGCTTGGACCCGCAGCATGTTCTTCCATCCGGGACGGTAGGCAGATGAGGCGGAAATCATGAACAAGATCATACTGGCCGATTCACAGGCTATCTTTCGTGCGGGCACTGCCAAAGTGCTGGCAACGGACGAAGACATGCGAATCATTGCCCAGTGCACGGACATCGACCGCATGCATCATGCCATTACAACGTTTCCTGGCTCAGTTGTCTTGTTTGCCTCTTCGCTACGGCCGGACCTGACCCGGCTGCGAATGCTGCTCGAAACCACGGGAAGCCGAGGTATTGTGATTGCGGAGAACAACGAAGTTGCGGGAACCTATCTGCACCAGGGCTTTCGTGGCGTGATCTTCCGCAGCGTGAACGGGCCGGCGCTGGTAGAGTGTGTGCGCCGAGTGGCTGCAGGGGAAACCTGGCTTCCACCGCAACTGATGCAACCGGAATCGCAGGATGAGGATATGGTCGGAACGCGCGTCCGCGACCGGCTTACGCCGAAAGAGATGCGCATCGTGGCTTTGATTGTCCAGGGATGCAAGAACCGGGAGATTGCCATCCGGCTCAAAACCACTGAACAGGTGATCAAGAACTACCTTCGCTCGGTCTACGACAAGACCGGGGTTAGCGACCGGCTCGAGCTGGCGCTTTTCACCATCCACCACCGCGTGCTGGCGCAGGCCGCCGCCGAGGTGGGCAGCAAGCTTGACATTGAGGAACACGCTGCTGCGCCTTCTGCTGTTGCTTAGGGTTCTCTGAGCGCCCGATTTTGGGGCCAATGCAAGTAGGGGGACGGATCTTATCCGCCCCCTTTCTTGCTTCTGCAAGCTTGATGATTGCGTCTACGGAACGGTGATTACAACCTTGCCCACCTGTTGATTTGACTCCAGGTATTGATAGGCCTCCACGGTCTGCGCGAAGGGGAAGGTTTGCGCGATCTTCGGCCCGAATCGGCCATCCGCCAGCCGGTCGAAGATGTACTTTTTGGCCTCTTTCGCGATTGCTGGATTCTGCGTGACTTCAATCACGGTATAGCCGCGCACGCTCAATGCCCTGGTCATAGCAGGCACCAGCGGAAAGGGCGTAGGCACTTGAGACAGAGATCCGTAAACGATAATGATGCCGCCCGGCGCGGATGCTTCGGCAAGCTTTGCAATAAAGGGTCCGCCAACAGGATCGAAGGTGATGCGCGCGCCCTTGCCGCCGCTGATCTCATTGACCCGCGCCACGTAGTCTTCTTCGTCGCTGACCACGACGTAATGCGCTCCAAGCGCCAGCAACTCAGCCCGCTTGGCTGAGGTTCGCGTGACCGCAATGGCCGTCGCGCCCAGATCGCGAACAATCTGGATCGCTGCCAGGCCGACGCTTGAAGAAGCCGCCGGAATGGAGACGAAGTCTGCGGTCCTTAGGCCGCCCGCATCCACCAGTGCGCCGTAAGCGGTGAGGTACTGCATCCAGATGGCCGCTGCCTGCACCGGCGTCAGATTCTTCGGATACTCGCCGAGCACGCCGACGGGAACGATCGCCTCTTCGCCCAGCGTACCGTATCGGTTCTGCGAAAAACCGGGCACGGTAGCCACGGCTTTGCCAATCCAGGCTGAATCCACTCCCTCGCCAACAGCTTCTACGATGCCGGCCACTTCGTAACCCAGGCGCGAGGGAAGGTCGGGCTTCTCAAAATATCTGCCGTGGAAGTAGACAGACTCGGCGCGGTTCAGGCCCGCGGCCTGGACGCGAAGCTTTACCTCGCCCTTGCCGGGCTGTTGCGACGGTGCTTCCTCAATGCGGAGGTTTTCCGGTCCTCCAAGCTGGTTAAATCGAACGATTCTGGGCATGAACATTCCTCTACGCCTTGGATGACACCTGGGAGGCAGAAGATGCGAGGGCCAGATATCTGCTGAAGCCCGCTCCCATCAATTGAGAACGCTCGACATGGGTGCGCTCGACAATTTAGGGAACCTCTGAATCAACCTCAGTTTTGAAAGGGCTCGGCTTTAAAAGCCTGCCCTGAGCGGAGCCGAAGGGTGCCGCAAACGGAGCATAATCGACGCGGGCTTTAGCCCCTGAGGGAAGGTCCGATTCGATGTCGGACTAAATCAGAGATTCCCTAATGTTCCGCCTTAAGGGTGAACGCGTCCCCAGGCAGAGACTGGTTCAATTTGAAGTTTGAGTAGAGACCGACCTTGGAGCTGGTGGCGCTGAGCGTGAAGACCTGCTTGAGGCTCACGGCGCGGTCGGGGTCTACCCAGATTGTGACCTTGGAAAGATTCTTGCGGATATCCGGATCCTTTGCCACCAGCTCCAGAATTGCTGTCTTCACGCTGCCGAAGTTCTCCGATCCGATGTATTTGATATCCCATTTGGCGAGCAGTTCTTTCCCGCTTGCGCCGAAGCCGAGCATTACATAGCTCTCGAATTTTCCCGCCTGGGGATAGGGCTTGATTTGGTCGCTGCCGGAGTCGCGGAGATAGAGCACCCCGCCTACATAGGTGTAGGCCTCCGTGGAGGGCTTGCCGTCGTGCTGGCTGAAATGCACGCCGCAGCGGAACGCATTTCCTTTGCGATCGTAGTAGACAACGCCCTTGAAGACATCCTTGTCGGGCATGGGGTCCGTCGCAATGACGTCGAGCTCGACGTCGGCAGAGAGGGAGTGGAAGCTGGCGGCGGCGGCGTCGAGGCGAGCGAGGACGGTCTTCAGATCGTCCTGGGGCGCGGCCAGCGCGGCGCGTGAGGGCAGCAGGACGAGTGAGAGGGTCGCGACAAGCACCAATTTGAATCTGAAACGCATGTGATCCCTCGATTGATTCGACGCGCGAGCGTGCGGGAAGAGGCAACAAAAATGAGTCAGCGATCACAAGAGTGCATAAATGAGCGGCTTAACGGTGGGCCCAGACTTTCCACGCAAGGTTGCCCTGGTCGTCGGCGACGGTCTCCCACTTTTCCACAAAGACCGCATCGCCGGTGACCGGTTCGATGGCCATGCGCAGAGCCTTCTTGACCACCGCGTCGGAGGCTCCGGCGGGAACATGGGCATCCGAGGCCTGGACTGTGACAATCACGCCGTGGCCGCCATCGCCGATGACCTGGATGGGATGCACGGGTCCGGCAAAGTTGGAGGGTTTGTCGCCGTAGGTCCAGCCTGGAATCTGCGGCGTGAGAAAAATGAACAGCAGGATCAGCGTAACCATCACGTCGTAGTGGAAACTGCCACGCGAGTCGGTCCAATAGAAGTAGCTGAGCAGGACCTGCTTGATCGTGCGGTCCTGTTTGCGATCTTGTTGCGTGGCTTGGCGCGAGCCTGGTTTCGAGTCCAGCTTCGAGCCTTGTTGCGAGGCTGGCTGCGGGACGCCTTGCGAGATGGGTACAACCGGATTATGGGACGGCATCAGAGTTCCTTTACTACCGAGGCTCGGAAACAATTCTATCCCGGTCGCCCATGTAAGGGCGCAGAGCTGCGGGAATGAGTACCGAGCCATCGGCTTGCTGATAGTTTTCGAGAATGGCGAGCCAGGTGCGGCCCACGGCAAGGCCGCTGCCATTGATGGTATGCACAAACTCCGGCTTGCTCCTTCCGGCTTCCACTGCTGGCCTATAACGGATGTTCGCTCGCCGCGCCTGGAATGCCTCGAAGTTGGAGCATGAGGAGATTTCGCGATAAAGCTGCTGGCCCGGCAGCCAGACCTCAAGGTCAAAGGTCTTGGCGGATGAAAAGCCCGTGTCGCCGGTGCATAGCAGGACGCGACGATAAGGCAGGCCGAGGGCCTCGAGAATCTCTTCGGCGTCGCGCGTGAGGCGCTCGTGCTCGGCGTCGGAGTCCTCGGGGCGTGTGAACTTCACCAGCTCCACCTTCTGAAACTGGTGCTGGCGAATAATCCCACGCGTGTCTTTTCCTGCGGCTCCGGCCTCGGCGCGGAAGCAGGGCGTGTATGCCGTGAGCGCAATGGGCAGGCGGGCGTCGTCGAGAATCTCGTCGCGGTAAAGGTTGGTAACCGGAACCTCGGCGGTAGGGATGAGCCAGTGGTCGCTGTCATTGAACTCGCCGCGGGCCACGGCCTCGGCGTCAGCGTCGGAACAGCGGAACAGGTCTTCAGCAAACTTGGGCAACTGTCCGGTTCCGAAGAGGGACTTCGAGTTCACCATGAAGGGCGGCAGGACTTCGGTGTACCCATGCTGCGCCGTGTGGAAGTCGAGCATGAAGCTGACGAGCGCCCGCTCCAACCGCGCGCCAGCTCCCATATAAACCGCAAACCGCGCGCCGGAGAGCTTTGCAGCGCGTTCTAGGTCCAGGATGCCGAGGGCCTCGCCGAGTTCCCAGTGAGGCTTGGGTGTGAAGTCCCATGTGCGCCGCGCAGCATCCGAGAGATGGGTCTTGACCACCACGTTGTCCGCGTCGGATTTTCCCGCAGGTACTTCGTCGCGAGTAAGGTTGGGCAGGACAGCCCTGACCTGTTGGAACTCCCTGTCCTTCGACGGGGCTTCGGAGCCGAATTTTTCCAACTCGCTTTTGAGGTCAAGCCCTTCAACCATCAAGGACTTCACGTCTTGCCCGCTTCGCTTGTTCTGCGCGATCTGTCGACTCAGTGCATTTATTCGAGCCTTTAATATCTCAGCCTCAGTAATCGCCCGGCGACGCTCTTCGTAAACTTGCCTGAACTGACGCAATGAATCATCGGATGCGCCACGGTCACGCAATTTTGGCTCGACCGTTTCCCAGTTCTTGATCAGGAACCCTGTATCATGCATCGCTCAACCAGTTTACCCGACCGTGCGGGGCGTCTGGCCTTACGGCCCATTTGAGCAGGGCAACCGTATGAAGGAGTCGTGCTCGGAAAGATGGTCTGTTGTGTCGCCGGAGCGGGCCCGGTTCTGCATTTCCTCCCGAAGGGAGGGTTTGAAAATAGCCCCGGATAGAGCGAAGCGGCATCCGGGGAAAGCGTCCCGAATGAATCCGCCCGCCCCGTAGGGGCAGGATGAGCCGCGATCAGGCCATCATCGGACGTTCGTGCAATTGCTCAGTTCTATTTGAGCGAGCGCATGTAGTCGTAGTTGACTTTGGCTGCTTCAATCGCGGTCATGCCTTCAATGGGTGGCTCCTGCTCTGAGAAGAAATACTCAACGCCTGCCTGACTGGCAGCCGAAAAGATCGGCGCGTAATCAATGTGGCCCCGGCCGAGTTCGGTCCCTTGTGGTCTGTCAGGCCCCGACAGACTTGTGGACGGCTTGCCGCCGGGAAGGAAATCCTTGACATGAATCATGCGATAGCGATTTGGATACTTGCGGAAATAGTCGATCGGATCGTGCCCGGCGGTGACCATCCAGCCGCAGTCCAGCTCAAATTTCACAAGATCTGGATCGGTTTGGCTGAGCAGCAGGTCGTATCCGGTCTGGCCGTTGCCTTGGTCTTTGAATTCAAAGTTGTGATTGTGGTAGGCGTACTGAAGGCCCGCCTGCTTGGCCTTTGCGCCAATAGTGTTGGCGAGGTCCGCGGTTCTCTTGAAGTCGTCGAGAGTCAGGTTAGCGAGCGCCTTGATGAAGTCTTCTCTCTTGGGCGGAGTGCCGGAGGGAGTTTCAGGCATGGCGATCAGGACAGAACTGACGGCGTAATGCGCTCCCACAGCGTGAGCATCCTCAAAGAGTGGGCCGGGATCAGCAGCGCTGAAATGCAGATGGGCACTGGGGCAGTGCAGCTCGGCATCGTCAAGAGCCTTGCGAAAATCCCCGGCAGAGAGTTTGGCGAAACCAGCGCTCTCAACTTCCCTGTAGCCAATGCTGGCCAATGCAGTTAGAGTGCCACGCGCATCGGCGGCCAGATCGGCCGCGACCGTGTAGAGCTGGATGCCGATGGCGCGGTTTGCAGGTTCTGCCTGCAAGAGTTTGGGCATCGAGTGCGCGAGAGCAAGAGCAGCACCCGCAGCCGACCCGGTGACGAGAAATTCGCGCCGTGCCAACTGGTTCATCAAGCTGCCTCCTTTCGTAAGGCAACCATGCCATGGTCAGCCGCGCCAGCCCGTTTTGTCAATTTGCACTCGGCTTGTCAATTCGCGCCTGGTTTCTCAATCTGCGCTCCAGCGCCCGCATCGAGTTGGTCTTGCCATCCGGGCAGCTTCAGGTCTCCTGTAATCAGGCGTGCGCCACGCGTGAAGGTGAAGTAGGTCCATATCCACGCCGCGAAGACGGAGATTCGGTTGCGGAATCCGATGAGGAAGAAGATGTGAACTGTAAGCCAGATGATCCACGCGGGAAAGCCGCTCATGTGAGCTTTGAAGGGCCATTCAACCTTCGCCACGGCGTCCATGCGCCCGATGGTTGCCATGTCTCCCTTGTCGAAGTAGCGAAAGGCCGGTCGCGCCGCGCCTTTGAGGTCGGCCGCAATGATTTTGGCCACATGATCGCCCATTTGCATGGCGGGCTGGGCAACGCCGGGAATCTGGTGCCCATCCTGCTCGAAGTGAGCCAGGTCGCCGAGGACGAAAACGTTGGGCAGGCCTGGCGGATTTAGATGATCGTCGACCAGGACGCAGCCGCGCTTGTCAAGCTGGACGCCCGGCGTCGCGGCTAGCAGCTTCCCCAGCGGCGAGGCCTGCACGCCGGCAGCCCAGAGAGTGACGACAGCTTCAATTCGCTTCCCGCCGGCTTCAACCCAGCCGGGGCCGAGGTTGCTGACGTGGCACTGGGTATGAACTTCAACGCCGAGCCGGGTGAGCGCGGCTTCTGCCTTCGCGGAGAGGTCTTCGGGGTAGGCTGCAAGGACACGCGGCGAGCCTTCAAGCAGCAGCACACGGGATTTCGCGGGGTCGATGTGGCGGAAGTCGCGACGCATGTAGAGCTGGGCAATATCGCTGATGGCGCCGGCCAGTTCCACTCCCGTGGGGCCGCCGCCGATAACGACGAAGTTGAGAGGCGGGTGCCAGCCGTGCTCCACCATCTGGCGTTCGGCAAGCTCGAAAGCCAGCAGCACGCGGCGGCGAATCTCGGTTGCGTCTTCAATGGTCTTGAGGCCGGGTGCGAGCGGAGCCCACTCATCTTTCCCAAAGTAGGAGTGGGTGGCTCCGGTGGCCAGAACCAAGTAGTCCCACGGGAGTTGCGCGCCGGACCCAAGCGTAACGGTCTTCGCCGCTGTATCGAGTCCGGTGACCTCGTCCATCAGTACCTGGGTGTTGGGCTGGTCCCGCAGGATGCTGCGAATGGGCTGTGCGATGTCTGCCGGGGAGAGCACGGCAAGCGCCACCTGGTAAAGCAGAGGCTGAAAGGTGTGAAAGTTGCGACGGTCGACAAGCGTGACGTCGACCGGGAGGCGAGCCAGACTTTTGGCTGCGCGAATTCCGCCCAATCCGCCGCCCACGATGACAACACGCGAACGGGTGGGGGATTTTTCCTTCAGGGGTTCCGCCGGACTGCCCAAAGTGTTCGGCTCCTCTGCATCCATGATGCTGGATGGATGCCAGAAGTGGCAGAAGAGTTATTTTTTGGTTCGGAGGTCCCACAGGTCGGACGACACCTGAACCCGATGAGCCTCCGCCCCGGCCAGCTTTCCCGGAAGTTCAGTTTACAAGCTCTCGCCGCATCAGCTGCGGCCGCAGTTCGTGTCCTGTGCTGGCCGTGATGGGATTGTCGTCGATTTCTTCGTCGAAAAGATGGTCTGCGCTTCCAATGGGGACTGGCTTGTAGGGCAGGAAAACGCGGAAACTTGAGCCGCGGAGGGGATTGCGCTCTGCCCAGATGCGGCCGGAGTGTTGATGAACGATGGTGCGGCAGATGGCCAGACCCAGACCGGTGCCGCCTTTCAAACGCGCGTCCGAGGCGTCCACCTGCTGGAAGCGGCCAAAGATGGTTTCCAGCTTGTCGGCGGGAACGCCGCGGCCGGGGTCTACGACCGAGAGCGTGACACCATTAACGTCGGGGCGCATAAGCACTGACACGGTTGAGTTGCGCGGAGAAAACTTGACGGCGTTCGAAAGCAGGTTGGTAAGAACCTGTAACAGACGGTCGGAGTCGGCTGCAATTTCCACCTGGGTATCGTCGTGGATCAGGTTGACGCCGGCGGCCTCGGCTACAGGCGCCATGCAGTCGATGGCCTGCTGCACGGTCTGGCTCAATTGCAACTTGCGGAAGGTGAGCCGTTCACGGCCGCTCTTCAGGCGTTCAAGGTCAAGGACGTCGTTAATCAGGCGGACCAGGCGATCGGAGTTGGCCAGGGCGATGCGCATCAGATTGGCGGCCTTGTCGTTCATCTGCACCAGATTTCCGTGATTCAGCAGGCCCAGTGCTCCGCGGATCGCAGTTAGTGGGGTCCGCAACTCGTGGCTGACAGTGGAGACAAATTCATCTTTGAGCCGGTCCAGGGCGTAGCGCTGGCTGATATCGCGGAAACTGAGGACGGAACCCGAAAGGCGGCCGTGATCGAGGATGGGAGTCAGGGCATAGTCCACTCGGAAGGGGCTGCCGTCGGCGCGGAAGAAAGTGTCCTCGCCCGAAGTGGCCATCAGCTGCAGTCGGCCGGTGGCGCGCAGCAGCGAGCAATCCGCTCCGCATCGGCTGTCAGCGGGCGCGGAGCCGTGCAAGAGGTCGTGTACCTGCCTGCCGGCGAGATTGGAGGCTGCATCGCCCAGCAGGCCCGCGGCCGACGGGTTGGCAAAGCTTACCAGCCCTGTGCGATCCAGGCCGCAAATGCCGTCGGCTACGGAGTTGAGCAGAATCTCCTGCTGGCGATAGAGTTTTTCAGCCCAGCTCCGTTCCTGTGAGCGGGCCAGCATCTGACCGAGGGAAGCGGCCACTGTTTCGACGGCGGCCATGGTTTCGCGGTTTTCACGCAGGCTGAAATGGCAGTAGAACTCGAGAACAGCGAGTACCCTGCTGCCCACGCGTACCGGAACCGCGCAGCCGGAAACCATTCCGCGATCCAGTGCGGCCTTGGAGTGCGCGTTGCTGGGTTCGGAAGCAAGACTGGCAATCCAGGTCGAACGGCCATCCTGCCAGGCCCGTCCCGGCACTCCGTCGCCGGGGACCAATGTTACCCCCATGCTGTCGTTGATAAGTGTCTCTGTGTGTCGGCCAGGGGCGCTCCATCCCGAGCAGAATTCCAGCCGGTTTTCCTCTGCATTGACTTCCCACTTGAGGGCAACGTCCCATCCCTGGGAGACGCAGAGTGCCTCCAGAATGCGCATGGCGCCGACTTCCGGGGAGGTGTTTTCGCCAACAATCTCACTAACCACCAGTTGAAGGGCTACGCGATGCTCGCGCTGCACAAGAAGGCGTAGAACAAGGACAGCGGCGGCCGCGCCGGAAGCAAAGATCAGTACTTCGCTGACGGCGGGGCTCAGGGTCAGATTGTGGGTAAATAGGCCCAACAGAAGGGCCAAAGCCAAACCAGCCAGGATCGGCGAAATGAAGGAAAAGCCACGCTTGACCATACGCGCGTTCCGCTGGTTGCCGATTGCCGTGATCCCGATGGACGGGTCCGCCATCTTTCCCCCAGAAATTCAGCCACAACCTTGGTTGAGCTCTGCCGGCTTGAAACCCAATCGCCGATTGCCTCTGTTGGCGAGGTTACACGTCATTCACAGCAACCGAAGGGCCATTCCGCAAACACTCCCAAGTCTTATTTTTCAGCAAGTTGCGACATGAGAATTCACTGGGTTGTGAACATCTGTATACAGGTCAAACCAGACGATTACAGGTCTGAGGCGAAACAGGGCCGCCCACGACCAGAGCGGAAGCCTAATCGCGGACTGCTTTGTTAAATCTCCGGATAGAAGTCGAAGAATGCATCGAGGCTGCGCTTGAGCTGGGTCTCGATCTCTTCACGCGAGCCCTCGATCATATGCATTGTGACGTGAGCCTGGTGGCCGTTCGCTAGCTTGAGGGTTGCGTCCTGGATTTCGGTCACTTCGCCTTCAGGCAGGAGCCGGAGTCCGTAGATAAGAGTCAGATTGGCCATGAAGCTCATCATAATGAAGGCCGCCCGCGGCTGGACAGGACTGCAGAGCGCGCGGAACGTCTAAAATCGACTTGGAAACATTATGACAGACATTCGCGACACGGTAATTCTGGGCTCCGGCTGCGCCGGGCTCACGGCGGCAATCTACACGGCCCGGGCTGGATTGAAGCCGCTGGTTCTGGAGGGCCACGAGCCCGGAGGCCAGCTTTCAATAACAACGATGGTGGAGAACTTTCCCGGCTGGCCGGATGGGATTCAGGGTCCGGAACTGATCGACAACATGAAGAAGCAGGCGGAGCGGTTCGGGGCTACGCTTCAACTGGCGCACCTGAGTAAAGTCGATCTCGGCGCGCATCCCATCCGCCTGGAGACGTCTGCGGGCGAAGTGCATACGCGGACTTTGATTGTGGCTTCCGGCGCAAGCGCACGCTGGCTCGGATTGCCGAGCGAACAGGCGCTGATCGGCCACGGAGTTTCAAGCTGCGCCACCTGCGACGGATTCTTCTTCCGCGGCAAGGAAATTGCGGTGGTTGGCGGCGGCGACTCGGCCATGGAAGAAGCGCTGTTTCTGACGCGGTTCGCGACCAAGGTAACGCTGCTGCACCGGCGAGAGGCTTTTCGCGCTTCGAAGATCATGCTGGAGCGGGCCATTGCGCATCCCAATATAGAGCTGCGGACTAATACGGTGGTAGAAGAAGTGCTGGGCGTTGAAGAGAAAGAAGTGCGCGGGCTGAAGCTCAAAGACGTAAAGACAGGCGTCGAGGACGACCTTGCCATCAGCGGGCTGTTTCTCGGCATTGGCCACGAGCCCAACGCGAAGATGTTTGCCGGCCAGATGGATCTGGACGAGGAAGGCTATATCCGTACGACGGGCAACGTATTGACGACGCACAGGAAGACGGTGATTCCTGGAGTGTTTGCCTGCGGCGACGTGCAGGACCGGCGCTACCGGCAGGCGGTCACAGCGGCCGGGTCAGGCTGCATGGCGGCGCTTGAGGCCGAGAAGTATCTGGAAGAACGCGGGCATTGATGCTCGGTTCCCTAGAGCCTGCCCTGAGCGTAGTCGAATGGGTCTCCTCCGCCGCGGCGGGAGACCTGGGAGACCGCTGACCTCGATCGATGCGAACTGATCGCGATCCTCTACCAGGTGTGGAAGACAAAGAAGGCCGCGGCGACCAGGCATAAGGCAGCCGCGCCGTGGTTCCAGCGCAGATGGCTGCCGAAGTAGAGCGTTGTGAATACGCCGAATACCACCAGGGTGATGATCTCCTGGATGACCTTGAGCTGGACGGGCGAGAAGCGGGCGGCGCCGATGCGGTTGGCCGGAACCTGCAGCAGGTACTCAAAGAAAGCTATACCCCAGCTGACGAGAATGACCTTCCACAGCGCCTCCTGGCGGAACCTCAGGTGGCCGTACCAGGCGAAGGTCATGAAGATGTTGGAGAAGATGAGAAGGGTGATGGTCCACATGGCTCCATTAGACGCCAGCAGATTGGGCCCGGTTACTGTCGCGACTATGGCCGGAGCAATATCGCAATGACGGAATTGTCTGAAAGGCTCGAACGGTTGGAAGAGGCTATTACAGCCGCTTGCCGGAAAGCCGGCCGCAATCGCAGTGAAGTCGAACTGATGGCCGTGTCGAAGACCAATCCTGCGGCCACCATCGCCGAGGCGGCCAGCCTGGGGCTTAGACTGTTCGGCGAGAACCGTGTGCAGGAGTTTGCGGCAAAAGCGCCGGAGTTGGCGACACTGGCCCAGGCTGCCAGCGAGGGCCGAGTATCAGGGCACGACTTTAGTCGTGCCGAAAGTCCGATTGAATCAACCTGGGCTCCACACGCTTCGAAAAAGCTCGTTCCAGCAGAGACTCGCGAAGGCCTTGTATCAGGGCACGACTTCAGTCGTGCCGAAAGTCCGATTGAATCAAGCTGGGCTTTAGCCCCTGAGGCGAACTCCTCGGGAAATCCGCCCGCACTCTCCCAATTTTTTCGAGCCTGCTCAAATCCCATTCGCGTGCACCTGATCGGCCATTTGCAAACCAACAAGGCGGCCCGCGCGGCGGAGCTGTTTGACGCGGTGGATTCGGTGGATTCCGTTCGATTGGCGGAAAAGCTGAACGAAGCGGCTGGACGGGTGCGAAAGCGGCTGCCGGTGCTGATTGAGGTGAAGCTTAGCCCGGAGGAGACGAAGGCGGGGTTGGAGCCGGAGTCGCCGGAGGCTTCGGCGCTTCTGGAGCGCTTGCCGAATTTGGATCACCTGACGACACAGGGGTTGATGACGATTGCGCCGTGGGGCGTGGCCGAGGAAGTGACGCGGGCTTGCTTTCGCAGCTTGCGGGAGTGGCGAGAGCGATGGGCTGCGACGCATCCCCGGCTGGCGCTCGACGTGCTTTCGATGGGAATGAGCGGGGACTTTGGGCTGGCCATTGAGGAGGGCGCAACCCGCATCCGCATTGGGACAGCGCTGTTTGGTAAGCGGCAGCCTTGGGCCGGGGCGGAGTGATGCTGCGAACCGTAGCCGACGGAGTGACGCTGGCCATTCGTGCGCGGCCGGGCGCGAAGAAGACCGCGATTACAGGCATTTATGGCGAGGGTGCGGCGGCGCAGTTGAAGATCGCCGTGCAAGCGCCGCCGGTTGAAGGGCGGGCTAACTCGGCGATGATCTCTTTTCTTGCGCAGACCTTTGGATTGGCCAAAAACAAAGTGGAGTTAGTTAGTGGGGAGTTATCGCGGAGCAAGGTATTTTTCTTGCGGGGAGTTACAGCGGAGCAGATCAGCGTCAAGCTTGCGCCGTGGAGTCAACGGCCGTGGTGAGCGAATGCCGCTGCAAGGGCTTCTTCGGGCTCGGGACGAACGCGGAAATCGGCGTGAGCTTCGGCAAACAACACGCGCCGATCCTTCGCAATCACATATGTTGCGGGGATGGGCAGACGCCAGCTCTTTTCGCCGTTCACGAAGGGAATGTTGACCAGGATGGAAAGATAGTAGGCGCGGTGATACTCCGGCACCGTGTACACCAGGCCGAATTTTTCCGCGAGAATGTTGCCGGGGTCGGAGAGCACAGGAAACGGCAATCCATGCTGCCCGGCCATGAAGTCGCTTTGGCGCTCGATCTGCGGGCCAATCGCCACCATTAGGGCTTCGCGTTCGCGGAGCGTGCCATATAGATCGCGCCAGGCCTCGAGTTCCGTCACGCAATACGAACACCAGCGCCCGCGAAAGAACTTGATGACCAGCGGGCCGAGGGCAAGCAAATCTTGAGACCGAACCAGGCGCCCGCTAGCATCTTTCAGCGCAAACTCCGGTGCAATGGCGCCCACAGGCAGAATGCGCTCCTCAATCCCTGAAGCAAATAGCTCAGCCACAGCGCGCTCACCCACAGCAAGCCGCTCAGCCTGCACCAGGTGCCGCGTGTTAGCAGTGATCTCGTCGAGTTGGTCCTGAAGCAGGGGCATACATTCTATTTTCGCAGATGACCGGTGGGTTAGAATGTGCGCATGGCCGGCATCGACTATTCACCGCTCGGAAAAGCAGTCCAGCGCCTGAAAGAGGGGCTGGCGGCTTTGGGACGCGAGCCGGAAAACACGCTTTATAGGGATGCGGTGATTCAGAGGTTCGAGTTCACCTACGGCCTCTGCGCAAGCATGTTGAAGCGCCACCTGGAACAGACCGCTGTGGTTGTGCCAGAAAGGGAGATCACCTTCCCCGCACTGATTCGCACTGCCAGCGAGAACGGTTTGCTGCGATCGGGATGGGATGTTTGGTTCGATATCCGAAAGGCCAGGAATCTGACCAGCCACGCTTAGAACGAAGAAACGGCCCGGCAAGTGGTTGAACTGATTCCTATGTTTGCCGAGGAAGCCGAATATCTGTATCGAGAGCTCGAAAGGACCGTGGCTCCCAGTGGCGACTGAAATTAGAGCGTCGCAGAAACCGCCAATCCTGATCGAGCCCCAGCAATGGGAAGAACTGAGCTCCATTCTGAGAGCTCACCTGCCGGGCCGCAGGGTTTGGGCCTTCGGCTCGCGCGCAACAGGCCAGCGCGTCAAGCGCCACTCCGATCTGGATTTACTGATCGATGGCGACAGCCTCTCTTTCAAAGAGGGTGCATTTCTGGATGAGGCGCTGGACGAATCGCGACTGCCGTTCAAGGTGGATGTTGTGCAGATCGCATCGCTCACGCCTGAGTTTCGGGCACGCATCGAGCCTGAACTGGTGCTCGTGCAGGGGACGAGCGGCGGACAGCAGGGCTAGCGAGGGATGGGGCCCTGGCAGTGATTGCGTCGAGTTGTTCCTGAAGGCTAGTCGGCACGGATTTTCCTCAGAAAGTCATTGAATCGGAACTGTTCCGAACCGCTTTCGCGGACCCAAAGCAATGTCCTGTTCGCGCGCAAGAAGGCTCTTTCCAATGATTCTTTCATCGAGTTCATACGAGGCGTTCTGCCAGCCTTCTTCTTCTTGCCTTCGATTCGTCCGAAGACGATTAGACACGCGATCTTGGGAAAGCGGATTGGACTGAGTCTCCACGTTTCGAGTGTGCTCCTTACCTGGTCCGATGCGTGCTTCAGGTCAGAGCCCTTGAGTTCGATGATAACGTCAACAACGCCTGGCATCCCGACGATGTAGTCTGCCTTCAATTCGCCAAGAGTTTTGTTGTAGCAGCCGTCATAGTGAACCTTTCGAATCTGCTTGCGATGCGGATTCAAGAATGTTGCTCTGACGCCCCGTTCTTCGATATAGACGGAAGTCGCATTGCAGGATTCGATGCACTCTTCAACCCATTCGCATCCCGGCTGGCTAGGAAGCTTCTGTATGGTCATACTCAAGCCTCAACAACGAGTCGAACTCGTTGCCAATCGTGTCGGAGACGCTATCAAGGTACTCGCCGTTGATCAGGCCCGACTCGGAAAGAATTGACTTGAGAATACCGTCGTGAATGGAATAGGCTCTGAAGCTACCATTCTCGATCCAATAACGCTTCGGCACAGTTCTCGCAATTTCGTCCTTAAGTTCAGGTTTTTCGTTCGCCAACTGGCCGGCATAGATCAGGTTGTTGAATGATGAAAGCAGGTAGGGGCTGTGGGTTGTTAAGGCAAATGAAAGGCCGAGCGATTTTGTGGCTGTGAGCCAAGCGAATAAGCACACCAGTTCGTACTGAGTTGCTGGGAAAATGCCCGACTCAGGTTCTTCGACAAAAATAGGACCGCGCATAGGATCCTGTTCTTCGAAATACTTGGAAAACTTCGTGTTTGATACGAGTGTGCTTAGCGGGTTTAACATTGGCAGGAGTTCCAACGTACCCGAGGAAAGCAAATCAAACGGCAGGATGCGGGGATCGGAAGTAAATTGGAAACGCGGGGCGCCGTCCCAGAAAACTACCCTGCCCTTAAGAATCCTCTCGGTCTGCTCTCCAAAATCATGAAGCAATTCGACCCTTTCGCTGGAAGACGCAATCATCGCCCGGTATTCAAAGTCGACTTCAGTGGAGAAACGTTGCGTGATCCAATCCAAGTTCTTTTGGGACATTGAAACGAAGCCTTTATTGGGCGTTGAAAAGAAGGCGCGCCCGGACGGGATGTAAATCGAGCCGCTTGGATAGAATGGATCCACATTTGGCTCGGAGTTGGAGTTGCTCTTCCTAACCTCGCCCGCCTCAGACGAGTTCCACTTGCTGTAGGCCTCCGAGAAACTGTGGCTGAATCTTAGCAGCGGCTTCGTTTGCAAAGCCCCAATGGATGCGGTAACCGAATACGAACCTTCTGTGTAGGTTATTTCTGAGTCTTGATTGCTCCAAGTGGTCGCAGGGAACCAGTCAGAAAAGCGACTTTGAATAGCGTCGTTGATTTCCTTGAAAGGGGGGTGACGCTGGGCTACGTTATTCGCGAATTCGGGAACATACTGGGAAAAAAAGAACGCGAGCCGACACAAGAGGCTCTTCCCGCTAGATTGCGGCCCGATGAGGACGGTGATTTTGCCGAACTCCAGCTCGGCTTCTTTGATGACCGAGAAGTTCTTGACTGTCAGCTTGCGCATTCCGCCCTCCTTTATCCAATCATCTTACCGCCCGAAACGTTGTTTACCGCCCATGCCCATGGCGCTCATGCCGCCGCGCATCATGTTTCTGGCTAACCCGCCTTTGCCCATCTGCTTGAACATCTTGGCCATCTGCGCGTACTGCCGCAAGAGTTGGTTTACGTCCTGCACAGTTGTGCCGGAGCCTGCAGCGATCCGCTTGCGGCGCGTGCCTGAAATGATCTCGTGATTGCGGCGCTCGATCGGCGTCATGGAATTGATAATCGCCTCCAACCGCACGAACTGCTTTTCATCCACTTGCTTCGAAGCCTGCTGCAAGCCCGCGAAGGGACCGACAGACGGCAGCATCTTCAGGATGCTTTCCATGGAGCCCATTTTCTTGATCTGGCGCAACTGGTCCCGAAAATCCTCCAAGGTGAAGCCGTCGCCAAGCAGCGCTTTCTTGGCGAACTCCTCTGACTTTTTGTGGTCGAGAGTGGATTCGGCTTTCTCGATGAGCGACATCATGTCGCCCATGCCTAGGATGCGGCCGACGATGCGATCGGGATGGAAGGGCTCGAAGGCGTCGGGCTTTTCGCCCACGCCGATAAACTTGATGGGCTGGCCTGTCACGTGACGAATGGAGAGGGCCGCGCCGCCGCGCGCGTCGCCATCCATTTTTGTTAGGATCACGCCCGTCAGCCCCAGCCGCGTGTGGAAGTCCTGTGCCGAGTTGACCGCGTCCTGGCCGGTCATGGCGTCGGCGATAAACAAAATCTCCGACGGGTTGAGCAGCTTCTTCAGGCGCTCCATCTCCGTCATCAGCTCTTCGTCGATGTGCAGGCGGCCGGCGGTATCGACAATGAGCGTGTCGCAGCCCATGATGCGGGCTTCGCGCAGGGCTTCCTTGGCCAGGCGCTCGACCAAAGCCGAGTTGGCGGTCTCGCCTTTCTGGTCGCCTTCATAGAGCTTGGCCTCGATGGATTTGGCAACCACTCGAAGCTGCTCTCGTGCGGCAGGGCGGTAGACGTCGACCGATACCAGCATCGGACGGTGACCGCCCTTCTTCAACCATGCGGCGAGTTTTCCCGAAGTGGTGGTTTTGCCGCTGCCCTGCAGCCCGGCCATAAGGATCACACTGGGCGGCTGCGAGGAGAATTTGAAGCGGGCTGCGTCCTTGCCCAGCAGTGCGATCAGCTCGTCGCGTACGATTTTGATGACCTGCTCGGAAGGCGAAAGGGCTGTCAAGACTTCAGTACCGACAGCTTTGGCGCGGATTCCCTCGATCAGGTCGCGAGCTACGTTGAGATTGACGTCGGCTTCGAGCAGGGCCACGCGGATTTCGCGCAGGGCTTCCGCGATGTTTTCTTCAGTCAGCGTGCCCTGGCCGCGGAGGGTTTTGAAGGCGCGCTGGAGTTTGTCTGTAAGGTTTTCAAACATGATCTATTCCAGTGTATCGCGGGGCCTGCGGACGGCGGGATTCGCGGATTCCCACCCTAGCCGCAAAGACAAAAACCCGGTGCCCCGACCCAGAGGGTGCCCCGGAACCCAGTTGGGGCACCCAGCTCTTGTGGGCTCGGACAGAGGGCTACTCGGCAGGCGCAATCAGGTACTGCTCGAGCTTGCCGTCGGCGTAGGTGTAGGTGGTCAGCATCAGCCGCTTGCCGGGGTAGACAATTTGAAACGCGCGGAAGGACATTCCGCCGCGGAGCTCTTCGCTGGCCTTCCGGAATGTGAGCGGTTCGCCGAGGAGAGCCAGGCTCTGCTGGTAGTCGGCAATGGCTTCGGGGGTGAAGTAGTCGTTGAGGTTGGGCGCAAGGAGTGTGCGGTCGATGCGGCCCTGCTGCAATCCGTGGTAGATGTCGATAGCCTGTTGCTCGGGTGGTGTCAAGGGGGCGTTGAGGACGGCCGGAGCGGCGAGGCGTGCGATTGAGGACGCTGCGCCGACGGCATCTTGATTGGTGAGGACAGCTACGGCGACGTCGTCATCGACAAGAACTTCATTGTCGGAGACGAAGCCGGAGACTTCTCCGCTGTGCTCGATGGAACGGTGGCCGTTGCGGTCCCTCACTTCCACGCCCAGGCCGTAGTGGGTGCCTTTGCCGTCCTTGAGCTTAACCTCGGTGAACATCTGCTTATAGCTCTCAGGCTTGAGGATGGTTTGCGCGATCAGGCTCTCATCCCACAACGCCAGGTCGTGCGCCGTCATGGCCAGCTCGCCGGCGGCGAACATCCAGCCGCGCCCTTCCTTGGGGGCCACGCGCAAGGGACCAAGGGCGTGGCGATAATAGGCGGTGGCGTCGACGGAGGTGAGTTTGGCTTCGTCGGAGTTCCAGACGGATTTCATGCCCAGCGGGCGAAAGATGCGGCTTACGAGCAAATCCATCAGCGGCGCGCCGGTGATGGTTTCCGCGATGCGGCCGGCGATCACAAAGTTGGTGTTTGAGTATTGCCATTGGGTACCAGGCTCAAAGTCGAGAGGCTTTTTGGCCCAGGTGTCGAGGATCTGCTGGGCGCTTTCCGGTTGCAGCATGGGCGTCATCACGTAATCTTCGGGCCAGTAGTCCTGATAGCCGGAGGTGTGCGAAAGTATCTGGCGAATGGTGACTTCGTTGCCGCGGGTGAGGCCGGGAATGTATTTGCCGACTGCATCGTCGAGCGAGAGCTTGCCTTCTTCCTGCAACATCAGGATGGCAGCCGCAGTGAATTGCTTGGATATCGATCCGATGGAGTAGCGCATGTCCGGCGTGGCGGCCACTGGAGGTTCGAGCCGTGCGCTGCCGTAGGCGTGCGTATAGACCAGCTTGCCATGCTGAACGACGGCGACGGACGCGGAGGGGACGCTGGTCTGTTCCAGCACCTGCGCTGCGATGCGGTCGATTCTGCCTTTGAGGGTGGGGTCGATTGAATCGACAGTCTGTGCCGGTGCGGCGATCGTGGCCAGCAACAGCACCCGTAGGATGGTGCAACCCAGGAGAACCTCACGTTGTTTCATTGACCCCAATCTCCCTTTCACTGAATGCATGGAAAACTGTCTCGCACCAAAATATCAGCCCCGCCCGCGGTGCGATAGGCTGGGCAGAGGCGGGATTGACTTTGGGAGCCGGAATTAATGAATTTGGAGTCTAAATGGATCGGTTGATTGCAGGGCATAAGCGATTCCTCGCGGAGGCGTTTCCGGGCAGGCGCGATCAGTTTCACCTGCTCTCGGAGGGGCAGGCGCCGGAGACGCTGTTTGTCACCTGCGCCGACTCCCGCATCGTTCCCGACCTCATCCTGCAAACCCAGCCCGGCGATCTGTTCATCTGCCGCAATGCGGGCAATGTGATTCCGAGGGCAGGCGAGCCGGCGGGAGGCGTCTCGGCCACCATCGAGTACGCAGTCGAAGTGCTGCGGGTGCGGCACCTGATTGTGTGCGGTCACTCCGACTGCGGCGTGATTCGAGCGCTGATGGCTCCGGAAGTGCTGGCCGGACTCGGCAGCGTCAAGGACTGGCTTCAACATGTGGAGCCCGCCTGGCAGTATGTGGACGAGGTGGAGCGCAATGCCGGCGAACTCACGCGCCACACCGCGCTGACCCACGCCAATGTCCTGGTCCAACTGGACAACCTGAAGACCCACGCATACATTCAGCGGGCCGTCGCCGAGGGCCGTCTCCAGGTACACGGCTGGTACTACGACATATTGAGCGGGCAGATTGAGCAGTACGACGAGGCGGCAGGGCGGTTCTTGCCGCTCGCGGGGTGATTCTGGAGGATCAGCAACGATTACCTGCTGATCTTCCGAAAGTATGAGTAAACTAGATGACAGACTAGTTGGTTAGATTTAGCGTGAGTTAGGAGGGTTTATGCCTGCTCCGGGGATGGCCTATACAGAAATTGGTGCCTTCGACGCCAAGACCCGGCTGTCTGAGATTCTGCGCAAGGTGGATCAGGGCGAGCGATTCACAATTACGGTGCGCGGGCGGCCGGTGGCGGACGTTGTGCCAACGAAGGCCAGGAACCAACGCGCCATCGATGAGGCTGTCGAGGGCTTGCTCAATTTCCCACGAATCAAAGGGGTTCCAGGCGATACGGTTTTGGAATGGATTCGCGAAGGAAGGAAGTAAGGGCGGGGCATGGGACTGGTTCTTGATGCTTCCGCAGCGCTTGCCTGGCTCGTTGACCGCGTCGATCTGGCGGAGGGTCGATTGGCCGATGAGGTTCTTCGGACTATTCAGAGCCGCGATGCGTTGGTGCCGGCTTTGTGATTTCCTGAAGTAGCAAACGGTGTATTGGTGGCTGAACGCAGGGGCGGAGTCGCCAGCTCCGCGTCGGCATCGTTCATGGGGATGGTCTATACGTTGCCGATTTTGGAGGACTCGACGAGGCCGTCTTCAGTCCAGGCGACTGTTTTGACACTTGCACGCGCCTACCAATTGACCGCCTACGACGCAACCTATCTTGAACTTGTTCTGCGCACCGGTGGGGTGCTGGCCACATTTGACCGCGAGCTCTCAGACGCGGTGCGCAGCGCAGGTGGACGGGTCTTCGGCGATCCGGCATAGCTCTCAAATCAGAACTAGCTAAGGCCATCGACACTTTTTTGCGACCAGACCTTAAAGCCCCTGCCAGCGCATCAGTGCGCGCCCGGCGGTGGCGCGGCGTTCCTGGCGGGCTTTTTGAACAGCCACGCGGCCACGGCGCAGAAGAACGCCAGCAGTGCTGTCCAGCGAAAAACATCCACGTAGGCCATCAGGGCTGATTGCTGTTCCATTAGCCCGTAAAGCATTCCAAAAGAGCCGGGCCGGGCCTGGGCGGGGCCAATGCGATGGGCGAGAAAAGCTGCGATGGCCGCGGACTTTTGCTGCAAGACGGGGTTGGCCGCGGAGAGGTTTGCGCCGATCTCGTTCTGGTGAAGGGCGGCTCTCCGGATCAGCGCCGTCGTCGCCATCGAGATACCAATTGACCCGCCGATGTTCCTCAGCATGTTGAACAAGCCCGTAGCGTTGCCCATCTCTTCGCGCGGAATGGTGGATGTAGACATAGTGGCCAGAGGAACGAATACGAAGCTGAGGGCGAACCCTGTAAGCGTGATGGGGATGAGCAGAGTATAAGGGCCGATGTCGAGGTTGACGGTTCCAAAGATGAGGGCGCAGACGCCAAAAACAAAGAAGCCGCCCGAGAGCAGCTTGCGCTGGTCGACGCGAGAGCCGAGGAAGCCGACAACGGGCGATCCGAGGAAGGAGCCGATGCCGCGCGGCCCGACAACCAGGCCTGCAGAAAATGCGGTGTAACCGAGGACTTCCTGATAATAGAGAGGCAGGATGGCAATGGTGATGTAGATGGCCATGCCGAGCATGGCGATCATGAAGCAGCCAGTACGGAAGTTGCGGTCGCGCAGAACGTGCAGGTCGACAAGGCCGTTGGGATGGGTCCAGGAGTGCCAGATCCAGCCAACCAGTGCGACAACTAATGCGGCCACGGCCCAGCGGACCCAGGTAGCGCCGAACCAATCGTCTTCCTGGCCTTTATCCAAAACGATCTGAAGGGCGCCGGTCCAGACCATCAGAAGGCCGAAGCCGATATTGTCAAAGGCGCCGACTTTGGCGTTCTTGATATAAGGCGGGTCGTGGACGAAGCGCGAGATCAGGATGACGGCGAGAATGCCGACGGGAATATTGATGTAAAAGGCATAGCGCCAGCTAAACGTGTCGGTCAGCCAACCGCCCAGGGTAGGGCCAAGAACCGGTGCCAGCACAATGCCCAGGCCATAGGCGGCCATGGACATGGATCGCTTTTCGATGGGAAAGCTCTCCAGCAGAATGGACTGCGAGAGGGGCTGCAGGGCCCCGCCGCCCGCTCCCTGAAGGACGCGCGCAAGCAGAATGACGCCCAGGGAGGGCGCCGCTCCGCAGAAGAACGAGGCGACGGTGAAGATGATGACGCAGGTGAGCAGGAAGCGCTTGCGCCCGAAGCGGCGAGCGAACCAGTTGGATGCCGGCAGGATGACTGCGTTGGCGACCAGGTAGCTGGTGAGAACCCAGGTGGCTTCGGAGTTCGAGGCCGATAGCGAGCCCGCGATGTAGGGGAGCGCCACCGAGGCGATGGCCGTGTCCAGCACCTCCATGAAGGTGGGAAGCATGACCGAAACTGTGACCAGCCAGGGGTTGACGCCCTGCGTGAGCGGGTAACGTGCTTGGGCGGCGGAAGGCATGAACGCGCAGTTGAGGGTAAACGATTAGCGGCAGGGACGCCAGTGATGCGATGCACCGTCTGGCCCCAGGGACGCAAGTCCCCGACCAGCCATGCTGCCACTCCGGCCACGAGCTATCTGCTATTGGATTGCAGGCGGGAGCTGGTGGAAGGGTGAGGTAGGATGGTTGGTAAATCAGGGTTTTCACTTTTCTTTGGGGTGCCTCGGATGCGGCTTGTTTTTTTATTAGGCTTGGGCGCGGTCGCGGCCTGCCTGGCGGTTTCAACCATTGCTCAGGCGGGCAAGCCCGATGCTGCCAAATATCCCTTGCGGGTGCATATCTTTCGATATGTTGTGCAACCGAGCCGTAGCCGCGATTTCAAGAACCATTCGGAAGGGGCGGAGTACGTCGCCGGGATGGGCCAGGCAGATCTGTTCGAGAATGGCGAACCGCTGGGCTTTCAATTTCGCTATAGCTGCACGGTCCCGATGATCGTTTCAGGGGGACATGAGACCTTTCCCGCCCGGTGGAAGAAGAAGGACAGAACGCTGGAAATTCTGCTGCCGCAGGCCGGCAAGCCGTGGAACCAGGAGGGCTGCGACCTGCAAACGGAGATGAGGACCGGCCTGGTCTATTACTGGAAGAATGGCGCAGTGGCGGAGGAGTCGGATGCGGTGCTGAAGGACTGGATGGTGAAGCACAAGTTCGACCCGGAAAACGGCCAGGAAGAACCGGTGACAGCAGCGGGCGATTCGGCGGGGCCCGGCGGGGCGGCGACGAGCGATCCACTGCTTGAGGCACCGGAGTAGGACAGCTTTAAGGGCTATCGGGAACCTCTGGATAAGCCTCACCTTTGAAAGGGCACGACCGGGGTACCGGGGCACCCTCTGGGTCGGGGTCGCGTGCCGAAGAAAGTGGATCAATTATAGGAGCGCGGCTTTAGCCACTGAGTGGATGTAAGTCGTTGAAAATAAATTCCATCATCGGCTAAAGCCCAAAAATTATTTTGCCTTTCTGGTGGCTCGGCTAGTCGATCCTGAAAAACCAACGAAAGCCTTATAAAACCTGATGAAATGCGGCGTTGTTTGTTCTAGAATTTCCCTGAAGGCGTA
>Ga0182024_10003390_pt1 | contig 38091 bp, 67 predicted proteins | sample P32metaG_FD_120480 | JGI IMG/M metagenome (GOLD analysis project Ga0182024, IMG submission 120480) | Permafrost microbial communities from Stordalen Mire, Sweden - P3-2 metaG (Illumina Assembly) | ecosystem: Environmental > Terrestrial > Soil > Wetlands > Permafrost | place: Sweden: Stordalen...
CATGTGAGAAGCAGCAGTCATAGCACATCCACTTTCTATCGCATGTGCCACACCATCCAGAGGCTTCCTTGACGAAGTTATGTGGCTTTTTGCAATATTCGCATTCATCCATCGCCAAACCTCTCAAATCTTTTGAATCGAATTGTTTTACCCACAGGGTTTAGAAATACGTCTTCGGTCATTAAGTTTTTCAAATGAACGTTGATCATTGATATTAGCAAGTCGAGGTCGGTAGAATGGCGCATTAGCTTTGATGTTCGTTTTGTTTTTATTTTCCCCTTCTTTTGTCTTGGCGCGCTCATAAAGCTCCATGAATTGCTGTTGCTGCTGTTTTAGTTTTTGTATTGTATTTGGGAATTTTCGATATTCAGCGGAATGTACCTTTTTTTCTATCCATTCCGCTATTTTGCGAAAATAATCCGCATCAAAGCTGAATATAGGGGCTGAAAGCAGGTTGCTATCATATTGCATGAGTATTGGTAGTGGTGGGAAATGAGTTGTGGTTTGCATTACTTAGTTTTTTATAAATTTTTTAAATGATTTAGACGCTTTTTCATGTCTTGCAATATTTTTTTCTGTTTCTTTTTTTTGTTTTTCTTTAACCTCTACTTCTGATTTTTTTCTGAAATAATCAGTTTTCTGTTTCAGATTCATTTTAGCTGTATCCTTTTTTTCTTGTGCGGTTATTTTCATTTTCTAATCCTTTGTTAAGTCATTCATTATAAGATCATTGCGCTTATATTCGCAACTCATATTCTGTTTTTTTCTGTAATTAATCCATCTATTTACGATCACATCACAATATGCAGGCGACAATTCTATGCCAAGACATTTACGTCCGAGTTTCTCAGCAGCGATTAAAGTGGTGCCGGAGCCTAAGAATGGATCATAGACGTAATCCCCTTCTTTTGAGTTGTTTGTAATAGGCTTTGCCATGCACATAATCGGTTTTTGTGTGCTATGCGATGTCCTTTCGTCTCCTTCGGAAGACTTGCCACCAAAGGCATTAAGATTAGATATTTCCCAAACAGTGCTTTCTTTTCGAGATCCCTGCCAATTGTGTTGATGGCCTTTTCTGATGGCGTACCAACACGGCTCGTGATGCCAATGGTAATCGCCTCGGGAAAGGGCAAAATGTTGCTTTACCCAAATAATCTGTGAAACGATTTCAAATTCTGCTTCCTCAAGGCTTTTCTGTACCTCGGAACAGTATTTTCCGGCATGCCAAACATAAGCAACTGACCCTTTAAATAAAGACCAAGCTAAAGCCCAATTAACTTGGCCATCATTTTGCACTTTTCCTGTAGCTCTACAAGCAACACCTTTTTTTCCTTTAATATCTTTTCTCCATGCCGGATCATATTCCACACCATAGGGCGGATCCGTCACCATTAGGATAACTTCTTTGCCATCCAATACACGAGCCACATCATCAGGATTAGTGCTATCGCCACATATAAGTAAATGATCGCCGAGTTCATAGAGATCTCCTAGTTTGGTTATTGCATCTTCGTCTTTGCAAGGTTCGAGGACCTCTGAATCATCTTCGTCATCCCCTAAAATCGTTTTTGCGTCCGCATCAGCCCCAAGTAGCTGTTGCTCTGTGAAGCCCCATTTAAGCAAGTCTAGCGGATCCCACTGGTTTGCTAGGATGTCGTCGTCCCAAGCGCCTTGATTGAGATTTAAGCCTATGCATAGGTGGTCTATGTCGGCCTCGGAGATCTGTTGGTCCGGGACCCAGCATTCAACTTCTTTTACTTTCATTTTCTTAAGGATTTTGATGCGCTGGTGGCCCCCGATGATTGTGCGGTCGAGATTTATGATCGGCTTCTCAATTAACCCAAACTTAGCAATCAGGTTGGTCAAGTGCTCGTTTTGTTCTTTTGTTATGTACCGGGGATTTTTGGGGTGCTCTTTCAACTCTTTGAGAGGAATTGTCTCTAATTTCCAGTTTATCATTTAATATTCTCCATAAAAATTTATTGCAATCATAAAAGCGCATAAACCCATCAAAAACCCAAATAAAACTCCACCAAGAATTAAAAATACTAGAGGAACCTCGATCATAAGATTTTCCTTGTTAAGAAATTCCTTATATAACATATGTACATTTTATTTTAGTTGATTTTTTTTGTGCTGCTGTGAGATTTTTTTCTTTTTTAGGAGAAATATGAACGCAATCCAATTAGAATTTAACGTTGAAAATGAATGCTATACAGACTTGAAAGTCTCCCTTATGCAAAGGCAGTTGATTGCTATGGAGGATAGCGTCGGCAAAGTACGGCGCAAGCTCTTTGCTGAGATGGGCGAGATCAAAAAGATGTATGGCGAAATGAAAATCGAAAACGAAAAGCTAAAAGATGCTTTAAGGTTGTTGAATGACGAAAAGACTGAATGGGACTATGGACAAGACGGTTATCTCTTTGATGTGTGCGAACGTGCGAAAACAGGCCATTGACCTAAACAAGTTGGCAGTTGACGACCCGGAAAAGGTTATAACCATCATCCATGGGGAATATCGCAAGGCTCTAAGGAAGATTCGCAATAAATCTCAATGCGAACAGAAAGAGTCCGCGCCTTCTCCTGCCCATACTCCCATTTGATACGCTTGTCGCCGTCGGCGTGCCCCTTGTTCTCTCTGGTTTTGCCTTTCTTTGTGACGTATACTACAGATTTACTAGGACATAGGCATGCCCCTATCTCGTCTTTGATCCATTTGAATGCCATGCGCAGGTTATCTTCCTCATCCATCGTGCCCGGGGATAGGCGTACCATCTTAACGGTGCATGGCAATTCTATAGGCCTAGATTCGTGCAGGAAGAGCTGGCGTATGAAGAACTGCTGCTGCCTATGCCTTCGCGTTTTAACGGCCCTATGCTCATATGCGTTCGTTTCATCGCAGGTCCGAAGTGGTAGTTGCCAGACTATTTTGTTCATAGGGGCTTGATATTAACGCTCTTTAATGCTTTATGCAATATTTCTTTGAAAGTTATCTCTGTGTAAACGATTGCCAATGGCGTTTTGTATGGGGTTCCGTAGTCAATCTCGACGCATGCGTTTAGCACTGTAACTGTTCCTGTGCTAGATTTCATTCCGTCGTACTGCTTGGCATAGGCTTTATTGGAGGCCACTAGGTCGATTTCGTTTTTTGGTACTTCCGGCTTGTTCTGGCAAGCCCATTTGATCGCAGGCGATAACCCCTTGTTTATCTTGGTTTGTGGGTTTGTAGCCCACTCTATTGCGTTTTTAACGGTATCCGCGTCATAACGCTGCGTGATCTCGATCTTGTCAGAATCCGGGATGTCTACATTTTGAAGACATCCGTAAATTCTTGGAAGAGTTTCTTTTTTTGATGGATTTGAAAAAGCAGCAGCAGCACTTTGCTGTTGCTGTTCTTTTATATCTTCTTTACTCTCTATATAATGAGAGGGGTGCGGATTTCGACAGGTCTGGGGTGCGGATTTCAGCACCTCAGAGGTGCTAAATAATGATTTGTCATTTTTTGGAGAAAGGTTTGATTTTAAAACACGTGTTCTACCATCAAAGGATTCTACATAAATGAATCCTAGCTCTTTTAACTTGGAAATACCTTCTTGTATTTTCCTTTCCCTTTCGTTAAAGAATTCGCATAGATATTCATTTGATGCATAGCAACCATCATCGCCACATAGCGAATGTATTTCTGCCAATAAACAACGCTCAAAATACGTCAAACGCTTGTCGAGCCAAATTTCTTTTGGGATCCAAATACCGATAAATTTTCTGGATATTTCTACCATGATTTTCTCTATCCTTTGTTAAGTGTTTATTTTTATAACAAAAGGATAGACAGAAAATCGCCTTTTTTGCGATCATGCGACTGCATGATAAGTTTGTTCTGTCTATCCTTTTGTACGAGCAAAAGGGACCAATTAAGGCCACATCGAAAGGTGTGGCCTTATTTTATTCAGCGATATCATCCCAACCCGTCATATCAATAATGACCTGTTCATCGTTCTCGCTGTAGTTCAACAAGCCTTCATTACATAGCTTCCGCAAAGCTGTTCTGAAAGCATTTTTGTTGTAGTATTTTGTTAGATCTTTCCAAGTGATTATCACCCGGTTAAGATCGTCTTTTTTTTCCCAAAGAAAACAGTACGTTTTAGGGAGCTTATCTAGTATTTGCATCAGAAACATTTTCGGGGGCAATGTTTCTCGCGCCTCAAAGTCTTGGCGGATCATCATCTTGTCGTCCTAAAATACCCTTATTTCAATAAGATATTTTTAATAAAATATTTACTTGACAATAGGGATGATAGCTATACCTTTTATTTTTGGGAACAGTTATTTTTATTGGACAATCTTTTGAGGTTCTTCTAAAACGTCCACTTCCCCTTGAGTAAATGCCATAATATCTTTTGCCAATCTCTTGCCCGGTTTTTTACGGCCATGCATGATCAATGACATATAATTACGGTTGCACCCCAGCTGTTTACTGAAGTCAGTAATGCTCAAATCCTTAATCGCCAAATATACCTTTAGTCTCATAATACCTCCTATGTGGTTTGAATCCATTATAGAGGAAGGGTAAATTTTTGTAAAGTCTGCTTTATTTTGCATGTTTTGCACATTTCGCTTTATCTTTAATGTTGCATCTGTTATATTAGGGAGTATCAAAGCAAACATGTCTCCCTGGTGACTGCCCACCAAAGCAGCAGGTTGTAGCGGTAAGCCTAGATAACCATAACCAAAACACGGGGGCGCAAGCCCCCAACCTAACAGGAGTCAAAATGACTAAATATTATGTGTATGTAAGAAATAAAAATGAATGGGGCAATTGGTTGCCGTGGGAATATGTCGGTGGCGATGCTTGCGATACTATTGACGAAGCCGAAGGTTTAATAGATCACTGCAAAAAAGAGTGGGCTAAAATTGAAGAAGATTACCGTAATACTCAATATGAAATTCGGGAGGAAAACTAAATGAAATGGTTTGCCACTTATATATTACTGCCGTTTGCAATGGGTGCAATCGCAGGTTGGATAACAACAAACATACGCTTAAGGAGAAAACCATGAAACTAGAATACATCGCTACAAAATGCGACATATGCCAGACACTAGATGCCACGGTAGACGGCAAAACACAAATGGGTCCTTGGGCCAGCATGTGTGATATGTGCCACTGCCTTTTTGGACGTGGGTTTGGTCCCGGCAAAGGTCAGAAACTAAAAATAATGACTTTGAAAAACGAAGAAAAGGTAATATGAGAATCTTGAAAGACGCAGCGTCAAGAGTAAAACGTCCGCCAAGACAAAATGAATCGAGTCGCTGCGCCAGCAATCTTACTGGTGTCGGTGGTTTTATTCAATCCGATTTATATTTAAATAACGAATTTAACACACAGGAGACACTATGAATAAGGTTCAGGCACTAGCTACGATTGACGAATCACACAACATTCCAGCGCAAAGTTTTACAAATAAGCAAATCGAAATCCTTAAAAATTCGATCTGCAAGGGCGTAAGCAACGAGGAATTCGAGATCTTTTTGATGGCTTGTCAAAAGACTCAACTCGATCCTTTTATGAGACAGATATACGCAGTAAAGCGTAAAGCGAAAAAGCCCGATGGCACATGGGGCGAGACAATGACTATACAAACCGGCATTGACGGCTACCGCCTCATTGCTGAACGTACAGGTTGCTATGCCCCGGGGCCAGAGCCAACTTATACACAAGATACACAGGGAAATCTATTGTCCGCGTCGGCCTATATTAAGAAACAGACCCGGGATGGCACTTGGCATACAGTATCGGCAAGCGCATATGCGGACGAATTTGTCCAGACATATACCGATAAAAGCAACGGCGAGAAAAGGCCGATGGGAATGTGGGCTAACATGCCTAGGACGATGCTGGCAAAGTGTGCAGAAGCACAAGCTCTAAGAAAGGCGTTCCCGGCTGAAATGTCAGGAGTCTACACAAAAGAGGAAATGCAACAAGCCGATCCCGTTGATGTGACTCCTAAGATCACCTTAGAGCAGGCTTCAGAGCTTGCCATGATTCTGGGTGATTGCGACGATAAATATAAATCTTGGGTTTACAACTATATTCTAAAGACCTACAAAACTGACAATCTATCGGACTTGCCGGCTGATATTTACCAACGCATGAAAGATGCAGCTCTTAAGCAAATGGAAGACAATTACTCCCGACAGACGGCAGAAAGTAAGTCCCCAGAACTTTTGATGGCCGAGGTAAAATAATGCAATACAACCCAGCACAATTATTTGTCATCAGCCAGTTTGAGGACAAGTGCTCTGAATATACCGAAATGGTAAAGCACCCCGAGGAGTTAATCCTCGGGGCAATGGCAAGCAAAATATTAGAACTTTATGAAAAGATTGAATACCTAGAAAGGAGACTGCACCATGTTTCACGATAACAAATTGAATACTTTAGAATCTGAATTTAAAGAAAATATCGAATCTTATCACATGCGGTTGGATAAAATATCCGAGGACATTAAAAAATTGGAAAAGATGCTAAAAGATTCGGGTATTGGTGAATTTGAAGTAGAGATTTCTCCCACCCAATCCTTAAGATTTGAAGGATTAAGAATCAGATTTTTAGACATGAATACCAATCCTTGTATTAATAGACCTCTTCCTCTAATTGAACAGAAATCTGCTGTTCGCATAGAGGTAGCGCCATACCTTCCAGATCTTTTCGAAGCCTGTTTAAACCTTGTGAAAAAAGGAGCTAAAAAATGAATTCATTAGCATTCGAAATTAATCCGGAATACGTTCAGGGGACAGCCGAATGGCTGGCCCTGCGTAAAACAAAGATAACTGCAACTGACGCTTCCATAATCATGGGCGTCTCACCATGGAAGACAAAACTGCAACTGTACCATGAGAAGACCGGGGACGATGTCAAGCCGCTTTACATGAACGATGCGATGCAACGAGGGAACGATCTTGAGCCTATAGCTCGGGATCTTTTTAACCTGCGGACTGGATGGAACATGGAGCCAGAGGTTATAGTTCGCGACTGGGCCATGGCCTCATTAGACGGCCGTGATAGGGATTCTGGCGCCATCCTTGAGATTAAGTGCCCGGGTGAAAAAGACCATGCCCTAGCTGTCGCAGGGAAAGTACCAGACCATTATTACCCACAACTTCAACATCAAATGTGGATAGCCGGCACCTGTATGGCATATTACTACAGCTTTGATGGTATGGATGGTGTAATTGTAAAAGTAAACCGCGATAATGAATACATCGAAAAGATGGTAGCCGAGGAATTCAAATTCTACGAATGCATGCAATCTAAAATAGCACCAGAACCCTCAGAAAACGACTACATCGAAAGGAATGACTCACTATGGCAAGAATGTGCTTCGAAATGGAAAACCCTTACAGAGAGAATAAAAACGCTAGAGAAAGACGAGGAAGAGCTACGGAAGCAGCTTATATTCTTAAGTGGCGAATCAAACACGAAGGGGGGAGGTATATCACTTTGCAAGGTGAACAGAAAGGGCAATGTGGATTACTCAAAGATTCCAGAACTTAAAAATATAGATTTGGAAAAATATAGGAAACCGGGAATAAATAGCTGGAGGATCAATTCATAGTGGGTGAGTTCACCGACTTGATCTTTACCGTTCTTGGAAAGACGGCGCGGTGGTTTAATATTAGAGGCCAAAGGATATGTTTTATCCTTTGGTCCTTGTGTTTGGTCTACTGGATGTATAGAAACGCGTCTATGGGCCTAATGGTGCAAACTGGAGGCTGTTTAATTAGTCTAGGCTTCCATATTTATGGTTACTGGAATTGGAAAAACAAAGGAATTGGAAAATGAAAGTGAGTTTTCCCGGACTTGATATAGATAGCGATGATTGCATTTTAATAAGACTTGAAGATTTTGGTCATGAAGATAAAACTGCTAAAATAATCGCTAGGATGAATTGGATTGATGTATCAGAAAAATTGCCTGAAGAATTCATTGATGTTTTGACTTGTTGTGTTAGTCATGGACGATCTACAGAATATGGGCTAAATACTTATCCTGAAGATGAGAAGTACATGGCTATTGATAGATTGTGTGTATGGAGTGATGGATATCCACCATCGTTTAGATGTGATAGATTTTTCGGTAAAGTTATTGCATGGATGCCACTACCTAGAATGCCGGAGGAATGATGGAATGGATTAAATGTTGCGAGGAAATGCCAAAAAAAGAATGTTATAGTTATCTTGTTTGGATTCCTAAATTTATTGATAAAAAAGATTGTGGTTATGCAGAAGTTGGTTTTTTTATAAAACCTGATTATTTTTTAGAAGACAATAAGGAAAATTCCAAAATTACTCATTGGATGCCATTACCCAAACCCCCGGAGGAATGATGGAATGTGATGAATTAAAAAATTACAATATAAGTTGGCCGACGTTCATAAACGTTACTTGCACTGACTTTTGCATGTTTTGTGCAATGAATTTTACTGAAGATATGAATGTGAATCTCATTCATTGTAGTTTTACAACATGCGACAAACATTTTGAAATGTTGACTAAAAATGCAATTAAATAACCGGAGGAATGATGGAGTGGATTAAATCTTCTAATGAATTGCCCCCTGAGAATGAATTTGTAGTGACCTTTGGAAAAGGTGGTGTAGGTTTAGATCGTATCACTTATCCCAAAGATGGAAATTTATGGGCATGTACTAATCTTGATTGCGTGACTCATTGGTGTAGAATACCCGAATGGCCGGAGGAATAAATGGTTGATTTCTTTTACAAGTGTCTGATCGTTTTTGTGTTTGCATGGCTTTTAATGTATTGCTCTTATCCAAAGTATGAATTTCCTGAATATGGGAAAAGATGTAATAAGATAACAGGTAAATGCGAGACTTATTCTACGGCCAGCTATAATAGGGGTTGGCATGAATAAAAAAGAGAGGGATGATATGCCATCCCTCTCACCATAACAAATGAAAAATGCAGGAGTTTACTATGCAACATTAATTTAGAACTCGTGGGCTTTTTTGGCGAGCTTTTTCATAACCTTAGCTCCCTTTTTAGCCTCTTTCTCCTCGATGCGATCATGCTTTTTCTTTACAGGTTTGGCATGTTTCGCATCCTTCTCATAATGCTTAGCATCTTTAGCAAGTGCCTTAGATGCCTTGGACATGATCTTCTTGTGCATTACTTTTTTTTGCCTTTCTTAACTTCTTTCTTTTTCATGCCGGGAGCCATTTTTGCGCCTTTGCAGGACATTTCCATTTTCTTAGCCATTTTATTTTCCTTTTTTTGTTTTTTTTCTTTAGCTTCGCTATACGCAATTGCGACACTTTGTTTAACTGGCTTCCCGGCATGAACTTCACGCCTGACATTCTCTGAGAAGCCCTTTTTACTTTTAGCTGCTTTGCCTTTAACTAGGGGCATATTTCCCTCTTTGTGAAAACATTTTCTTCAATCTAAAGAAAATAAATATTTTACACAATTCATTTTGTCGTAGTTGTCGAATTATTTTTTACATCGATCGATACACTTACGTCAGTCTGCTTGCTAATAGCTTCACGGGACACTTGCACCTTAATTGCATCGTCGTCGGCAATGTCTTCTGCCGCTTGGTATAGCTGTGGAAGGCTGCTGCACGCTGTCAAGAACATGATGGGTACTACTAGAAATTTCATAAATGGCCTTTTGTTGTTGTTGTTTAATATGGTTTCTTTTACCAATCATGTTCGTAAGCGTTATTTTTGCGGTATCTCTTTATCAAAATATTTTTACAACGAGGCTCTATGAAGTTAAAGATGTTAAAAACTTGTCCACATTGTGGATTGCTGTATGACCATGAATTAGATCATTGCACAGGATGTTATTAGAAAGTTATTTCGATATCCAAATACTTTCCATTTTGGAAATCTCTTCTGCAATGATCGCATGACCAGACGCATTAGGATGAAAATGATCTTCGAAACAGTAATTTGATTCGATATCATAAGTCATAAATGGGAAAAGCTTTAATTTGCCCTTGAAGGATGTTTTAAGAGTGTAATATACTTGTCTGAAGTTCTTGCTATACTCGATACCATAATCTTCACAATGCCATCCTAAATACGAAATATCGACTATTCCCATCAAAACTTGAATATTATTTTTAATGCAGTAAGAAATAGCTTTTTGTAAATTTTGTCGTGTGCGATCCATTGGATACCCATAGAGAGCGTCACATATACCTAGTGTGATTATAACCATATCAGGCGCATGACCATCATGTAAGTCAACCAAACGAGTCATAAGGCTATCGGTAGTTGATGCACCGACAGAACAATTAATAACATGCCAATTATATCGTTTTTCAAGAAGATAAGGCCATCCCTCTTCTTTTGAAACAGGAGATGGCATACTTATGCTATCCCCAATGATTCCCACTGTATATGCTGATAAACTCGAAGAAACGAAAAGAAGAAAAGCAAAAATATAAATCATTAACCCACTCTGGTTGCCGTGATAGTGCCATAAGCCGTACAAGTTGATACAGTGAAAACCGCTTGCATTACAAGGTAAACGTTTGTAGTGGCAGATAATGTTATGCGATAACTTGGAACCGTTAGAGATGTTTGTACTCCAACTGCAGGAGGATTATAATTTGCAAAAGCAGAATCATCACTAGGAGTTGGTCCTAAAGTATTATTTGATGTTGAAACACCTACGACTTGATTTGTAAAACTTGTTGTTCCTGTACTTACCAATGTCCCCAAGGCACTTACATTCCATATACCTGGAGTTAAAGAAACACTGGTTATAGTTTTAGGTGTATTAGTTGTTAATGATGTTGCTGAAGCATTTCCAAGAGTTGCCTTGATTTGCTCACCAATCATGCCAGCAGATGGGGCTGTACCTTGAGTTAGTCCAGAAGCTGCACCACCTGTTTGCGTTGTCACATTGCTTAAATGAGATGATCCACCAAAAACATTACCAAAAGTATTAAGAGTTCCTGCGCCCGTCCATGCATTCGTGTTAGAGCTAATTATGTTACAAAGTTGCATATTAAACGTGACACCAGTACCAACACTAACACCTGATGCTGTTCCGCTGGCTAAATATGCACTAAAAGCAGTTCCGTTCCCCGAGCCGTTAACCAATAAAGCTGTGGCATTAATAGCACTGCAATCAATTAAACTATTGCTTACTGACATATTAGCTGTAGAAGTTGTCGAAAAAGGAAAATTAAACGTTGAATTATATATTTGCCATGAACCTGCTGACATAGTTGTTGCAGTGGTAGAAGCACCAGAATTGGTCATATTACTTTGATAAATTGCTAGTGTACCCGTTGAAGCTCCGCTAAAAAGTCCGATGCCCGTTGTACCTAAATTTCCAAAACAAAATGAAATATTTAATTTCGCAGATGTGTTTGTGGCTGCAAAGGAAATTCCAGTATTGTTTAGGCAGTTAAGAAAACAATTATTTAGGTTAACAATAGATGCGTTTGTGCCTGACACCACAAGGAAAAAGTCGCTATTCGTATTTAGCTGAATACCCGAAATTGAAACAGTGCCTGCGCCTGTAAAAGTAAGTTTACCCGTGATTTGAACATTACCAGTATTATTGAGAGATGAATCAGATGGGAAAGCTACTAAATTAATCCCTGCCGTCAGAGTCAGATTCTCGGAATATGCAGTTGCAGGCATGATGACAATCGTATCACCTGCACTAGCAGAGGTAATGGCGCTTCCAATAGTAGTATGAGTGCCTTCTCCTAAATTCTTACTTACAACCCACCTTGCAGGTGAGAAATAGTTTGTTGCGTTTGTATTTGTTGCCATTATCTACCTTATGTCAATGTCCATGTTCCGACAACTGAATCCGACCTCCAGACACTACTCGCACCTGCGGTGATACATACTAGTTCGATGCAGTCTCCAACGTTGTTTGAAACCGCTGTGCCAGTGACTCCAACGGAACCTGATGTTTGACCGATGCAAATCTGCTGGTTGGCATTAGGAGTGATTGTTGCAAGGCCGAGCTTACCGACGATCTTAATGACATCGCCAAGTGTGCCAGAGGCAGGAAGCGTATAAACAACAGTCGTACTATGGTCAGTGACATATCCCGTTTGAGCTGCCAATGTTTGCGTGGCTGTTGTTACGTCAACCCAAGTGAAACCGCCGCCTGTCGCTGAAATTGTGGTATTTCCAGCAACGCCAGAGGCATTCGTCAAAGCGACCCCTGTACCTGCTTGGAACGTACGTCCCGTAAAAGTGGCTGTTCCGTCAAATACGACGTAACCTGCTTGTGTGATGTTCAGGTCATTGGCTGGTGTAGGCATAAAAAACCCTTATGTGACGGTCCAGACACCAAGTGACGAAATAGTATGCCACGTAAGGTCTGTAGGTTTAAAAACTAATTCGAGGGTAGCCCCTGAGATACCACTAGGGCTTGTGGCAATACCACCAGGACCCGAGATAGCGGAGCCTATCTGGATCATTTCACCCGTGCCGGCCTGAATGGTCACAACAGAGGTTGTATCGACGAAGAATATGATGGAATTGCCTATAATAAGAGTACCAGAAGCCGGGAGGGTGGCTGTAAGCAACGCATTGCAGAAATAACCATTCTGGACAGCGGCATTGAAGTTTGCGCTTTTCTCGGACCATACAAACCCATCATTGACAACAGTGATAACAATTTCATTAGATGCACCAAGAGATGTTGCAGAGCCAACACCATGTACTTGGATTACATTGGCCGCCGGAACTGCGCTATTACCGTCATCGAGTAAGAATGATGTCGGAACATCTGGAGGGACTGGGCCAGTCGCGCGATTCTTTATAATTTGGCTCATGTGATACCCGGATATTGAATGTAAGTATATGCGATTGAAAAACTACCATTGGCTGCACCATTGCCATAAAATGTTGTGCCCTTTGGGAATGTATAAAGATCATCATCTAATACAAGAGCCTCACCACCAGAAAAAGTTTTCCACGAAACTTGTGTGTCGCTACCACCCAAAGCGATAGAAAGCACAACCGGAGTTGTGCTTTGATTGTCCAATATCAACTTTACTGGTGTTTGTAGCAACGTTCCTATTGAAATGTTGCTTCCCGTCATAGCTGTAATCAACTCTGCTGCAGGAAGCATTTGTTGATATAAAATATAATCAGACACTATTCCGCCTTCGGAGCCTCTATAGGTTCCACTTTAGATTCTTCTGCAGCCTTTGCTGCTGCTGCTTGGGCTTCAAGTTGAGCTTTTCCATTATCTTCAACTTGACCGATCCATTTCAGACATTCTAGCAATGCCTCTTTTGCTGTAGCAATAGAACAGTTTTGATCAAAATGAAAAAGTGTTTCAATACCGTTAATGACAGACTTGAATTGAGTAATATTTTTCAACATTTTTTTCCTATGGGTTGATTGTTAAAAAATACATATTAACAACCAACCTAAATATTTTCTATCTTAGTTTACGATCATATAACTAATGACTGAAACATCTGTCGTTGCAAGGGATGTCGCGTTTGCTGTCAACCATGAATTTATCACAAAGGAAGTACCTGCGATGATTGTACCAACACTCAATATACCCAAGGCTGCGGCTCCAGTTGATCCAACAGATTGACGTGACAGATAGATCAATGAACTTGCAGTAACGGCAGTCGTTGCGATAGTAACAGTTCCGCCAACAAGAACGGCTGATCCAAAACTATTTGCTCCTGCTGCTGCAACTGTACCAACGTTTGCACTCAAGATCTTATTGCCTGATGTAACAAAGTTAAGGTTACCTGTGACGTTTACGCCACCTGATCCAGCTCTAAGATTAACGGCAGACGTTGTATTTACTTGGCCAATGGTGACAGATCCTGATGTAATAGCTGTTCCAATTGATACCGATCCAGTTGTTATGCCCGTACCGATTGCAATAGTTGAACTTGTGCCACCTGTTACGCTAAATGCTTGCCCCGCTACAACAGAAAGAGCAAGACCAGCTCCTGATGCAATTGTAATTAAGCCAGATGTTGCGCTTCCGATATTTACGACATGTGCTGCAGCACCCGTTCCTAGATTTATAGTCCCAGCCGTTGTAGCTGCTACTGACCCAAATATATTCGCTACCAGCGTGCCACCTGAAGCATTACCATTGAATAGGTTATAAGTATGAGTTCCACCAGAAATAGTGCCAGAAAAAAAGTCAACAAGACCTGTTGATCCTGCTGCTAAAGTTCCATTAAGAACTTCAAAGGTTGCTGTATTGCTAGCATTTGCCCCACCCATAATATTTATGGTTTGTGCAAAGTTTCCTGAAGCTACACCATTCATAATATTAAGTGACTGAGTTGCCCCTGGAGTAGCACCAGACAAAATGTTAACAACTGCAGTTCCTGCTACGCCGGATGACGCACCATTTGCAATACTAGTGATTTGAGCGCCTGCTGGAACACCGTTTTGAATAAGGACACTATTTGCCGCTGTGCTTGATCCTAAAGTAATCGTTCCTGTCTGTGCAGCAGTGCCTATGGTTATAATCGCTGCGGCTGTGGCTGTTGTAAGGCCTCCTGTCAAGATTGTATTTCCAGAGGCGTTTCCTAGTGCCAACGTGCCTGTTCCTGCTAACCCTGCGATTGTAGTTGCTGCTGCTCCTGTAGTATTAATTAGAGTAATTCCTACTTGTGTCAAAGCTCCCAATGTGGAAGTTCCGGTTACTCCAAGAGTAGTGCTAAATGATCCTGAGGTAAATGTAGATGCCCCAGTTACTCCTAGGGTTGTGCTAAATGTACCCGAACTGAATGTAGAAGCTCCTGTCACACCCAAGGTTGTACTAAATGTTCCTGAACTGAATGTGGATGCACCTGTTACACCTAATGTTGTGCTAAATGTACCCGCAGTTGCATTTACAGCAGCTAATGTTGTCGTTCCTGTTACTCCGAGAGTTGTAGAAAATAGACCTGATGTAGCACTAAGAGCTGCAATGGTGGAAGCGCCTGTTACACCTAATGTTGTGCTAAATGTTCCTGAGGTAAACGTTGAGGCTCCGGATGCTGAAAGTGTAGTGAATGCACCTGCGGCAGGAGATGTACCCCCAATCGGAAGACCATTAGCAAGGGCAAATTGCAAAGTGCCCGGATTGATTGCAAAGTTTGTAGTTAATGGAACCGCAGCAATTGATTCAGCATTCGTTGCAAGGAAAACATACCCTTGTTGTGCTACAGTAGCAGGAACTCCAGCACCGACAACAATTGCAGCCAAAGCAGTCGCTACATCGTTAGCCGAAGAAACGTAGTCCGCACTTGGTGCGCCACCGGATTCAGTTTGCGCAAGGGTGGCTAGGAAAACAGTTCCTGCCGTAGTTGTGGTGGCTAATGCCCCACCTGCTGGATTCCAAATACCTGCACCCGTGGTTTCGTATATAATTGCAGGATTGACTGCATTATTTTGCCATCTTGTGCCTGGATTATAAATATCTTGTGTTGTAGGGGCACGTTGAGCGTAACCGATGAATTGAGGGTATACAAACGCATCCACACCCGTTGCAAAAGGTGTTCCCCCTGCGGTATTTCCTAGAGCTGCTGTCATAATATTCTCCTTTTTGATCTATCGAAACATTATCAAACAATTTATTTAATCACTAGGAAATACAAATATTTCCTACGTCAGTCTTTGGTAGGGATAACCACCTGCCCTGATTAGGTGGTACATAGCAGCTCCAATCGATGGATATTTGCCCTGCCACCATGATCCCCATTTATTCCTACCATTAGTCTTTGCCGGGATGCCTCCCTTCTGGAATATGTCAAATATGTTCTTAGGAATTCCTGAATAGGCGTAAATTGGACCTTCACGATCGGGATGTTTTCCTAAAAATCTTACTAGCATTCGTCCTGTCTTATCATCATAAGCAAAGCCTTCTACATTACTTGAAGGCATCGCTGGCGTTAGATCTGATGTTGTTGGCCCACCAATTGGCCCCTCTAGTTCTTGCTCCATCTGCGTTAAACGCTCACTGGCAGCATTTATAAGTTCTGCAAGGGCTTCCATAGCTTGATCGTCCAATTCGTCTATCATCTGGCCTGCCAATTCGAGGACGGTGGCTATAGCTTCTCGCAGATCATTCATGTTCTAAGCTTTTGTGTAAGTGCTTGCATCGCTTGCAAGAGCTGTTGTTTAGCAGGGGGGGATCCTTGTTGGGGCAGTTGTCCGGGATTTCCGGTAGACTGATCCAGTGGTTGTTGAGGTTGTGCTGTTTGACCGGATCCATAGACATTTTTCAATATCGAATCCCACGAAGTTTTGTGGTCTTTAATCATTTTATCGATAGCATTTTTGAATCTCCCATGTCCTAAAGCTTTTTTACCAGCCTCAAAAAGTGGAACACCTTTTTTAATATAGTCGCTAATATATGTGTCTAGCTCGGGATCATATTGTTGGATTATGTTTCGATTGTCTTTGGCATTCGTTTGAATCTTTTCGCCAATAAAGTTTTTTGCTTCTTCAATCGTTTGTCCACCTGCCAATGCTTTATCGATAAATTTTCCATATCTCGGATCTACTTTTGTCAAACCCTTTTTTACAAGATCTTCAGGGATGTATTGACTAAGAAATGGTAAAACGCGATTGATAGCACCTCCTCCTAAAAATCCTGCAGCTGCGGATGCACCTAAAGCACCCACTTTCTGAGCTCCTCTTAGTGGTTCTTCACCTTGTCGATTTATTTCTTCTGTTGCTGATTGATATGGCTGCATATTATCTCCTATTCAATACCTGAAAAAGATTGTAACCACCAATCATTCCAAGGCGCGATGGTATTCAGGGGTGTTGTTGCTTGTTCTGATTGTCTTTGTCTCATATTTAATTCATTAGAATGATCTGCCAGATATTGCAGCCAAGTGGACGCGTCATATCCTTTTTTTTCTATTTCATGTGCAATTGCCATAGGACTGGCCTTTTCATTCTCTTTCACAAATTTTGCCAATTGAGGAGCAATTCTTAATGTTCCCGGGACATCGTAAACAGTTTCTGCAATCGTACTTTCAGAGTTCCCTTCCGGAAGATTTTTGATAAACGAATTCACACTTGGTACTCTTGAAACAGGTTCTGCAATCGCATAAGCCATTTTTGGTGATAATTTGTTTTCCGATATTAATTGCTTTGCATAATTATCTGTCTGATCCAGCGCTTCCATTTTATTTTGCAATTCCTTCATTGACCTTAATGTTTCACTAGCTGGACGTTGAGTAATACCCCAATTGCCTATTTCTCCTATTTTTGCAAAGTCTCTAGAAGCATCATTTAATTTGTCTCCATATAGCTTCATTGCTTGCTGTTCGGTTAATCCCCCACCACCGTCTTTTTTTGGTTTTGTGGCTTGAATAGCTTCATCTTCAATCGTACTATATAATTCAGCAGGAACTCTAGTATTTAGCCTGTCAGATTGACCTTTCAATCTACTGACAACGTTATCCTGAATTTTTGAAAGATTCTCGTGTTTGGCTTGGTATGCCTGTGCGATTTTCTCTTCTTGTGCAATCTTTTGATCTGCCCATGCTATTGCTTGTTGAGGATCATTTTGAAAACGTGCAGGATTAGCATTGTAGGCTTCCCCTGCAAAAGCATCTCTATCTTCTATTGTAGGAGGGATATAACCCTGTTGAGTTTTTTCCAGTACATCCGCTTGTGTCAATGAAGGGATATCGCTATCTGATTGTCCTCTTGCTTGTTGTGGTGGAAATGGCGAAGGTTTAGGAGAATTTTGTTGTGCTAATGCCTGTCCTTGTGCTTGTTGACGAAGCAATTCTGATCCACTCTGTATCATTTGTGGAGTAACTCCGGGAATAGAAGACAATTGAGCAAATTGTTGGAATGGATTTAGACCTTGTTGTTGTCCTAATTCTTTTAATCCTCCGGCAAGACGTGAACGTTCAATCTCTTTAGGAACTGTTTCAGATAATCCCCGTGCAATTCCTTTCCCAAGTCTCCCAAAAACAGTCGGTTGTGTAGTTAATTCTTGTACCATTTTGTCTCCTAAAATGTTCGTCCGGGTAAGTTATATCCATTTGATGCCATCGGCTTGGCACTCGCAGAAGGCGCTGCACCACCATAGGGACTACTATTTTGCCCCACTTTATTGCCTCCAGCGATTTTTGATTTATTTTCATTGTTTGCCCATAATGTTGCTATAGAAGGCAAAACTTCTCCTACCCCTTCTGCTATATTTTCCCATCCAGAGGCTTGAGGAGTATTCCTAACATTTTCACTATAGTTCCCAAGTCCTACTTTTCCAATATTGTATAAACCTTGTGCACCTGATTGTCTTAAATTAGCTCGGATTTGTCCCAAACGTTCTGCCAAGTCCGTTGCACCCTGCACTTGAGCGTTTCTGAAACCGGAACTAGAAAGTCCACCTGATCCCATACCAGCAAATTGCTCGGATATACCTGGGACTATATCTTGAGTATATTGTCTTATTGCTGGCGCTGAAAAAGCATTCATGTCAGATGGATTTTCGCTTATAAGATTCCGATAATAATCCGCTGAATCACCAAAGGCACCCCCAGCTCCTGGAGCTAACCCAGCATTTACGGCTTGCTCAAAAAGTGGTTCTTGCTCAGGTCTTAGGGTTGATTGAGGACGTATCTTTTCTTTCTTTTGTCCACCACCAAATAATCCTGCAACCCCTCCTATCAAAGCACCACCAACTGTACCTATCGCTGTCCCAATACCCGGCACAACAGATCCAATTGCTCCACCGGATGCCCCCCCTGATAACGCTCCTGTGGCTCCAGACCCCCAATTTACTGCCATTTTAAAGCTCCTGTATGTACTCAATAACAGCCCATGCCCTTGTATAGGCAGCAGCGACTGTTATAATGATTTGTGTTGATGTATAGCTAATGGTGTCGACACCATTAGGAATAGGCTCGCCGGTCAAAGTTGATGCATTTGTCGCTGCACCAAAAAGCTGAATCAAACTAAAGTTTGCATCAATATTAATTCCGTGGTTCTGTGCGTTTGCACCAATGGATAGTCCTGGAAACACTATAACTTTTCTTAAAATCGTTCTAAACTGCTGCGAGGATCCACCATCGGAAACAATATTCACGCCCGGAATAAAAGCTTTTCCCGAAAGCAATTCCTGATCTAAGAAAAAACCTATTTCGCGCGCGTTAACACCATTAGCAAGCTTTTTTAATTGCTCAACAATGAAAGGTTTTGCATCTTCCCATTTTTCTGGAACTGCATCATATACGGGGACGTAACTTTCTAAATTCTGACTATCTAATCCGAGTGTCATTATATACCTATTGCTATCCATGAATAATTTTGTACGGATCCAGATGTATTATAATATGTAAATCCGGTTGCATTTCTTACTTTTATATTTAGATTTCCATCTGACACACTATTATTCATATTAGCTAAAACAATAAAACAATTGCCTGGAAATGCAATGCCTCCTAATGTCGTGAAAAGTATTGGTGTGTCTGTTTGAGAAACTGCACTAAAACTTCCCCATTGTAAGATGATACCACCAGGTAAAAATGTCCGACCATTTCCTGAACCTACCGGTAGAAAGTTTCTGGTCAAAGGGATGTTAAGGGTTGCTGGGGTGCCTGTAATTATTTGATAAAAAAGTTGTTGAGATGTATTTATTCCGTCATTAGTTGTTTGAGAATAAAGTTCAGCAATCCCTGTCACTGCAATTGGAGTAGCTTGAGGAATTAAATGAATCGCAGTATGGTAACCATTATTTATTGCTTGGGAAAAGGCTACGTGATCAGTACCGTAAGTCGTGTCCAATTGCTGGAAGTTGTTCTGAAGATTTTGATAATCCACATCCAGATTAACTGTCCCTGTAGGGATTCCCGGTTGATAACTTGTCATAAAATCTCCTAAAGTTGGGTCATGCGTCCGCCCTTGCGGATCCATAATATTTGGGCATCTATCTGAACCGGTAATTGCTGTTCTATTCCAGCCATTTGTGCGTTGCTAAAAGTATATTGCAGAGTAAGGAAGTTCGCTCTAGTGGCGCAATAAACACGTTGCCAGAATTTTGCTCCTTCTGAAGCAACCGCATATGTAGACGGTGATGTTGGTATGATCGAGTTAAAGAATGTATCTGGCGTAGGCGGCACAACGCCATTAATTTGATTCTTAGGAAGTGTATTTGAAGAATTTATATCATCATAATCAAGATATACGTTTAGGGATATGGCCCCGGGATTGTCTTGACCTGTGGCAGACATGAGGATGTCCAAATAACCTAATTGGATGTTTTGTCCTTCATCTAAGAAATTAAACTTTTTGCTTACGATAGAAAAGTTTTCCCGGATGTTAATCAAACCACTTCCGACATATATACCAGATGGAGATCCTGTCACATCGATATTAAATGCATTTGCTGTTGCATTAAACGTATAAATAGAAAATTGATTGGCGTTAGATACAATGATTCCGTAGATACCACCATTTAGGCTTGAAAAGGGTGTTCCGGCTGGGATGCCACTTATCCCAATAACAAAACCTGTACTCATATTGTGATTTGGACTTGTAATTACAATAGAGGCACTTTGAGTGATGGCCGAAATATACATGCTGACATCATTGGTCGTCTTATCGGCATAATTAAGATACTCAATAAATCCTTGCTGATTTCCACCAACAATTGAGGGGTATTCTTGAGGTTGATTGATCCAAGGGAAGTCGCATTCAATCCAAGGAATTTTGGTATTGATCCACGTCCTGCTTGATTGAGTTTGATAGGTTCCTAATGCGGTTAATGAATCGTTGAAAAAAGCCCATGAGTCATTTTCATAGTTGTATACGAGCCTTTGGTTTGGGAAAATCCATGAAGCTGATGGCACTGTAGCTGCAAAAGATGAAGCAAGGGGAATCGTCCAATAAGCCAGCCTGTTAGGAAAATCTCTGATACCCTGAACACGTGATACACCATTATTCAATGAATTTAAATTGAAAACAAGATCGGGTATTTTTATGTCTATGCGCTCCGATTTATAACTATCGCATTCGACAATGCCTTTATCTCCTATCCCCACCAGAGACGTATCAAATTGAACGGATGAGAAGGTACTTTCAGTACCCAATTCTGAATTGACTTTCTCAATCTGAAATGGGCTAGTCGAGCGCCCTGTATAGCGTAACTGCCAAGTCGAACGCTCACAATAAATAACGAGATTATCGCGTACAAAACCAATAGATATGATATCTTCAGAAGTTGAAATATCAAGAAAACCTCCTTGTCCTCTAATGTCATCTCGCCACGATCCAACGCTTGGATCTGTAGGCCCTGTGGTATTATGGTATGGGATAAACGGATTGCCTATCGTTGACCATCTAATTCTATTTGAAAAACTCTTAGCTCCACCTTTAGTTGTGCCCTCGTAAGTCCCACATACAACCATTCTTCCTCGATAGGGTAAATTGCAAAGCCAGTTATAAAGAAATGTGGTAGCATCAATCTGATTCCATGTGCTTGAATCAAAATTCACCCAAGATATCCCATCGGTAATTCTTGGAGGGTCTGCATTATTGCCAGCAGCACCACTTCCATTTGTTTCCCAAAATAGTTTTGTCCCTACAGTAGTCCCTGCACCAAATGTTGCGACATCACTAGTCCAGTAATTAGTAGACCAAAAGAAATTAGTGCCGGATACATTAAGATTAGCAGCATTCCAAGTGGTTCCGGGGATGAATTCTTCAAAGGTGTTTGTTCCTGAATTGAAATCATAAGCATATTTTTGATCGAAGAATATTGTCTGGTCATTGGCGCTGTTTTGAAGCTCGCGTATTCTTATCCCCATCACGGGCAAGCCGGGATAGTATTGTATTGTGCCTGTAATCGCTTCTGCGCCGCCGGCTGTGATCGTTAAAAGACCTGTGGCATAGTTTATACTGCCGCCGGTTCCTGAACCGCCTGTGGCCGTTAAAACGCCATTTAGACCTGGATCTGTATATGTGGTGCTGTCAGTTCCGCCAACTAAATTTATACTGCCCGGTACGATCGTCGACGTTGATTCTAAACCGAGGGCGGAAATCAAGTTCACAGAGTTCGAACTCAGGCTGGTGCTTACAGTAAACGATCTTTGCAGCCTTCCGAGAAGTTGATAGCCTCTTTTTCTCAAAATCCTTTCGCGCCAAACATATGCATTCTGTAAAACCGGATAGGCGTCGTCTGGTAAAAGAAAGTTTTCTCTTTCTTGTACGAGTCCGGTTGCCATCCCTGTAATCTTGAGTGGTGAGTATCCAGCCATTAGAAACCACCGCAGCCATATCCATTTCCAACGCCAACGCCAAAGCCTAGTTGTGTGCTATTAAAAGTTGTAATATTAGGTTGACCTATTTCCTCTACGGCCTGTCTTTCTAACACAAGCCCCTCTTGACGCGTAAAACCTTCCTTAAGGTTTTCTACACCTTCCATATCCTGACGATCCCTTAATATCTCAGAAGCCGCCCCATAAGCTATATACTGCGCCCATTGATTCAGTATCGGATTGTCTGTAGTAGCCATGAATTGCGCCGGCGTTTGGAAAACCTCGACCTCGCATAAATAGACATTATCCGGGACCGGACGGATTGTTAACTCGTTATTCCAAAAAAGAAGGTTATACGGCCTCCCCACTTGATAAGTAGCAGCCCAGATATTGAGTTGGCTGCCGGCTTGCAATGGGACAGGGATAAGCAAATTTATTTGAGTCGTCACATAGTTCACGGTGCCACAATATTGTTGTGTCAATGAAAGTGGTGGCGACGGAATTGGCAATGGCGAAAGTGGTGGTATTGCTGGCTTCTGCTGGTTCAGTGAATTAAGATAGACATTATTGCCAACATTGTTTTGAGTGAGGAATAGGAGTTGTCCATTGGTTGTGTTGGAGCCAATTCCGTAGGCATTAACAACTGCTCCGCCATCGTCAATAATCCGAACAGGATCTCCATTATCATCAATACCTCCAATGACAAGTTGGGTACTTAATATTCCGAAATTAGGTTGTGGAAATGGATTTTGATTATTCCCGAAAAGGGTAAATGAAAATGTATTGTTAGAAAACCATGAACCTCCTCCTGTGTATGCAGAAAATCCGGTATTATCAATTCCATTAAGAGTAAAGTTGTTTGCATCGATGACAGTGACAGTATATGTATTGCCATTGAGTTGGACCATTCCGCCGACATTGTTTATTGTAATGATGGATCCAGTTTGTAGTCCGTGGTTAGGGTCTACAATCTGAGTTGGGTTTGTCGGTTGAATAATATTTGTTATACTACCCCCTAATCCACCTTTCTGAAACTGTGTAGGATATCGAGGGTAAAGATTAAAAAGTTGATCCCTATTTTTAAAGAAATTCCCTTGAATTCCTTCAAAATAAACTGGGGCACGAAAGCCTTGTAAATTGTTGACGTCGACGGGGTATCGATCAACATTTGGGATCGTTAGAAATTTATAAACGCTGCGCTGCTGATCTATCTTGATTGCATAAGGGAAATCATTATTATAGAAAGTATTCACAGCCTGCTGAATGTCATTGCTACTTAGCGATGCTTCACTGGCAGAGGCGGTCAAATGCCTAACCTTCTTTTCTATGAAGGTGTAGGTCGAATCAGCTTGAGCAACGGAAGTCATAAATTAATCCTTGTACAGCAGCTTTACATTAGAAACCGGCAGCCACAAATTTGTGAAGCCACTCGCCTTCTTCGTCTTTGTCAAGAGGCGATTCATCTTTACGCAAAGCTTGCCCATCAACGCTGACTAATCCGGATCTTTTGGGTATATGCTTTGTTGCGTCATTGACTTCTTTGACAAGACCCAGTGGTACTTTGTATGTTTTGCCGGGAATGAAATGCCAGATCTGTATAGGGTCACCTGCATAACGACAATATGGCTTTGTGAGGCGCTCATGCCGACCACGGGAGTTCATGTATTCAGCCTCAACTATTTTGGAGTCTTCCTTTCTCTGGGCTTCCAGCTCTTTCTTATGTTCTGGTTTGAATGTCTTAAAATCATCGTTAGGAACGCTATTGGTAAGTGTATTAATCAAGCCGTGAAGTTCACCGCCTGCTGTGGACATCATCATTGAAGCTGTCATGTTAATTTCCTATGTTATTGAGGCTCTGGAAAGGAACCTCGTTTGTTTGATTGTTATATTGCAAATTCCTTGAGCCATTGGGGGCTATAGTTGCCGGTTGTTCAACATTTCCCGAAGGCACCACAAAAGGATCAAACAAAGAGGAGTCAATATTGAGAGTAAAATTTGATCCATTAATAGCTGTAATTGTCCCAATCAGGTTATTGGCCTGATACATTCTATAAGTTTGAGGAACCATCAATCTAATGGCCATACCAACAATGTAGGTATTAGCCTCTGTGGACGCGTTTTGTATTGCCACCCCTACCACCATAGGGGATGACTGCGAAATGCTCGTAATAGCCAAGCTAGAGGGTATCTGGATAACTGGAGGTAAATACTGATTGACCATGTTTCTCCAATAAAAGGAGAGAGACAATATGTCTCTCTCCTATGTGTTTACCATTTTCCCAGCGTCGGGAATATTGTCGTTAACTTGGGACTGGCGCGTTGATCGTTCCTGTTTCCATTTTAAATGCCTGCCAAATAATCACATCTCCTGTCTGACCACCCGGAGCATATTGACCCGCAGCAACCAACATGCAAGGTACAAAAATACCTGATCTGAAAGGTGCTTGAGTGAAATTGTAACCAGTAGTCACGTTAGTGATTGGATTAAATGTTGTTGCTTGACCAGCAGGTGCACAAGTCGCAAACAACTGAGTTGTTGGCGATCCGGAACTTGCAGGCAATGCAAAAGCAGTATAATTGGTAGTGTCGATATTGATCGTAAAGTTATACGCATCAACAATCGAAGCAACTATAATCGGCTTGCTGGATGTCTGGTAGAAGTTATTGAGTTGAACCATTCCATAAGAAGCTGGGACGGTGAACTCTAGTTTCTGACCAACAAACGCTTCATTTGCTTGTGAAGTTGTTACTTGCGCTCCTACAGCATTGGTTACTGCTGTGATTTGGAACGAAGGCGGCGCCACTGGAGTTGTGATACCAATCGGATTTTGAGTGATACGACGTACCAGGAACGATGTCGCTGATGTTGCAAATGCTGACGAATTCAAACCAAGCAGTGTAAAGGAAGACCCTGACACGCTTGAGATTGTGAATGTCATACCGCTAATCTGTTCCATTCCTACGGCGTTATAGATGATGACTTGGTCACCATTGCTATAGGTATTTGTAACGGATGCGACGGCAGCACTTGCCTTTGTGATGGTAGTACCTGTCAAAGCTGCCTGTGGATCAGGAAACTTTGTAATATAGGTAAAACCAGCAGCTGGGTTAGAAGAAGCATTCAAAAAGTTGTCTACAATAACGCTTGTAGATCCAGCTTTTCCCCATCTGATACCATCATTGTTTGCAGTAATACCACCACCAAACCACTCACCCATGAATGCACCTGTTGGAGCATTGGCGATAGCTTTGGTATAGTTATACGTTTTAAAATAATCAGCACCACTTGGAAGTGGGATGATCTGTGCAGCAGCCGTGGCTGGCTGAGTAAAAGTACCCTGAGTAATTAGTGTAAAAGCCATGATAAATATCTCCTTATGACGGTTGGAAGGTTGTTACATTCAGACCGCTAATCCAGTTTTGATTTGTGATGGCTCTCGCAATCGCAAATTTGGCATAGAGTTGGCTGTTTTGAGCGACACTTGATACAACCCAAGGTGGGCGATATCCAATGACGGCGGTAAAGTTGTTTTGCTCAATTTTTGCAGCAGCTTCCAGACCGTACATTGGAATCGTATAGATCGTATTGCCCTTAAGCGAGATCCCTGGTGTCTTTGCAGCCTTAGAGGATACAAAGAAACGGAAACGGCTAATGGAGCAATATTCCTCTGGACGAATACCTTCTTGTGTTGGGTATGCTGATTTCAGCAATACGCCTTGGACTTTCTGAAGGTCTGCCGAAAGGTTTGTGTTGCAAAGCGCAATAAACGCATCACGAACACCACCAGTCGCAAACTTCAAAGTTGCTTCGAGGCTTGTTAGCATTGAACGTGCGTCATTGCCCAACAAAATGTTTTCAATGTTGTTCACATCGTTCAAACTTATGTTACTAGGCTGGTCGCCATTCAGGCCGCCAGTCGCATTGATATAAGATCATTTCTGTTACTTTTATGACCTGGTTTCCCAGGCGGGGCAACCTCTTCGGATCACCCTCACCATATCTCTATGGTGTTCAGACTATCGCACCCCCTTTCGGGGTCTTCTCACTTAGTCGTTCACGGTGGCTTTCGCCTTCCGCCCTGTCTTCCGTCTGCTTAAGCAGCGAGGAGTTCCAAGTCAATCAGAGAAGATTTAACGTCCGCATCACATTTTACGGACGAAGAGAATAGATCGCGCATTAGGAGATCTTCTTTTTCACGAAGCCACTGGCCCAAGAGCGCAGTAAATTTCGTAAGAGTCTTGCTGTTTTCCCACAAGACGACTTGTTCGTTTGTAACGATAGATTTAGCGTAGATTTCCATTGTCGCGTCGATATCGGTACGAACAGGAACTTCAGAAGCTGGATCGATACCTGAACCATCAAGTTGACCGCCTTCAGTGGACAAGCGTTCGAAACGTGACATACGGGTAGTTTTGCCGATGTAGCTTTCTGCGTGGTGTAGGTCAACCCCAAATGAGTGGATGAGATTGAACATTGGTGTGGACAATAGGTCTTCCGATGCCTGTACAGGCAATTCGGGAGCCATATTTTGGATGCTAGTAATACCAGTCGAAAATGACATGATAGCCTCTTTAAAATAAGTTAAAAAAAATCGCTTTTTTACTTACGTTAAAGAGGCGTAGGCTCTGTGCTTAGGCGCGACCTATGCTTTGCGCTAGACCCAATCTAACTAGTCAAATATTTATTGACAACTGCTTTTGTATTTAATATTTACAATTTCAGATGCCATCTCGCTTAATGCACGTGATAGATTAAAAGGATTTTCCAAATGCAAAGGTAAGTCAGATCCTGGATAACTTTTTTTGAAAGATTCAATATTATTTTTTTGCATTTCATCTAAATCATCAGCATGTTTGGCAAACGTTAATACCAGATCTTCTATCAAATAGCTCGTCTCCATTAGCCCACCCCTTTAAGGATACGTTGCATTCTGGCCCAATTTTCGGCGCGTTTGTCTTCAGTTAATCTATGACTTCCGACAGCCTCTCCCGGCTGAGTGATACTAGCGCTCGACATTGACCTTGGTTTGTTTTGGTTGGCCTCTGCTTTTGCTGCGTCCTTTTTTGCCGATGCGCTGTTGGGGACTAGCTTCTTTATCACTTTGTAAATGTCGGACCATTTGTCAAACCCATCTGGCAGTCTCTGCATTGCTCTGCTAATATCTTGGTAGTGAAAGTCTAGATAGTCCAGGTTTTCCTGAGATATCGTTTGGTGGAAATCATTATACGTGCTTACTAATCGCTGGGGATATTCCTGTTGCTCTCTCAGAATGCGTTGCTGTTCTGCCTGTGCTTCCCGCGCAGTAATAGCTGCTTGCACCTTTTTCTCTATACGCTCATCTTCTGTTTCTGCTTCGGGATAGTGATCGGTTCCTCCTCCAGAAACTTGCGTGAAATTGGCAGGTTTTTGATTTGCAAATGCTGCTTCCATTGCTGCTTTTAAAGCGTTAGCTTCTGCTTCTTTTTCCGCAGCCATTTTTTGTGCTGCTTCTTTTTCTGCCCTATCTTGTTTTCTAGCTTCCCTAAAGGCTCTCCAATTTGGGTCTTCTGTTTCTGCTTCGGGTGCTTTATTTTCGGGAGGTTTTTGTGCTAAAGATACATCAGGTTTTTTTTGCGCTAGAGATACATCAACTTTGTCTTGAGGTAAAGTCGCTTCTGTTTTATTTTCTGCTGTAACACTTGTCATATTGGAGTTCCTTATGGTTGTTAATGATAAATTAATTGAAGATCCCGATATTGTAAATAATAAAATTGAATACGATCGGCAAATGAAGGAGATTCAGGAACAGATAGTTAAAAAATTTAAGGACTATAGAAATACCATAAATTATATGGCAGCGGATGCACCAATTGAGACACTATGTTTAGCGCCGGCAATTGAAAAAGCACTACTTGATCACGGCTTGCTCAGAATCTATGATCTTCTCGATTGCGACCTTACTAAAGTCAAAAGGCTCGGAGTACGTAGAATCGATCTCCTTACAACCAGCTTGAATCAGTTCTTCTCGATGCTTTAGAAAATATTCGTGTTCCGATGGCATATCTATCTTTTGATCTGCGCGAACATACTTCCAAAAGTAAAAGGGATCAGAATTGAAAAACTTCTTAGAAACTTTATCATATTTCCATCCTTTATAAAAGGCGTCTGACCATGCTTTCATTGTTTTATAGCGTTTATCTACTGTGGTCAATTCGTGTAGCTCAGCCATTGCCATATCGGATGGGAGTATCCATAGCCTATGTGTTATGGCATCTTTTGCTTTGTTATACAGGAATACAGATTGGTTGGGTCTGGGTTTAGGCAGGTATGGCCATGCGTAGAATTTACGTCGCATTAGATTGGTGATTAAGGGGTCTTTTGAAATGAGCATCACAATGCAGAATTCATTTTCATTGATGATGGTTTTGTGATTCTCAATGCATTTACGAAGTTGTGGCATAATTTCGTCGGCTAGGGCGTGTCCCACTTCCAAGGCATCATATTTTGTTTTGTCTGCAAAAGCTTTCTTAGATAGTTCACCAGCAGACTTTCTCATGATTTTGAAAACACTTTTTTAATAGTTACATCAACTTCAGGATTATATTCTCTTGAGATTTCATATATACCATCTTCACATTCAATATGCATAAAATCTTCAAAAATGCTTACTTGAAGTATGGAAGATGGAAGTTCAATGAATCCAAAATGAGTGTTTATGGTTTTACCCATTGGAAGTTTTGTCATTTAAATTTTATCCCAAGCGTTGCTGGCTGACCATTCTCTGCTGGTCTAAAAATCATTTGAAAGTCTTCATGAAACGATAGTGGATTAAAGCATCTACGAAGATGTTCGAAATATTTATCAATCAACTTTTCGGATATTTCTGTGAATGTTTCATCCTGAATAGTAAATTCTAAAGGTTTATCTAAAACCACGCCTGCATAAAACCATTCTGATGGGTATTCGAAACGATGAACTTCTCCATCCAAGATATACTCTTCCATCAAACCAATCCTGCCAAGTAGTTCTTTTTATACTTTCGCCATTGCTGTTTTGTTGGATTTGGCAGGAACTTTTTTATGCTTTCCTTTAGGGCTTTTACTCTTGTCTTTCGCATTTACTTTTCCTAAAAGTTCTTCACTAATACCTGAACGTTTTTTATTAAAATCAACTTCTTCATTTACAAGTTTTTGTATTTCTGGGGGAATAGGAGGCGCTTTGATGGGATAAAAATCCTCTGGGGATTTTTCCCTTTTCTCATCTCTTTCTCTTGGCGGATCGCTAAGGTGATACTTCAATGGTCACACTCATTAGTCTTAGGATATACTGTAGGGCGATGTCGGCCGGCTCGTGGGTTGAATGCGCCATAGCCATCGTCGGATCCTTCTGGTGTTAAATCTCTGTTAACTTCCCATTGCTTATTTGGAACGGCTTCCCCCCATCCTTTCGGAATGACGTCTGCAGTTACATCCTTAGAATAATCAGGGGCGTGGTGTTTTTTTGACATAGTTATACCTAGTTATACACGGTTATACTCGATTTCTGCTATAACTTGGCTCTTAGTGGGATTCGAACCCACAACCGTCTGGGCTGAGCTTTACCCCATAACCTAGATGCTCTTCCAGTTGAGTCTATAAGAGCCAAATTATTAATGTTCTGCTTTATGTTTCTTGCAATAAGCAGCTTGCTTGTCAACCATAGTCTTATACTCGGCTGCTTGGCTAAAATCGCCACCGGAATACTTGCCGTCTGCTACGTTGGAATCTTCCATTTTCTTTTCCCAATGGCCTTCGTTAAACTTGGACATTGCTTTTACTGAGCCGTGTTTGTCTTCTTTCATTTTGTCTCCTAGCCGGTTAATGCCGGTTGTTGTTGTGATGCTTTATTAACACCTTTGATATATTCTGCCAACTCTAAATTGCTACGGAAATTTTGTAAATCCATATCTTCAAGTTCAATCATTGTCTTAACCATATCTAGATCAGCCTGCGATTGTTTGTGGTTAGCGCCTGCATGTAGGTCTTCGATCTTGGCGTACGTTTCCGCTTCTTTAGCAACGTCTAAGCGCACTTTAGCCATGCTTTCCATCATCTTGGCTTGATCTACTTGAGCGGCTTGCTGGGCTTGTTGCTGTTGCTGCTGGGCTTGTTGCTGATTCTGCTCTTCCATATCAGCAATGACTTGACGTTTGTTTGTGATAAATGCAGCCCTGATGATAGATTTATCGGCCACCTGTATCCCGAGCTCTTTAAAATGTAACAGCTGTTGTAGCTCCATCTGCCGTTGAGACGTGCTATAATTGCCCTCTTCGACAGATACCGCGTACTTTTGGCTATGGCTTGTAAAGAATCGTGGATCTGCTTCATGGCCCAATATGTTACGGATTTTCCCTTTGCTGAAATTCTTTCGAATCGCTTGAAATCTGATTTTCCCGTATAATCGTTGAGTATAATCCAGCTTGTCAAATATCGTTTGCAGCGTGGTGAGACCTGCACCTTGCCTAAGCATAGATAGTATTCCACTCTTATCATCGGTTGCTGCTCCAAGTAGTTCTTCATTTACACCGCTAATCTTTGTAATATCTTCTGCAAGACTATTTGATAATTCAAGTAGAGACTGAGGTATAGCCACAGGCTCAATTCTTTGTATCTCACTTGGGTTTCTACCTGCTTTTAGCGGAATTAAGAAGCCATCGCCACCACTTGATTGTCTAAAGCATTTTGTGTCTGGAACCACATCTACAGGGTATATCCAGCCAGCATTTAAAGAACTTTGTAGCAGCTGGAGTTCTATAACTTTTCGCATATTATAAAGGAACTGCGAATCACGAAGATTTCTGATGATCCCCTGTTTCCTCCACGCGTATGCCTGGATATCTTGCTCTATATAACATTGTGTAGGGATGAAAGGGTAGGAATCTATAGAAAGAAGGTTTTTTCCGTGATAAACTACTTTACCTGAAAGACTTATAACAAGCTTAACAGTAGGGATGTCAACCTCTTTAACCTTTAGCCAAGGTTGTTGGAACATCACACGGTCTAGTTCGTCATCTTCTGCTGTTTCGTCTTCTTCCCATTCAACCGCCTCTCCGGACATTGGGTCGAGTATGATCTTACCTTTCCGTGACGTACGATAATAAAATTCGTCATAGGTGAAAAGATTATTGATAGCAACGTTTTGCAATTCCGCTTGCAAAGGGAAACGACCATCTTTCATGCCTCCCGGTTTCATCTTATCGATCTCTTTAGAATAACCGGGAAGTAGCATTTTCGCCATTTCTTTTGATGTCCAGCGTCTCCGCCATATACCATTACAGTCACTTAAGTCTTGCTTACGGCTATAACTATCTATCAAATAATTATTCCACGAGACCGAGTCGGTAAAAAGATCTCCAGATATAGGATCAAAAGTAAAGTCGGGATATAGATGTAGAAGCGTTTCTCCGCAATCCACAGCGCCCTCGAAGCTTTGTGAGAGGTATTCTTGGAACCCGTCCCTATCATCGCACCAACGCATAACTTTGTTATAGTCGTCAGCAAGGGGATCGTCGGTGTCACTCAATGGAATAGTGATTGTGGATTTCCTATTCTTCCTCTGGAATCCGCAGATCATATTTACATGGCGTCGAATTAAGTTAAAAAAGAACTTCTGAACGTTCTGCGAGTTTTGACCGTATACTTGATTGTAAAGTTGCTGATCGCCAACTTTGAAGCGCTTATCGATAGCGCCTTGGAGCCAATATGTGGAGTTTGTGGTGTAGTTTGACTGGTAGAACCAGTCTTGCATTTGCTTTAAATCTTTAGCCTGAACATCCGATGGATCGATGTATCCCAGACTATAATTTCCCGACTCGTAGGAACCCATGTTAACTCGATGGTAAATTAAAGTTTTAACTTACCATAAGTTATCACAAAGCGCTATTCTTTTTCATATATTCGTTTCCAATATTTTATTACGTCGGTTTCTTTTACTTTCATGCCGTCCCAAATAGCACCAGTATACCATCCCATTAAAGACTTATTATCATCAGTTTTTAGATAGCATAATTCAAACTCCATAGGCAGGAAATCATCTACGCAAGCCCAACCACATTCATCATATTTGACATCTCTATAACTCCAATAGACACCGTGTTTTTGGTTCTTTACTTTGATCTTTCCGACTGTTATTGGGGATGGCATTAAAAATACCCACCTACCGGTTGACCAATAAATCCTATATCATTATCTCCAAATACTTGCCGGCGTAATTGGTCATAGCTAATGTTCTCATCAGGATGGCTGAATTCTGCGTGTGGGAAGGCGCTACAGACCGCATATCTAAGTGCGTCGCATATATGGTCGTCTTTCTTTACTGGCTTGTCTTCGCCCCTATCCGCTGCTTTGCTGTCCCATGCATAGGATTGGAGGTGTTCACGGAGGATTGTGCAGCCTTTTTGAATGACGATGTTTTTTCCTCCAATAAATTTTGAGCAGATTTTAATGCCAAGTAGTACGTCATTATTTGCGTCGAGGACAGGTAACTCGGCCTGCCGGAGGGCAATTTTGAGAGAGGCTGCTGCCGGGTCCACATAAATAGCAGAAACGTTTTTATATCCGATGAAATCCTTGATATCTCTGACAAGCTCCTGATCCGTCTTCGACCGTCCTTTTTTAGCTGAATCGTAGTAATATTCGGCTTCCACTCTGATCTGAGGCCATTTATTCGGCGTAATTGCCAATAAGACGGCTGCTGTCGCGTTTGTTGTACCGTAGTCAACTCCAACCACGTAGTAGTTAGGCTGAGGGAACGGATTTTCAAATTCGTTGTCTTTATCATAGTTGTCATAGATGGCACCGTGCGCCAACGCCCATTCGCCGAGGATGTAGCGGTTATACCACATACCCGAGTAGGAAGCCTTAAGCTGCTGTTTGTATTTTTCATCTAATGTAGGGTTGTCCTCTAGTGAAAAGTTCCAACAAACTAGGTCTAGACCGGGCTTGTCAATGTAATCTTTCTTAAGCCAATGGGCTGGGCCTTCAGGGTTGCACGTCGCTATAAGCTTTGCACCAGGAACACGTAAACGGCTCTCTAGCATCTTCCAAAATGGCTCGGGAAGGTTCGTTGCTTCGTCCACATACGCAAGAGCTAAAGTGGAGCCCTGTATAGTAGCAACAGCCGAAACATCGGGTGCTCCTACAAACCACACATCTCGTCCGTACAATTTGCTCATCTGCGCTTTCTCCGTCGGACATGGAAAACCTAGCCTTCTATATAAATGTGTGAGGATATTACGTTGTATTGATGTCCTGTTGACTCCGATGATCATTGCATCGCCGGGAGGACCATTCTTTAAGTCATATATTAAGCGTTCGATACTTGAATAGGTCTTTCCCGAAGACACCGCCCCAACCCATATGTTAAAGCGGTGCGTGGCTTCACAAAAGCTTTTATTCTGTTTTGGGCTTGTTGGCATTGGCTTTCAGTTCTGCAAGTTCATGTTCCAATTGCATAATCCTATGTGACTGATCAAGAGATGATTGGTTTGTCGCCAATGTATTGACAAACTCCTCTTTTTGACCACAACGAATCTTTCCAAGCCATTGCAAAGCAGGCCAGTAATCTTTCATAGCCTTTTGATACTGTTTGGCTTCGATCATCATCTCCCCCTCACAGCGTAACTTGTCCGAAAACTCCGACCACCTTAAACCATATTTTTCTTTGACTCTTGAACATAACGTTTCTTCGTCAATATTTAAATATTTGCAAAGATTAACCTGCTTTGAACCAGCTTTTACATAAAGCTCTACAATGTCCCAATTGATTTCTTTTTTTAATCCCATAGCTTTATCGTTTTTATTTTGAATATAACTCAAAACGAAAAGGCGTTCAAGATATTATGTTACAACTTCTACTTTTCATCGAAAATGCCCTTGTAATGATCAAAGGCGTTATTCATATCTTCTTTAAAATCCTTGAAGGAAACTTTAGATTGACTATATCCATTTGCCAATACAAATACACATGCGGACGACCATAATGTAGATTCAATTTTGTTTAGCGACATAAGTTCAAAGATAAGATCAATCGCTTTGTTTATGTTGTCATTATCGTCAGGCTTCCGGGGGCGCTGTTTTTTCATGGTACATTCCAAGTTTTGATATGATTTTGCTTTGTTCTTCAAATAGTTTAAGTCTGTTTTGCCTGCTTCTTTCCTTACCATTCTTGTCTAATACTGGACAGCAAAGCATTGGGTGAGATTCATCCCCAAACTTTCGACAAATGTCCGGGCGATCCTCATAAATATTACAAGACAGATCTGTGTTAAGAAAGACACAATATGCATCCTCAGTGATCGGTATATAAGCATCATCTGTCTCAAGAATATCTATAGGTTTTCTAACGATATTTGGAATGTTACTTTCATAAGTTTTCTTTGGTATAGGAACAACTCCACAACATTCGGCTTTACATTTATGGTGCATCTTTTTGCAGTTAAAGCAACTCATAGCTTAAGGTTCCTCGATAAAAAGAAAAAGGTTGCACTACCAAGAAAAATGCCTGCTGAAATACTCTTAAGGCAATTTAAATTCATTATCCATCCTAGAATAAGAATGCCGATTGCAAAGTAAACTAGTGATTTTTCTCTACTGCTCATATATTTTCTCCTTTACGTACATCAAAAGATTTCATCATTTCTCATAGTTTAGATTGATTACTTTGAAGCTAAGGGGTTTTCCATTAAAATTGTGTTGTGAGCGTACGACAACACCTTCACGCTGTTTGCCATTCCTGTATGTACCTTCTCCTAATAATAGGATTTTTTCAAATGGTATATCATATGAATTCCCAAGATCAATCGGTTTACACATACCTATTCCGATTAATACACATAAATCGATTAATTCTCTTACTTCAAGATAACGATGTTCGTCAATCTTATATCCCGAGAATACAAGGCCTATAATATGAGGCCACCCCATAGGGTTGCTTTGAATGCCGGGTCCACAAGTTTCCCATTGGATAGCAATCCCCTCGGGTAGTTTTTCCTCTAGTTCGTATTGTATAGCTATTTTCCAATAGCCGTTATCCGGATTGCGTTCAATCTCCCAATTACGACTGCATACTCCGAATTGACTTTTGTATTTGTATGCTGTTGTGCTGCTGCCATCTGCTTTTTCTGTTATGTAATAGGGTTGTCCTTGTAGTCTTTCTATTGCCTCTTGGCCTTCAATGTTTTGGTAATTTGGCTCGTCGGTTTTAGGAATAAAGCTGGGGAATGGGCCTTTGGCAATGCCGTTGAGATGCGCCGGAATAGGTTTGTGGTATTTTTTAACGCCTGTCCAGCTTGTTAAGTCAAACCCTACATTTTCAGGTCCTTCATATGGCATAATTAGTACTTCAGACGGTGCTCCCCTGAAGCGTCGCATCTTCACGCGCCAATTGCTTGATTCCATGAATTTCATGTCCTCATTAGGTGGTATTAGGGAGTCTGGAAGATAAACAAGACATAGGTTTCCGACAGAGAAATCCTGCTTACGGACAATACCCCTCCACTTGCCACCGGCACCACATACCACGGTTGCGCATACAATGAAGTCTGCGCCCTCTATGACGTCTATAGCGACGATCTTGCCGACATAGACCAAACCTTTATCTTCGTTCTTATTCAACATCGACCTCCTCTTCTATACGTTTCGTGGGTTGATAAGCATATTTACATGTATATTCTTTAAATGAATGACATCTTGGGCAGAAAAATAGAAATGAGTTAAATTCAGACATTGGCATTGTCCCTTCTTTTTCCCATTCATTTATCGTTATTACTCCTTGCTGTTTCCAGTTATGACCCATAAACCAGCAAATTATTCGATTAATCATAGTTGTATCGGTGTTCGTAAGGCTGTCTTGTCTAAGTATCGATATAAAGTAAAACGTGAAATTCCAAGCTCTCTTGCCATTTTACTTTTGGGTAATCGTGTCTTAAGTAGCTCCTCAAGCTTGGTCATTCGTTCGAAAGTCATTTTACTTTTTCCGCCTTTGTATTTCCCCTCTTTTTTCGCTTTGTTGATACCGATACGCTGTCTTTCTTTTGCAAGTTGGGAAAAGAAGTGAATAAAGCTTTTCATCATGTCGTATGCAAGCTTTGACATGAGGTCATTCTTTTTACCTAGGATTATGCCTTCTCGGACGAAATGAATCTGTACGCCCTTCTTAAGCAGGAATTCGACTATTTCATCCAAGTCGTAGCCATTACGCCCCAGGCGGTCCATACATTCTACATAAACAATATCATCTTCTCGGACGTATGCCTTAAGACTTTGAAGCTGCTGCCGATTTACGGCACTGTAACCAGACTCGATGTCAACGAATGTTTTATCAAGTTCGATCCCTATAAGCTGACTCTCCGGGTTCTGTTCGTTTGTGCTTACTCTTTTGTAGCCGACTCGTTTTCCAATTCCCATTTATCTTTTTTCCTTTTTCCTAATAGTTCTTCTAGATCAAACGGAAATTCCTCACCATCAGGAGTTTTCCAATATGGAGAGCCGTCAGGGTAACATCGTAAAATGCTTCCATTGGGCACAGTCTTAACTTCTCGTGTTTTAGGGTTGATCACTTGCATGTTGCTCCCTTTTATAATTTACGTGATTTTCTGGATTATTCATGTATGCATCCATAGCATCATGTTTTATTTTGATGGATTCTAGAAACTTGAGAAGTTCGAGTAATTTTTGGGTTGGTTTAATCATAATCTTTGTGTGTTCATAATCAGTAGGATGTTTAGGTATATATATTTCCGTTTTTAAGTATTCTCCGTCGCCGATGAAATTAATTTCCATTATTTAACCTTCCTGTTTCACCTAATTTCATTTTTTTTAACTCTTCATTTGTAAAATCAAAATTTCTCAATCCCATACCGTTAAGTTCTTGCTCAAGGTATGAAATTCTTTTTTTTAACTGATAGAGTTCATTTTTTCGATCAAATATAATATTTTCTTTGTGTTGTTGCATAATCTTTTGATGATAATATCTTGTTTCGATTTTTTTTACCAAAACACCTCCGAATGTAGAATAGAGATGTTAGACTATGTGATACTAAATGTCAATCGGAAAAATACAACACCTTGGTGATACATATACTTTTTTTGAGACTAGGCTGTTATAGGGGAGTACCCTAAGTTGACACTGTTTTTCTTTGTAAAATGTATGCTTGTTCTTTTAAATAACATTTTGGACATAAAGCTACATATTCATCAAAAACAAAATATGCTTCACATTCATTAAAATTATGTCCACATAGACTACAAAAATATTCATTTACATTATTTTTGCAATATTGACATTCACAATCTCTATTCATTTTCTGAAACCAAAAAGTGAATGATGATGTCACCACATTTTAGCTTTCCAATTTCATGTGGTTCTGTGCATGCATATTGATAAGGAGTAGCCCAAGTATCCAAATATTGGAGTTCTTGTATTTTTTGGAGTTCTTCTTTATGAAAATATACGTTCACATGTTCAGAGTGAGTTAGCTTTTGACAGTGTTGGCAACGTCCCATATTTCTTTTTGTCCTTTTTGTCCAGCAATCTTTGAATCCTTGCGCGTGATGGGGCTTTTTTAGAAACACGAAGTTGTAGTCCTAATCTGGGGTCTTTAAGGTTTGTCATTGATTTTAACCTTTAAGTTAGCAATCCATTCCGGATTTGTGATGATTCGCAATTGCCGCGCCTTTCCCGGAATGCATTCATGTGAGAAGCAGCAGTCATAGCACATCCACTTTCTATCGCATGTGCCACACCATCCAGAGGCTTCCTTGACGAAGTTATGTGGCTTTTTGCAATATTCGCATTCATCCATCGCCAAACCTC